>Ga0073928_10000919_pt1 | contig 60946 bp, 57 predicted proteins | sample PaiPotPPA55metaG_FD_76969 | JGI IMG/M metagenome (GOLD analysis project Ga0073928, IMG submission 76969) | Iron sulfur acid spring bacterial and archeal communities from Banff, Canada, to study Microbial Dark Matter (Phase II) - Paint Pots PPA... ... | reverse complement strand
TTGGATAGCGCGATGACCGACTATTCGCTGACGCTCTGGCTGTTGGAGGGCGCGGTTGCCTGTTTGTTGTTAATTACCTGCGCGAACGTTGCCAATTTACTTTTGGCCCGGGCGCGCGAACGCAGACGAGAAATCAGCATCCGCTCAGCACTTGGGGCCGGCCGGCTACGGGTGATTATCCAACTCCTATTTGAAAGCGCAGTTCTAGCGGTAATCGGGGGAATGATTGGCCTGTTACTCGCTACCTGGGCCTTAACCGTTATCAAGAGTCTGGCGCCTCCCGATATTGCTCGGTTTCAGGAGATCAGCCTGGACGCGGGGACGCTGCTATTTGTTTTGGTAGTCACGCTGTTGACCGCGCTTTTCTCTGGACTGGTTCCGGCGTTAACCAACTCCGAAATCAATCTCGCTTCCGCGCTTAAACAGGAAGGCGATCGATCTGGAACCGCCGGGCGTGAGCGGCATCGAACTCAGGCTTTCCTGGTTGGCGGGCAGGTCGCCTTGACCTCGATTCTACTAATTGGCGCCGGTCTGCTCCTGCGAAGTTTTCAGGCTTTGCAAAACACGCCTCTTGGGTTCAATCCGGAACATATCCTTACGGCTGATATCTATCTCGCCGATAAGAAGTATGCCACCCAAGCCGATTGCCAGGAATTCTTCGACCGGTTGGTTTCCAGGATCAATCGTTTGCCAGGAGTGACCGATGCCAGCTTCGACGCTGGCTTACCGTTCGCAGGGGGTGGTAGCACGACCGCTTTCGGAATCGCGGGCCAACCGGACCCAGAACTCAGTCAATGCCCCTTATTATATGCACAGTACATCTCGCCCAACTACTTTCGAACGGCTGGCGTTCCCGTCTTAAGCGGGCGGTTCTTTTCCGATCAGGACAGCGCGGATAAGGAGAAAGTGGTGGTCATCAACGAGAGCCTAGCCCAGCGCTATTTCCCAGGACAAAATCCCATCGGGAAGCAACTTCACGACTTCTTCGATCTAGCCGGGTTGAAGCGAAATTTTTACACCGTTGTCGGTGTGGTTGGAGACGTCCAGTACACTAACCCCGAGTCGCAACAAACACCGTATGAGGCTTATTATCCTGGGGCGCAGTACCCTGTGCCATCGTCTCCCATCAACGGGGGGACCATCCTCATTCGCGCGGGGAACGACCCACGGTCACTGATTGTGCCCTTAAAGAAAATAGTGGCAGACATCGATCCCAACATTCCAGTCTACGACGTTGGTCTCCTTGATGAGCTGATCGCCAAAGCGTTCGCCACGAAGCGGTTGGCCACGGTCGTGGTTAGTCTGTTTTCCGGCGCGGCTCTGCTGTTAGCGGCAGTTGGACTATATGGCGTGCTTTCGTATTCGGTATCTCAGCGAAAGCGCGAAATCGGCGTGAGGATGGCGTTAGGAGCGCAATCCAATAGTATCTTGCAGTTAGTAATCAAAAAGGGGCTCATTGTCGTTGGTATCGGATTAACCATCGGGCTCGTCACCGCTCTGGTGCTGTCCCAACTAGTCGCCGGAATTCTCTATGGCGTGTCCGCGACCGACTTTGTGTCTATCGGTCTGAGCATATTGATCCTTGGTTTGGTTGCCGTGATTGCTTGCCTGCTTCCAGCGCTTCGGGCTACCCGGATCGATCCTCTAAGCGCGCTAAGAGAATGAAAAATCTCACCACAAAGGCACAAAGGACACCAAGTTGGGACGAATAATAGTTTTTGTTCGTAAAATGGAACAGCGATGATCCGCAAATTCGCATCGCAGAAACCGATAGCCGCTCCGACATAAAATTTAAGTTTTAGCTCATCCCTTAGAGTTGCTGCCTTCGTGTTCTTTGTGCCTTTGTGGTGAAAAAAGCCTACCCCATATGCGAAGCCTAATTTCCCATCTCTGGCATCCGATTCGGCGATTGATGAAATCGCCGGCATTTTCCGTTCCTGCGATTCTGGTCCTCGGGCTGGGGATTGGCGCTAATACCGCGATCTTTAGTCTCGTTAACGGCGTATTGCTTAAACCGCTCCCATATCCGCATTCGGAACAACTGGTTCAGCTCTTCCAACCATTTCGGACCTATAACGAGTTTACGTTCGATTATCCCGACTTTATCGATTACGCGGCGGCGCAGCGCAGCTTTGAAGAGTTAACCGCGGTTACGGCAGACCAGGTAAATCTTACCGGAAGAGGTGATCCGCAAAGGATTGATTGTGTCTATGTCACTGGATCGTTCTTTGACGTTTTTAGTAGAGCGTTCGTGCTCGGTCGTCCGTTTGATAACGACGAGTATAAATCGGTCGCCGCGCCGGTAGTGGTTTTGAGTGATCGGTTTTGGCGAAAACAATTCGGAGCAGACCCTAATGTCATCGGTGCTCAGATAGTCCTGAACGACAAAGCCTTCCGAGTGATCGGTGTAAGTCCAGAGGTGTTCAATGAATCAGGCAAGATTGACGTTTATATTCCATTGCCTTTGTCGCCAGACTTTCACGTGCAACAGGCGAATCGCGGCGACCATGACTTTTCCTGTATTGGCCGGCTCAAGAAGGGGGTTAGTTTGGTTCAAGCCCGAGTCGATTTTGAGCGGATCAATCAAAACTTAGTCGCTCAATACCCGGCTTTCGACAAAGGGTTTGGTATCCGACTGGTGCCGTACCTTGACACCGTGATTAGCGATTATGCAGCAACGCTTTGGATTTTGGAGGCGGGGGTCGGATGCCTCTTGCTGATAGCGTGTGCGAACGTAGCGAATCTACTCTTAGCCAGGGCGCGGGGTCGCCAGAGGGAAACGAGCATCCGAGCGGCGCTGGGCGCCGGCCGGATCCGGCTTGGAACCGAAATGCTGGGAGAGAGCTTGGTCTTGGCAATTGCCGGAGCTGGAATCGGCCTAGTGTTAGCTTGGAGTCTCTTGGGTGTCATAAAGTCGCTCGCGCCCGAAGGCGCAGCTCGTTTCCAAGGAGTAGTTATCGACGGCGGAGTGCTTCTGTTCACGGTTGCGGTCACTTTGCTGACGTCGTTAGCCGCCGCAGTTATCCCGGTTTGGGCTAGCTTGCGGGCTGATCCGACTTCCGGGTTGAGCGAGGAGGCCGGCCGAGGTGGAACCGCCGGTCGAGGGAAGCATCGCGCCCAGTCTTGGTTGGTCGGCGGACAAGTGGCGCTCACCATGGTCCTATTGATTGGGGAAGCGCTGTTGTCCCGAAGTTTTCAGACTCTGCAAAATGTGCCTTTGGGGTTCAAACCCGACCATGTGCTCGTTGCTGATATTTATCTTCCTGAAACCAGGTACGGTGACGAGACGAAGTGCACAGTCTTCTTTGATTCTCTGCTGAGCAAACTGCGTCAGCTGCCCGGAGTCGTGGATGCCGGCATCGACGACAATCTACCCTTCGTCGGTGATCGCATAAGCGTATTTGGTGTCCCCGGCGAAGAATACGCAGAACTGATGCAGATGCCTGGAGCAGAACCGCAGTATGTCTCACCAGGCTACCTTCGCAGCCTTCAGATACCACTGATTCGGGGCCGTCTGTTCGACGACACGGACCAGCCGGGTAGCGACAGAGTTGTGATTATTAATCAGGCCGTCGCCGAACGCTTCTTCCGAAACCAGGATCCCGTGGGAAAACAGATCTACCAGCCTGGAAAAACAGCAAAACGCTTTTATACCGTCATCGGGATTGTCGCGAATATTCTACACAAAAGTCCGGAGTCTCAGCAGGCCCCTTTCCAGTTATACTACCCGTTTGCCCAATCGCCGCAAAACTTTGCGACGGTGGTGATCCGAACGAAAGAAAATCCGCGATCGTTTATCCCTGGGCTACAAAAGACCGTTTCCGGGATAGATTCGAATCTCCCTTTGTCCAACGTCAAAGGGTTCGACGAGGTGATTGCCAAAAGTTTTAGCGCCAGGCGATTGTCCGTCCTGGTCGTTGATTTGTTGTCCGGTACTGCTCTTCTCCTGGCGGCCGTCGGACTATATGCCGTGTTGTCCTATATTGTAGGCCAACGAACGCGAGAGATCGGCGTCCGCATCACCCTCGGCGCCGGATCCCTTAATATCCTGCGCCTGGTCATTAGAAGAGGCGTGTCGATCGTTGGCATTGGTGTCTTAGCGGGTTTGGCCGCGACACTCGCCATCTTACCTTTGGTTCAAGCTAATCTCTACGGCATCTCAGCCTATGATCCGGCAGCGATCATATCCGGCATCATAGTCTTGAGTTTGACGGCTGTCGTCGCCTGCTTAGTACCGGCTGTGCGCGCAACCAAAGTCAATCCCGTCACCGCGCTGCGCGAGTAGCGCGCTACGCGCGAATGACCAATTGCCAATAGCCGATGATAGAAAATGGAGAGCCCAGGCATGAATATTGAACTCACCAATAGAAACCAACTTGGCCTCAGCAAAAGACGCTTAGCCCATAACCGACTGGTCATTGGCTATCGGCTATTGGCTATTGGCTATTATCTCCGATGCGAAGCCTAGTCTCCCATCTCTGGCACACGCTCCGGCGATTGATCAAATCGCCTGGGTTCACCATCACGGCGATTTTGATTCTGGGGTTAGGGATCGGAGGGAATACCGCCATCTACAGCCTGATTGAGGCGGTCCTGCTGAAGCCGCTTCCGTATCCCCATCCGGAACAGTTAGTGCAGGTCTATCAGTCTTTTCGCAGTTTCGATCAATTGCCGCTCGATTATCCTGATTACGCCGATATCAAGGACGGGCAACATTCGTTCCAGGAAATGGCGCTTTCGGAGAGTGACGATTTCACGCTCACGGGACATGGTGAGCCTCAGTTAATCAGCGGAGCTTATGTTACCGGAACCTTCTTTCATCTGTTTGGACGTCCGATGTTGTTGGGGCGCCCGATCGAGATGAACGACGATCGGCCGGACGCGCTGGGCGTGGTGGTAGTCAGTGAACATCTCTGGCGCGCTCTATTCCACGGCGACCCGAATCTGGCGGGCGCCAGCTTATCGTTAAACGGCAGAAGTTTTCAGGTGATCGGGGTGACCCCGGCCGTAACCAGCGAATCAGCCAAGATCGATCTCTACGTGCCACTGAACCAGAGCCGCTTCTATGGGACACTCGAGATGACCCAGCGGCTAAACCATGACTATGTTTGCTTTGGCCGGCTCAAGGACAACACCACTCTGCAGACGGCTAAACCCGATTTAGAGGTGATCCAACAAAATTTGGTGAGCCGGTACCCTGAGGACTTCGGATTCGGCATCCGGGCAGTGTCCTATCTTGATACCGTGATCGGCAACTATTCCGGCTCGTTATGGCTAGTGGAAATCGCGGTAGCCTGCTTGCTGCTTATCACCTGCGCGAATGTCGCGACCCTTTTACTAGTTCGAGCCCAGGAACGGACCAGAGAAATGAGTGTGCGCGCCGCACTCGGGGCGAACCGAGGGCGGTTGGTTGCTCAACTTCTCACCGAAAATTCAGTATTGGCTTTTGCTGGCGGTTTCATCGGGCTAGCCGCTGCTGCTTGGTCTCTCGATGCCATCCGAATTCTGGCGCCTGATGAGTTCGCGCGGTTCCAGGAGGTCCACCTTGACACGAGCGCGTTGATCTATGTCCTGGTTATAACCTTGGTGACAGCGGCGCTATCCGGGGTGTTTCCCGCTCTGTTCAATTCCCGGACCAACCTGGCGTCAGCCCTCAAACAGGGCGGGGAGCGGGGTGGTACCGCCGGCCGGCGCCGAAATTTGGCACAAGCCGTGCTCGTGGCCGGCCAGGTAGCGCTGACCGTTATTCTTTTGATCAGCGCCAGTCTTATGGCCCGAAGTTTTCAGATATTGCAAAATACTCCTCTCGGGTTCGAGACCGAGGGCCGCTTAACCGCGAATCTTTATCTTACCAATGCCAACTATTCGAATCAGGCGGAGTATCGCCACTTCTTTGACGCTTTACTGGAGCGCGTAAGAACTTTGCCCGGGGTTACCTCCGTTGGTATCAATAGCGCTATGCCGTTTATGCCGTCGTCTCCAGCCACTAATCTTGACGGCTTCTGGATCTCTGGGCGCCCGGAGCCGGCTCAGAACCAACTGCCCGCTTGGCAAATTCAATTCATCTCGCCGGACTATTTCCGAAGCATGGCGATTCCGCTGATCCGCGGCAGAACTTTCACGGCCCAAGACGGGCCGGCAAAAGAGAAGGTCGTGATCATTAGCCAGAGCGTGGCCCAATCATTCTTTCCCGGTCAGGATCCGATTGGAAAACAGATCTACGATTTCCATGATCGAGTTGGTCTGTCGCGCAATTTCTACACCATCGTCGGCGTCGTCGGCAGTGTTGAATACGACAATCCAGAAGCACAGCCAACCCCGTTTCAGTGCTATTATCCGTATACTCAGAACACCGAACCGAACCGCATCAATTTCGCGACCTTGGTGGTCCATACCGCAAACAATCCAGGCTTGGTGGCGGCTCCGTTGGGAAAAATAGTCACGGATCTAGATCCAAATCTGGCGGTATCAAATGTCGGGAGGCTGGAAGAGTTGGTGGCGAAATCGTTTGCTATCCGGCGGCTAGCTTCGGTGGTGGTTAGTTTGTTTTCGGGAGCAGCGCTGCTACTAGCGGCGATTGGGTTATACGGTGTTCTTTCCTATTCGGTTAGTCAGAAGAAACGAGAGATTGGAGTCAGGATTGCACTAGGTGCGCCGTCGACGACGATTCTCCATTTAATCGTCCGGCAAGGATTTAGGATTGTTGGAATCGGCCTGTTGACCGGGCTGATAATCGCTTTGGTGCTGTCGACCATGATGGCCGGCGTTCTCTATGGTGTCTCCCCAACCGACCCGTTATCGATTGGTCTGAGCGTCCTGATGCTCTGCTTCACTACCCTGGTAGCCTGCTTTCTGCCCGCATTCCGTGCCAGCCGGATCGACCCGATCACGGCGCTGCGCGATTAAAAAATTCACCACAAAGACACGAAGGACACAAAGTTAAGAGGAATCAATGTTTGGACTTGGTGGAGTAGAAAACAGATGCTGCTTAAACGCGCATCCCGGTAATCAAACGCAGCTCTATAGGCTAGAGATATTAACAAAAACTTAGTGTGCCTTAACTTCGTGTCCTCTGTGTCTTTGTGGTGAAATAAATCCTTTCATAAATGCGAAGCCTAATCTCTCATCTCCGTTACACGTTGCGGCTGCTTTGGAAGTCGCCTGGATTTACTATCACGACCGTTCTGATCATGGGGCTCGCGATTGGCGCTAATACCGCTATTTTCAGTTTGGTTAATGCGGTGCTGTTGCAATCGCTGCCTTATCCTGACCCCGGCAGATTAGTTGCTCTCTCGGAGACCAGTCCGTTGTACCCTAGCATGTCGATGGATTATCCGGATTATCTCGATTGGCGAGCGAACCAGCATTCGTTTGAAGATATCGCCGTCTTTCGGCGCGACAGTTTTAACTTAACCGGGAATGGCGATCCGGAGCGGGTTAGCGGGGCATTTGTCACGGCGAGTTATTTTCGAGTGCTCGGGGTTGGACCGACGATAGGGCGAACCTTCGCTGAAACTGACGATCGCAGTGGAGGAGCTGGTGTTATTCTTTTGAGTGACAGATTTTGGCGGAATCGTTTCGCCGCGGATCCCAAAATCATTGGCCGGACACTAGTGCTGAATGACGTGAGCTATGAAGTCATCGGCATTGCTCCACCTCAGATCATGAATCCAGAGAAGATGGATGTCTACGTACCAATCGGACATTATCCAGATTCAAGCCAGCTGACGGATCGCGGTACCCATCCGGGTTTGAGATGTCTCGGCCGGCTTAAATCGGGTGTTTCGGTGCAGACGGCAGCGGCTGAGTTTCGAGTGATCGCCCGAAGCCTGGAATTGAAATATCCGGACACAAATTCAAACGTCTCGACCCAACTCGTGCCTCTTTTGGACGACGTGGTTGGACAATATCGGATGACGCTTTACCTGTTACTGGCGGTCGTCGGTCTCGTGCTTTTGATTGGTTGTGCGAATGTAGCGAATCTCTTGTTAGGCCGGGCTCTGGTTCGGCAACGAGAGATTTCGTTGCGCGCGGCTTTGGGGGCAAGCCGTGGCCGGCTGGTTAATCAGCTGCTGTTCGAGAGCGTAGTGTTGGCGGTACTAGGTGGAGCACTCGGTATACTGTTGGCACAGACCAGCCTCGACGCCATTATTGCATTAGCGCCTCGGAATGTTGGCCGGTTCGAGCACGTTCACCTGAACGGGGTCGTGCTGTTGTTTACCACGATCGTGACTTTAGGTAGTGGTCTGGTATTTGGTTTTTGGCCTGCGTGAAGACCGCTCGAGTTAACCTCAGGGAAGCCCTGGAGGCTGCCGGCGGTCGTGGTACGACGGCGGGTGCCGCGCGCCAACGAAGCCAAGGACTATTAGTCATTGGTCAAGTCGCCTTAGCTAGTCTGCTTTTGGTCGGTTCCAGTTTGCTGATCCAAAGTTTCCAGGCGCTGCAAAAGGTACCGCTCGGTTTTGATCCGCATAACCTGCTGACGGTTGGAATCAAATTATCGAGTTCCAACTATCAGAGTGACGCTGACCAAACCATGAACACCGCGAAAATGGCGGCCTTTTATGAGTCGCTTCTCCAGCGGATACAGGGCATTCCAGGCGCCGAGGCGGCTGCGCTGGGAAGCAATGCACCCTTTAACGGTAACAATTATTCCACGGATTTTGGTGTTGTTGGCCAGCCCGAACCCCGGCTCGGAGAAGAGCCATCTGCCGAATATGAATCTGTCTCGCCGGACTATTTCCGAGCGCTCAAGATTCAAGTGGTCCGCGGTCGCACGTTCGACGCCGAGGATAGAGTGGGCAAAACGCCGGTCGTTCTCATTGACGAGAAACTAGCGAATCGCTGTTTCCCTGGCCAGGATCCAATCGGCCAACAACTCGCCGACAGCGCCCACAAGGCGGACTCGGTAAAGTACACGATTGTAGGTCTGGTCCGAACGGTGCGACATGATGATTTAGCGAGCAAGCCGAAACTCGCTGAGCTGTACTTCCCGGTTTCACAGAAACCGGAGCTACAGATGACGATCCTAATACAAGCTAAGGGTGATCCCCAAGGACTGGTTTCTGCGGTCCGAGAAGTGGTGCAGTCCGTCGATCCGAATCTGCCTGTCTTCAACATCAGAACCCTGGAAAGCCAGCTTAGCAATGAGCTGGTTACTCAGCGGCTTTCGGTTGTTTTAGTCAGTCTGTTTTCGATTCTTGCTTTGCTCCTGGCTGCAGTTGGTCTATACGGCGTCCTGGCCTATTCGATCGCCCAGCGTACCAGGGAGATTGGAATCAGAATTGCATTGGGTGCGGAGTCAGGAAACATCCTGAGTCTAGTGGTTCGGCAAGGGTTAATCATCGTCGGGGTGGGTCTGGCAGCCGGTATTCTCGGGTCCTTGATCTTAACGCGCCTGATCCAAAGCCTGCTTTACGGTGTCTCTGGTACCGATCCGGTTGCGGTTCTAACGGCTATTAGCGTGCTGGGGCTAGCCGCATTCCTCGCTTGTGTGGTGCCGGCATTGCGTGCGATCCGAATCGATCCGATGATCGCCCTGCGCGAATGAAGGAAGACGAAGAGAATAGCCGCGAATTTTTTTTGCGTTTTTTGCGCCTTTTTGCGGCTATTCCTTTATGCGCGGTCACATCGTTGCTTTGGGTGGAGGCGGCTTTTCCATGGAGCCGGATAACCTTGCCCTGGACCGATACATTCTTTCCTGCTGGAGTGGATCGACACCCCGGGTCTGCTTCATTCCAACAGCAACCGGGGATAGCGCTGATTATGTCGACCGATTCTACCGGGCGTTTGAGACGTTGCCTTGCCGGCCGACGCATCTCGCGCTGTCCGACCCGCAAGCGCCGGAGCCTGTTCGGGTGGTTGTGGAAAACGACATCTTTTATGTGGGCGGGGGGAATACGCGCGAAATGCTGGCCATCTGGAGGGAACGAGGACTGGATCAAGGACTGAGACAGGCCTGGGAAATGGGAAAGATCCTTTGTGGAATCAGCGCCGGCGCGATTTGCTGGTTCGAGCAGGCGATCAGCGATTCTGTGGTAGAGGGAGAACTGCATCCCCTGGATTGTCTCGGCTGGCTCACCGGGACGGCTTGCCCTCATTACGATGAGCCGGGGCGACGCGAAGCGTTTCATTCTTGTCTGAAGTCCGGGCAAGTGAATGCAGGCTACGGCATCGATAACAGTGCAGCCTTACATTTTGAAGGTACGCGACTGGTTAACGTAATCTCTTCTAAACCAGACGCATTTGTCTATCGAGTGGCGCTAGTAAACGGCGAAGTCTTGGAGCATGCCTTGCTTCCGCCCTCGCCTCATGATCCCGCGACATTTCTTTCAGCGTGTGTGTGACCTGAAAAATATGGAAAACAGGCGGCTCCCGCGAATTACCCAGCGTGATGCGTTTGCCCAGCGATTCGAGGAGTTTCTCCTTCCGGCCCATGGAATCGCCGAGCATTGAGTCACGCTCGGACGCCACCCGTCACCTCTGTGAGTGCGCACCCAAGGTGCTGCCCTAAGAGCTTTTGATCTCCTTTCGCTAGCCGCGGCCCACCTTCGCCTTTACTGATTACTGTCCTACTGAATACTGATTACTTTCCCATGCAGCCGAGCTATTTGCGTGCATTTCTGGTTGGTTTTGCTATTGGCTGATAGTAGCGATGCACGGTCTGCTATCTCACTTCCGGCGCACCGTCCGGCGCCTGTTGAAGTCTCCGTGGTTTACTATCATCGCTGTCCTTGTGTTGGGATTTGGGATTGGGGTCAACACAGCCGTCTTTAGCCTCATCGATACAGTTCTGCTTAAACCGCTACCGTATCCTGACTCCAATCGCTTGGTGATGATCAGCATGCCGGTTCGGGGTGCACAAGAAATGCCGATCGATTACCCGGATTATCTCGATCTTTCGGCAACGCAACATTGTTTCACCAACTTAGGACTCGAGAATTTCGAGTACTGCGATCTAACCGAAAATGGCTCTGCCGAGCGCATCAACTGCGCGTTTGCGTCGGCCAGCGCCTTTGAAGTTAACGGCCTGCATTGTGTGCTTGGCCGGCCTTTTACTGTTGACGAAGATAAACCGGGTGGAGCGTTAGTGGCCCTGTTGAGCGAGCCGTTCTGGAGGACGCACTACCACTCAGATCCAACGATCATTGGGAAGACATTGGTACTGAATGGTCAAGCCTTTCAAATTATTGGGGTGATCCCTCCCGAAGCCGAAAACCGGAGTCCGCCAAAAATCTATGTCCCTCTAAATACAGCGGACATGGTGGGCGCTTGGGGCCAATGGAACGGTTGGCGCTCTCGGGACGCACACGTTCTATATTGCTTTGCAAGGTTAAAAGCCGGCGTCAGTCTGACCCAGGCGCAAGCTGAAATGGACGTGATTTGTCGTAATCTCATCGCCCAATACCCGGAGGATCAGGGATATACGATTCGGGTGACGGCTCTGCTGGACGTTGAAGTGAAAGATTATGCAGCGACGGTCTGGATATTGGGTGCGGCCGTCGGCTGCCTTTTAATTATTTCAAGCGCCAACGTCGCTACTCTCCTGCTTTCGCGGGCATTGGACCGGAAACAGGAGATTACCATCCGCGCGACGCTCGGTGCGTCGCGGTTCCGGCTGGCGCGCGAGCTACTGGCTGAGAGCGCGGTGCTATCGTTTTTTGGCGGCATACTCGGTGTGGTCATCGCTATCTGGGTCATTGGACTAATTAAGGCGATTGCCCCGGAAGACATGCCGCGAGTGTTCGCGATCAATCTCGACGCTGAAGCCTTGCTGTTCTTTTTCGTAGTCGCCATGGTAACCGCACTGCTCTCGGGTTTGCTACCAGCGGTTTTAACCTCTAAAGCAAATCTGGCGCTCAGCCTTAAGACCGGCGGCAGTCGCAGTGTTACCGCCGGACCGCATCGGCAGCGGACCCAGTCTATGTTGATGATCGCCCAGGTCGCTCTTGCGTGCATCATGCTAATCGCGGCCGGGTTGCTAGTGCGTAGCCTTCAGGCTGCCCAAAGCGTTCCGCTTGGGTTCAACCCACACCAGGTTCTCACGGCGCAGATCTACCTCACCGATAAGAAACATCAAGATCCGGTCCAGACACGCGCGTTTTTCGAGTCGTTGCTCGACAGAGTCCGCCGGCTCCCTGGTGTCGTTGATGCGGCGGTGAACGATAACGCTCCGTTCTCCTGGGAGGACGGCTATAGCACTCCTTTTTTGATTCCGAGCCGGCCATCCCCAGAACAAGGGCGAGAACCAAGGCTGGATATGCACATTGTTTCACCGAGATATTTCCAAACCCTACAGATACCGTTGTTGGCGGGTCGCGATTTCAACGCAGAAGATCAGATCGATCGTCAGTCCGTAGTTATTATCAGCAGATCGTTTGCCGAGCGGTTCTTTTCCTCTGAAGATCCGCTTGGCAAACAGATTGAAAATCTTGGCGCGACCGTTACGTCTAAGGTCAGCACCGTCATCGGAGTTGTCGATAACGTTACCCACGCGGGGCCGGACCATCGTCCTTCACCATTCGATGCCTATTATCCGTTTGGCCAACAAACAGAAAGATACGGACTCCTCTTGGTGCGGTCCGTCGCAGATCCGGCTGGATTGACATCAGGGGTCAGGGCGGCCTTGGCGTCGATTAACCGATCAGTGCCGGCGTCGGGGGTCATGACTTATAATGAACTGATCTCCAAGAAGTTCGCTACTCGCAGCCTGTCTGCGCTCTTAGTTTCCCTGTTTTCGGCGGCTGCGCTCCTCCTGTCTGCGATTGGATTGTACGGCATTCTGGCGTACTCGGTGACTCACAAAGCTCGGGACATCGGTATTCGGTCTGCCCTGGGCGCTGATCGCGGCCAAATTCTGAGCCTGGTGGTCTTCGAAGGGTTACGCTTGATCGGAATTGGCCTGTTGGTTGGAACCGGCGGCGCCTTGGTCGTCGGCCAATATATCCAAAGCGTCCTTTACGGTATCTCCCCGGTTGATCTCTTTGCGTTAGCTGGCGCTATCGTCCTTCTAGGTCTCACTGGATGTCTCGCCTGCCTTTTCCCCGCCCTGCGTGCCGCAAAAATAGATCCGATTGTGGTGCTGAGGGAGTAGGGGTGTGAGGAAGTGAAAAGTGAGAGGTCGAATGGCTCGCGGTGGAAGCAGGAATCGCGTAGATGCAACCCGGTAGCGGCGACTGTCCCACAGTGACGAGGGCGCTCGACACTACAACACTTGCACAGCGTGCCAGGTTCGCCGGGTCTAAATACGCAGTCGCCATTGCGCCGCACCCCCGAGTGCTTCCTGGAGAATGATCGGAATGGATTTGCGATAGACTAGACTTAGTCTAGTTTTGCGATGTGCGATCGGTCAATATTCATGAAGCGAAAACGCATCTCTCTCGACTGCTGGATGAAGTGGCGGCGGGCGGCGAGATCATCATTGCCAAAGCGGGTAAGCCTGTGGCTAAGCTCGTTGCGATCGATACGAATACCAAACGGAGGCTCGGCATCTTGAAAGGTCAGATTAAGATTAACGATGCCACTTTCGATGACCCGTTACCCGATGACGTCCTCGAGAACTTCCTCACGCGATAGGACCTGCGCTTGTGGGTCTCGGAACATCGGGAGGGTTCTTTAAAGCGCAGCTGCGCATCATGGCGGCACCATGCGGATATTGTTGGACACCCACATCCTGATTTGGGCTCTCCTTGGATCACGGCGATTGCCAGCCGAAGCCGGGGCCGCACTCACAGATGGCCGAAACGAGGTCTTTTTTAGTGCGGCGAATATCTGGGAGATCGCGATTAAGCGGCAGTTGCGGCGGGTCGACTTCTCCATCAACGCGCGAAGGATCGCCGAGGCTGCTATCGAGACTGGTTTCGTTGAACTTCCGATTAGCTCGACGGCTGCCGCTGCCGTCAGTGATCTCCCCTTACATCACAAAGATCCTTTCGACCGTATCTTGGTCTGTCAGGCGATGCTCGAACCGGCCCGGTTATTCACTGTTGACCCGCGGCTGCCGCCCTACGGCGAATTTGTCACTCTGTTCTAACCGGTCTTCGAGGCACTAGCGAAGAGCGAAAACGGTCTACCAGGTTTTGGAATTCGCACGGGGTTCATCTTGTAATAGCAACCGCTTGAACACGCGATGGCGTTTTTGCGTTCTTTGCGATCCTTCTTGACCGACATAGTCCCGCGCCTGCGGGACGAACGTCGGTTGCGGCTATCCCTAATTGTCCCAAACTGAGACGCTCGCCTCTCATTTTGAAACAGCCGGCAGCCGGAGAGAATCTCACACAAAGCCACTAAGCCACAAAGATATGGGTTCAAGATGGCCGGACCCTCTTTGTGCTTTAGTGGCTTTGTGTGAGAATCACTTCTGCACCGATTCTCGCCCAAGGATGGCATGTAAGCTGCATCGCAAAGCGAATAGCCAATAGGCGAAATAGTAGGGGAAAGGAGTAATGCAAGATAGACCGCGCAGAGAGCTAACCAGCCGGTTACAGTCGATGGCCGCCTTAGCAGGCCCCTCATTGGCTATTGGCTATTGGCTATTGGCTATTTTCTCATGCGCCTAGTTTCTCATCTCCGACCCGCGATTCGGCTGCTGCTGAAGTCGCCGGGCTTCACTGTCACCGCGGTTCTGGTGCTTGCGCTTGGCATTGGCGCTAATACTGCGATCTTCAGTTTGGTCAATGGTGTCTTACTGAAGCCGTTGCCTTATCCGAAGCCTGACCGGTTAGTCCAGATCTTTCAACCGTTCCGGAATCACGAGACATCTCATTTAGATTATCCCGATTTTGCTAACTATAACGCCGCTCAACATACTTTTGAGACGTTAACCATCTTCATCGATGACGATTTTAATATTTCCGGAGGACGCGACCCCGAACGGGTAAGGGGTTTCTTTTGTTCGGGAACATTTTTTCAGGTACTGGGCCGACCATTCCTGGCCGGCCGTCCATTTGGTGAAACGGATGATAAACCCGATGCGCCGGCTGTGGTCGTCCTGAGCGAACGGCTTTGGCGCAGTAGATTTAACGCGGATCCGAAAATCATCGGCACGAATATTCTGCTGAACTCCAAGAGCTTTCAGGTAATCGGGGTAACGCCCGGACAGGGAGATGAAGGTGACAAACTCGATCTTTATCTACCCTTGAGCCAGGACCCGGATACTACGATAAAGTCTCGACCGGGCGCTCACTACTTCTTTTGTATCGGCCGGCTGAAGGACGGAGTGACTCTGCAAGAAGCGCAAGCCGACTTTGAGGTAATCAGCCAGCACTTGGACTCCAAGTATCCGGCAACGCCCGGATTTGGCATCCGGCTGGTTCCTTATCTTGATAGTGTCGTCGCCAATTACTCGGCGATGGTCTGGCTTCTGGAAGGCGCCGTGCTCTGTTTACTACTGATTACTTGCGCGAACGTCGCCAACCTGCTTCTGGCCCGAGCCCAGGAACGGCGCAGGGAAATTACCTTACGTAGTGCGTTAGGTGCAAGTCGCAGCCAGCTAGTTCAGCAGCTTTTGGCTGAAAGCCTGGTTCTTTCGGTCATCGGCGGGATCGCTGGCTTCATCATTTCTATATGGTCAACGCAGCTCATCAAGCAGATGGTCCCGCCCGATATCTCCCGTTTTGAGGAGTTCGGCCTCGACTGGACTTCTTTCGCTTTCGTTCTCACAGCGACGATTTTCACTGCGTTAGCTTCCGGCCTTTTCCCGGCTTGGGCCACTTCCAGAGTAGACGTAACTACTGCTCTGAATGCAGGAGGGAGCCGAACGGGGACAGCTGGTCCCGGACGACACCGAAATCAAGCAGTCCTGGTTACAACCCAAATCGCATTGACCTGCTTGCTTTTGACTGGAGCCGGTCTTTTACTGCGCAGTTTTCTGGCTCTCGAGACCTCCCCTCTCGGGTTCAAGACGGACCACATCCTTACCGCCGATCTCTACCTGGCCGATTCGAAATATTCGACTCAGGCAACGTGTAAGGTTTTCTTCAAGGCGCTCTTGGACAAGGTTCGCCACCTACCCGGAGTTACCTCAGTTGGGCTAGATGACGATTTGCCATTTAACGGCGAGAAAGATCTATCCTTTGGTGTGGCCGGCCAACCGGATCCTGAGCCATGGAAACTGCCGATTTGGCAAACGCAAGTTGTATCGCCTGATTTTTTCCGAACGATCGGACTCCCATTGCTCCGTGGTCGATTTTTTGACGATCGAGAAGGCGGAGAAAAGCAAGTCCTAGTCAGCGAACGCTTGGCTCAGGCGATTTTCCCTGGACAAGACGCGATCGGGAAACAGCTACATGATTCCAATAGAATCGGTCTGAAAGAGAATTCTTATACGATCATCGGGATCGTGGCGAATATCCGGCATGACAGTCCCGGCCTGGAGCGGACGCCTTACCAGGCGTACTTCCTTTATTCGCAAGACCCATTTGCGCCATCGCCAATCAGCTTTTGCACCGTATTATTACGAGCCGAAGGTGATCCATTCTCTCTGGTTAATGCTCTAAAACTGTCCGTCGCTGAGCTCGACCCAAACATGCCGGTTTCGGATATTAGTACTTTTGATCAGGTCGTCCAACAGACCTACGCATCCCGCCGCCTCGGAATGACGATTGTCTCCTTGTTCTCCGTAGCTGCCCTCCTTCTGGCAGCAATCGGTTTATACGGCGTGCTGGCCTATTCCGTAAGCACTAGGAAGCGCGAAATTGGGGTTAGAATCGCTCTAGGTGCGCAACCGGTGAAGGTGGTCGGACTGATCATGCGTCAGGGGTTACAGATTGTTGCGGTTGGCCTAGCCATTGGACTCGCTGCCGGACTGATGTTGGCTCACTTACTCGACGACATGCTGTATCAAGTTTCCGCCACCGACCCGCTATCCATGGCGCTCAGTGTGCTGGTGCTCGGTTTGTCGGCGTCGGTCGCCTGTTTGCTCCCGGCATTTCAGGCAACGCGGATTGATCCGATCACGGCGCTGAGAGAATGAAAAATTGCACCACAAAGACACGAAGAACACGAAGCGAAAATAACTGAACCAAAATAGAGGAAAAGACTTTCGGTACCTGATTTCTATGACGTGTTATGGAGCTTTTCCGAAAAAAGTGGCTAGCACAACAGGCTCGCGAAGATCACCAGACAGAACCCACTTCGCTGAACGATTATAATCATCATTAGTGTCCTTTGTGTCTTTTTGGTGAAATTTTAGATGTTTAACTTTTTAACAGATCTGCGGTATGCGGCGCGGGCGTTGTTAAAGAACCCCGGGTTCACCCTTACTGCGGTTCTGACGCTGGCGATCGGTATCGGGTCGACCGCAGCCATCTTTAGCGTGGTTTACGCAGTCTTGCTTAAACCGTTACCGTACCCGGATGCATCTCGCTTGCTCCTGCTATCGGAGACCCGGCCGAATTTCGGCGAGATGTCCTTATCTTATCCCAACTATCTCGATTGGCGGGCGAACCAGAATTCCTTTGAAGATATCTCGGCTTGTCGCCGTGATATCTTCAATCTCGCGACCGATAACGGGCCGCAGCATTTAGTCGGGGCATTCGTAACCGCGAGCTATTTCCAGGTGATGGCGTTACCGCCTGAATTGGGTAGAACGTTCGACGAGTCTGCTGATCGATGGGGCAGCTCTTATGTGGTCGTATTGAGCGATGGGCTCTGGCGACGCTCTTTCGGAGCGGATCCCAGGATCATCGGGCGCAGCTTAATCCTGAACAACTTGAGTTACGAAGTGATCGGGGTTGCCTCCAAGGATTTGAGTGATCCGGCCCAGGTGGATGTCTATGTTTCCTTCGGACCGTTCGCGGATCGGCCCTACCTTACGAATCGTGATGATCATCCTGGTATTCGGGCCATCGGACGTTTAAAGCCTGGCGTTTCGGTCGGCCAGGCGATTTCGGACTTAGATGTGATCTGCCGCAACTTGGAGAAGCTCTATCCTGATACCAATTCCGGTCATAGAGCCACGGCTATACCTCTGCTCGACCATAGTGTTGCTGACTATCGATCGACCCTTTGGTTGTTGCTGGGAGTGGTTGGTGTCGTCTTGGTCATTGCTTGCGCGAATGTCGCCAGCCTGCTTTTAGCCAGAGCGGTTGAACGTCGCGACGAGATCGCGCTGCGAGCCGCCCTTGGGGCTAGTCGCTCCCGAATCATCTTGCAGCTCTTAACCGAGAGCGTCTTACTTGCCTTGGTTGGGGGCGCCCTAGGATTGCTGTTTACCCTTTGGAGCATGGACACCATCATTGCTCTGTGTCCGGGCGACCTCCCGCGGTTGAATCACATTGGCGTTAATGGGTTCATTCTGGCGTTTGTCTTGCTGGTATCGATTGGCACCGGAATCCTGTTCGGGTTGCTACCCGCTTGGAAGATTTCACGAACCGATGTTAATACGACTCTTAAAGAGGGAGATGCCCGTGGCTCGGCTGCGCCGGATCGTTTTCGTTCTCAAAGGATCCTGGTGGTCGCTCAGGTGGCCCTGACCACGGTCTTGCTGGTCGGATCCGGGTTGTTGATTCAGAGCTTTCAACGACTGCAGACTGCGTCACTTGGCTTTAACCCGCATCAAATGTTGACCGCCCAAATAAAAGTGGCCGGACTCAAGTACCGAGAGACTTCCGACGAGTCTGTCCGAACTGGTGAGTTAACCGCCCTGTTCGATCGAATATTAGCTGCGATTCAGCCGCTGCCAGGTGTAAGTACGGCCGCGTTGACGACGGTTGCGCCGTTCAGTAACGAGGATGACGAAGAGTTCTTTACGATCAAAGGTCGTCCCGATCCGAAACCGGGCGAAGAACCTTCGACTAACTTTAAAGCCGTCACTCCGGATTTTTTTCGAACAATGGAAATTCAGATTTTACGCGGTCGTGCCTTCAACGCCGAGGATACATTAGGTAGCGCGCCGGTTATCGTGGTGGACCAGGATTTTGTAAATCGGTTCTTTCCCAATCAAGATCCAATCGGCCAACAAATCAGTTTCCTCGATTCATCCAAGCCGCGTGAACTTACGACTATTGTCGGCGTCGTGCCCAGAGCCGTCCAAGATAAGGTCGGCGCTGAGCCCCATTTTGCGCAGGTATACGTTCCCTTTCCTCAAAATCCGGGTCTGGTGGTTGGCCTTTTGTTGCGAGCACAGGGTAACCCGCTGAGCCTCACGGATGCGATAAAGAAGGCGGTGTCCTCAGTTGATAGCCGTCTACCGGTCTTTCGAGTTCGGACCATGGACACCGCTATTGCGGAAAGTATGGGGACCCAGCATCTCTCCGTGGTCTTAGTTGGCCTTTTCGCCATCGTCTCTTTGGTGCTCGCGAGTATCGGCTTGTATGGGACGCTGGCGTACTCAGTCGTCATCCGCACCAGGGAGTTAGGAATCAGACTGGCGCTGGGCGCACAGCGAGTGAGGGTATCCAGGTTAGTGCTGCGTGAGGCGATGCTCTTGGTCGGCCTAGGATTGGCGATCGGCTTAGCTCTCGCCTTTGGATTGGGTCATTTGTTAACCATATTTTTGTACGACATCGGTCCAAACGACCCGCGAACGCTATGCATTGTGACGGTCGTTCTCGGTCTTGTCGGTTTGCTGGCAGGCTACCTGCCCGCGCGGCGCGCAACCGGCATTGACCCCATCGCCGCCTTGCGCGAATGAAAGAAAGCGAAAATAAATTCACCACAGAGACACAGAGAACGCCGAGAAAATCGCTTAGAACAATTTCTTTCCAACTTCGTGAACTCTGTGTCTCTGTGGTGAGTTGATGACCCATGATTAGCCTTAAGAACGTCGGGAAGAGTTATAAACTGAAGAACGGGTTCTACTACGTCCTTCAACAGATTAATCTAACGGTTGAACCAGGAGACTTTGTGTCGATAATGGGCCCGTCGGGAGCGGGTAAATCGACACTGCTGCATATCCTCGGGTTGCATGATGCCGAATGGGAAGGGGAGTTTTATTTGCTGGAGCAACCAGTCCACAAACTGAAACAAAAAGAACGGGTGAACCTGCGAAAGAAGCATACCGGGTTCGTGTTTCAGTCCTACCATTTGCTGGATGATTTGACGGTTTACGAGAACATCGAATTACCGTTGTCTTATCGGGATGTTCCTCCCTCACAGAGGGAATCGATTGTTTGTGATGCGTTGGATCGGTTCAACATCGTGGGGAAACGAGACCTATTCCCGAGCCAATTGTCCGGAGGCCAACAACAATTGGTGGCCGTTGTCCGCGCGATCGTCGCTAAGCCTGAGTTAATCTTGGCTGACGAACCGACCGGCAACCTCCATTCGGATCAAGCGCGAGAAATCATGGAACTCTTTAAGCGGTTGAATTCCGAAGGTACGACCATTGTCCAGGTAACCCACTCCGAGGAGAACGCCAGTTACGGTAAACGTATCATCCGTTTGAAGGACGGATGGATGCAGAAGGCGTAGTGGCGACGCGGCGAAAGGGCGAGAGGGCGAATGGGCGAATGGGCGCACCGGCGAAATGGGCGAAAGGGCGATGCCCCGACCGGTAGCGGCGACTGTCCCTTAACGCCGAGCGCCTGGCGGGCCGAATAAACGCTCGAAGAAATTATTCGTCCCCTAACCCCATCGTGCAGTCGCCATCCGAGCGCTGGGATGGCGACTGCGCGTTTTGGTTCGGCGCTTGATTCACGTTGGTCCAGCCTTCTGGTAAAGGATGCGCTTATTCGTAAAGGACAGTCGCCGCTACCGGGCGCTCCATCGCCGACACGCCCTTTCGCCCTTTCGCCCTTTCGCCCTTTCGCCCTTTCGCCCTTTCGCCGCCACTCCCTCACGTTGCTTTAACGGCTGCCAGGATCTGAAACCCCGTGATCATATCGCGGAACGTGACCTGCAATCCGGCGGCGCGCAGTTCATCGGCAACGGCGCCGGGGGCGATGCGAATCTTGCGATAGGAGCTCTTATGAAAAGTCCAGCCTGATTGGTTGCGCTCGTAGAAGAGGTCGGTCACCAGAACCGTCTCGGTTTCATATTCCAGGACGCACGTCATGATCCGGTCCGGGTCGGATTTCACCGGGATAAACCGGTCCAACCCCTTCAATTCCTGGCTCAAATCACGAAAGCTGATGATCACTTTACCGCCGGGTTTCAATATCCTTTTGATTTGCTGGAACAGCGGCCGGATATCGGCTCTGGCCGGAAGATGGGTCAGTGTATCTCCCATGCAAACAACGACTTGGCTCGATTCGTCAGTGAATTGGCTCAAATCTCTCAAATCGCCTTGCAAGAGGGTGATGGGGAGGGAACCCCGATGTTGAGCCAACTCTTGCAATAACCGTTCGCTGAAATCGACAGCGGTTACTTCAAACCCCAACCTGGCCAACGCAACCGATTGAAACCCGGACCCGCAGCCCAGGTCGAGCGCCGTGCCTTTCGTCTCATGGTGCAGGCTCAGTCTCTTGAACAAGGCCTCTTGTTCCGCCGCCTTCTGCTCAAACGAACCGAACATCCAGCTGTATCGGTCGGCGAGAAGGCTCTGGTAATGTTCAGCAACAGAAACAGGTTCAGATTTAGGATTCACCATGATCTGACTTTCACTGTTGCGCAGCAGCGCGCCCGCGCAACTGCGATCACCGCGTTTCGCCCACACGCCCCGAACTTAAAACCTACAACCTATAACCTAAAACCACCCTACTCCCCATACGGCACCCAGATGTTCTTAATCTGCGTGGCGTGACGAAGAAACTCTTCGCCTTGGCTTTGCTCGGGAGTAAACCAATCGCGCGCTTTCCCATGGGTCACCCAGGTCGCTTTGAGGTTCCCCGCTGACTCGCGCTCAACCATTTCGCTTCCGGATTTGGATCCAAAGAACCAGAGAGCGGCCACCTCGAGGTGTTGGGCAAGGACTTTGGCCAGCTCTAGTTGGTTGCCGGTAACGATGTTGATCACACCGCCGGGTAAATCGCTGGTGTCAAAGATCTGGTAGAGATCGGTCGCTGCGAAGGGATACCTGGCGGAAGGGATAGCAACGATGGCATTCCCCATGGCGACGGCAGGTAGCGCTAAAGAGAGGAACCCAAGCAACGGATTGGTCTCAGGACAGACGATCCCTAAGATGCCCCAAGCCTCAGGCATGGCCAGGGTCACGTTCCGGAAGGGCGTTTGATGGACTCTGCCGTCGTATTTATCTGCCCAAGCGGCGTAGTAGAACGTGCGCTCGATCGCCCTCGTTACTTCGCGCTCGGCAAGTTCGATCGCATAGCCGCAGTCATCCACTAACCGGTCTCTGAACTCTCGTGCACGGACTTGGAGATTCTCCGCGATATAAAATAGAATTTGAGCCCGTAGATGCGCCGCGGATTTTTGCCAACTGCTCGCTTTGGCTGCCGCCTCCACCGCGTTTCGGATGTCTTTCCGGTTCCCTAATCCGGCCTCGCCACGATGTTTGCCCGCTGGGTTAAGGACGGGATAACTGTAGCCGCTGTCCGGCCGAGCTTGTTTCCCGCCGATATAAAGCTTCGCTGTCCGATCGATCGCCGCCGTTGGATTGAATTCCTCGCTCGGCGCCGGTTCCGCTCGCGGCGTAAAACCTGAATCCTCGATCTCTGGCAGATGTATCTCCCAGTTCGGCCGCAGGTATTCGTACATCCCCTCGGCTCCGCCTTCCCTACCAAACCCGCTCTCCCGATAACCGCCGAACCCGGACGCAGCATCGAATACGTTGGTGCAATTCACCCAGACCACACCCGCCTTGATCTTGGGAGCAATATCGAGCGCAAGATTAACGTTCTCAGTCCAGACCGATGCGGCCAGCCCATAAGCCGTGTTGTTTGCCAGCTCGACCGCCTCCGCCGGAGTGCGAAAAGTCATCGCGACGAGAACAGGCCCGAAAATCTCGACCTGCGCCAGGGTACCGGCAGGTTCGACATTCGTGAAAAGCGTCGGCGGATAAAACAGCCCCTCGGTGGGAACCGCCCAACCCGGTTGCCAGCAGGTGGCGCCTTCGTTGATCCCTTGCTGGACTAGGGATTGAATCTTTTGGAGTTGGATCGGCGCCACGATTGCGCCGATATCGATCGCTTTATCCAGCGGGTTGCCAACTCGCAAAGTCTCCATCCGGTTCCGGAGCTTTGCGTACACGACTTCTGCGATGCTCTCTTGAATCAACAACCGGCTGCCGGCGCAACAAACCTGACCCTGGTTAAACCAGATAGCATCCACCACGCCTTCAACGACGCTATCGAGATCCGCGTCTTCGAACACCACAAACGGTGATTTACCGCCCAGCTCGAGCGAAAGCTTTTTGCCAGATCCGGCGGTTTTCTGCCGAATAATGCGACCCACCTCAGTAGACCCGGTGAATGCGATTTTAGCGACACCAGGATGTTCCACCAAAGCTTCACCGGTGTGCCCGTCGCCGGTGACCAAATTAAATACACCCGGCGGCAAACCGACCTGCTGGGTTATTTCGGCAAAAAGCAAAGCAGTAAGAGAAGTAAATTCAGCCGGCTTCAACACCACCGCGTTTCCGGCAGCTAGCGCCGGCGCAACTTTCCAGGCCAACATCAGAAGTGGAAAATTCCACGGGATGATCTGTCCGCACACACCCAAAGGCGTGTAAGCCGGGAATACTTCGCTGGCAAGTTGGGCCCAGCCCGCGTGATGATAGAAATGGCGTGCCACCAGAGGGATGTCGATGTCCCGGGTCTCGCGGATCGGTTTGCCGTTATCGATGGTCTCAAGCACAGCAAATAGGCGGGAATGTTTTTGCATCTGGCGAGCAATTGCATACAGATAGCGCGCTCTTTGATGCCCGGAGAGAGTGCGCCAGTTCTCAAACGCCCCGCCCGCAGCCTGAACCGCTTGATCAATCTCTGCCGCGGTTCCTTGGCTGATCGAGGCAATTGTCTTTTTATCAGCCGGATTAATCACCTCAAAGGTGTTCGCACCTTCAACGAAACGGCCATTAATGAAGTGCCCGAACCGGCGCCCATGTTTTTCTAACCATGCCTCCACGAATTCAGCGCTCTCCGGCGCCGGTCCATATTCCATCGTTTCGAAGATCTCTTTTACGGTAGGCATGTTCTGAAAAGCCGGAACTAAATCTCACGCAAGGACGCAAAGGCGCAAAGGTAAAGCGGAGAGGGTGAAAAGTGAAAGGTTAAGAGCATAACGTCATGGAGAGTAGACGCGAAGCGCGCCTAAAGGTATGGGCTAGCTTAGGCCCTGCGGGACTGGCACTGGCATGCATGGACGCTAGCGGACTTTCTCTGGCAGTCGCCTCCACGTCCCCCCTGTCCTTTGTGACCTTCTGTGAATTTAGCTCTTCTCCGTCTTAACCTTTGCGCCTTTGCGTGAGTTTTTGTTTTGTTCTGTGGTTAAGCCGCTGGATGCCGGTAACTGGCGGAATACCGGCCAGTCACAAAATGTTCAAGCTGGCGTTCAATATCAGTTAACAGGCCGGAGGCGCCGATCCGGAAAAGGTCAGGCTCAAGCCAATCGCGGCCGAGCTCCTCTTTCATTAAGATCTGCCAGGCAAGCGCGTCTTTGGCTGAACGGATACCGCCGGCCGGTTTAAAACCAACTTTGCGGCCACTCGACTCGTAATAACTCCGGATACAACGCGCCATGGTCAGCGTAACCGGTAAGGTGGCGTTTTCGGTCTCTTTCCCGGTAGAAGTCTTGATGAAATCAGCGCCGGCCGACTGCGCCACCATGCTGGCGCGGGCGACGTTGCGTAAAGTCGCGAGCTCACCGGTCGCCAGGATCACCTTTAGATGGGCCTGCCCACAGGCTTCTTTGCAGGCGGCCACTTCTTCAAAAAGCTCTTCCCAGCGCCCGGTTAAAACCAGTTCGCGGGTAATGACCATATCGATTTCGGCTGCTCCTTGATCCACTGCGTAACGGATCTCTTCTAAACGCTGGGCCATCGGCATTAGCCCGGTAGGAAAGCCGGTAGCAACCGATGCAACCGGAATCGGGGCTCCTTTGAGAGCTTGGACGGCGTGCCCAACCATGGTCGGATAAACGCACACCGCGCCGACCGTGATCCCGGTGACGCCCAGCGCTTCCAGCAGATCCTCTCGCACCGGGTTCTTGGCCTTAGCGCACAAACGATGGACCTTCCCTTCCGTATCATCCCCGGACAAAGTGGTGAGGTCGATGCAGGTGATCGCTTTAAGCAGCCAGGCAGCCTGCCATTCTTTTTTCACGGTTCGCCGGCCGGCCAAAGTGGTGATCCGGCGTTCAACCGCGCTCTTGTTGACCGCAATACTTTTGACCCAATCGAGGTCCGGTCTTTGCCAGGAATCGGGCTGGTGGAGCAACGTGTCGTGAAAAGTCGTGCCGAGCGTATCCATGGTTAACAACGATTTCTATGCTGATACCCAATGTGCAACTGCTGCTCTGGGTTTCAAATGTTCGTATCAGGATGTGCACGCCTGTCGAGTAACCGAGTGCCCCCGGTAGCGGTCCGGCAGCTGCCGGACCGCTACCGGGCGGGCTACCCCCTGACAAGCCATACTGGCACACCTCGTGCTGTCTTCACCGCTCGTTAGGTTTTGAATGGGACCGGGGCGTTCCTGCCAGGGATGCTCCGGTCCTAGAAGCCCTCGTGGCTCGGATCCCGCACAAAACGTTGGCGATTTGTGAGCGATCCGCGCTATTTGATTGTCCAAATGCGCCTCAGTCAATTCTCGCTCTCTTCCTCCGGTCCGAAGCGAGATCGCAATGAAGACGCCGTCGATTTCTGGGAACCGGCCGATGAACAGGTGCGGCGCCAACAAGGCTCGGTGGCAATTGTCGCCGATGGAGTCGGTGGGCAAGGCGGCGGCGATGTTGCCAGCCAGTTAGCGGTAAATATCGCGCTGGAGGTTTTTCGACAGGCAAGTCCAACACTGCCGGCGAAGCAGATCCTAAAAGAGATTTTCCAACGAGCGAACCTAGCCATCTACGAGTCGGGTATGGAAAACCCGAGGGGCGGGCGCATGGCTACAACTTTGACCGTTTGTATCTTTCGAGACAAAGAAGTAGCGATCGGGCATGTCGGAGATTCGCGCGTCTATCTGGTGCGCAATGAGCAAATCAAAAGACTAACCGATGATCATTCCTACACCGGTCTCCAGTTGAAACTACGTTTGATCACCGAACATGAGGCTCGCGCTAGCAATTTGCGCTCGATGTTAACTCGGACGGTCGGGCATGAGCCGGTGGTGCGTTGCGATTTCAAACGTCTGAAACTGTTATCGCGTGACCGGATTCTCCTTTGCACCGATGGTCTCTATTGCTTCGTGAACGACGGAGAAATCTCCGAAGGAGTGGATCGGTTGAACATGGACGAGGTCTGTCCCTACCTGATCTCTTTAGCTGAAAGACGAGCTACCGATGACAATCTAACCGCCCAGGTTATCCAGATTGACCGTCTGATTGATCCGAAGTATGACTCACCGATTTCGTTTCTAAAAAACGCCCACGGGGAACTGGAGAACCGCATGCAACACGAAGTGCAGGTCGGGGATGTTCTGGATAGCCGCTTTCGCATCGAAAGCGTGATCAATCGAAGCGGCATGGCATCAATCTTTAAAGCCACCGATCTCACCAATGGGGATACCGTTGCCGTCAAAGTTCCCTACATGCAGTTTGAATCTGATCCGGGGTCATTCGCTCGATTTCAGCGAGAGGCGGAGATCGGCAGACGGCTGAAACATCCAAACATCCTGCGATTCATCAACCTAACGGAACAGACTCGTCCGTATATCGCGATGGAATATTTACAGGGTCGGACGCTCAGCGAGGTGATGAACGAGGTTCGACCGCTCCCCGTCTCCGACGCGGTACAGATTGCCAGCGCTCTTTGCGATGCTCTATCCCATATGCATCACGAGAAGGTGGTCCACCGCGATCTCAAACCGCAGAACGTGATGGTCTGCGAGGACGGCTCAATTCGGATCATGGATTTCGGAATTGCCAAAGCCACCGAGATGCGGCGCATCACCTTTGCCGGTTTAAGCCCAGCTATGGGTACACCGGATTACATGGCGCCTGAACAGGTGAAGGGCCGGCGCGGAGACGAGCGAACTGATATCTACAGCCTGGGAGCCATGCTTTATGAGATGACGACCGGTCGGGTGCCTTTCGAGGGGCCGAACCCGTTTATCGTGATGAACTCGCGGATCGCTGGCGATCCGGTTGCGCCGCGTAAACGGAACCCTGAAATCAGCGAACAACTCGAGGAAATTATTCTTCATGCCATGGAGCGGGAACCGGCTCGTCGTTATCAGACGGCTGACGCCATGAAAGCCGAGCTGGACGATCCGGATTCCGTCAAACTCACCGGACGCAGTCACCGACTGCGCTCTCCGAAAATGTGGAAAACGCGATGGCAGGGCGTTCGTCTGGTTGTGATCTCTGCTACGCTTCCCGTGGTGGCGTTCGTGATCGCGCTGGTTGTGGCGCGCTGTCATCACTAAAGTAAGAAGTGATTGGTGATTGGTGATTGGTGGACGGCGTGCTGGAACCCATACTTTTGCGCTGGGCGCCTATCTACCGTCGATGTGGATTTCATCGGGCGATCTCGAGCGTGGCGTCTGTCCTATAGGTCCCCTAAGTCGTATAGGTCCTATCCTCAGCGCAACCAATCGTCCTCGTCCTCGTCGTCGTCCTCGTCCTCGATTTGGCGTTCAACCGGGGTAATGGTATTGCGCATAGAAATTGCATCTCGGAGTTTCATACACGAGGGGACAAAACTGCGGCGAGGTTCGCCGCCAGCCTCACCTGAGCGCCTCATTTCCCGAACTGAATCACCAGGCCGCCGCCAATGATGATCACCAAGCCTATCCACGTACTGGGCGGTACGGTTTCCCGAAACAAGAACTTCCCGAAAAGGATAGCGACCAGGGCGAACACTCCGACGTAGACCCCGAAAATCTTTGAAAAATCCCAGTCAACCGAATTCACGATCAGGCCGTATCCCCCGAGCGTGACGGCGCCAAGCAACATCAGGATGAAGTTGTTGTTTTTTATTCCCATTCGGATGACGGCATCGCCGCCGACCTCGAAGATCGCCGCCAGGGCGAACGCTATCCAAGGAAGAAATTGCATATAGCCCGTGAGTATAGCGCCAATCACGCCAACAAGCCGAGCCGTCGTATGGCCTGTCGGCGTGGCAGGACGCCCATTCGCCCATTCGCCGAAAATCCTGGACCTTGGGAGGAACTCGCCTACGGTTTCAGCAGTTTATAAGCAAAATGTCGTTTGACCTTAAGAGCCTGGTGGCCTCACGCAGGGGTGACAATTATCAACTCCACACTAAGCACCTCAATCCCACACTGGTTGAAGTTTTGCGCATCACTGGGTTTGATCGGGTTTATGCGCGAGCCGAGGGAGCCTACTTGTATGACGACGCCGGCAATGCCTATCTCGATTTTCTGAGCGGTTACAGCGTCTATAATATGGGACGCAACCATCCGGTGATTAAGCAAGCGATTCGTGACGCTCTGGATCTGGATCTGCCGAATATGGTGCAAATGGACTGCTCGTTGCTGAGTGGTCTATTGGCCGAAGCGCTGCTGAAAAAAACGCCGCCCCATCTTGAAGCCATCTTTTTCTGTAACTCAGGGACCGAAGCCATCGAAGGCGCCCTGAAATTTGCTCGAGCTGCTACCGGCCGGCCCGGTCTAGTCGCTCTCCATGGCGGGTATCATGGGTTGAGTTATGGCTCACTCTCGGTAACCGGTATCCCCAATTTTCAAGAAGGATTTGGCCCATTGATGGCGAACGTCGATCGGATCAAGATGGGCGATCTGGCGGCGCTCGACCGGCTTTTGCGGAGAAGAAATGTGGCCGCCTTTTTGGTTGAGCCCGTCCAGGGGAAAGGCGTGAAGTTCCCGCACGATGACTTTTTCATTGAAGCCCAGATCCTTTGCCGCAAGTACGGAACCCTGTTTATTTGTGACGAGATTCAGACCGGCTTGGGCCGCACCGGTAAATGGTGGGCGTTCGAACATTGGGGACTGGAACCGGACATCATTACCGTCGCTAAGAGTTTAAGTGGAGGTTATGTACCGTGTGGCGCCATCATTACGCGTCGGGCGATCTACCAAAAAGTGTTTAGCCGCCTCGACCGTTGCGTGGTTCATTCCAGCACTTTCGGGCGTAACAATCTGGCGATGACCTGCGGGCTGGCGAGCTTAGCGGTGTTGGAGTCGGAAAACCTGATTGAGAATTCGGCTCGAATGGGGCAACTACTGGTCGAGCGTTTGGATGCGCTCAGGCACAAGCATACGTTTCTGAAAGAAGTTCGTGGGAAAGGCTTGATGATCGCAATCGAGTTCGCTGAGCCGCCCGAAATAAGCCTGAAGCTGGCGTGGCGTTTGTTGCACAAGATCGATCGTGCGCTCTTCCCTCAAATGGTGGTGGTCCCTCTATTGAGTAAGCATCGCATTTTGACCCAGGTCGCCGGACATAACATGGATGTGATCAAGATCCTTCCACCGTTAATGATCGGCGAGAAAGAGGTCGATTATTTCGTGAACGCGTTCGATGAGACGCTGAAAGCTTGCCGCCAATTCCCCGGCCCAATGTTGGAACTGGCGTTGAACACCGCCAAATCCAAAAATGCGAAGCGAGCCGAAGGAAGAAAAGCAAACGGCGTCCACCCCGAACCAGTAACGGTCGCCAGTCGGTAGGGAAGAGCTCCCGCTCTTCCGTTCGAAGCTGTCTAACCGCCGGGCGTGACCTCCGGCCGCCAGCTGATCGAAACCTAAAACCTACAACTTATAACTTATAACTTATAACCTATGACGCCTCACGAGGGCTGAAACCGCCGTTTTAGCGCCTGTTCGAGCGCGTCCACCAGCGCTCTCCGGTTGTACGTGGCGGATGCTTTGATTCGTAGCAACGGAAACCGGACGGTCTCAAACAACTCTTCCAGATATTCATCGCGCTCCCGGCGATCGGCTCGTTCGTGGGAACTATCGTCAAGTTCGATGGCCAGCATCGGCGCCAAGTTTCCGGGCTCAACCAGGACGAAGTCGATATGCTTGGACGCAATCCGGCGGAACACCCGGTTCCGCTCCTCAGGTTGCCGGCTTTCGACCTGGATCAAATCGGCTAACCTGACTTTGCAAAGGATCTGCAACCGGCCATCGATCACCAGGTCTAACTGTTCATAGAAAAGCTGTTCGGCGGGCGTTAACAGGCTTTCCACCACCGACAGGTAAACTGCCGGCCCGCGCGAACCCCGAAAAACCCAAATCAACACAATCACACATCCCAACACAAATAGACAAGCCAACCCGATCGTCACTGGCGAAAGCAGCAAGGTTTCCACGACTTGCGAGAATTTTACCGCAAACGGCGAAAGGAGTACAGGAGATCGGTGAGACATGAAGAAGGAGTCAGTATCCTGTATCAAGGAGGTCGTGGGTTGGGTTGGCGCTGTTCAGGAGCGAGATTTCCAGATCGATGCAGTCTATGTGGGTAAAACGTCGTTTGAATTAGTAGGTGTAATGAATGTTCAACGATCGGACCCAACCCACGACCTCCTGGCTCCTGACTCCTGACTCCTGGCTCCTTCTTCAAGCGCTCATCTGGAATAATCATGGCCCGAGCAGCATCGTCTAATTAGTGAAGACGCCTACCTTGATTGCCGCTTGTGTGCTTGGACTGGGAACCGACTTGGTCGCGCAGGGGGCGACTCGATTTGAGAGTGGGCCGGCCCAGGTCTCGTTGCTTGAGCTTTACACGTCGGAAGGGTGTAGCAGTTGTCCGCCTGCGGAAGCTTGGCTGAGTGGGCTTTCCCAAAACGCGGAACTATGGCGATCCGTGGTGCCGGTGGCTTTTCATGTTGACTACTGGGATAGCGGCGCTTGGAGAGATTCGTTCTCCAGTCCGGTGTTTACCCGCCGCCAACGCCGCTATGCGACTAGCTGGGGAGCGGACTCGGTCTATACCCCAGGTTTTGTTTTGAACGGGAACGATTGGCGAGGCTGGGGCCGCAATCTTCCGGCGAAGGAAAATCTGCAGGCCGGCAAATTGGTGGCGGTGGTTACCGGAGGCCAAATCAAAGTCAGCTATTCGCCTTCGCAACCCGGTGGGACGTACGCGGCGGAGATTGTTCCCTTGAAGATGAATGCGACCTCGCGGGTCACCGGTGGAGAAAATCTTGGTCGAACCCTGACCCATCAATTTATTGCCATGAATTTGGTCCGAGCAGAGCTCAACCCTTCCGGAGATACGTTCGGCGCTGAGGTTTCTTGTCCTACCGGTCAGGCGGATGCGCTGGCGGTGTGGATCACTCGCCCAGGTTCATTGACCCCAGTACAAGCTACCGGCGGTCTGCTCCGTTAGAGGTTTGGTAGGGCGAGGCTCCCGAAACGACTATGGACCGTCGCAAGGTGTGCCGCTGTCCGCCTATATCGGCTGATCCGTGTCCCAGAGCTCGCCGAGCCGCTCCCACGATGTGCCAATCCAAGCGACTTCAGCTGTGGGCAACCGTATCGCGGCTCGGCGACGTTGCGACGCCGCCGAGCAACCCGCAAGCAACCATCACCTCGCCTTGTTTAGGTTTCCAGGTCCGGCGGGAGCCTCGCCCTACCAACCGCTAACCGCCAACGGCCAACCGCCAACCCTCTTACCCCGGTCCAACGTAGACCGCCCGCCTGCCTTCGAACGTACCAACGGTATTGCGTGGCGGCGTATCGGTAACCAAGACCCCATCTTCGTCGACCAATTGCTGAGTTCGAGCATCGAAGATCAGGAGAAACTGTACCTGCACGTTTGCGCCACTGAGCGGGTCTTTGCCAAACTGACCGGATAACACGGTCCCTTTGCCTAAGCGCGTGGTGAGCCCGCCAATTTCCCCGGCGGTCAAGATATAAACCTCAACCGCAACGTACGGCGTCTGATCCAATACCGCTCGCCGTTTCGGATTCAGATGGGCCAAAAATTTCGCTAACCGTTGTTGACCTCGCTGAACCTCGACCCGGTACGGTTTAGCGGTCATGAACGCGTACTCTCTGGCCTCAGTCGCTGGCGATGCACTCATGGAGGAGAGGGCGATAAAACCGACTGCCAGGAAAATAAAGAGACGCTTCATTTGCCGTTTCCAATGTAGAGCGCCGTATAGCCGCCGAAGATAGCCAGCCTACCTTTTGGTGGAAGATCGAAAATAATGTAACCTTCGTTGCTGACCGGCCGGCCCGTCTTGGCGTCAAAAATCATAACGAACTTCGTCATTTGCTGTCCGCGATCCGTGTATCCACCGCTCTGACCGACAACGCGTCCCGCCAGGCCGGGGACCTCGCTCACCGGTACCTCGGTTGATTCAACCGCGAGATACTCGTTTTTAGCGATCTCCTCCTTCTTTTGCGGGCTCAAGCGCGCCAAATACTTGTTTACCCGTTCTTGGGCGATGTTCGCTTCGTTGGGATAAGCAGTGCCAAGCGCTACCGTGTAATCGCGATAGGCGGTTTGCGCTGACGAATGGCATCCATCCAGAAAAGTGACTGCCAACCAGCTTAGCAAGAGAAGGAAAAAGGAACGGGGGCTCATGACTAAAGTACCGGAGAATAGAGGAGCTCTGCAAAAATGCCACCCAAGAAACGAATTTCACCACAGAGACACAGAGCCCACAAAGACTACAACCGCGAATAGACACGAATAGACACGAAGATTTTTAACCGCTGGCGTCCATTCCCGCTTCAAGCTTTGTGCCCTCTGTGTCTTTGTGGTGAATTTTTTCAACCTCGGATTTCGAGAAACTTCGCGATGAGGTAATCAAGGGTCCGGGTGGGAAAAAGGCGGGGGAGCGTGTATTCCATGAAATGCTTTGGGACTAGCAGGTATCGGGCTTTGGGTTTCTTAGCGGAGAGGATGCGTTCAATGAGGGCTGCGGCTTTGGCCGCCGGAAAGCCTTGCCGGCCTGATTTCATCGCCGTATCCACAAATTTTTTGAGCGATCGATCGTAGGGAGTCTGCGGGAAATCAGCCAGAACTTTACCCTCGGCTTTCTCCCAGATCGGCGTCACCACCGCCCCGGGCTCCACCAAAATGACGTCGATGCCAAACAACATCAGTTCGCGGCGTAGGCTGTCGGACAACCCCTCAAGTCCGAACTTCGATGCACAATACGCGCCAATGAAGGGAACACCCAGTCGGCCCGCTACCGAGCTAATATTAATAATGCGTCCCGGGTTCCCGACTCGATCCGGCTCCATGCCCAGCAGCGGTAAGAACGCTTGAGTAACGGCAAGGACGCCAATCAGATTCACTTCCAGTTGCAGGCGGAACCGCTCCACCGGCAGGTACGCCAACGGTCCAGGCACTTCGATACCGGCATTGTTGATCAGCGCGAATAACCGGTTCCGGCCGATTTTCTGCTTAACGATCGCTGCTGACTGACGGATGGACTCCTCACCGGTAACGTCCAGGTTCAACGCGCAGTAGTTTGCGCCAAAATCTCTGGCGGTCCGGCTGGCATCAGCTTCCGAACGTACGGTGCCAAACACTTGAAACCCGCGCTCAACGAGCAGCTTGGCGGTAGCGTAGCCGATGCCGGATGAGACGCCAGTGATGACAACGGTCGAATTTGATGGTTGCGCCACAGTATTTTGTTAAGACAGAATAGACTGACTTAAGCAGAACCCGTGACTTGATCTAGTCCACCAATTTCGCAACCGCCATCAAAGAGACGAGAAATTGGAGACCAGGGCCAAGTCTGTAGGATAAACTTCAAACAGTTCGGCCCCAATTTCCTTGCCGATTTCAATAGATTGCACCAAGTCGTTGGCGTTGCCAGCTGGGGACAACATTTGAAACCCGACAGGATGATTTCCGCTGAGCGCTTTGATCTCGGTTGCTTGCCAGCCACTGACAGGAAGCGATGGGCTTAGGCCGTTATTTTTGATCCCATATCGAACTCCATACGTACTCACACAGAGATCATTGGCCGTCTTGAAACCGCCGAGCCCCCGAGGAAACACGGGATTTCCAATGTTAACAATCAGCGGAGTCTGGTTGAACGCTTTTATGTACAACCCGGTGATTGAAACGAACGCGTTGACCCAAGCGTTGAGACCTCCGTCAGCTGCCAACTCGGCGTTGTCCGCCTGACTTCTACAGAGGGTCGCTTGTCCACCGGAGCCTTGCCCAGTTACAATCACGTACGACAGGTTGGGGAGAGCATCGTAACGATTGGCCAGGGTCGCTAGGAACGTGAACCAACGGCGTTGAAAATTCGAGTCCCAGGGAGCGGGCATCGCACCGCTGATGCCGCTGCCGGAAATTGTAAATTTATGGGATCCAGCTCCATCCGAGCCAATAGCATAAACCCAGGAGGGAGCGTTCAGCCCGCCTGTAATGTTGATGCTAAATTGTTTTCCGCTTTGCTTGGCCAAAGCCGCAACCTGATCGATGTAACTCCAATCGTACTCGCTTTCGGAGTGAGACTGAATTGCGTTCCAGTAAACTCGGATGGCCACTCCGGCGATATCCGGCCTTGACCAAGCCGCGGCCTTAGAAAGTTTTTCTACAGTATCATTGTACGGGCGCAGCTCGTAAAACCCGATGGGTATTGGCTTAGACCACAGAGGCGTGACTCCTAGAACGAGAGAGAACCACAACAGAACGCTCAGCCCTTTCAGCCGAGGCAGACGGATAGAGTTGGTACAAACAAACATCAGATCGCCTTTCCTGCGTCCGTCAGGCAGAGTCAAATTGAAATCGCATTAACCGTCGGAGAGGCTGCAATTACACTTCCACGGCGCGAAAATTTTCCGGTGGATTGGCAATCTCGGCTTGCGCTGCTATGAGCTGGATCTCGTTAGACTTTCTCTGAACCGTCAGCTCGAGAATTGCGAAGATCGCGTTTACCGTTTTTTCTAGTGCTACTGCGATTGGCGTTCCTCGTAGCCAATGCGCGAAAAAGATGGCGGCGGTCGCATCACCTGCCCCGTTTACCGATAAAGGAAGCTGCGGAGTGCCGATCAGACAAGTAGAGTCAGGTCCGGCAGCCAGCACTTCAACCATGTTAGGATCGCCATCCGTCCGTAACAGGCTAGTCACCAGCACAACCGATGGACCACGCTGACGGAGACCATTAACGGCCGCCAGCACCGACGGAAGATCTGTCACCGGGTTGCCCGTCAAGAACTCGAGTTCGAACTGGTTTGGCGTGATGACCGTCGCTAAAGGGAGCGCTTCGTCACGAATTAGTTCGCGGATTCCCGGTCGCACATAGAAACCGCGGCCGGTATCACCCATTACTGGATCCAGGCAGTAGGCGGCCGACGGATTCGCCGCTTTAACTTTGTGGGCGAGATCTAGAATCACTCGTCCCAATGCTACGTCGCCCATGTATCCGCTCAGTAGCCCGTCGCAGGAGGGTAACACACCCCGCTCCGTGAGCCCGCGTACGAGATCTTCAACCACCGCCGTCGGGAGAACCGCTCCACCCCAACTCCCATAGCCGGTGTGGTTAGAAAAATGCACGGTATTGATCGGCCAGACTTCTACTCCGAGGCGTTGCAATGGAAATACCGCCGCGCTGTTTCCAACATGTCCATAAACCACGCTGGATTGGATCGATAAAATGGTAATCGGTTTAGGCATTCTACCGGCTAAGCCGCGTCTCATCATAGCCTAGAGCGTGAAACCCTAGGGACCTCCGGGACAAATTCGACAGACACGCGGGTATAACTTCAAGCCTTTTTCTTGGTCGGCTTTGGCTTCAAGTTTTTGACATATTCATAGCTAAGGTCGAGGTACGGCTGCAGTTCCTTAGTGTTTCTGAATAGTTTATCCGGAACCGTCACGTACTCTTTCATCACCGCGCCATACGCTTCGAACAGAGTCGTTTTGTACTTTTTCAGAAATTTTTCTCGCTCGTCCTGAGGCAGCCTGAGCGCTAAGGCCCCGGCCGGATTCAGATAGCTGAACATATGGCCGTTTACCGAGGTGTACGGATTAGCGGCGCCTTTCCGGGTGATGTTCGGATTCGTGGCAACGAGCTTCTCGTACAAATCCAATTTGTCTGGCGGAATATCGTTCTTCTTGAGGGAGGGCATAGGAAGATTTAACCGCGAATTGACGCGAATGAACACGAAGATTATTCAACCGCCGATGGACACAGATGTGGGTGGGCCTGGATCATTCTGTCGAGTTGGTCGGCCAATTGGTAAGACACCTCCCATAATGCGACTCTCATAGCGCTCATGTGAAGCGCATTGATTCACCTGTCCAACGCCTCTCCTAACCGCGGTGTCCTGCCATCGCCCGGTGTCGCCATATACCACAACCCGAAATCTGCTTAATCTGTGTAATCTGCGGATATTATCTCTTCGTTCTCGCCGTGGGCGTCACTCACCTTACTGGCTAATGCGCCAACATCTTAAACATTAACGTGGTTCTGTCGTACCGATCCTCGATCGGGTCTCGGGCGTAACCAGGAATTTGGCCAGCCCGTTCGTACCCCAGCGATAGATACAGATTTTCGGCGGCTTCAGTGGCGGTATCTAAGGTCAAAAGCCGTCGTCCCGCTCTCACACTGTGGGATTCGATCTGCTCCATGAGAGCGCGTCCGACGCCTAACATCCGGTATTTTGGATGAACCAGAAGTTTCGCGACATCCGCTCGATGCGGTTGGTTCGGTAGTGTATCGAGATTTAGCTGAACCGTGCCCGCCACCTGGCCATCCAACGTCGCCATCAGGACAATGCGTTTGTCAGCGGCTACGGCTGGCGCGACCTTTTGCAGCCAGAAAGCGCGAGCCTGATTCATTTCGAATGGGAGGATAAAGCCGACGCTGGCGCCGGCATGTACGCAGGCGTGAAGAATTACGGCGAGTTCGTCGAGATAACGGACGAGTTGGTCTTCATCCAGGGCGATGATTTCGATGGTGTTGCTAGTTATGGTCTTCATCTTATCACTAGGAAATATCGAGCCGGCCGCCGGCTGAGCACTCGGAAGGCGCTGGCGCCATGTAACCGGTAACGGAGGCAATCGCCTGCCGAAAGCCGGTGTACCGATCCATCGATGGTTAGCTCTAACGCGCCGGACTCAAGATAGAGGTGGTGTTCTAGCCCTTGCCGGGGAGGAAGTGGATACGCGATCTGGGCGCCGGGCGGGAGTTCGCACTCGAGGAGCTCGCACTCAAAGTCCGGTGACGGTGGTGAAACCGAGCGGCGGTGAAAGCCAGTCTCGGGATCGGTCCAAACCGGTTGAGCTTTGCGCGGCACCAAGGCGGGCAGATCGGATTCGACGTAGGCCAACAATCGGGACATGGTCAAGTCGAACGCCGCGCATAATCTACCCAGCACCGTTGCAGTCGGGCTGACTTCATTATTTTCGATGCGAGATAACGTCGCACGACTGACCCCGCTTTTGGTCGCTAACTCTTCCAACGACCACGACCGTTCAATCCGGAGTTGGCGCAAGCGGTGAGCGAGGCGCGCATCGGTATCGGCGTTCCCGAGCGTCACGGGTTCCATATCTGGAACAAATTCTCATATATGAGACAGAAGACAAGATTAAAACAACGGCTCGCAACCAGTGAAAACGTTGATCAACCCAAACGGCCTGTCCGCCATAGTCCGAGATTCGTGCTCCCATACCTAACAAAGAAAGCGGACGACGGCGGAAGGGGCGTTGCATTCCGCGTTGCAGCAGTTGTAGGTGGCCGCCGCCGTGAATCGTGGAATACAAATGACGTGCGGAAAGACGCGACGCCCAGGAACCCAGGGTGTGGTGACATCGTGAACGGTGACAAACCCTCGATTGTGCCACGCTTCAGGGCGCCGCCTTTATCACGCGCTGGGTTTCTGCAGCGGTTCCAATTTAGTTAACGCCCTGCCCGCGCGAACGCCGATTGCAGCGCCCCATAGAGTGGCGGGCACTTCAACTGGGACCTTCGAGTATTAGCGCGCTGATTTACAATCCCACGACCGCAAACCCTTCGTTACCTCCTGTAAAAGTCTTTACGGCCGTGGGGCGTGGACTTCGGGTGAAAGTGCTCGTAGCATTGGTTTATGAAAGCAGCGAAGACTGCTACTCGTAGTTCGACAAAGAAAACAAGCGGGGCGCCTAAGGATATTGATGAATATCTGGCCGGAGTTTCTGAGCCTGCCCGGACTACCTTAAACAAGATTCGCGCGACGATTCGGTTGGCGGCGCCGCCAGAAGCAACGGAAGCTATCAGCTACCGGATTCCGGCGTTCAAATATAATGGAGTGTTAATCTGGTTCGCTGCGTTTACGGACCACTGCAGTCTTTTCCCGACCGCGGCAATTATCGAAGAGTTTAAGGATGAGCTGAAAGGGTACGCGGTATCCAAGGGAACGATTCATTTTCCCATCGATAAACCGCTGCCGGCAGCGCTGGTTAAGAAAATAGTCAAGGCCCGGCTAGCGCAGCTCGAAAGGAAGAAAAAGGGGTAGGGGCAACGCAGGGCAGCGATAGCGAACCTGCTTGCCGGTTGATCACCGCGATATTATTCTATATAGTTCTCCCATGCGATCTACGTATTCCGTCTCGGAAGCCCAAGCCCAATTGCCGGCGTTGCTGAAAAAGGCTGAGGACGATTTGATTGTTATCGCGAAGCGGGATAAAACGGTCGCTTATCTAGTTTCTGCTGAACGTATGGAAGCCATTGCCGAGACGCTCGAGATCATGGCTGATCCCAAGGCGATGAATGCCATTAACCGAGCGCGTAAGGGCCAGGGGAAATACCATCCGCTAAAGGTCTTAGATGAACCGAGTCGCGGTCGAACTCGAACAACAAGTCGTTGATTTCGTCCGGTCGTTGCCGCCCCAACCGAGGCAAGCGCTACGGCGCGCGTTGAAAAACCTCGAATGGGAGCTGGGCGACATACGAGCCCTTGAAGGAGATCTGGGTGGGTTTTACCGGCTTCGGGTTCAGCGGTATCGAATCATTTTCTCCTACGAGATTCGAGACCGTCGGCGAGTCATCCGGTGCGTTCACGCTGCTGATCGATCTATCGTATACGAGATTTTTGCCCAAAGCATTCGTGACCTATTGGACTGAAAGGGAATATTCAGATTGGACGGACCCCGCCCTCGTGATCACGCTATGGTCGTGGTGTAAGACTAGATCTAGTGTCCTATCCCATAAAAACCTGGCTTTCGTTGCGATCAAAATGGGCCGCCGGTCCGGCGGCTGCCTGGCGGCTGCCGGACGCGAGGAGGGCGCATATCTCAATGGATACGTAACCGAGGAGCAACGCAGCCGTCGGCCCATTTTCATCGCAACCCTGCGGGTCGTGGCCAGTTGGCGGTTTTTCTTCCGCCGCGGCGGATCACGGCTCACGTATCAATTCAGACATGCTCGTCGTTCGCGCCTTGAAAAACCGCCAACTGATCCGGCCACTGCCGGACGAAAGCCATGTTATTTGTGGGACAGGACACTAGGAGAACGCAAATGAAACGATGGTTCGTAGTTGCTTTGTTGGTTCAAGTGGCCGGCGTCGTGGCTACTACGGCCCGCGCGGCCGATGTCACGGAAGCGGAATTGATGAACGCGGCAACCGGCTTGGCGCAACAATATGACGCGAATTACAACGCCAAAAACCCGGTGGGGATGGCGGCGCTATATGCCTCAGATGGAATACTAGTATCGCCGGCCGGCCCGATCATCCGCGGCCGGGAAGCGCTGACCGTTTATTATACGAAACGTTTTGCGTCCGGTGCCAAAGGGCATGCGATCGAAGTTCTCGAAGTGCACGTCCAGGGTAACGGCGGTTACGGCCTGTCCGAATTCTCGGTCAGTACACCTCAGCCCAACGGCGAGTTCCACACCCTCCACGGAAGCATTGTCTCTGTGTATCAACACGACCCTGATGGCTGGCATTTGCGCTTGGTAATACCCAGCGTTCCGGAGACGAACGGCAAGTGAGAGGTGACCCGGTAGGGATGAGCTCCCGCTCATCCGTAAGGACCGGTGGGGACACCGAGTTGCGGATGAGCGGGAGCTCATCCCTACCGTTACCGTGCTCGGGCGATTAGGCTTCCTGCCTCCCTCCGCCCGGGCCCGTGGCCGTCAGTTCCCGTTCTCAACGAACTCGGCGATCTGCCGGTTCAATCGATCCTGATGTGTGAAGAACAATGCATGCGATGCGCCTTTGTAGATTTCTAATCTGCTTCCTTTTACCGCTTGATTGACACGCTGCGCTGTCACTTCCAGCGGCGCAAATACATCCGCAGCGCCGTGAACAAGCAAAGTTGGCATTACCAATGACGGCAGATCTTTTCGAAAATCGGTTTCATTGCTCGATTTGTAGATTTCCAGCATCGGCATCAAAGAGGATCGAAGGGCTGTGTTCAACACCCATCTCTTAAGGCTGTCAGAAACCGGGGTCTCGGCGGTGTCTGGAGCGAAGAAGGCGTCCATAGAATCACTGAAGATGCCGGGACGATCCTTTTTCATGCTTGCATAGAACGGGTCGAAGATAACGCTTCGGTCCATCCCTTCAGGGTTATCCGCCGACTTGCGAAAAGCCGGCATAATGGTGGAAAGGAGAACCAGCTTATCGACTTTGCTGCTGCCATAGCGGGTAAGATAACGCCCGAATAAACCGCCGCCGTGGGAGAAGGCGACAACAGAAAATCGCTTCAAATCGAGATGCTCGATTAGAGCGGCCAAATCGTCTGAGTAGGTGTCAAAATCATAGCCGCCGCTCGAGCAATCTGATCGAGCAAAGCCGCGCTGATCATACACGATACAGCTGTAGCCTTGTTCCGTGAGATACGGCACCTGAAACTCCCAGACGTCAGAGCCGAGATTCCCGCCGTGTATCAGAACAATCGGGCTCCCTTTTCCCCAAACTGAATAGTAGAGCTGAGTGCCATCTGCAGTTTTGAAATAAGACATTTAGAATCTCCTTTGTAGAATGTGTTGTGACCCGTTTGGTTTGTGAGTCGGCGCTAGGTTGTACGATTCAAGGAACGCTCTCAATTACCTGACAGGTAAGTGGGACAAAAGGAGTTCAGGAGTTGCAGGAGTTCAGAAGTTCAGGACCGGGGAAGCCCGCTTCGAACAAGAAACATTCTTTTTAGCTTGAAAGTTCACCTGACGCCCTACGCTAACTCCTGAACTCCTGAACCATTACCTGACAGGTAATTGCCTGGAACGAGATGTTCCTCTAGGGTCACCCCATGCCGAATGATGCAACGGCTGGTGATCTTCTCCGCCAATGGCGCGAGCACAGGGGATTAAGCCAACTCGCGCTGGCTATTAATGCGGAAATTTCGTCACGACATCTCTGTTTTGTCGAGACCGGTCGCGCAAATCCCAGCCGCGAAATGATTGTGCGTCTTGCTGAAGAACTGCAAATACCGCTGCGCCAACGCAACGTTCTGCTCACGGCTGCTGGCTATGCCAAGGTATACCCCGAAAGGGGATTGGACGATCCAGCGCTCGAATTGGTTGGCAAAATTGTTCAAAACATTCTGAAGGGCCATGAACCGAACCCGGCCCTGGCGATCGACCATCAGTGGGGACTGTTGGCGATGAACCGTTCGGTCGGGCTTCTGTTCGGTGGGGTTGATCCTTCTTTGCTGCAGCCCCCAGTGAACGTCATGCGGATTGGCTTACATCCTTTAGGCTTGGCCCCGCGTATCCGGAACTTTGGCGAATGGCGCGCCAATGCCATTGCTAAGCTCAAGCAACGCATTGAGATGACCGCGGACCGGCAGCTCATCGAACTGCTCAAAGAGATTAAAAGTTATCCCTACCAAAAATCCTTAGAACCATCGGAACGCAGGCTTAACCGGGCCCTCGCTATCGCGCTGGAGTTGGAGACTAGCTGCGGTGACGTGAAGCTGATTACTACCTCAATGGTGTTTGGCTATCCGCGGGATGTGACGGTTTCGGAGATCGCCATCGAGTGCTTCTTTCCTCAAGACCAACCATCCGCCGAGGTGCTACAACGACTCGCCGCGAAGGCGGCGCTTGGCTGATTCGGACGGAAATCCGAAAAGTCCGAAATCTCGAACCACATTCGGCGGATTAAGTCTATGTGCAACTGTCTCGGGCGCACGTAGAAGTGACGCTTGCAGCCGGGTTGGTACGCAACTTGTTCTACCAAGTTAAAAGTTAACTTGGAAAGTTCGTATGACCCCTCGTAGTCTTAAAAGTCGTTTCGTTTTTGTACCCCGGTTTGGAATTAGGGCTGTCGCCGGCTTGTTATTGATAACCGGCTTGACCACCCCGCTCTTTGCTCAAAAGAAACTTAACTCGGTTGCCGCGACCGTCGGCGACCTGGGCAACCCATTCTTTGTTCAGATCGCCCATGGGGCTGAGGACCAAGCGAAGAAGTTCAATCCGGCGGTGAAATTCACCGCTCAATCGAGCAACTATGATGTTAATAACCAGGCCAATCAGATCGATAATTTTATCTCGGCCGGGGTTCAGCTGCTGATCTTGAATGCCGCAGATAGTAAAGGGATTGCCCCGGCCGTCATTCGCGCGAAAGCGGCCGGCTTAACGGTGGTCGCTGTCGATGTGACCGCAGATGGCGGCGTAGACGCAACGGTTACCTCGAATAACAAACAGGCAGGTGAGGTGGCGGGCCAGTTTGTGGCTGATCGGTTAAAAGGCAAAGGGCAGGTAGTGATCGTTAACGGACCGCCCGTTTCCTCGATACAAGATCGGGTATCAGGTTTTCTTGAAGTAATGAAGAAATATCCCGGCATCAAGATTCTATCCCAGGACCAAAACGCCGGCGGTAGCCGGGACGGTGGGCTTCGCGTGATGACCGATCTTTTGACCGCCTTTCCGAAGATCGATGCGGTTTTTTCAATCAATGATCCCCAAGCCACCGGATGCGATCTCGCGGCCAAACAAGCCGGCCGCAAAGATTTCTTTATCGTCAGTGTCGACGGCGCTCCCGAGGTAGTGCCTTTCCTTAAGGATCCTACCAGCTTGATTGCGGCGACCGCCGCTCAGGATCCATACACCATGGCTGAGCAAGCCGTTACCATCGGTTACGACATTATGAACGGGAAAAAACCGGCCCAGCCGTTAACGCTGATCCCGGTGCAACTGGTCACCAAAGAAAATGTCGATCAGTACAAAGGCTGGACTAAGTAACGAGCTGCCGACCCTGGAAGTACGCGGGATCAGCAAAAGTTTTCCTGGCGTACGTGCGCTCAAGAATGTCGATCTTCGGATCTGGCCTGGTGAGGTGCATGCCTTGATGGGTGAAAACGGCGCCGGCAAAAGTACTTTGATGAAGATTCTCTCCGGCGCCTATCACCCTGACTCGGGTCAGATTCTGATCGACGGTAAGCCGGTCCAATTCCGTACTCCCTATGATGCGCGTTCGGCCGGGATCGGCATCATCTATCAAGAGTTAACCGTGGCGCCGAATCTGACGGTTAGTGGAAACGTTTTCCTTGGGTCCGAGCTTAAACGTTTTGGGTTCATGAAAGATACCGCTGCCATGGACGGGAAAACCCAGGAGGTACTCCACCGCCTCGGCGCGAGGTTTAAGGCAACGGATCGGGCGTCGCTCCTGGCCGTGGCCGAACAGCAGCAGGTCGAAATTGCGCGGGCGCTGTTTCACAAGAGCCGCGTCCTGGTGATGGATGAACCCACGGCGGCTTTATCGGATCGTGAAACCGACCGGCTCTTCGAGATCGTCCGGCAACTCCGATCCGAAGGCCTAGCTATTATCTATATCAGCCATCGGATGGCTGAGGTTTACGAGTTAGCCGATCGTTTATCGGTCCTGCGGGACGGCGAGTATGTGGGCGAGCTCAAACGGGCCGAATTTTCTGCCGACAAAGTTATCGAGATGATGGTTGGCCGGCGTCTGGAAGAGTTCTACGAGCGCGCCAACCACACCGCCGGTCAAGTCGTTCTCGAAGTCAAGGATATGGATGATGGCAAACGGGTGAAACACGCGAGTTTCCAACTCCGGCAGGGCGAAGTCGTTGGTTTATCGGGCCTGGTCGGAGCGGGTAGAACTGAGCTAGCCAGGCTCATTTTCGGCGCTGATAAACGCAAGGCCGGTGACGTCTATTTGAACGGTCGAAAACTGAAAATCAACCGGCCGCAGGACGCCATCCGGGCCGGAATCGGTTACGTGCCGGAGGATCGAAAACTCCAAGGCGTTTTTCTTCAGATGTCGTCGGCCGCCAATATCACTATGAACATCTTGGGGCATACTTCGGTTGGCGGAATGTTGAACTTCGGCAAGCTGAAGGAGCGAGCCAATGCCGAGGTAAAGGCGATGCATGTCCGGACCGCTTCACTCGGGTCGGCCGCCGGCGGCCTTTCTGGCGGTAACCAGCAAAAACTTCTTTTGGCAAGATGGCTCGAAATCAATCCTAAAGTCTTGATGCTCGATGAGCCGACCCGCGGCGTCGACGTTGGCGCCAAAGCGGAGATCTACGGATTGATCCAGCGCTTGGTGGCGCAAGGGATGGCCGTTCTCTTCATTTCCAGCGAACTGCCGGAAATCGTCGGCGTGTGCGATCGCGTTCTGGTGATGCGGGAGGGGGAAATCTCGGGCGAGGTTGGCGGTGAGACCGGGATCGAAATCACCCAACAAAACATTATGAAGCTAGCGACCGATGTTACTCGGAGTCGATTAACCAATGGCAACTGAGACGATAACCCCCGCAGCCGATTTGGCTGAAACCAAACGCAAGGACTTTAGAAGAACCTTGATTCAACTGGCGGGCATGCTGCCCGTGCTCATTGTCATCTGTATCTTTTTTGCCGTTCTCACGCCGAACTTTTTGACGGAGAACAACATCGTTAATGTGGTTCGCCAGGCCTCCATTAACATTGTGCTGGCGGCTGGAATGACCTTTGTCATTCTTACTGGCGGCATCGATTTGGCCGTCGGTTCCGTGCTCGGATTTACCGCGGTGATTGCTGTGGTCGTCTCCTTGCTGCCCAATTTTAGTTGGGCCGCGGTTCCGGCTGCTTTGTTAGCCGGACTCATCGTCGGTGTACTGACTGGGATGACGGTTGCCTATCTCGGATTGCCGCCATTCATTGTTACCCTCGGCACCTACACTGCGATCCGGGGAGCGGCTTATCTGGCGGCCGGAGGAACTACCGTCATCAATAGTAAGATCGATTTCGCGTGGGTCGGAAATGGTTACTTTGGGCCGATACCTTGGCTCGTCATCATCGCGCTTCTCACCATCGCGGTGAGCGCTTTTATTTTGCACGGCACCGTCCTTGGAGTGCATGTGTATGCCGTCGGCGGCAACCCGCAAGCGGCTCGTCTAACGGGCATTCCCGTCTCGATGATATTGATTTTTGTCTACGGGGTTAGCGGACTGCTTTCCGGCCTGGGCGGCGCTATGAGCGCCAGCCGGTTGTATAGCGCGCAAGGGCAGTTGGGGATCGGTTACGAGTTGGATGCGATTGCGGCGGTTATCTTGGGCGGCACTAGTTTCTCGGGTGGAATCGGCACCGTTTTTGGAACCTTGATCGGCGCCTTGATTATTGCGGTCCTTAACAACGGACTGACTTTGCTGAACGTCTCTTTCTATTGGCAATTGGTCATTAAAGGAGCGGTCATCATCTTGGCGGTAACTCTCGACAAATTGCGGACCCGGGGCCAAGCCGCCTGAGGATGAATCCCCAAGCGCTTGCAAGGCCAATCTGGAGAGTCGGCTATGTCCCAGCATGATTCGGAAGCAGAATTCAAAGAACTAAGCGCCGCCTTTCGGCAAGGAAAGATCACGCGACGCCAATTTATTCAGCAGAGCGCCGGGTTTGGGCTTTCCGCCGTCCTGATGAACAGGATGGTGTCTACCGCTTACGCCGATAATCATCGCCTAATCGATAGTTCGCCGGTGACGCCAAATGAGTCTCCAATTACCACCGGACGTATCGAGTACTTAAAGTCGAAACCCTACAAAGATGTCACCATCAATGTGATGGCGGTTCGCTCGGCAGTCGGTGACTGCTTGGAATACCATGCACCGAGATGGGAAGAAGAAACCGGCGCGTACGTCAATGTCACGAAGGTCCCCATCGAGACTCTTCACGAGCAGATTTTTGCGGATCTGGCACAAGGTAGCGGCCAATTTGATGCTTATCAGACGGCGGCTTGGTTTTACGGCGACTTCTTTGCCACGGAAGAGCCGGCCATCGTCGAGATCACTCCGTTTCTTCAGGACCCGAGATATCCTTATTGGGATCCATCTCAATTCCTGCCTGCGATAAAGCGGCTTTATACCTGGAACGACAAGCTCTACGGCGTGTTGTTCGATGCTGATGCCCAAATCTTGTATTACCGGAAAGACGTTTTAGAGAACGCGCCGTATCAGGACAAATTCAAGACCCAGCTCGGCTACGACCTGCCTAACCCGCCGAAGACGATGAAAGAGATGCATGATGTTGCCTCCTTTTTCACGGGCTGGGATTGGAACGGCGATGGCAAAGATGATTGGGGTATCGCACTGCATGCCAAGGTTAACGAACAAGGTTTCTTTCATTTCTTGACCTTGGCCGCGCCTTACGTGGTTTCACCCAGTAACCGATATTTTTATTTTAATCCTGAAGACATGAAACCTCTGATCAACTCAGAGGGACATCTGCGCGCACTCGAAGATTACGTCAAATTCTTAGGCAACGGCCCGAAAGAACAAATCGATTGGACGTTGCCGCAGGGCTGGGCCCCGTTCCTGACCGGGCATGCCGTGATGGAAGCAACTTGGGGCGATTTACCGACATTGGCCCAAGACCGAGCCAAATCCACGGTCCAGGGACGAGTGGGCGCGGCCATTATCCCGGGCACAACCGAGGTGTTCAATCCGATAACCGGCCAATGGGAAACCTATCCGCTGAATGTGGTGGGCAACACTAACGGTGGAACTTGGCACGGTGTCATTTCGCGTTTTTCGAAGAAGAAGGAAGCGACCTACGACTTCCTCGCTTTCATGGCCAATCAGAAGAATGCTTTTTTCAATTGCACCAATGGTTGGACCGGCGTCCAGCCAGGTATGAAGTACGAGTACCTTTCGCCGATCGGCACCGGCAGCGTCGTAGAATGGGAAAATCAGGGATGGGATAGAGCAGACGCCACCAGTTTTCTCCAAGCCTATTACGCCAATCTGACTTTGCCCGAGCAAGAGCTTTATCTCCGTATTCCCGGAGCTGCCGAGTATTGGCACGAACTCGATGTCCGGATCTCCTCAGTATTAGCCGGTCAGACAAGCCCGAAGGCCGCTCTGGATGACGTCTATCAAGCCTGGGAACAGATCACGGAGCGTTACGGCCGGGAAAGGCAGAGGAGGCTTTATGGCGAGTCGTATCTCGGGCGGTGAGAGGTGAGAGGTGAAAGGCCTGCCATGAGCAAGCGGTAAGCGCATCGAATGGTGAAAGGTCGGGCGATACCATGAGCCTGTGCCGGGCGCAATTCGGTTCCCGCTTGATACCGCAGCGGACCCATCGGAGATTGGAGTGCTGGAGTAAAGATAGGAGAAAGCAGTGATTCGTCTTATTGTTTTGGCTTACGGGATTTTCGCTACCATCGTTTTTTGTGTTCTCGGCTTAGGGCTGATTGCTCAATTCCGGATTTGAAGCGCAGGTGAAGGCTTAGCCTGCCCGCAGTGATGACTTTTTGGGAGAGCTCGGTGATCCAACGCCCAATAAGACGGTCTTGGTAGGGCGAGGCTCCGGAACGACCTTATATCACACACAGGGAAAATTGGTGTCGATTGACTGATTCGCCGGCTACAGCTGAGAGGCGCCGAGCCGCAATCCCATCGTGGGCCACGCCTAGCGTCTCGGTTCAATTCGTCGCTGATCATCTACGGGTTGCAATTTCGCGCAGGAACCCTTGGCTATCGGCTATTCTCGGCGGAGGTCCGCCGAGCAGCATTGCAAGTATTCGCTTGCAATCCCAAACAGAGCGTGCAAGTACTTGCTTGCAGGAGGGATTATGAGTGAATTATCACGTTGGAAAGAAAACCGGGTGCGCCAGGAAATTTATAAGGAGCGCCTAAAGCAAAGAGAGAATTCGGCCAATTCCGTCGAATCAAATGAGGCGTCAAAGGAGAATGGGTTATCGATTGTTCCTACGGAACAAAGCGTTTCCGCCGCCTTATAGCCGCTTCAACGTTTCCCGGTCAGAAATGCGAGGTCCTCGGTGCTCAGCGTTGTTTTGGTTGCTTCGATAGATTCACGGAGATCGGCCGCTCGCTTTGGCCCGATCAGTGGAAAGATGGGGAATGGTTGGCTGAGCAGATAGCCCAGTACGATCGTTCCAAGGCTAAGCCCCGTGGTTGATTGGAGCGTTTTGATTGTTGATAGCGCTCCCGGTTTTCCGGGCTGTCAAATAGCGCTCTCACCAACGCAGGAGCTTGGTCGAGTGTGCCGTTTTCGAGCCGCCGGAAATAACCGTTTGCCTGAGTCGTATATGGAAACGCGGCAACGTTATGATGTGCGTGCCATTTAGCAAAGGGCTCATCGTTGCAGACTTGAATTGAGGTCAGACTCGACAACCGCCTTGGACATGCGCGGTTTGTCCATGGCATCTAGCCGTGGGTGTGCGCCCTTCGTCGAGATGATCAACCCATCCCGATTTTTGCGTTTCCGTAACCACTCACCCAGAAACCTTTCGCTTCGATGCTCACCGTTGGGAGCCAGGCGGCATAAATCTCGGCGGTGTCCAACACATTGCCACCTGCATCGAGGTAGGTCTCCAGGATTTCTTCCGAGGTCGAATCATCGATAGCCGAACCAAACTCGGCGGCGCCAAGGCAGAGCACTGACGCAGTAAGGCTGGTACGCGGAATAGAGCGGGTTTTCATTTCGTTTATAGCTGGAGAGGTTAAGAGGAACCTTTTCAAGTTTCCTGGCCTTGCGTCAACCCCACAACGAGCTTCGTTCTCCCGACTTCGCTAGCGAGTACGTCGTGGAGCGCGCCTCGCTTGCGAGGCCGACTTGAGCGGTCGACAATGCAGAGCTCTTGGGCTTCGTCGGACAGAACTTCGGCGAGCGTCGCTGACCTCGAATTCTGCGAGCGGAGTATTGGAGCGACGGAGCCTGGGAGTACTGCGCTGGTCGGAATTGAAAAGGCGGATGGGCGAGGGTACTAATTCAAGCGCCGTATGCCCGGCCCCTCGTCCTCCTTGAACTCCTGTACTCCTGCACTCCTGCTAAGACCCATCGCTGAGTCGTGCCAGTACCCGATAAGCAATCGTCACCCGCTCATCGATTGGGTAATCCTTATTTGCGAGGATGACGATCCCTAACCGTTTTGCCGGGATGAACGCGACGTACGCTCCAAAACCGCCGGTTGAACCGGTCTTATTAAGCCAGACATCTGGGTGGGCTTCCGTCGGCGGTGTTAGTTGGGTGACCGGTACGGCTTTGAGGATAACCGCCGGCGAATTGCCTTCCAACAAAGTCTTCAGTTCAACGGGATAGGCGTATTGTTCCCAGATCAGGTCCTGAGTCATCACGCCGGCTTGAAAATAAGCGGTATGAGTATTTGTGATGGCGAGCTGGAACTTTTCGTCTAGCTCAGCCGAATTCATATTGGCTTCAGCGTAGTGGATCATATCGGCTGCCGTGGACTTGATGCCATAGGCTTCGGCTGACAGAATCCCGGCGCCTACTCTGGTCGGAGCCCCGTCCTCGGTGTAGCCACGCGCGTAATCGTCCATCCTAGCTTTGGGAACATTGATAAAGGTGTTTTTCATCGCGAGAGCCGGAAACACGGTTTGTTCCATCAGTATGGTAAAATCTTCCCCCATACTCTTCGCCGTTATCAAGCCGAGCATGCCAACGCTGGGATTGGCGTAGGTTCGATAGGTTCCCGGCGCATATTTGGGTCGCCAGGTCTGCAAGTACTGCATCAATTGATCGTCGGTCCGGATGTTCGCTGGGAGTTGCAACGGGAAACCACCGGATGTGTGGGTCCCTAGATTAAGCAGGCTCACCTCCCCGAACTGGCTGCCTTGCAGAGCGGGCAAATATTTGCTGGTTTTGTCTGACAAAGAAAGATTGCCGCTGACCTGGGCATATGATGTGAGCGTCGCCGTGAATGTCTTGCTGATCGATCCGAGTTCGAAGAGGGTGTTGTCCGTCACGGGTTTCTTGGTCTCCCTCGAGGCCACGCCGTAATTGAACACGTAATCCTTTCCCGCGAGCGTCAGGCTGACCGCCATCCCGGGAATGCTGTAGTTCAGCATCACAGACCTGACCGCCGCGTCTACCGCGCTCTTGATCTTGGCGGTTTGATCGTCAGCTGCGTAACTCAGAACGGCGGTTGCCCAGGCGGCAAAAAGGACTGCGGTTACCTTGGATTTCATTGCTAGCCGGAGTCGGCCAGCAAAATCTCCAGGTCAAGGGGTCTGGTAAACATTACTAGTTCGCCGCTCGGCCCATGCGGCCACTGTTCGCGCGGCCGATCCCAACAGAGCTCGACCCCGTTTTGATCCGGATCACGAAGATACAGGGCTTCGCTTACCCCATGATCTGAGGCTCCGTCCAATGGAATGCCGGCCCGGATCAGTCGCCTGAGCGCATCGCTTAGCTCGGATCTGGTAGGATAAAGAATCGCCAGATGATAAAGACCGGTTGCGCCTGGCGCCGGCGGAGGTCCCCCGAGACTTTCCCAAGTATTAAGCCCGATGTGGTGGTGATATCCGCCAGCGGCTATAAAAGCGGCTTGTTTACCAAATCGAGTCGTCAATGCGAATCCTAAAACCCCGCAATAAAACGCGAGCGCTCGATCGAGATCCGCAACCTTCAGATGTACGTGTCCGATGCGAACCGCCGGGTCAATTGGCCGGGCGCTTTTTTTTGGATCCTGAGAAGAAGACATAGTCAGCGAACCAGCGACCCTGGCTCAATGAATGGATCGCTTGCTCGGCTCTAAAATAGATGTAGAGGCTAAATCTAAGCAAGTGAGTCGGGCTGGATCATTGTGTATTCCTCCGACTGGAGCTTCTATTCTAGCGCACCTTCAATTCGCCCCTTCGCCCTTATCGCCCCATTCGCCTTTTCGCTCAATTCCCGCGTTTCCCTAACCTGGGGCGGAATCCGGTCAAGCCCTCAGAACTTCTTGGTCCGCAACTGGTAGTCCGACTGAAACTGGCCGGCGAGCGCCCGCACGAGTAGCGGCTGTCGGGAGACTAGACCCATCTCCCGGTTGAAAGTAATCGAATCCGGAGAAAGGCTGATCGAGCCGAGGTAAGCGACCTTGCCGTCAACCACGGCGGACCGCGCATGCATGTAAGGTAGTTCTGCACTTTCGGCCGGACCGCTCACATGCACGTCTACCCCTGCGGTCGCCAACGCTGTCAGTGAATCGATCTGTAGTTGCTGGATCTCCGGGGTCGCGCCGTTCACCTGTACCGGTGCGATGAGCCGAACCCTGACGCCTCGTTTAACGGCGGCCACCAGTTCGCTTTCCAGTGTCAGATTGCCCAGCAGCTCCGTGTAGACATCGAGCGTCCGCTCCGCCGCCTGGTAGAGCCGAACCAATCGCTTCGCGCCGTTGATGGGCGAGATGATCAGATCGCCGCGGGAGATAGGCGACGTTGGATTAAACGGTGGCGGCGGCTGCCCCACGGTTGCCGAGTACTCCCAATCGTTCTCGAAAAGACGTTGGAGCTCCTGCAGAATCTGCGAGTCCCGGTTGGCGGTCGCGAAGTCCCGGTACTGCATAAAAGTCGTCTCATCGAGACAAGCTGAGCCGTAGACCAGCAGATTGGAATCGATGAGAATAATCTTGGGAAAACTCCGAGGGAACGCCGGATTGCTAAGGTGAAGCTGTCCTCCGGCTCCAGTTAGATACTGCGCCAAATTCTGCTGCTCTGAATCGAGCGCCAAATATTTACCTCGATCCACAATTGCGCGAACCTGTACGCCGCGCCCGAGGGCAGCCTGCACGTGCTGCAATATCTGCGGATCCTCCAGGACACAGATCTCGATCCGGATTTCGTGCTTGGCGGCGTCGATTGCCCGGAAGTAAAGCTCGCGACCGTCCTCGGGTAGCACCGTCAGTGAACCGGGACGTAGCCCGTTCGTATCGTTTCCGTTCTCGTTCGCGTCGAACTGCTCCGGAACGGTAGGGTTGGTCAGCGCGCCTCCGGAATTGCCTGGCGGCAAGTCAGACGGGGATTGCGCCCAGAGGGACGCGGGGCTTTGCAGTAGCAATAAGAGATAGATCCCGAACCACCTGCTTTTCATCGGTTCCTTTCGTTCTGAACTCTGTTCAGATTGGAATTATTCCGATGAAGTGTACCGGAACCAGTATGGTCAGTTCGATATCAAAGTTCGAGGCTGCCCGCGTTAACCCGGTGTCCAACGGTCATCGGTAACTCGATCCGCCGGAACCAACCCATGACGGTCTCACCGGATTCCCATTTGGCTTCAAAGCTTGGTTCGGATGCCGCACGCTCGAAGCACACACCAACCACGGAGCGCCTCGAAGAGAACAAATAATCCGATGATTGAGAGGACCGGGCTCAACAGCGGGAAGAGAAAGAAGGATAGCGGCGCGGCCAGTAGCAAGATGGCCGCGATTACCCCACGTACGATTCTGCCCTTGCGTTCCAAATTGCGCGCAAAAAAATGTCTCATCAAATCCGATCAATCTTAACATCGCCGCCCTGGTTACCTCCTATTGAAAATCCATCTTTGTGTCCTTTGTGATCTTCTGTGAGATTTTCTGATCGGTTGGGGTTCTCCGCTGCCTCCCCACCAACCACCAATCACCAATCACCAATCACCAATCACCAATCACCAATCACTAATCACTAATCACTAATCACTAATCACTAATCACTAATCACTCTCTTCGCGTCTAGGCATCGCCATATTTGTCGTGATGCCGCACCCAATCGCCCAGATCATAGTTTGGACCGTTTTCATTGCGACCCTTGGGAGTGAGGTCAAGGCAAATATAAGTGCTGAGTAGTTCTTCTGCTCCGCGGGCGTAAGATGAATAGGTGTGGAAGATCTCGCCGTTTGCGCCTTTATAGAACACGCTGATTCCGGACAAGTCTTCGGTAGAAATCTCGCGCATTTCGTAGTTGTAGAAGCCTTGGCCTTTCTCGACCTCATCCGGCGTGAATGACACGGAAAAATCATAGTTGAAATCGCTGCCAAACGAAGACACCCACTTAAAATTCCAGCCCATCCGCTTCTTGAAAGCGTCGATCTCGTCCAACGGCGCGCGCGCGATTGCTACATAGCTGACATCGTGATTCTCAAGATGCACCAGTGCGCCTCCAATATGATCGACTTCGAACGAACAGGCGCTGCAGCCTTCGATTTGTCCCGGCGCCATCATGAAGTGTTTAACTATCAATTGGCTGCGCCCCTCGAACAGATCGGCGAGTGTCTCTTTTCCATTCGGTCCTTCAAAGAAATAGTCCTTTTCGATCTTGGCCCACGGAAGCTCGCGACGTTCTGCGCTCAACCGATCGCGCAGCCGAGTAAGTTCTTTCTCCTTTGCCAAAAGAGCTCTGCGGGCTGCTAGCAGCTGTTCCTGAGAAGCCGGCTTGTGTTTGTTGATGTCTATTTCAATCATAATTTCCTTTCGTTAACAGCACGACGAACGAGGAACTTTATTCGGGACACCGCGGCAGGCGCTTCTAACAGATCCATGGCCTGTTCGACCGTCGCGTTAGCAGCATTCTTGTACTCCTCGTAGTCCTTGAACTCCTACTTCTCGCCCATCACTTAGGCCTCGCCCCGTGCGCTCGATGTCTTTTGCAGCAACAGCCAAAACATCACGCCGTGCGTAACCAGGAGCGGCGGCACCAGAACCGTGGGAATGAAGTAGCCAGCACCCAGCGACCCTGGGTTGATACCAACTCCGAAGAGGCCTTGATAGAATGCGAACAAGAGATCAACAACGCCCCAAACGGTTAGCACCCAAAGCATTGCAGTCGCGAACCGTACGCGAGCGGAGAGCAACCCTATGGCCAGAACCGCGAGAATAGCGGCAACCAGATCGCCATACGCCGCTGGGAAAGAGAAACCCGATGGCAGCGACGGTGATACAACCCCGGGAATCAAAAAGCTTAGCCCCATGAACCGGAAAGTATGGGGAATCGTCAGTGCCATAAGCGCTGCTTCCCGCCGCGCCGTTCGGACCCGGGGCCAAATATAAATCTTAGTGACGATGCCAAAGGCAACAAAACTCATCAGGACACTGATGCCGAATAACGGAAGGGTATTCATAGTACTTTAAGCGAGCGCTTCCTTTAAGCGAGTGCCTTCCTCTGACGTACTCGTTGCTACGATTGTACTGGTCGCTATGATTGAGCCCTCGATGCCGCGGCTGGCTTTCCAGCCGGCGTCGTCGAGCGCAAGCTGCGGCGTCGGCGGTTCGGGCTGCTGTTGCGCCCTTTCGTAAATCACGGGATCGAACCCCGGTAAGAACGGTACCGCCATGAACCCTGCAAACACGGTGAGCCGTCCGCGCCAGCTCGGGCGCGATTCCGGCAATGCCGCGTGGCGCCGTGCCACCGTTTCGAAGTCCTCAGCATCTTTCCCGGTCAGCTCCCGTACGGTATCGTTGGGTGCGCCGGCGGCGAAGGCGCCACGGTCCTGATCCTGGAAATAATGCCTCACTCCGCTCAGCAGAATAAGCTGTTTACCTTGCGCTTTAGCTGCTTTGTAGAAGATCCGGAGCGGCGTTTTGACGTGCCGCACTTTGTGGCCGACAACCTGGCCGATGATCCCGGCCATCTCGGTAACCGTGAGCAGTTTCGGCCCAGTAGGCCGGTAGCTCTTACCCGCGTGGCGGCTGGGATCGAGGAGCGCAGCGACCGCAACCCGAGCGATATCGTCGACCGAGGGCGGGGCGTTCTGGCTCTCTCCCGCAACTGGCAACGGCCATACCCCCAGATGCGCCGCCAACGGCATCATTTCCAGAAAGGGGCTATCAGCAAACAAGCCGGGAATGACCGCGGTGTGCGCAATGTTTGGAAGCGCGCCGAACATCTGATCGATAAGCCATATTTGGCGTGTCATCAGCGCCGGGTGATTAGGTCCGGCAAGCCATTGCGAAAGGCCGACGATCTGTTCCAGGCCGGTCTCACGCGCAGCCAGCGCAAACGCCGACGCACTCTGGATGACGAACGGATGATAGGGTGGACAGTAGTATGCTCGCTGCACCCCGCGCAGCGCGTTCATTAGCTGGCCGGGATCGAAAATGTCCGCAACCACGATCTCGGCACCCCGTCGCTGCAGCTGATCGCTGCGGGCGTCCTGGACGCGGACCATGGCGCGTACGGGGTAACCTTTGGCCAGGAGTTGGGTGACTACGGCGCCACCGGTTTTTCCGGTTGCGCCGGTGACTAGAATTTTAGGTGTAATCATGGGAAGAAGGAGTAAGCTAGCAATTCGTTGCCAAGGTACGATATCGTACCCTGATGGTGTAGTAATGGTACGATAGCGTACCGAAATCAAGCGAAATGTCGAAAATAATGAAACCTAAGTCTCGCTCATCTTTATCCCAGGATGAGCCTATGCACGGTGCCAGCTCCATCCGTGAGCGCGTGCTCCAAGCGGCATTTACCCTCTTTTACGAACAGGGTTTTTCCAGCACCAGCATGCTGGATATCGTTACTCGGGCCCGAGTCTCAAAACGTGACCTTTACGCTCTGTTTAATAACAAGCATGCCGTATTAGCGGCCTGTATCGGCGAACGCGCCCAACAGATGCGCCGCCCCTTGGACCCAACCATTCCGATGCCGCAGACCCGGGAGGCGCTGGCCGGTTTGCTGGTTGAGCTTGGTGTATCGATCTTGAACACGGTGTGCCTGCCCGAGGTGTTGACCGTTTTTCGGCTCGTCATTGCCGAATCCGATCGTGCCCCGGAGATTGCTCGAACCCTCGACAGCACCGGCCGCGAAGCCAACCAGAAAGCGATTGCCGAACTCGTCAAAAAAGCTCAATCACTGCGGTTGCTACCCGCCGGTGATCCCGGATCTCTGGCAGTTCATTATCTTACCGTGCTCTGGGGGGACCTCCTGATCCGGCTACTGATGCGAGTGCGCGCTGCGCCCAAAAAACGAGAAATCGAGATCCGTGCCCGAGCTGCCACGGAGGCGTTGCTGGGTACCGACCGCTTTTGAGATCCGAATGAGCGGCGAGATTGGCTGACTTTTCCGCTATTTCGCTTCGAGAACCCCGTTAATCTCTTCCAGACTCAGCAAGTTGGTACGAGGACCGAAGCAGCCGATGGCAATCGCCACGATGACCATACAGAAAGCGATGAAACCGAACGCGCCTATCGATCCGTATTCTTTGAGCACGGCGGCAATCATAAAGCTGCCTAGCATGCCGCCGAACCGGCTCCAGGAATAGACAAAGCCGACTCCTTGGGCGCGGATGCGAGTCGGGTATAACTCCGATTGATAGGCGTGAAAAGCGAATGGGTAGTTCCCAAGGTCAAATCCTTGGCAACAACAAAAGCGCATTGATCGCAAGCAGGGGGGTCGACCATTCGACTCGGCTACGGCCCTAAGAGACGTTCCGCGTTGCCGTACGCAATCTTTTCCTTGTCCGACGTGCTCACCGGAAGCTGGTCCAAAAAAGCGCGTGCCTGCGACATCGACGCGTAAGGATAATCGGCTGAGAACATGATCCGATCGACGCCCACCTCAAGCAACAGGGTGAGAAATGGCGCTGTAAAATTGAAACCGCTGAACGTGTAGTGAACGTTTTCCCTCAGGTAAGCGCTGATGGGGCGCTTGAGTTTTGTTAAAGTCGCAGGCATGACGTCGAGCCGCTGCAACATAGACGGTAGTCCTTCTCCTAGATGTCCAATCACGATTTGCAGCTTCGGATATTCATCAAAAACTCCACCCAGGATAAGGCGAATCACATGGACCGCGGTCTCGATGTGCCAACCCCAGCCGGGGCCGGCCAACATCTCATTCACCATTGGTGAAAAGCCGCTGTATGACGCTTCGATCACCGGCTTCGGCGGTTGGGTCGGGTGAAGATAGATCGGCACATTGAGCGATTCAGCGCGTTCAAGGAGCGGCCAGAAAAGCTTATCATCCAAATAGTGTCCCCGATTGTGACCGTTGATAACAGCCCCTTTAAAATTGTGTCCACGTACCATCCGCTCTAATTCTTCAGCCGCTTTATCCGGACAGGCGGTTGGCAACGTGGCAAACCCGGCAAACCGAGTTGGATTTTTCTTGACCGCTTCAGCCAGAAAATCATTGGCATCTCGAGCCATGCTCACCGCATCGGCCGCCTCTAGTTGTTCGGTGCCAGGAGAAGTCAGCGATAAGACCTGCACATCGATGCCGGCGAAGTCCATCTCTGCGATCCGCTTGTCGCCAATATCACAGAGTTGCTCCAAGAGCTTGGCGGCGCGGTCGCCGAATTGTTGCGCTCGAGCCTTGAGGTCTCGACCCGGACCATCCAAAAATCCAGGGAATGCAAAATGTTCTTCCAGCGTAATAGTTCTCATGATCGTCGCTCGATTGCTAAGGAATCTAGCACAACCCCGTAAGGCGCTTCCTCTAGGAGAAACTGGGCGATTTGCACCCGGAACTTGCTGATGACGGGGCGGGTCCAAATCGAACCTTTTTTGTCGAGTCTGGGGCCAGACCTGCCCTGGCGATTGCAATCTGTCTGCTTAGTTTCTTCTTCAAAAAAGGTTGCGCGGGCATTGCTATCAATGCATTTGCGTTTCCTCAAAACGCGGGGTGGAGCAGACTGGTAGCTCGTCAGGCTCACAATCCCGCGTCCGCGGGATCGCGGGTTCAAAATCGGGAATTTTCGTTCCTCTATTCGCCCCGACAAAAATGGGCTTCGCGCCGGAAAAGATTTTCTTCAAAAAGGGTTGCGTCAGTTCTGCAGTCAATGCATTGTGCCCTTCCTCAAAAAACGCGGGGTGGAGCAGCCTGGTAGCTCGTCAGGCTCATAACCTGAAGGTCGCGGGTTCAAATCCCGCCCCCGCAACTTCTTCTAGGGATGCTCTACTGGGTATACCTGCTGCAAAATGCAAGCGGTATTAAATACATCGGCATCTCCAGCGATGTTGCGCGCAGACTGCAGGATCACAACACTGGCAAAAGCCGGTGGACCAGGTCGCGGGGACCCTGGATATTGGTTTGGCAAAGTCGTCCTTTAAACTTAACCGAGGCCCGCAAGCTCGAGAATTTGCTAAAACGCCAGAAAGGCGGTGACGGTCTAGAGCCTCTGCTCACACTCTGGGGCGAAGAGTCGTCAGGCTCATAATCCCGCGTCCGCGGGATCGCGGGTTCAAATCCCGCCCCCGCAACTTCTTCTGAAGGGTCGCCATGGCGTGGGTCTATGTCATCCAGAATGCCGAAGGTCGCTTTTACATCGGCATGACCACAGAACTGCAAGAGCGGCTCAAAGATCACAATAGTGGAGTCTCCAGATGGACCAAATATCGCGGCCCATGGGAGCTCGTCTGGTCGCAACAATGCCCAGCGATCGGCGAAGCTCGCAAACTCGAGAACAGACTTAAACGTCAAGGCCGGGGCAGCGGCTTTTATAGAATGATTGGCTTAACGCCTCCTTCAGGCTCATAATCCGGCAGCCGCCGGATCGCGGGTTCAAATCCCGCCCCCGCAACTTCTTCGGATGGTGGCTCTTATCCGAGAGACGATCTCGTAATTGGCTTATAAACAGTCACTTATGGTTCTGACCCGAATCTTCCGAAAGGATCTTGCACTGCATTAGGTGCGCAGGCACGTCCATCCTAGGGTTCTCGCATTTTTGGACAATTCTGGACAATTATTGTGCAAGTTTTGTCCAAGATCAGGGCGAGCACCTGAAAGTATCGACTACTAATCTTGGGAGACGAGAAAAAGAACCTAGTGTCGTTACGATTGACGTAAAGCGTAATTTTGAGCATGCTCCGAAGTGATCGTCAGCTATCGGGACAAGCGGACCGAGCAATTCGCGGCCGGGCGATAGGATCAAGGCCTTTTCCAGCATCGAGCGAGCCGCCCGTTTGAAGCTTGACCGTCTGGAGGCGGCAATAACGATCGGCGATCTTGCTGCCTTACCTGGCAATCGTTTTGAAAACCTGAAAGGCGACCGAAAGGGCCAATGCAGCATCCGCATCAATGACCAATGGCGGATCTGCTTTGAGTGGCCGGTTGGATCGCTCGGACCTAGAAATGTAGAGATCGTGGATTACCACTAAATGAACCTACTATGGCACTGACACCGATACACCCCGGCGAACACCTGAAAGAAGAGCTGGAGGCGCTCGACATGAGCGCGGCTGAGCTCGCGCGCAAGCTTAAGGTGCCAACCAATCGCATCACACATATTTTGAACGGCAGGCGCGGGATCAGTGGCGATACCGCTCTACGCCTTTCGCATTTCTTCGGCACGAGCGCAGAATTCTGGCTCAATCTTCAAAGTCTATACGACCTGCGTCTGGCACAGCAGAAGGCGGGGAAAGCGATCGATCGTCTGCCCACGCTTAAGAAGGTGGAACGTTCGCGCGCATAGAACTCTTGAAGCGCGCCCTATTCTTGAAGTTCGAATCGGGCCTCCGGCGGACTCGTGGAATCCTCGGGTGGGCGAAATTCCGGTTCCTCCAGACCGACAAGACCGATCTGCTCCATGTCTGACTGGTGATTTGTGACTGGTGGGGGACCGGGACCGGCACGTCCCGCGGCTTAGCCCGCGTTTCTTAGACACACGGGCAGCCAGAGGACTTTTCAGACTAGACTCATGCTGCCGCGCGGGATTTACGGCTTTCCTCCAAAGCTGGCATAGTCATCGAGCTCAGCGGCTTCGAACCAGGTTTTGATGTCTTCACGGGTTTGGGAATGTTGGCCCACGTATTCGGCAAAGAGTGCAAGCGTTTCCGCGTCGCTGTCCGGTCCGCGTTTTTCCATGAAGGCCGACCAGGCTTCGATTTCCCACGGTGCCCGCGGTGTCTTAGCGTTTGCTAATACCCATTGGAGGATTTCTCCGTCGCCGTTGCCGGCAGCTAGTTCGTTCAACAGGGCCTCAGCGTCAAAGCCAAGAAAACGCACCAGATGTTGATCGGTTGGCGAATTGTAAACGTATTCCCCATTCTTTTTGGAAAGTGTCGCCCTGCCTTTGTCGATCATTCGGGCCAGGATCACGAACCCGCCCAGTCGGACGCGAAAGCTCCGGGGCGGACGTTCAGTCAGGTCGATGAAAAAAGCTTGAGTTTTCATTTTGCGACTAGGCGTTCATTCCGCCATTCTGTTGGAAGTTCGGACACGGTCAGTTCAGTCGAACGCCGCCGTCGATGATCAGCTCCGTGCCGGTGATGTTGCTCGAATCCTCCGACAGCAGGAATCTGGCTGCCCGGGCCACTTCGTCGGATGTGCCCCACCGTTTCAAGAGCGACTTTGCAACAATCGTTTCTTCAAACCCCTTCAGCTGGTCAGCAGGAAGGCCCATTTTCTTTATTATCGGTGTGTCGATCGGTCCGGGGCTTAACACATTCACCCGTATACCGCGCGGGGCTAACTCGACGGCTAAGGTCTTACCGAGGGAGATGAGCGCAGCCTTGGTCGCCGAATAGATCGACGTGCCGGCGTAAGCGATAGAACCAGCGATGGAGGACGTGAATACGACGGAACTCGGATTGCCTAACAAGGGAAGCAGCGATTGAAGCTGGAAATAGAGACCTCGCACGTTCACATTGAACATGTCGTCATAGTTTTTAGGCGTTGCCGCCTCAATTGGTTGGAACGTCCCGACGCCCGCATTCAAGAAAGCTCCGTCGAGATGATCCGCAAATGTTCTGATTTCGCCACCCAGCGCCTGGGCGGCAGCCAGATCTCCGGAATCCGAGCGAAGGACGACCGCGTCGCTGAGAATTTTTTTAGCGGAAGCAAGAGTTTCGGGATTGCGTCCGGTGACGATGACCTTCGCGCCCTCGGCGCTTAAGTGTTGGGCGGTGGCCAGGCCGATCCCGGTAGTGCCGCCAGTGATGAGAAAGGTTTTGGTATTCATGCTTTTTCTATAGGCTCAATTTCGCGGCAACGGAGGGGTTGCGGATAG
>Ga0073928_10000913_pt1 | contig 61162 bp, 52 predicted proteins | sample PaiPotPPA55metaG_FD_76969 | JGI IMG/M metagenome (GOLD analysis project Ga0073928, IMG submission 76969) | Iron sulfur acid spring bacterial and archeal communities from Banff, Canada, to study Microbial Dark Matter (Phase II) - Paint Pots PPA... ... | reverse complement strand
GCCCTCATCCCTCGCCCCTCGTCCCTCCACTCCTTGGCTCCCTGCCTCCTTGTCTCCGTGCCTCAATGCTTATCCCGCCGCAGGACGGCGGATCGCGTCGTCGCCAGCGTGAACGTGAGCGACTCGCGCGGCACGCTCGTCACATACCCACCGATCAGCCAGCCGAGCCCCGTCGGAATATCTCGCGTCAAGGACACGGTCTCGCACTCAACATACGTTCCTCCGTCCTTTTCCTCAAATCGCCAGTACGTATTCATCCGCCACAGGAAACCGTCGTCGTGGCCCACCGGCCGCAACCGCTCCCCCGGTTTTCCCGCATCGTCCACTTGCTGCACGCGAGTCGTTCGCGACCGGCTCCACGCCCGCGTCGCATCCACGATTGCGTAATGAACTTCATGCTCCGTGTCCACAACTGACGTGATTACTTTTCGCTTGTAAAACCGCAGGTAAATCGCGTAGTCGTCGCCCGCATGACGCAGAATTTTCGAGCGCATCACGTCCGGCGCGTAATAATCCTGATGATGATCGTAGTCCTCGACGAGCGCCAGCGTCTGCGCGAGCGTCGCGCCGGTAACGAACGCCGTTCCGATCCAGTGATGAATCATCCCGCCCGGACATTCGATCCGCTTGCCTTCGTCGAGCGTCTCGAGTCGTTCGATCACAACGCCGCCCTCGCGCAACTGCGAGTGCGTCGCCGCGCGCCGCTCTTCCGGCAGCCGCTCGATCCACAGGAACCCGCGCTCCCGATCCGCCAGCTCTGCGTCGATTCGACCTTCCGTCAATCTCACGTAACGGTCAAATGCACCCAACGTCCTCGGCCCCAGCTCTGCGCCTCCAGTCGGCGGAACCACTGTCAGCACGAGGCTTACGACCAACGCCATGGCAATGCACCGAAGCGTTTGCTTCGTTGGCCTGTCCGGTTTCCCCGTCACCTGGCGCTCCATCTAATCCTCACGGCCTCGCTGATCCACTGAATCCATTACACTTGGCCGAGGTGCGCGGCATGTGCAATTCCCTAGGACGCAAAGCAGTTGCCAAACGATGCCAGAGTTAAACCAACGAGCTGGAACGAAACCAATGACGTGAACAGAGATCAATGACCTTGTGCTTTGGATAAGCCCTTCCCGGTGAAGGGGTCAGGGGGGAAATATTCAACGGGAGGGCTGGACGGGTTGGGTAGCGTGCCCGGCTCCTCTCGGAACCGTCGTCCCCGCATCGCAAGCTCCCAACCCGGCCAAGCCATAATCGATTACATGCTGCGGAGCAACAATGGCCCCGGAGACTCAAAATTGCGGTACGCGAGGTTCAGTACTATCCTGGAAACAGCAATTTACGCCGTCCCGCCCCATCGCCGACCTTTTGCGGTCACCCGGCAAGTCCCTGCTTTCCGGCACTTCGCCCGCGGACGCTCATCAGACCGGACGCGCTTCGCGCTCGAAATCACTAACCACTCGATTCAACACTTTAATCGTTTGCGAGCGCCTAAAGGGCCTCAAACCGACAGAAGGACGCGACTTTTTGCAGTCAGCTTCTACTTCCCCTTGACGTTCTACAAGAGAGGTGAGACCCTCGACCCCTGTAGAACAACTAGGGGGCGACATTGAGCGGTTCAGCCGACATATTACAAGGCACTTTGGACCTGCTGATCCTAAAGACGCTGCTTCTCGAGCCGATGCACGGCTGGGGAATCGCGCAGCGAATTCAACAGGTATCGAAAGAGGTCCTGCAGGTCCAGCAGGGGTCGCTGTATCCGGCGCTTTATCGTTTGGAACGCAAAGGACTGATCCAGGCGGAGTGGGGAGCATCGGAAAACAATCGGCGCGCGAAGTACTACTCGCTGACGAAAGCGGGCCGCGAACAATTGCAGAAAGAGCTGGCGGAATGGGAACGGCTGTCGTCTGCCGTCGCGCTCATTTTGCAACGAGCCTGAAGTTTGAGTGGCTGGGAGCTTCCAATGAGACTTCGGTGGTTTCAACGGAAACACGAGTTCGAGCAGGGGATGAACGAAGAGCTGCGCGACCACATCGACAGGCAGACCGCAGCGAACATCGCCTCGGGCATGGCGCCTGACTTAGCACGGCGCCAGGCGACCTTGCAACTCGGCGCAGTCGAGGGCGTGAAGGAAGATTGTCGCGAAGAGCGGCGAGGGTTCTGGCTAGAGACGCTCTGGGCCAATCTGCGGTACGGCGCGCGCATGCTCCGAAGAAATCCGGGGTTCACGGCCGTAGCCGTTCTTACGCTGGCGATCGGCATCGGCGCGAACAGCGCGGTATTCTCGGCCATCGATGCAATTCTTCTTCGGCCTCTGCCGTTTCCCAACGGCAACCAGCTCATGAAAGTGATGCAGCACAATCGCACCGTCAAAAGGCAGCTTTGGTTTGTGGCGCCCGTTCGGGTGGAAGACTGGAACCGGATGAATTCAACCTTCCAGGCGATTACCGGGTACTACACCGAGGACGACTCAGAAACCTCGGGCATCCTTCCAGAGAAAGTGACGCGCGCCTTCGTCGCTCCGCGATTTCTGCAAGTGTGGGGAATCGCGCCGGTGCTCGGCCGCGATTTCAGCCCAGAAGAAGAGCATGTTGGCGGACCCAACGCCGTAATCATTAGCGACCGTTTCTGGCGTCGCCGTTTCGGCGGCGATCCCAGTGCGGTAGGGAAGACGCTGCGGTTTGGCGAATACTCCGAGACGATTGTCGGAATTATGCCTCCTTCCTTTCTATTCCCCGAACGCGACGTGGATTTGTGGGTTCCCGCGCCTCCCGATGCGCCAGTCGCTCAAAGCAGAGATAATACTTGGTACACCGTCATCGGCCGCTTGAAGCCGGGAGTGACCGCTGCGCAAGCGAGCGCCAACCTCGCCGCCGTTCAATCGCAACTCGGAAAGCAGTTTCCCAAACCCGATGCCGATATCACCGTTGATGTGCAGCCATTGAAGGAAACCATCGTTGGCGGGGTGCGCCGCTCTTTCTGGATTCTGTTTGGCTCTGTTTCGTTGCTTCTCCTGATTGCGTGCACGAACATTGTCGCCTTGCTGCTGGCCCGTGCTTCGCAGCGGCAACACGAAATTTCGGTGCGATTCTCGCTGGGCGCCTCTCGGACTGCCATCGTCAACCAGTTGCTGGCGGAAGTGTTTCTCCTGGCGCTGGCGGGCGCCGCGCTCGGCTTGATCGTCGCGGCCGCGGCATCGAAGGTGTTTCGAACTCTCGCCGCCAACCTGCCTCGCGTCGAAGAGATTCACCTCGATGCGCGAATCGTGCTGTATTCGCTGGCGTGTTCTGTGGTTGCAACGATTCTTTGCGGGTTGTTTCCGGCGATCCGCAGTGCGCGCAAGAGCATTTCCATCTCGCTCGCACAAACCAGCGGCAGACAAGTATCGACGCGGAATCCGGTTCAGTGGCTGCTGGTCAGCGTGCAAGTGGCGCTTGCTGTCACTCTGCTTGCCGGTGCAGGACTGCTTCTGCGCAGCTTCCAGGCGCTCGGCCGCGTTTCGCCTGGGTTCGATGCGAGCCATGTCCTCACCTTCCACATCAGCGGGGGCTGGGGAGAGACGGTTGATATGAAAGGCCTCACGCAGCGTGTCGACCGAACCATCGAGTATTTGCAGAATGTGCCCGGCGTCGAAGCAGCCGCCACCACAGGGGCTCTGCCCGGAGTGCCTTCGCTCTACCAAACAGAACTGAAGATTCTGGAAGGACGGGCCGATCCGGAGCGCAAAACCATCGCGGAAATGTGGTTTGTATCTCCCGGCTATTTCGCAACCATGAAGATTCCGCTTGTGGCAGGCGAGTTGTGCCGAGAAAAGCCTTACTCGGCGAACGTGGTGGCCGAAATGGTTGTGAATCGCAGTTTTGCAAATACCTATTTGCCCGGACTAACAGCCGTTGGGCGCCACCTTCAAGTTCCGGGCAACACATTTGTGCCGGCCGGTGAAATACGAGGAATTGTGGGAGATGCCCGCGAGGGAGGGATTGCTCGTGAGCCAGGACCGGTTGCGTATTGGTGCATGAGCGCTCCGCTTCCCGATCCTTACTACCTTGTTCGAACGCGCACGGAACCAATGGCGATGGCGGAAACAATCCGGCGGAAGATTCACGAAATTGAGCCGAGCCGCTCTGTGTTCGACATCGCGCCGCTCGAAGAGCATCTGAGCGACTCTTTTTCGGAGGATCGTCTTCGCATGGTTCTGTTGGGGTTCTTCGCGGCGACCGCGGTTTCTCTCGCTTGCGTTGGATTGTACGGAACGCTCAGCTTTTCGGTGACCGTGCGGCAGCGCGAAGTGGGCTTGAGGTTGGCTCTGGGCGCCCGCCGGGGGCAAATCGTAACGCAGTTCCTTTTTCAGGGAATGGGAGCGTGTTTGCTGGGCTGCGTAGCCGGTTGCGGCCTCGCGGCAGCGTTCTCGCGCCTGTTGTCCGGAATGCTCTACGGTGTCTCGCCTACAGACGTTGTGACACTGTCCTCCGTGGTGTTCATCATGCTGCTCGTGGCTGCTCTCGCCTCGCTGGTGCCGGCAATCCGTGCAGCTCGCGTCGAGCCCATGCAGGTACTCCGCAATGAGTGAGTACTTGGGCCCTAAAAGGGCTCCTCGGTTTTTCGAGGGTTTTGACAACCAGACGAAAGGCGACGCTGGATTATTTTACTGCGGCAGGAAGGCGGAGCGTGATCTCGGTTGTTTTGCCATTGCGAATCAATACGCGCCTCGTCCAGTCGGTGAATACACCGTAGAGGCTGGCCCGCAAGTCGTATTGTCCGATGGAAAACCGATCGAACTCGAAGTGTCCGTTGGCGTCTGTATGGGTTGCGTGTGGATGCAGGCCGTCGGAAGTTTGGATGATCACTACTGCGTCCGCAACCGGGTTCCCGTGGGAATCCACCAGAGTCCCCGCGATCGTGCCTACCGCTTCGCGCGCGTTAGCCGCAACGGAGGTCATGAGGATCGCGGCGCAGGCGAAGATGGCAGGCAACCGTCTCATGATGGTCCTTTTTGCGGCGACCGCAACTGCAACTCCACTTCCGTCTGTTTGCCGACACTCACTTCGATAATGTGCTTCCACTCGCTGACGAGTCCGTTGTGGGTCGCCCGCAAGTCGTAGTAACCATGAATCAGCTCGGGAAAGAAAAAGCGGCCCTGCGAGTTCGTCTTTGTCGCATGCGGATTTCCGCCCGTCGCTGACTGCATGGTCACGGTCGCTCCCGCTACAGGTTTCCGTTGCGCGTTGAGCACCACGCCCGCGAGCGTGCCCATGCCGCCAGTCTCTTGCCCCGCGGCAACGAACGCCGTCGTGGCAAGAAGCAGAACGGCAAGCGTAGCTTTTCTCATCCCGGCTACCTTTCCCTCATACCCATCTATTCTAGGCCGCGAGCGGGTCTTGGGCTTCGAGTGTCACGAGAGCGTTTCAGCGTCGGTCACCTGTACTTGCGGCCAGTCCCGTCAGTACTTGTAGTGGCGGCTTGCTGCAGCGTGTGCGGGCTGATCTTGGCGGCCCGTATCGGGATTCAGGCCGCGCTCCAGGGCGGTGAAATACGTGAGGAGTTGCAACGGGACGAGATGGACAAAGGCCGAGAGCCATTCGTCGACTTCCGGGACAATCAGGACGCGCTCGGCGGAAACATCATGGTTCGCGGACGGAACGATTACCGCCGCGCGCAGCATTTCCAATTCTCCGGCGGCGCGAAGGATTTGACGTGCACGATCGTCTGTCTTGCTCCCTGTGAGAATTCCGATGATCGCGCCGCGCGAATCGATCTCGGAAAACGGCCCGTGCAGAATTTCTTCAGTTTCGAAGCCTTCCGCGGCGATGTAGCAGGCCTCTTTGATTTTGAGAGCCGCTTCGCGAGCGGTCGTCCAGCCCACTCCGGCGCCGAAAATAGCGATACGCGAAAGAGGGGCGACCTGTTTGGCCAATTCGCGCACTTGGGGTTCGAGTGCAAGCGCTTGACGCATTAGCGCGGGAAGCTGCCGAAGCGTCTTTGATGCATCCGAATTGGTCAGCAAGCGCTTGCGTTCCGCGACGCGCAAAATCAGGATCGCCAGCGCCGCGAGCACAGTGGTGTAACTTTTCGTGTAGGCAAAAGAAACCTCCTGCTCGCACGTCTCGATGTGAAAATCGGCGCCGCGAATGCCATCGCCGCCAGCTTCGCCGGTGATAGCTACACTAAGCGCGCCTGAGGCCTGAGCAGTCCTTAGCGCTTCAACGGAGGCCGTGGTCGTGCCCGTGTGAGTGATCACGACGACGGCGTCGTCCGCGCCGAAGGCGATGGGATGGTGAATCAGCTCGAACGATTGCTCGAAATGGACTAAGAAACGCCCGCCTGTGAACTCCCGCATCCAGCTTTCCGCGATTTGCGCTGCGTGGAGTGAAGTCCCAATCCCGACGAACGTGATCCGGCTCTTCTCCGCCACCGCATCGGCGACGCGGTCGATCGCCGCTCGATCTGCGAGCACCTTCTCGATCAGCGGCGCCTGCGCCTGAATCGCATCGTAGGTGTAATAGGGATGAGACCTGCGCAGTTCCGGCATTTGCTTTTTCTCGCGGCGCCGTGATTGGATGTCACTTGCGGTGAGCATTCTACTCAAATGCCGGACTGAATCAGCGGCTGATTTGACGTGAAGAATGAGCTCGCAAACAGGGAGACCGAATGCCTCGTTACATCTCGCAACACACGCTGGGCTGTTTGACGCGGCAGGGCGCTAACGAGCTGGCGCGACGCCTGCGCAGCGGAACGGCTGTCACCACGCGACGCGTTCTGGTGAACCTGCAGGAAGGCAAGATGCTCGTCGAATTTGATGCCGCGAGCCGCGAAGAACTCGAAAAACACCTCGCAGTGGAGAAGATGCATTTTGACTGGCTGCTGCGGATTGAACTCGAATCCACTGGTGGCGATCTCCAACCGCTGTCGTAACTTAGAGCTACGCTGATTCGTTTTGCCCGTTCGGTCGCTCAAAAAAACCACAAGGCCATTGCCATCCGGGGAGTTCAGGTGTAGGATTTTTGCATGGCGATTTGCCAACAGAGGGCGGCGCAGTGCTGTTGTTGTATGTGTTGCGCACACGTGTCCTCTGGCACGGGGAGGCTAGCTACCAGGTAACGGACTCTAGCCCAGATTTTCCAAGCCCACCGTCAGAGGTTGAACTGGCCGGTGGGCTTTTTGCTTTTCAGGGCACTTTGAACCGACGGAATCTTTGAATCGAAAGGGAGGAAGCGATGTCTGAATATAAGCACCCGGAAGTACTGGTTTCCACGCAGTGGGCAGCCGATCATTTGAACGATCCCAAGGTGAGGCTGGTGGAAGTTGACGTCGACACGACGGCCTACGATCAGGGACACATTCCCGGAGCCGTGGGCTGGAACTGGCAGTCGCAACTTCAAGACAACATCCGGCGCGACCTGATTGACAAGGCCACACTGGAGGCATTGCTCGGCAAGTCCGGCATCTCCAACGACACCACGGTGCTGCTGTACGGTGACAACAACAATTGGTTCGCCGCATACGCGCTATGGCAGTTGAAATACTACGGCCACAAGGACGCGCGGCTGATCAACGGCGGCCGCAAGAAGTGGCTGGAAGAGAAGCGTCCGGTGACGACGGACGCGGCGAAAGTGGCGCCTGCAACTTATCACGCGACCGGCCCGGATAACTCGATCCGCGCACACAAGGAGGAAGTCCTCCAAGCGGTGGAACACAGGAACGGAACCCAGCTCGTAGACGTGCGTTCGGTGGATGAGTTCACCGGCAAAATCATCGCCCCTCCGGGCATGACCGAAACCGCTCAGCGTGCCGGCCACATCCCCGGCGCGGCGAACATCCCCTGGGCCCAGGCTGCCAACGAGGACGGCACGTTCAAGTCCGCTGAGGCCCTGAAGCAGCTATACGAAGGCAAGGGCGTGACGGGCAAGGGCGAAGTGATTGCCTATTGCCGCATCGGCGAACGCAGCTCACACACATGGTTCGTGCTCAAGTACTTGCTCGGCTACGACAACGTGAAGAACTACGATGGTTCGTGGACTGAGTGGGGCAACTTGATTGGCGCGCCAATCGAGAAAGAAAGCGCTGCGGCCGCCCGGTAGTTGACGCTGGTTGCTTCCCAGTTGACTGTTTCGGCGAGGGAGAGCACGCCCGCTCTCCCTCGTTCCGTCCGCGCGGTTATCCTGCCTATGAAGAGGCAAAACGCCGTGTGGACGTATTCTCTTGGACCGTTCCTCTCGATTCTTCCCACTCGCTGGCGTGACGAGCATCTTTGGCGTTTCCAAATCCGCTGGTCTCGCGCGGCACTCGTTTCCGGACTTCTCGAAGCAGCCATCTCCGCGCCCTTGGCTTGGGTTTCGCCGTCGCGCGTCATCACGAGTCTCGCCGCTTATTTCGCGGCGGAGGGTATTGTGCGTTTCTATGCTGCAATCTCGACGCACGAAGCCGTGGGCTCGTTTCCCCTGATTGCCGCGGCGGACATCTATCGAATTGTGAAAAGCAGCCGGGCAAGGCCGAAATTGCCGCTGGTTCGCGATGAGATCTCATCGGGAAACGAAACTTGTGACCTGAAAATTGCCTCCTGCCGCCCGAAGACCGATTGGAAATATCCATTCACGGTTCGATACGCCGGCGCTTACTTTCAGGTGGTTGAGTATGTTGATGTCGGGGCCGGCTCCCGCCCATACATTTACTCGCTGCGACGACTGCCGCCTGGAGAGATTGCCGGCGGACTGAAGGACTACGATCCCGAAGACATTTTGGCCGCAATCCAGCCACTGGAACGCATCGAAAGCTAGCCTCAACTCGTCCTGCCGTTGACTGTTTCGCAGAATGAAACTCCTCTGGCTCTCTCCTTGTCGTTGACGCAGCTATCCTGCTTACAGAGGCTCGGCACGTATGTGGGCGACGTACATTCTGGGACCGGTCTTCACGCTCCTGCCGCGTCGTTGGCGTGAGAAGGTGTTCCAGACCACGCCGAATCGGCTCGCTCGGGCAGCTACACTCTCCGGAATCTTCGAAGCAGTGATGGCGTTCGTCGGCCTCCTCTTGTGGTATTCGATCTATGTCAGGCTCGCGGCGGAAGCGCTTGCGCACTCTTCGGCGGGGTCAAGCGGTGCTGACGAGCGAATGGGGCTTTTCGCCTATGTCTGGTTTTGGCTGAACCCGATTACCTGGATCATCGCTTACTTTAGTTTGGAAGGAGTGTTGCGATCCCTAGCCGCGCTTTCGGCCGGTGAATCCTACGGGACGTTGCCACTGTTCTTGGCCGAAAGGCTTTACCGGAGAGCCTCGCAATCGACAAGAAAGCCAGAGTTGACGCTCGTGCCCGATGAAATCACACCCGGCGACGCCACGTGCGACCTGAAGATCGCATCCTGCCGCGCCAAGGCCGATTGGAAATATCCCCTCACGATTCACTACGCCGGAGCCTACTTTCAGGTGATCGCGAACGTTCACCTGGGTGCGGGCCCCCGTCCGTACGTTTATTCGCTGCGGCGTCTGCCGCCCGGAGAAATTGCTCGTGGCCTGAAGGAATATCACCCAGAAGATGTACTTGTGGCGGTGCAACGTCTCGAACGAATCGAAAAGTAGCACGCGCGACGAACTCGGCCGTTCCTCAGGGCAGCGCGTTTGCCGGTACGCCGTTATGGCGTGCTTCGTCTATCAGCGCACTGATTTTAGCCACAATGTCGTCGCGCTGTTTCTGCAACCTCGCGAGCTGGTCTCGCCAATCATCGGGCCGCACACCGCCGTATTGCCGTGTTGCGCTCACCTGCTCACCGTTGAGCGCCGCTTGTAAATCGTGAATTTTGTCGTCGAGTGGCGGAATCTTCGCCTGCAGCTTGTCGATTTGATCGCGATACCACCTCGCGTCCTTACCTTTAGGTGCGGGCGAAGGCTTATCACCGGCCTTTGCAAGCTTCGGAGCTGCATTCCCGACGGTCGAGATCGACGATCGGTCTCGAAGATCGGTCATGTCTTCGTCCGTCCAGACCTTCTTGTCTGGAGCTTGCGAAGTTGCCGTGAGGGCGGCCGGTTGTGACGCAGCCGATTGCCCGGTGCTCTGCGGCGAACTGGTCTGCTGCGATGATTGAGGTGCCTGGCTCCCAGTGGCCCATGCGACACCGTCGGCCAGGCAAAACGACGCAAGGAGAGTAAGGGTTCGTCGGTTCATGGCGTCTCCTTACGGAAACACTAGCATCGGGATTACTTCGAGCATGGAAAATCGAAAAAGTACTCCCACTGACAGATACTGGCCTGAGGGTTAGGGATCCGCGGTCACGATCTTGCCGGTTGCAATCTCATTTTGGACCACGATAAGGGCGTCTTTAGGAGCACCTACGCGGCGGTACTGGCCGGATTCAACTACCTGATGCACTTCGAAGGTAAACAGGAACTTGCGTCCGGTGAAATCGTATTGATAACGTGCCGGCAGCCAAACGTCCCGGGCGACCGGGACCTGATCGAAAGAAAACACGCCTCCACGGTAGAGTTTGCCCAGTATTCCGCCGCCCACCGATATGTCGCGCATGACGTGAGCTTCGCCATGAACCAGCTGATTGGAATCATGGTCCACCCACACCTTGGCGGTAAAGTGGGTCACCACTTCTTGCATCATCGAGTGCGGATGGAAACTGGGGTTCGGATCGAGTTGCACGACATCGCAGTCGTGGCCGTTCCGTATTTCGCGTCCAACCCATTTCTCCGAGAAGGCCTCCCGCGTAGAATTCACCATCTCCTCTCGATCGTGCTTCTTTTTCTCGAACTTCGTATAAGCCGTTTTCGACCTGGGGTCTTCTGGGTGCAGAGCCAATTGCAAGACGTCTTTCCATGCCTGCAATTGCCGCCGGTAATCTGCGGGATCGGTGGTCTTTCCGTTATCCTTCAGCAGTATACGAAGCGTCCCCGTTCCGGTGGGGACCACGCGGAAGGTCCGGTCCTGCACCGTGTGACGATCCGCGCCGTTCGAGCGATCGACCTCCCTTTCGACGTGTTCGTACTGCTCGATGGTTTGGTCGTCGGCGTTCTGGTTCGCGATCAACTCGTCGGTGCGCGCCTTCATTTCAGCTTCGGATGGGGCTTGGCCAGGAAGTCCAGATTGCCGTTCGGGAACGGGGGAGTCCATCTGGCCGAAGACGGGATCAAGCAAAACAGGCATCGCCGCTAGGGCAAAGATACCCAAAGAGACAGCAAGAACCGACAAATCCAGCCGCCGCATCGCGCGCCTCAACAAATTTTGATTCCTTGGGCCAGGGCTCGGTTGCAGCGTTCATTTTAGCGGGAATTGAGCCGGATTTGGCATCGGATGGCGCAGAAGGTTTCGAACGGCTAATCCCTGTTTTTGCCGAAAGTTGTGAACTTTTTGGGTCCTCTATCCGTCTATTATAGAGCGTGGAAAAAGGCTCCCATTTTCTCAAGGAAGCACGCCAGACGAGTGTCGCCCTGCGTGAGACGCTCTGGCTTGCTATGGACACTCTGCGCGCCCATAAGCTGCGGACGTTTCTCACTCTGCTCGGCGTGATTCTGGCGGTCACCACTCTGGTGTCGGTAATGTCTGTCCTGAACGGCCTGAACCTGTACGTCGCCAACAAGATTGCAAACCTGGGCGCGAATGCGTTTATTGTCGACCGTTTCGGCATCATCACAAACGAAGAGCAGTGGTATAAGGCGCGAAAACGGCCACCCTTGCGGCCGGACGATCTCGAGGCTCTGAGCAGTGATATGAAGCTGGCGACCGCGGTGGTGGGGGAACAACAGACTACGGCCGATGTCCGGTACGGCAATGACCTTATGGAAGACGTAAACATCATAGGGGCGACGCCTTTCTTTGCTCCCCTCGAAGCGATTGACGTCGCCAGCGGGCGTCTCCTGACGGAATCGGACGAAATCCACCGTTCAGGGGTCTGCATCATTGGCGCGGATCTGGCCAAGAAATTCTTTAGCGGCGTTGACCCCATCGGCAAGTCGATCCGGCCAGGCCAGGGAAATTATGAGATTGTGGGCGTGGCAAAGGAGCTCGGAACGGTGCTGGGGCAGTCGCGAGACAATTTCATCATGATTCCTTTGGGGACTTACCGAAAGGAATTGCTGACTTCAGACGATTCCATCACGATTTTCATCCAGGCTCGCAGCCCGGAATGGATGTCCGCTGCGGAAGATGAAGCTCGCGTGATACTCAGGTCGCGGCACCACGTGCCCTATCAGGACGACGACAATTTCGGGATTATCGAGCCCAGTTCCCTGATGAGCCTCTGGCAAGACCTGACGGGCAATATTTTCGCGATCGCCGTTTGGGTCACATCGGTGTTTCTTGTCGTCGGTGGGATCGTCATCATGAACATCATGCTGGCCAGCGTCACCGAACGGACTCGGGAGATCGGCCTTCGGAAATCGCTGGGGGCGCGTCGGCGCCATATCTTGATGCAGTTTCTTGTGGAATCGTCCCTGCTCTCCGCGACGGGAGGGGCGATGGGAGTCACGGCGGCGCTGGGGATCGCATATCTCGTGCGCGCGACCACACCCATTCCGATTTCGACTCCGGTCTTCGCGATCCTGGTGGCGTTGACTCTATCCACGGCCGTCGGCCTTTTCTTCGGAATCTATCCCGCAATGCGCGCGTCGAGGCTTGACCCCATCGATGCTCTCCGGGTGGAGAACTAATCATGAAGCTGCGGCAGGACTATCGCGAAAATCTGCACCTCGCGCTCGACACCATTCGAGAGCACAAACTGCGAAGCTTTCTGGCGATCCTGGGAGTGATGATCGGAGTCGCGCTGATTATCCTGGTCGTTGGGCTTATTCAAGGTTTCCGCGCAACCGTGCAGGACATGATTATGCAGGAAGGTATCGATACGGCCTGGGTGGACCGTTTCAGCCATGGCCCCCACATTGGCCGGCGTCCGAAAGAGGAGCGCCTTCGCAAACCGCTCACACTGGAAGACGGTCTCGCAATCCAGCAACTGTGTCCCGCTATCAAGCAGACATCTATTTCTGCCTTTCAATGGTCTCAGTCTCACGATGTGCGTTACCAGAGAAACGTAGTGCAGGGAGGCGAGTTCCGCGGGACTTTCCCCTCATACCTCCAGGTGTATTCGAACGCCACTCTGAAAGCGGGGCGCTTCTTCACGGACGCGGAGAATGAGCACCGGGAGGACGTGGTCGTGGTCGGCCAGGATGTAGCCACCGCGCTCTTTCCCACCGTCGAAGACGCAATCGGCAAGGAAATTCTCGTGGACGGCTCAACGTACCGCGTCATCGGTGTGTTCGAAAGGCCCGTCGAAGGTTTTGAGACGAACAACGACGATCGCCGCGTCGTAATTCCCTTCTACACTTTCATGAAGCTGTATTCGACGGGCTACGAAATCGGGATCCGCTTCCTGGCTTACCCCGGCCGTCTCGATCAGGCGGTGGATGAGACACGGGAGGTTCTGCGGCGCCGGCGGAACGTTCCTTACGACAAGCCCGACAATTTCTCGGTCCAAACTCAATTGGAAGCAGCGCAGCAGTTCAACGACATCATCTTCGGCGTGGTGGCCGTAGTGATTGTGTTGAGCTCGATCGGCCTTCTGATCGGTGGCGTGGGCGTGATGAATATCATGCTCGTCTCGGTGACGGAGCGCACGCGCGAGATCGGCGTGCGCAAAGCTATTGGCGCCCGAAGCCGAGACATTACCTGGCAGTTTCTCTTCGAAGCCATGACGCTTACCGGCAGCGGCGGCATCATCGGGATCCTGTTCGGCAGCTCGATTGTTTTTCTGATTCCGCTGGTCACTTCGATGAAGGCTGTTGTGCCCGCCTGGGCTGTGATCGTCGGCTTTACTGTGTCGGTGAGTATCGGGCTAATTTTCGGGGTATGGCCGGCGACGAAAGCCGCAAAGCTCAATCCCGTGGAAGCCCTTCGTTACGAATAGTCGATTGTCTCCGACGAAATCCCGGCAAAGAAACGGGTCAAGAGTCGACTGGACCGACGCTACGGCTCCGGCTCGGGTTCAACCGGACTGTCTGGACTCAGATGGGACTTCCCGTCCGGTCCGATCACGTAGGGGAAACCCACCGTATCAACAGGAACACCTGGGAGCAACCCGGCTGCGACCATCTCCTTCGTGGACGCCGGATAATGGCCGAATTTCTTTCGATATTGTTGGATGAGCTCGTCAAGGTGCTGTTCATCTTCCTGCGCTTTCAGGGCACGCAGTTCCTTCATCGCCGCCTTTCGAACGTTCCGGTCCTTTGAAGATTCGTACAACTCCAGGAAGATCATTCGGGATGTCTCGATCGAACCGCCCTTCTCAGCCACACGAGCCGCCATCCGCGTCATGATCAGGGGAGCGTGCGGCTTCAGGCCTCCCTCTGCATACACGGCTGCGGCCTTCGGGTAGTCCTTCAGACGCCAGTAGTACAGAAACCCGAGGTCGTAGTTGAGGAGCCATTGATCTGGATTGGCGTCGATTCCGCGCTGGATCAGGTTCACCGCGAGATCGGTGCGTCCAGCGCCGATTGGTTTGGGCTCTGACAGGAAGATGGCGCCGAAACGGTACGCGACGATGAGATTGGGATCCAGGGTCGTGCTGATGTCAAGCAGCGGCCCGAGAAGCTCAAAGTTTTCGTGAGGAGTTCCGATTCTCGATCCGTAATACTGCACCGCGCGGGTCCAATAAATATCCGCCAGCAACGCGTCATATCCGAGGCTCAATTTTCTTGCGAGCGGGCCGGAGCGAAGAAGCAGGTCTTCCTTTTGCGCCGCTTCAGAAGGGGCTCGGACGTCAATCCGCGCCTGCAACGCGGCCGTTGCCAGCAGGAGCAAAGGAATCGCGGCAAAAGAAGCCGCGCTTGATAGACGAGACAAGCGAGTTTGGTTCCCTTGGCTCATTTCAGGTTTCGGCGCGAAAATATTGCGGACGCAGCCACAAGCAGCAGAGTCACGTACAACGCGGCATACAACGTGTTCTGCCATACCAGCGCGAACGGCACAGAGCCGCCGTGCCCCGCTGTTGCAATCGCGTTGAAGTTGTGGAAGTTCGGAAGGACGTAGTACACGACGCGCGTGCCTGCCTGAATCATGGGATTCTTGGTGAAATCTCCAAAGCTGCGTATGTCGCTGGCGAACATTCCCGTGACGTAAATCCCCAGCGTGAACAGCGTCGAAAGCATCGGACTCGAGAAGCACGAGAAAAACAGCGCCAGCGCCGTGACCAGCGCCAGTTCGAGCAAAATGAAATAAATGGCGATCAGAATGGAGACGTCCGAACGGACAAACGGGCGTCCCACGTAATACAGCGCGGCGGCCAGCCCAAGCGTCATCAGCGATGTATTCACCAGAAGCGTCAGCACCAACCCCGCGTATTTTCCCGCCAGGAATTCCCAGCGCCGGATGGGCTTTGACAACAGGCTGTAGAGCGTCCGCTTCTCGATTTCCTTGTACACCAGCCCCACGCCCACAAACACGGCCATCACCAGGCCAATAAGGGAGATTGCCGACAACCCGAGATTCACGATCACCAGGCGCTCGATGCCAATCGAAATCTGGCCGACAAAAATCGCGGCAGCCATCATCAACAACGCAAAGAAAATCAGGTTGTAAAGAACGCGATCCCGCACCGCTTCGCGGAACGTGTTGATCGCCACCACTCCCGGCATCGCGCTCATCGTGTCAATACCTCCACGGCGTGTGAAGCCGCTTTCTCGCGGCCCACCAGGTGGAAGAAGTAGTCCTCCAGGGTCGGGCGAACAGGCGTGACGGAAAGAATTCGCGCGCCGCAATCGCGCAATTGATCGAGTGCTTGGAAAAGTTCCGCCTCCGGAACTTCCACTTGATAGCGGGCGCCGGTCTTCGTCGCTCGCTCCCGCAGGGAGGGCGGCACGGCGCGCTCCTCGGGCATTTCAAAAAGGATCTCCATGCCTTGCACTTCGATCGAGACGATCTCTCCCGGCGCCCCAATGCCTTGCAGCTTGCCGTCTACCAGCACGGCCACTCGATCGCATAGCATTTCCGCGTCGGACAGGATGTGCGTCGAAAAGAAAACCGTGCGGCCCTGCCTTCTGAGGTCGAGGATGATGTCGCGCACTTCACGGCGGCCGACAGGGTCAAGGCCCGACATCGGCTCGTCCAGGAAGATGACCTTCGGATCGTGGAGGATGGCCTGCGCGATTCCAGCTCGCTGGAGCATTCCCTTCGAGAATTTCCGCAGTTGGAGGTTGGCCGCCGACGTAAGGCCCACAAGCTCGAGAAACCTTGAAACGCGCTCGTTTCTTTCCGCGCGATCGTAGTCAAAGAACCTCGCGTAGTAGTCGAGCAGTTCGCGAGCCGTCAGGTAGTCGTAAAAATACGGCTGTTCCGGCAGGTAACCGATTTCACGGTGCATCCCGACATCGCCGATCGACTTCCCGCGAACCCGTGCGGTGCCGGCGGTCGGGAAGATAAGGCTCATTAAGAGCTTTAAGGTGGTCGTCTTCCCAGCCCCGTTCGGTCCCAGGAAACCGAAGACTTCTCCTTCTTCTACCTGAAGCGTGAGATTGTCGAGCGACCTGCGCATGCGCTTGCGCCAGAAGCCGAGAGGGTAGTCCTTCGTCAGCCCATTGATTTCGATAGCCGGCGTACTCATGGCTCTATTATTTATTTTTTCCAGCAAAAAAGCCTATGTCAATCGTTGCGATGTTGCTTCACAGACAGCAACAGCATGCTTTCGGGGTGCCCGGCGAGCCCGGTTACGGTTCCGGCTGCCGCGGGCTAGGAGTCTGCCTCTCGAGTGCGCGCAAGCTCTGGAACGCAGGATCCGACTCATACCTGCGCGGAAAGCTTTTTTCGTAGGAAGCCAGGCCCGCACAGATCGTTTCGTGGAACCGATTGAATCCAAATGCTTTCATTTCCTTCATAGCTCGTTCGGCCGTCCATCCTTGTTCGGCGATTCGATAGGACGCCACCATCATCCCGGTGCGGTCGATCCCGGTGTTGCAGTGAACGAACACCTTCTTGTCCCCGTTCTTGCGAAGAAGTTCTAGGAATTGCGCGAAGTCCGCATCCTTGGGACGCATGCAGAACCAGTAGGCTGGAACATACCTCATTCCTAGTTTTGTCACGATGGCCCGCTCGTTTTTGCGATCTCCCCGAAGGTCGACCACGATTCTCACGTCCATATGAGCGAGTCTCGCAAAGCCGGCTTTCGTGGGCTGGGCGCCTCGATAGAGCATCGGGGTGACTTCGCCGAATTTCGGCACTCCCGGAACGTTGGCCTTTCCCTTAGGCGCTAGAGCTGCGGCATGTGGCAGAAGGGCAGGGGTCTGTCGTCCGAACGCGGGACTAAGGAGCGGGGCGCATGATGTCGCCGCGATTGCAACAAAACAGACTCCTTCCCTGATTCGTCGCATGAGAATGGATTCCACGGATTGATTATACGATGCGCTCTCGATGTTCAACGAGTCAGGGTTTGGGTCCGGCAGGCGGCGTCGGCTTCTGCGCGGCGACTCGCAGGTTTTGGAACGCGGGACTCGAAGTCGCTACCGTAGGGAATCGTTGTTCGTAAGAGGAGAGTCCGTTGCACAGGATGAATTCGTGGAATGACGAAAACCCGAAAGCCCGCATTTCTCGCAGCGCCTCCTCAGGTGTCCAGTTTTGCTCATTCATGCGATAGGCCGCCACCATCATCCCGGTTCGATCCACGCCCATGTGGCAATGCACAAAAACCTTCTTGTCCGGGTTGTCGCGCAGCACCGTAAGGAACTTCGCGAAATCATCATCCTTCGGACTGCCACACTGCCAGGGGATCGCCACAAACTTCATGCCCGATTCCGTCACTTGCTTTTCTTCGACCTTGCCTTCGCTTCCGTCGCGCAGGTCGATTACGATGTTTACCCCCATCTTGGCCAGATTCTCAAATCCCTTTCCCGTCGGTTGCGCGCCCCGATACAGGGTCGGCGTTACTTCTCCGAGATTAGGGAGTCCCGACACTTTCAGTTTTCGCCCGATCGCATGCGTTGTGGAGGGTTGCGAAGGCGCGCTCGATTGTTGCGCGAGCGCGAGGCTGAAGAAAGAAGCGCAAAAGATCGCCGCGATTGCAAAACGGTGCACCTTTTTCACGAGTCTTTGCATGCCGTTGACCTACAAACATATGATGCTCCTGCGATGCCAATAGTAGGCTTTGGGGGTCCCCCGCGCACGTACCACTACGAATAGACGCTTTGGACACGCGCTGCCTAATATTTTGTGGTCCGCCCTCGAAATTTTCTTGACAAGTTTTCCACAACCCCCGATACTTCGCTCCCAGACTCGGGGGGAAGTTCGACGATTATTTTGGCTGTGCATCGTCGAGCCAAGGGACAGAACGCACCGGGTTCACCGAATACTCAGAGGGGACTACCCCACTTCGCACCGCGCCAGCACGAAATTGGCGCGGCTTGGCTGGGCTTTTCCCTTTTTTCAGCTCGATGAGCTGAAAAAGCCACTCTTCACGCTTATTGTCCCGTTCATTCCGGGACAGTTTCTGGTTTCTTCTCGTTACACAATGCAACGCCCGGACCCCGAAAGGGAGTAAAATGAACTTGCACCCTCCCCTCGCGGCGTTCCGGCATAACATTCGACGGCTCGACTGCCGGCGCGGAGGCAGATGATGGCGGAAGCTAGGATAGCTTTGAACGGAAGTATGGAAACGGAACAGATAACTCGGCGAAAGACCGGTTTGGACTTCCAGCGGCGGTTCACCGATGGAAAGGTGTCTCCGTTCGACAAAGTCGAATGGGAACGCCGTACCGCACTCATAGGCAATGATAAAGGCCAGGTAATTTTCCGGCAGGAGAATGTGGAGGTCCCGAAGTCTTGGTCGCAGACCGCCACGAACATCGTGGCCTCGAAGTATTTTCACGGCAAGCCGAACACACCGGAGCGGGAGACGTCGGTTCGTCAGTTGATTGGGCGCGTTGTCGAAACAATCGTCCGCTGGGGCGAAGAAGGCGGCTATTTCGCAACGCACGAAGCGCGAAACGCATTTCACGACGAACTCGCGCACCTGCTGGTCGAGCAGAAGATGGCTTTCAATTCGCCGGTATGGTTCAACGTGGGCGTTCAGGCCAAGCCGCAATGCTCCGCGTGCTTCATCAACTCGGTCCAGGACAACATGGATTCGATCATGAACCTGGCGAAGACCGAAGGCATGCTCTTCAAGTGGGGTTCCGGCACGGGAACCAATTTCTCCTCCCTTCGCGGCAGCCGCGAGTCTCTGTCCGGTGGCGGCATTGCGTCCGGTCCTGTGAGCTTCATGAAGGGCTTCGACGCGTTCGCCGGCGTGATCAAGAGCGGCGGCAAAACGCGCCGCGCCGCGAAGATGGTGATCCTCAACGTGGATCATCCCGACATCATGGAGTTCATCGAAAGCAAGATGAAGGAAGAGCGCAAGGCGCACGTCCTGATCGAACAGGGCTACGATCCTGCCATCGACGGCGAAGCCTATTCCTCCGTCTTCTTCCAGAACGCGAATCATTCCGTCCGCGTCACAGACGATTTCATGCGCGCCGCCGAAGAGGACCGCGACTGGTGGACTCGCAATATCAACGACGGCAACGCCGTGGATAAGTACCGGGCGCGCGATCTCATGACCAAGATGGCGAAGTCAGCCTGGCAATGCGGCGACCCCGGCATGCAGTACGATACGACGATCAATCGCTGGCACACTTGCAAGGCCACCGATAAAATCTACGCCTCGAATCCATGCTCGGAATACATGTTCCTCGATGACACGGCTTGCAACCTCGCGTCTCTGAATCTTCTGAAGTTCTTGGGCTCGAATGGCCAATTCGATTCAGAAGGATTCCGTCACGCGGTGGACGTCACGATTACGGCTCAAGAGATACTCGTCGACAACGCGAGCTACCCCACCGAAAAGATAGCGCGCAATTCGCACGACTATCGTCCGCTGGGCATAGGCTATGCGAATCTGGGCGCGTTGCTGATGTCCCTCGCTCTCCCCTACGATTCCGACGGTGGCCGCGATTTCTGCGGCGCAATCACCGCTCTCATGACCGGGGAATCCTATGCGCAGTCCGCCCGGATCGCCGAGCGCATGGGGCCGTTTGGCGGCTATTTGCGCAATCGGGATGCGATGCTCGACGTGATTCGCATGCATCGCGATTCGCTCCGGCCCATAAAAGAAGAAAATGTTCAGCCGGCCCTGCTTCGGGCGGCTCGCGAGTCGTGGGATGATGCCCTCGCGCTCGGCGAGAAATTCGGCTACAAGAACTCGCAGGTTTCAGTGCTCGCGCCCACCGGCACCATCGGCTTCATGATGGATTGCGACACCACCGGCATCGAGCCCGATCTCGCTCTGGTCAAGCAGAAGCGGCTGGTGGGCGGTGGCGTCATCAAGATCGTCAACAACACCGTGCCCCAGGCGCTGATGCGTCTCGAATACGCGCCCGAAGACGTTGCGAAAATCGTGGACTACATCGACGCAAACGCGAAGATCGAGGGTGCGCCGGGACTCAAACCCGAGCACCTGCCCGTCTTCGATTGCTCGCTCGCGCCGATGGGCGGAGGCCGTTCCATTGCCTGGCGAGGTCATCTGCGCATGATGGCCGCGGCTCAGCCGTTCCTCTCAGGCGCGATCAGCAAGACCATCAACATGCCCGAGGAATCCACGGTCGAAGACATCATCGAGGCTTATACGGAGTCCTGGAAATTGGGGATCAAGGCCGTGGCGATCTACCGCGACAACTCCAAGCGTTCACAACCTCTCTCCGCCGCAGGCAAGAAAGAAGAGGAAAAAGCCGCCGTGCCCGACCCCACTCCGGTAAAGGCCGTTGCCGATGTCGCTGCCCCGGCTCAGCAAGAGCTGTTTGGCGGAACAAAGCGACGCAAACTACCCGCCGAACGCAATTCAATCACCCACAAATTCTCCATTGGCGGTCACGAAGGTTACATCACGGTGGGGATGTACAAAGACGGCCACCCGGGCGAAATCTTCATCAAGATGGCCAAGGAAGGGTCCACGCTGTCCGGCATTATGGACGCCTTCGCCCTTTCCGTGTCGATTTCGCTGCAGTACGGCGTCCCGATGCGCGCCCTGGTGGACAAGTTTGTGAACTCGCGCTTCGAGCCCTCGGGTTATACCGGCAACCCCGAGATTCGCTACGCGAAATCCATCGTCGACTACATCGGGCGCTGGCTCGGCGGGAAGTTCATCTCGCGCGACTATCTCGATGGCGACACCGCTGCGGCGGAGTCCGAGGACATCGCCACACCTGCCCCCGGCACAGCCGCGAAACCGAACGCGTCAGTTACCGTCATGAAGGCTCCGCCGGACTCCGAACCTTCCACTCGTGCGCGCGCCGCAATTGACGACGCGCCGTCCTGCTCCGAGTGCGGCATGCTCATGACTCCAAACGGAAGCTGCTACAAGTGCTCCAACTGCGGCAGCACCTCCGGCTGCAGCTGAGCGCGTCTTCACAATCAGCTATCGGTCGATCAGGGCGGGGCTCAGGCTCCGCCCTTCTTTTTTTCTGAGTGGATTTCTCGTTCGCCGTGGTGGCGAAGGCTAATCGAGTCGAATTCAGGTTTGCGGATCATCTCCCGATTGAGGAGATGCTGTGCGCCGAAGAGCGTGGATCGCTGTGTAAGCAAGGAGCAGGATAGCGACCGCGACGCCGAACCAGACGACGTATTCGTGACTTTCCGTCCACGGCCGCGGATCGGACCAGTCCGAATTGATTTCCTCAGGTCCGGCCTGCGCCGCCACACCGTCGTCCATCTGGCGTTCGCTCACACGACGCGCAAGATCGTATCTCGGGGGCTTGGCTTCACTCTCGCCGTAAATCAGCCGGTAACTTCTGCCGGGCTTTTGCTCGAAGATAATTCGCTGCGGCGAGACGTACAGCTTCGGCGCGATTCCGTCCAGCGGCGCATCGTTGCCATTCGCCACTTGGACGCGCAAATATCGCTGCGGCTGCATGGTGGGAACCGAAAGCTCCTCGAACTCATGGCCGTTTTGCGTGAATCGGGAGATTTCACCTCTCGCGATAGGAAACCACAGCGAATCGTCGTCGCCGGTTTGGATCGTCACTTCCCGAACAAACTCACCCGGACCGACGTCGAACCGGATTTCGCGAATCGGCACGCCCGTCGAGCCGAGATCCACTGACCAGGCACTCGCGTTCGGCCCATCAGGCTTGGTGGGAAGAAGCTTGATGCCGAGCGCCGCTCGTTCCGGCGGTGTGCCGGACTTCAGCGCAACCGTCGCTGACCGGACCGGAAACTGCTTGGTTCCGTCGAGGATTCGCACGCGCAGGTAGCGGGCATTGTTCTCCGAAAACGGCACGCGTTGCAATCCCTCGCGGCCTTCTCGGCGGAAGCGAAAGATTGGCCCGCGTTCCTGCACGATGCGCCAGAGTTGCGCGTCGTCGCTCGCATCCACCTCCACCCATTCCATGAATTCATCTTCGCCGACGCCGATCTCCACGGAGTCGTGAAATCTGGGCCCTTCGCCCAAATCCAGCACGAGCTGGGTGAAATTTCCTGGCGAAAAACTGTTCTCGACGATTCGCGTTGGGTACGGAATGAACTGCACAAAGCCTTCGCGAGTGCGATGCGCGTAGGGCGCCTCGGTTCCGGCATCGTCGATCACTCGAACGTCCGCGAGAAGAGCCTGAGCATGCAGGTAGACGTCCTCCGGCAATATCAGGTTCACAAGGCGTGTTTCGTCTGTCGCGGGTAAATCTATCTCGCGGGAGTAGCGCCAGTGCTGCCAGGCAACCGGCAGCGGAGCTGCTGCCAGCATCGCCAGCGCGCAAAGCGCGATAGCGATCATTTTGCCCGTTTGGCGGCTTTTCATCGGAGTTTGCCGGTCACGATCCCTTGAGCGCTTTCGCGCGCTTCTGGTAGAAGAATGAGACCGCGAGCAGCACAAGTCCCAGCACGAAGAACGAAATGATCCGATAGAAGCGCGCGAGGAAAGAAAGATCGAAGAAGAACACCTTTACAATCGCCACGCAGAGCAGTCCGAGTCCCTGCCACCGCACCGTCGCTTCCTGTCGCAATACTCCTACGACGAGCAGCACAAACGCGTAGACGATCCACAGCACCGAAAGGGCCAGCTGTTGTGCCAGGCCGCGATCGATACCCACCGACGCTCGCCCGAACAGGTCCCACACATCCATCGAAAGTGCCAGCAGAAAGCAGAAATTCGCCGCTATAGCGAGAAAGTAGTACATCTGCGTTTCGGCGGGACCCAGGTCGCAGTCAGATTGCTTCGCGAAGATGAACGCCGCCAGCCATGCCGCTGCGCCAATCGCCAAAGTCAGGAAGCGCTCGTTGAGAAGAAACGTGTCCGGGGTCGAGGCGGAGAAGATCAGAATCGCCAGCCGGACGCCGACGATGGAAAACAGCACAAAACCAGCCGTGCGCAAGGCCAGCGATCGAACGCGCAAGCCGCTCCAGATCAGCAGCGCGCCTTCCACCGCGAAGGCAATCGTGATCCACTTCCCGTCGAGCCGAATGGGAATCGCCAGCGTCGCGAATGTGAGCGCGAGCCCTGCGTAAATTGTTCTCGCCGTCTGATTTGCAGGCGTGGTTTTCCGCGGCAAAGCCCGTTCGGCCAAGAGGTGCGCCGCGGCAAGCGCGAGCACCGCGAGCGTCAGTCCCCAGCGATATTCTGGCCAGAGCATCAGCCGCAGCGCGATCAAGTATTGAAATGCGTTCGTCAGAACGATCGCGATGTCGACGCCCGAAAGCTCGCCTTCACGCGTGCTCCGCACCGCGGGAAGCGCTGCAAACACAACAAAAAACACGGTCGCAAAAAAAACCGTATTGCCGAGCTCGTAGCGGCCGTAGTATTCGCCGTACCATCCCCAGAAATAAATGAGCGTCGCAACAAACTGCAGCGGCGCGACCCATTTCCACTTCTTCGCCCACGCGATCGCGAGCATCCCGCCGCCGAGCACGATCAGGTAACTGAAGAGCGCCACCTCTTCGTTTTGCCCCGTGCTTACCAGCAATGGTGTGAGCAATCCGCCCGCGAGCGCGAGCACGGCGATGCGCTCGGAGTTGCGTCCGATGGCAACCACGGCCGTTGCGGCCGTAATCGCGATCATGAGCGGAAAAGCATCCGACTGCGGAAAAATGTGATAGTAGTGCCACCCCGACCAGACAGAGAGATAGAGAATCCCCGCGCCGAGTCCCGCGATTCCTTCGGAGTAATACTGGTAACCACGATTGAACACCCACTGGCTGAGCGGATACATCAGGCCGCCCACCAACAGGCCAATCGTCACGCGCCCACCAGGGCCGATCCAGTTGTTGTCGAACGCATACTTCAAGAAGAACGCCGTCGCGAGCGCTACGGCAAGGATTCCCACATAGTTGAACCAGCGTCCGGCAATCATGCTTTCGACGTCGGTCTCGCCATTGGACTGCGGCGGAGGCGGGGCTGCGGAAGCATGATGTGGTGGTGCGGGCGGCGCAGGTGAACGCGGTGGCACGGCTGAACTCGAAGCTGGAGCCTGGAACGAAACGGTGCTGCGTGGCGGCGTCAGCGTCGCGTGCGACGGCGTCGGAGGCGCTCCGGGCAATGGCGGAACAGGTGGTCCTGCGACCCCGGCCGCGAGGGGCGGCTTTGGCGCCGGCGGTTGCACTGGCTGCACCGGAGCTGCCTCCGGAAGCTTTGCCGAAACCGGCGCCGCCGGAGTTGGAGGCGCCGGCGCGCCCACGCGCGAATTGGTGGGCGCATCTCCAGCGCCGTTCACGGCGAGCGCTCCCACTTTTCGATCCACGGATTTCACGCGCTGCTCCAAATCGTAAATGCGCGAGGTCAATTGCGGTATCTGGTTCACCGATCGTTGCACGGTCAACGTCCGCACGAATGCGACGATCGCCATGATCGGAACCGCGATCAGCACCACGACCACGACCAAAATCAGCATCGATTCCATTGGGTTCATGATGAGAGGGTTCGCGAGAAACTGTTTGTATTACAGCATGCAGACTCCGGCGGCACAACGATGCCGCGCTCGCCTGGTGCTATGATTGAAACTCGGTCGACAACTAACAACGCCACCGAACAGGGTTCTTACGAAAGTGGTTGAGCGGTCAGGACTTAAAGAGGAGAAAAAACGGGCCGGAAATTAGTAGGGGGCCCCGTCGGGCCCCCTGTTTGCTCTACCCCCAAGATTCCGGTCTCGGCGCGGCGAAACCGGCCCACCCCGGGATAAGAGACAGCCATTTCTATTAGATTGCACGCGGATTGCCACCGCGCCTCACGAATGCAGGCCCGCCAACTGTGCTGCAAATGCGGGACTTAGCTCCAAGAGGTTCGATCGACCCGGCTTCAGAGGCTCGCCGAAATCCAGTTTCTTAAAATATCTACTGTATATTCTATGTTCTTTGGAAGGTTGAGCCTCTGCGGGCCGCGTTCAAGCGTCATTGCTGGGCCCCGATCGAGGACCGGATGGCCGAGGCGAGGGCTTCGGTCCAGCGCCGCACATCCTCCTCGCGCTCGGCCTCCACCATGACTCGCGCAAGAGGCTCAGTACCCGAGTAGCGCAGCACGACGCGTCCCGAATTGCCGAGAGCCTTGCCTGCCTCTGCCATTAGCCGCGAAACCTCGGAAAGTGATTCGAGCGCTGGCTTGGATCGCACGCGCACGTTGACAATCTTCTGCGGAAAAATCCTCAAATCCGCCACTAGTGAATCGAGCGGACCTTCCGTGGCAACGATCGACGCGATCTTCACCGCGGTCAGCATCCCGTCGCCGGTGGTGGCTTCGTCGAGAAACAGAATGTGGCCCGATTGCTCGCCGCCCAGATTCGCCCCAATCCGCTGCATTTCTTCGAGCACATAGCGGTCGCCAACAGAGGTGCGCGCCAACTTCAGTCCATCCCTGTCGAGCGCGCGTTCCAGTCCCAGGTTCGCCATGGTGGTTCCGACGATGGTGTCGCCTTTGAGCTGGCCTTTCGCCTTCAGGTACCGCCCCACCACGAGCAGCACGCCGTCACCATCGATAAGCCTCCCCGATTCGCTGGAAAAGATCGCGCGATCTGCATCGCCGTCGAAGGCCACTCCCAGCGCCGCGCCCTCGTCCACCACTCGCTTCTGCATCGCTTCCGGATGCAGCGATCCGCCGCCGGCGTTGATGTTTCGCCCGTCGGGCGCGTCGTTCATCGCTACCACGTCGGCGCCGAGCGACCGAAACAGGCGAGGCGCCAGCTTGCTGGCCGCGCCATTCGCGCAATCGAGCACGATTTTCATTCCAGCAAATTTCGCGCCGGGAAGAACCTCCTGGCGAAGCCCATCGAGATAGTCTTCGTGCAGCTTCTCGTCGCCTTCCAGCCGCATCGCCGTTGCCACCGGCGTCGAGCCGTCGCTCGACAAGATAAATTTCTCGAGGCCCGCTTCCACCGAATCCGGAAATTTCATCCCCGACGACGAAATAAGCTTCACGCCGTTATCGTGGTACGGATTGTGCGAAGCCGAGATGACTACGCCCGCCGCGAAGCCCTCTCGATGAACCAGCCACGCCACTCCGGGCGTCGTGAGCACCCCGGCGGAAACAGGCGCTGCGCCTGCCGTCTCGAGTCCGCGCGCGATTCGCTCCGCGATGTGCGGCCCCGATTCACGCGTGTCGCGCCCGATCAGCACGCGCGCGCGCGCGCCGCGAGTGCGCAGAAAATCTCCAAGCGCCAGGCCCACGCGCACCAGCGTCGCATCATCCAGCGGATACTCGCCGGGTACTCCGCGAATGCCGTCCGTGCCGAAGAGTTGTTTCGCCATTCGAGTGGCCCCAGGAGCCTCGTCGCACGCTTGCGTGCGCGCATCAAGGAGGGCAAACAATTCTAGCATTGGAGGCAAGGAAGCAAAGAAACAGGGAGGCAAGGAGACGACAGCGCCTACGCGCTATCTCACAAACGGGGCGCGAGGCATTTTTGAAACGAGTCCTACGCGCTTAGCCAGCGCCCCACGGGTTGCCAGCCTTCCACGTGGTCGCAGATCACCTTGATCACCGCCGTGATGGGAATCGCCAGGATCAATCCCATCGCGCCCCACAGCCAGCCCCAGAAAAGCAGCGCCACCGTCAGCGCCAGCGCATTCAACCGCACGCGCCAGCCCACCAGCGCCGGAACCAGCAGATTGGCCGCAATCAGGTGAAACACCATCAGCATAATGAAGATACCGATGAACGGCCCGACGGCGTGGAACTGCTTCAATCCGATCAGCAGCGGCGGCATCCACGAGAGAATCACTCCCAGGTACGGGATAAGATTGAAGAGGCCCGAAACGAGCGCCGTCAAGAACGGGAACTCCAGGCCAATCCCCATAAAGAAAAGCCAGCTCGCGATCACCAGGATGAGTCCCACCAGCGCTGTTCCCACCACGTAGCTGCGCAGCACTTGCGTCACATCTGACAGTGTTTCCTTCACGCCCGTTCGCTGTGTGGCTGGAAATAATTGCATCGTGGCGTGCCACACCTGGCGTTTCGCCGCGAGCATGAAAAACACCAGGAACGGGATGAACGTCGCCGCAAGCAGGAACGAATAGAGCGTGCTCACCCGCGAGAGGATCGCGTTGCGCAGCGCATGTGGCTCCTGCACCTCCACGGTTCGCGTGCCAGCGCCCGTCGCTTCGTTCCCTGTTTCGATTTCCGAAACGCGCGCCTCGAAGAGCGCCATTTTCTTTTGCACCACATCCGCCGCAGCGCGCAGCGGCTTGCGGTAGTTCGGCCAGTCCGCGCCGAACTGGTCCACGCGCTCGATCAGCGACCACGCCAAAAACACCACCAGCGCGATCGTCACCAGCACGACGATAAGCGACCCAAGAGCGCGCGGGACGCGAAGGCTCTCCATCCAGTTGACCACCGGATCGAGAAAATACGTCAGCAGCACCGCCACCAGCAGCGTCACCAGCACCGACGACGCAAAATAGCAAAACGCAATCACAATCCCCGCCGCAATAATCCGCGCCGGCGCTGAACTGGGCGTGCTGGCTACCTTCGTTTCTTCTAGGGGCATTTCCGGTACGATAGCACACCCTTCGCCAGGCTCGCACGAAGTGTGCCCATAAGAGTAGGAGCGAGCTTCCCGATTCTAAACCAGCGCCGTACCGCGACACCCAGCCAACGACGTTGAGCCGGATACAGCTCGACAGCGTATATTAGAGCTTATATAAACGCACTGTGACGATCCAAGGGTCCAACAGCATGAAGATACGTAGACCAAAGCACGCTTCTGCTTGGCCTCTAGACGTAGAAGGAGGGCCACCGCGATGTTTTTAGATTTTTACGGTCTCTGCGAACAGCCTTTTGGCGTCACTCCAGACCCCGCGTACCTTTATCCGAGTCGTACGCACGGCCAAGCTCTCACCGCTCTCTTGTATGGCATCAAAACCGGCCGTGGATTCATGGCGCTCATCGCCGACCCTGGAATGGGAAAAACCACTCTTCTGTATCGGCTCATGGACGAGCTGCGCGAATCTGCGCGAACCGTCTTTCTGTTCCAGACGCAGTGTGATTCTCGTGAGTTTTTCTGCTACATCCTCGGTGAGCTTGGCATCGAGACCGCCGGAATGGATCTCGCCTCCATGCACAAGAAGCTGAACGAGATCCTGTTTGGCGAGATGCTCGCCGGCAGACGCTTTGTGTTGATCGTTGACGAGGCGCAGAACCTCGAAGCGCCGGTGCTCGAAACGATTCGCCTCCTTTCCAATTTCGAGACGACGCATTCAAAACTGCTGGAAATCGTCCTTGCTGGACAGCCTCTCTTGGCCGAGAAGTTGGCGCGGCCTGATCTCTCGCAATTGCGGCAGCGCATCGTGATCTTAGGCCGCCTGGAACACTTGAGCGCCGCCGACACGGCCTCTTACATCGAGCATCGCCTCAAGGTGGGCGGTTACTCCGGGGGCCCGCTATTCGCACCCGATGCCTTGGCTCTGATTGCAAAGCAGAGTCACGGTATTCCGCGGGAGATCAACACCCTCTGCTTCAACGCTCTGCTCTTGGGAAAGGCGCGAAGATGCCGAACGATCAGCGGTGACATCGCGCGAGAGGCCGCCGGATATCAAATGATCGGCAGCGAAATCGCGCACGAATTTGGTGTGCGCGTAACCGCCGTTCATTCCCTCCCGCCGCAATCGCCCACGGAAGACGGGCCCGCTGCCGCAGCTCCCGGCGATCCATTTTTCGAGCTCGCCGACGAGATCAATCGTCGGATCGCCCGGCGCGCCTACGAACTGTTTGAACTCAGCGGATTCACGCACGGCCATGCCCACGAGGATTGGCTCCGGGCCGAGTCGGAAATCCTGCTCGATCTCCCAGTGGACATCACGGAAACGGAAACCGAACTCAACGTCCGTGCTGACGTGCCGGGGTTTGGCGAAAAGGATATAGAAGTACGAGTTGCGCCTCGTTCCCTGTGCATCATCGGCCAACGGCGCCACTCGTCGGAGCAGAAAGAAGGGCAGGCCGTTTACTCCGAACGAAGCGCCGCACAGATTTTTCGGGTGTTGGACCTGCCATCTCAGGTTGACCCGGATCGCGTGAACGCGAAAGTGAGCGACGCCATCCTTGACATCAAATTGTTGAAGGTCGGGCTCGGCAAGAAAGTTCCCGTCCTCATTAAGTCCGCCGCCGCTTGACGGCGCCGCGGCTCCTTTGCCGTTGAACTCCGTAGGGGCGGGTCTGAGACCCGCCCGCCGCTCCGCCGTCGCGTAGCTCGAACCGCCCCAAAGGTTTGAACGTAGCGCCGCGGTCTTTAGCGCGGCAGCCTTTTCTTTTCGCCGTACGCCGTTCGTAGCGCCGGCATCTTGCCGGCTCCTCCCTCATAAGCGCCGTAGGCGCGACACGCTAACCAACGACGAATTTTCGAGGGGTCAGGGTGGAAGGGCGGGGTTTCAGGGTCTGTATGAGAACGCGGTTTTCGTCAGGGCACGGCTTCAGCCGTGCCGCAACGAGCTCAAAATCAGAGCGGTTTCAACCGCTGACGGCCCGCCATAAACGAGCCGGACGCAGTCCGTCCTGAGCGAAGCCGAAGGCCCGTTTATCCTGGGCGTAGCCGAAGGGCAGGCCGTCGCATAGGTCGAACGACCGTAAAAGGTTAAACGTAGCGCCGCGGTCTTTAGCACGGCAGCTTTTTCCTCAGACCATTAGAATGGCCGTGCAACGCCGAGAAGGAGCGCAATGGAAAGTACTGACCATCTTCTCCCCGGAAGGGAAACGAAGCTCTTCGATCCTCAGGACGCCCCCGCAGGCAGCGGCACGGAAGTGCTCGATGCAAGCGTGGTCCGGCGTGGCGATCGATGGTGGATGTATCTTGCGGGCCAGCCAGGCGGATACGGCGCCACGCAACTCTTCAGCGCTTCACTCGATCCCGGCGCCCCCCTCTCCGCTCTGGGTTGGAAACTCACTCGAAACGAAGCTGGCGAATTGGCGCCGGTCGCCGGACAGAACCTCAGCCGCCTGTGGGACGGTAATGGTGGCCGGCATTGCCCCTCGTACGTAAAAGGATGGGACCCGCACCAGCGCGAATGGGTGGAGCGCATCTATTACGCGGGAGCCGCGGAAAACTTGTGGGGACCCTACACGATTGGCTTCCTGGAATGGAACGGGAAGGCCTGGATCGATCAGCCCACGCCTGCGTTCGCTGCGAATCAAGAGTGGGAACACGGAAGCGTCTACGAACCGAACCTCATCTATCACGGCGGCAAATGGAACATGTGGTATGTGGCGGGCTCGAATCACGAAAATTACCTCGTGCACGGCTACGCTGAGAGCGACGATGGAATCACTCGATGGAGCGGGCACACGATCTTCGCGCCCCCCGAGATGAAGATGTTCGATTTCTGCGTCCGCGAGCGAGCCGGTTACCTCGACGCGATCTTCGCGCGCGTTTGGGTCGGGGAGGGCAGCCCGCCCGCCGAGACGGGACTGTGGTGGTGCCGCGCAGATACTCCATCGGGAATTTTGTCTGACTGGAGCCGCCCGGTCCAGATCATGACCGCGGAGGATCGCGGATGGCACAGTGGTCCCTGGAAACCCTCGCTCCAGTTCGACGACAATAATCCGAGCCGCGCATTCGTCTTCTTCGACGGATCGTACCGAACCAGCGACCCGGGCCCATTCCCTTTCGCCTTCACCCTAGGTTGCCTCGAAATCGATCTGCCGATAACACCCGCGAAAGCCGGACGCTGTTCGTAGCGCCGGGCATCTTGCCGGCTTCTTCACCCAAGTGCCGTAGGCGCGACACGCTAACCAACCACGAATTTTCGTGGGGTCAGGATGGAAAGGCGGGGTTTCAGAGTCTGTATGAGAACGCGGTTTTCGTCAGGGCACGGCTTCAGCCGTGCCGCAACCAGCTCAAAATCAGAGCGGTTTCAACCGCTGGCGGCCCGCCATAAACGAACCGGACGCCGTCCGTCCTGAGCGGAGCCGAAGGGCAGGCCGTCGGTAGCTCGAACGACCGCAAAAGGTTTGAACGTAGCGCCGCTGATGTGCTGAGCATCGCCGAAAGGCTGTCTTCAGCCTGCTCGCCATGGCAGGCGCGGCAGCCTTTTCTTTTCGCCGTACGCCGTTCGTAGCGCCGGCATCTTGCCGGCTCCTCTCCCATGCCTTAGCACGTCGTGTCCGCCTGTCCGTCCAGCCGGGGTGCCCGAGGCTTCGCGATCGAAGGGAGGGTGTCTTTAGATTATCCGCCAGGGTAATCAGCTCTTGGGCGTAAAGAACACCACTTCCATGTCCCAAACGGCTTGCATATTAGCGAGGCGCGGGTCGTCGGGCAGTGTCGGGAACTCGCCGTCCTGCAAATACTGCTTGGCATCGGGAATGAACTCAGCATCCCCCGAGAGCACTTTCATCTTCTTCACCTTTCCATCGTGTCCCACTTCAACCTTGATATGCACGATGGCGTCGATTCCCGGGTGCTTCGCATCATTGCGGAAGGCCGCAGCTTGAACCGTTCGTCCGCGAATGGTTTCCGGCGGAAGCGACATCGGTCCTCGCGTCGCGTTCAACCCTTCCGCCCAGAACGGATAGGTTCCGCCAACCATCCTGAATCGGCCGTCGAGGTAAACGAACGAGCTAACCCATGAGGGAGCGCCGATTTTCGGGTCGCTCACGGTCGAGGTGAACCGGTAGGTCTCTATTGTCACGGCGTCTTTCGGCCGTGGAACCAGCGATTCGAATCCGACGTCCGAAAGTGGCCGTGCATTCTGCGATTCCTCTACGTTCAAAGCGAACTCAGGATACTTGCCGAGGTTCCCGGTGACCCACCAGACGTGAGACTGAAACTTCTTGAGCCCTTCTCGATAAGTTTGCTGCTCCTGTGCCACTTGTTCAGCCGCGAAATTGGCAGCGATCCACCCATTCGCATCGGGTATGCTTAGCGTGTCCAAGGCTCCTTGAATCAGGTTTTTGTCGTTCGTGCGTACCATACGGACTATGTCCGCAAATTGCTCTTCCATGCCGCTTCGGGAGTCTGCATAAGTCTTTGCTGCTTGTGTCACCAGGTTGTCGGATGTTTGGGCTCTTGACGCTGGCGCAAACGTGATGGTGCACAACCCAACGCACAAACCAGCTTGCCTAGCAAACCTCATATCGGAACCTCCTCCGAGCCAGCCCGTTTTGTCGCGCTCTCGTGGTATGTCAAGCGTAAGCTGATGCCCTATGGAATGCCCGGATTCTACTCGCGGTTCCTGCTCGGTACAACCGCACGGCGGGTGGCCACCCTTCGCCTCGGGCCTGAGGTTGATCTGCAAGTTCAAATGCAAGAACCGGCGCAAATCAACTTCGACGTCAACTACCGCAGTGGTATCACCCCGCTTCGTAATGCGTCAACTGGAGACTCCCTGACAGAACTAAGAATCGCGACTTGGGATGGGTCGGACACTCGCCCTCGTCGGAACTGAAGGAGTGCAAGCAATGCGTCGAGGATTACTGGTGCTAGTTTTGCTTTCAGGCGCCGCAGTCGGAAGCTCGAGTCCACATGATATGTTGCGCCTGGTGAGCCAGGAGCAGTGCGCGTCAGAGCATCGAGAGTGGGTAGCCCAGGCGTTGCAGAAAATGCAGACGATTAAGCCGGGTATGACGCGAAAGAACCTATTGGACGTTTTCACGACAGAAGGTGGCCTGTCCACGGGACTACAGCGCACATATGTTAGTCGAGAGTGTCCGTATTTTAAACTTGACGTCGAGTTCAAAGCGGTCGGGCGACCGAGCCGCGACGAGGACGGACGCGTGACGTTGGTCGAAGACAACCGGGACATCATTGTGAAGATTTCCAGGCCCTACTTACAATTCAGCATAATGGATTAGGCGCACCGCCGGCTGCGGCACCCTTCGGCGCCTGGGTTTTGCCTCTGAATTTCGGGGTGCCCGATCCCTTCGCGGTTTTTCGAAGGGTCGGTGTTTTGAATTTGTGCTTCCCACGAAATGCATCACGCACCACTCTCCCCGGCGCGACAACCTCCCGTTGAAACGCCCCAATCTGTGTTTATCAGTGTTCATCTGTGGATTAGGGTTTGCCGGGCGAACTTCTTGGTCCTGTGAGTTATAGAACTACTACCGTAACTTTGTTACTACCCACCCGGCGAATTCCGTGCTACCATGGCCCGTTTTTATGAGCTACGAAATCGACAGCACGGGCCAATGCGGGGGCCAAAATCGAACCTATGAAATTTAGAGGGGAAATTCTAATAACCGGAACGGGTTTCAGGGTTTTCACTTGCAAGGCCGCCCTTGCCTCGCATTTTCAATCGGTACAGTTTACAAACGGAAATCCCGCTAAGTCGATGAAAACAAGCCACGGAAAAAATTCCAATCGGTACACTTTCACGGTGCGGCGAAGGCGCCCCCTCGCTTGCCGCCATCGTTCTGGTGAGCCCTTCGGACGCTTCGCCCGATCTTCGTCCCCCGCCGAAACTCCAAAACTCGGACCGGGATTAGAAATCGACGCAAATGACTGAAAACACTCACCAGCCACCGTTTCTAATATACGGTAGGGGTAGGGGGGCATTTTTCCCCTGGCGAAAGCAAGGCGAATCCCGGGACCCAGGGGTTTGTCGCCGTGGCGCCCATCGCCCCTCGTCACTATTTGCGCACCGCCGCGAGGGATTCGCCGAGCGCGGCCGCGCTCTGCGCCTCCTGAAACATTCGAATGGCGGCAATTCCGCTGGCTCCCGCGCGAAGGCAAGCCGCGGCAGTCTCCTCGGTCACACCTCCGATGGCGATCACGGGAATCTGAATCGCGGCGCAAACTTCTGCCAGCCGCTCGACTCCTTGAGACGCACCGAAAGCTTGCTTCGAGGGAGTGTCGAACACGGGCCCGAAAAAGACGTAGCTCGCACCCGCGCGTTCGGCTTCGCGGGCATCGTCGAGGCTGTGGCAGGAGACGCCAATCTGAAACCCCGTCGGCGCATTTCCGCTTCGGCACCAGCGAACCACGTCGCCGACGGGAAGCGATTCGCCGCCGAGATGCACTCCGGCGGCTCCGGCCGCGAGCGCAACATCGAGACGATCGTTAAGGTAGACGCGTGCCTGACTGGCGGCGGCCCGCGCCACTTTGTTCCGCGCCTTGCCAGGCACCCCGCTCGCCTCCGCGTTTGCCACCGCGATGGCATCGCGCGTCAGATCGAGAAGCGCGCCCCCCGGCAAATCCTTCTCGCGAATTTGCACCCAGTCTGCTCCTGCCTGGACGGCAAGACGAATCTTCTCGAGCAACTCCGGCGCCGGGTCAACTGCGCCGAGCGACAGCCGGTCCGTGACATAGCAAACTACCATCTGGCTTACTTCGGGTACGTGGCGCGATTCAGGCACGGCGGTTTACGTGCGGGTGACAACGGCGGGCGTCCGGCGGCGGAAGGATTCGAGAGCCAGCAAGACGTTCATGACGCCCAATCCCGAAACGGCACCGCGCAGGAAGGGATTCTTGAAAAAGAAGCCAAGCGCCGGATACTGGAACAGGAAATAGTTCATTTCCCAGACGTCCGACCACGGAACAAGAACGAGGACCAACCCCAGTTCAAGCCATACCAGCAGCAGCAGCACGCGGAGAATGCGGCTCGTCATCGGGTTAGGATTATGTGGGATTATCCGCGGAGTGGCAACATCGGGAGTGTTGCGACGGCGCTAACTAGACGTGGGATTCCTGCTTTTGCAGCGAAGAAATGCGGTCCGCCACGTCGCGGTAATCGATGTTCATCGCATAGACTTGCTGGAAGCTATCGAGCGCGCCTTTCGATTCGCCGGCCGATTCGAGCGCGAGTCCCAGATCGTATCGCAGCGCCAAGATACTCTCCTGTTCGAGCCCGGGTGTTTCCAGGGCGCGCCGGTACCAGACCGAGGCAATCTTCGGCTCGCCCTTGTCCATGAACGAAAGCGCCAAGAGCGTCGAGCAATTCATTGCGTAGGCAAACGGCTTTCCCTTTTGAATGGCCTTCGCCACCTTTTGAAATTCGCCGATGGCTTCGTCGAGCAGGCCCATCTCGCGGTATGCGATTCCGAGATTGTAGTGCGTCTCGAGATCCTCGTCCTCGTCGCCCATTTCGCCCAACTCGCTGCGAAACTCCTGAAACACTTCGGCGAGTTGATTGAGGCTTTCGGCGGTGACTTCGGGGACCGGTTCCTGAGCAACAGGCGGCGGTGGCGGTGCGGCCTTCGCCGGCGGACGCGTCGACGCAGCCGCAACAGGCGCGGGAGCTGCGGGCGCGAGCGGCTCGTGCTTGGAGGCTTCCGCCATTACGGATGGAGCATCCATGCCGTCGATTTCGGCAACGAGCTCGCTGATCAGGTCTTCGGTGGTGAGCGGACCGCCTTTTTGCGAGCCCGCAGATTCTGGCGCCAACTCCAGTTCGAAATCCCCGTGGCTCGCCGCCGCACCGTCGGCTTCTGACGAAGCTGCTACGGGTTCTTCGATCAACTCGATTACCGGCTCGGGCGCGACGTCTTGCGTCGGAATCGCTTCGTGAACTGGTTCCGGCTCGGGTTCAGGCTCCGCCTCGGGCGTCGCATCGATTACGAATGTTTCCGCTTCCACTTCCTCCGGCGCGGATTCGGCCTCGGGCTCGTTCGTGACTTCGTCAGCGACTACGGGCTCCGGAGCAGGCTCTGGCTCGTGAGCGCTGGCGATTTCCTCTGGCGCCGGCGCGGCGGACTGTGCCACCTCTTGCGCCATGGCCTCCCATTCGTCCGACAAATCCACTTCCTCGGTTGCAGCCTGAGGTTGCGGTGCGGAAGGTGGAGGCATTGCGCCTTCAGCCTCGACGTGAGCGGCAGGGGACGCTGCAGGCGGAGTTTCGGCCGCTGGTTCCACTTCGACCGGAGCCAACGGAATCTCGAACTCCGCGGACGGCGGCACTACGACGGGTGGCGGAGGCGCATCGACTGGTGCTTCGATCTCGGGCGCAGCGTGAACCGATGCTTGGGCTTCGGCAACAGGCGTCGCTGCGGAGGTTGAGGCAACCGCCGGCGGTGCCGTCGGCATATCCTCGTGGGAAATGCCCGCCACTTTCTGGAATCTTTGTCGCAGTTCGGCGAAGCGGTCTGCGTTGATTGTGTCGTTGCGCTCGCGGTGAATCTGCTCAAGCAGAGACGCGGTCTCGGCCGTGCGCCGCTCGTTGCCTCCGCCAAGGTATAGATCGAGCAGGCGTTCGAGGGTCGGCGTGTGACGCGGGGCGCGTTGCAGAACATTCTCGAGGAGATGCGTGGCCTTCTGCGTCAGCCCGTAACTCGAGAAGAGGTCTACGTCTGTGAGCGCTTGTGCGACATAACGCTGGGTTTCCTCGTCGAGCTCCTCTTCGACAATCGCTGGTGCCGAAGGCACGTCGGGCTGCGCGGTCGGCTCTTCCTCGACGGAGGGTGCGGACACAGAGACAAACGACTCAGGCATCGGCTGAGGCATCGACGGTGACGCCGCCACGTCAACAGCCTCAGGTTGTGCCGGTGCACTTACGCCGCCTGCGCGCGCACGAAGCTGATTGAGTCTCTCGACGAGTCGCTCGTCATTCTTGTTCCGGTCGACGAGTTCCTGAAGCAGCTCTTCCGCGCGCGGATAGTTGCCGGCGTCAGCATACGCGTCTGCGAGTTGGCCCAGCGCCGCACTGAGTCGGAATGGGTCGCTGGTATGCCGACAAAAGTCGACGAGCATCTCCAGCCCTTCAATTTCGCCCGGATCTCGCTCTGTCGTAGTTGTAAGAGACTTGAGGAACTTGTCCTGCTCCCCCGCTTCAATCATGGGTTCGCGGAGTTCGCGGAGCAGCGGCAGGACATCGGTTGTTTGTCCCGCTTCGATCATGGCATCCGTCACCTTGTGAAGCTGCGCAAAGTGCGCGTGCCCGCGCGCGAGTTGCTTTCGAGCGCGATCGACCGCCTTTGCAGGATGGCCAGATTCAAGCTCCAGGTCGATGATGAGATCCGTAACCTCGCCGCCCGCATCGGCTTCCGGATGAGTTTCAAGAACCTTGATCGCCTGATCGTTCTTTTTGAGCGTCGCGAGAATCCTGCCCTTCAGAAGGATCGCGACTGGGTTGGTGGCGTCGACTTCCAGCGCACGATCGATGAGTTTCTGCGCTTCATCACTCTCGCTGCGCTCAAACAATCGCTGCGCATACGAAAGATACGTCTGGGCCGCTTCCTTTTTTTGGCCCATGACGTTATAGAGCTCGGCGAGCCGCATCTGCACGCGCGGATTCTCAGGTTCCACTTCCAGTAGACGATGCAGAATCTCGACGGCCTTCACCGAGCGATTGGCTTTGAGGTGCGCCTCTGCAATTTGAATGAAGAGGGGTCGCGCTTCGCTCAGCACGCCCTGCTGAACGTAAAGGTCAGCCAGGCGCTCGAGTGGCGCCATTTCCGCGGGCGCCAGCTTTGCAATTTTCTTGTAGATCGCGATTGCTTTGCTGTTGAAACCGTCGCTGAGATAGACCTGCGCCAGCCGCTCGAAGTACTCGATGGCCTGCGTCATGTCGCCCTGGCGCGCGAACAGATCGCCCACGGTCATCAGGGTGGCTTGATCTTTCGGATCGTGGCGGAGGATTTGCTGGTATTCGCCTATAGCCTGAGCGACTTTGCCCTGGTTGAGGAATTTCAGAGCGCTCTCGAGCGCTTTGCTCTTATTGAAGGCCATGAAGGATTCTGAGTTCCCGTCCCGCCCAGCGCCAAACCCGCTCTGGCGACACTACAGCTCAGCCTCGAAGGTTAGCACGCGGGAAAAAGGGGGGTCTACGAACTGCCAACGGGATGGTGACGAAGGGGATAACAGGGGGTCAAACTGCTCCCCAACGGGCCACTACGAGCCTGCCAACGGAAGCGGCGGACAAACTGCTTCTTGCTGCTAGCCGCCCGTGATCTCGACGACGGCGATCAGGGGCAACGCAGTCTGAGTTGCTCCGGTGGCCCAGCAACGCGCTTCCCGGACTGGCGCGTACGAAAAACGGTGCAGCGGAGTCGGACCGTGCCGATGGAGGGCCTCCAAGTGGTCGGGCGTTCCGTAGCCCTTGTTTTGAGCCAGCCCGTATTGAGGGTAGAGCTGATCGAACTCTTCCATGCGGTGGTCGCGCTCGACCTTTGCAAGAATCGATGCTGCGGCGATAGAAACAGACCGCGCGTCTCCGTGAATCAGGGCCTTCTGTTCAATCGGGAGATCAAGCTCGAGAGCATCGAGGAGCAGGTAGTCCGGAAAAGGACTCAGCTGAGAGATGGCGGCGACCATTGCCTGTCGGCTGGCCTGGTAGATGTTCCAGGCATCGATGCGGCTGGCATCGATCTCGGCCGTGGCCCATGCCAAGGCGTGCTCGCGGATGCGGTGCGCGAGTTCGCCGCGACGCTCGGGAGCCAGCTTCTTGGAATCGTCGAGCCCTACGATGCGGCGCTTGGGATTCAAGACGACGGCTGCGGCTACGACGGGTCCGAAGAGAGAACCTCTGCCCGCTTCATCGAGTCCGGCGATGCGCTGCCAACCGCAGTGTCGCGCTTCGCGCTCGTATCTGGAGCAGCAGAGGCGTCCCATCGGCTGCGAATTCTACCACACAGCGGTTGCGACAAATTTCACAACGAGCGGATTTATTCGGTCTTCGCGGCGCCAGCGGCGACGGGTTCGAATTTTTCGGCTTGCTTGATGCGCGCGGCCTTGCCCTTTCGCGCGCGGAGGTAGTTGAGCTTGGCGCGGCGAACGCGTCCTTGACGGACTACTTCGATCGAGCTGATCATCGGAGAGTGTACGGGGAAAATGCGCTCGACGCCGATGCCAAAACTCACGCGACGCACGGTGAAACTCTCACCCAGCAGCTCGCCGCGGCGGCTCATCACGACGCCTTCGAAAGCCTGGATGCGTTCCTTTTCGGCCTCGCCCTCTTTTAACCGTACGTTCACACGAACTGTGTCACCGGGGCGGAAAACGGGATGGTCCTTGCGTAGTTGAGACTCCTGCGCCTTTGCGATAATCGGTTTCATGGCTCTTTTTTCCCGGCAGACCCGCTCTGGTGGGGCCAGCTCACAACAGACAATCGACAATTGTATCGAATTCGCACGGTTCTGCCTACATGAAATTGCCGACGGGCGGCGTCCGCTGGGGCGAGGCATGAGGGATGAGGTGACCGGCACCGCGCAGGGAGCCCCTTCGCGTAAGGCGCTTCGGCGCGCCAAGGGGCGGGGCGGAAGTGACTCGTGGCGAGTGACGAGTGGCAAGAAACAACCTTGAAACCCTGAGTCGCGCGGTCGCCGGGTCGCGCGGGCCCGCCCAACCCGATGGCGGGCAAGCTGCGAGGGACAAGCACGACTGAGGATGTGAGGGCCGGTTTTTGTACCGATTGACGCGGGTGCCGGTCGTTTGTTTTGTTGGGGTTGCGGCGATTTCCGTTTGCAAAGTGTACCGATTGAAAGAGAGGTCCCTCGGTTTCTCCGCCTGAGGCGGACTCGGGACGAGGATGCTTCGCGCATCCTCGTTTTTCGGACGGCGGCTCGTCTGGACTCTCCTGACGTCTTCGTCCTCCTTCGTACCGACAGACCTCTTGAACTCAGGGTTTTCAAGTACAAACCCTGAAATCCGTCCCGCGGCCTGAAAAATCCGGGCACACAATTCATTATTCTTAGTTTAGGGAATACCTGTTTATAGCATAGTAACTGGCAATTTGCAAGACCCAGTACTGCGAAAAGTGCAGTTCAAAGTTGACGGTTTACAGTTGAGAGCGAAATCCGGGAATCGCGCGGGCTCGCCCACCCAACAGGACGGCGGGCAGGCCCAACAAGATGGCGGGCAGGCGGCGAGGGAGAGGCTCAACTAAGGTGGCCCTTCGGAGATCACGAAGGCGATCTGCTGATAGCGCGTGTGAAAATCACATCCTATAATCAACCCGCCGCAGCGGGCTCGGCTCCTTTCTTCCGAGCCTTGGTCGCTAGCGCTACCAGGTTTACTCGGGAGAAGGAGCCGACAACGTCATCTAATCAGCATCCGCGTTTCTCTCCTCGTCCTTTGTTCAACGAGTATCCAGAGGATGATTCCAGAGAGCAAGACGACGGCCCATGGAACCAGATGGCACCACAGATAAATTCCGAAGCTATACCACCCGTTACCACCTGCCTGCACAGCTCGATGCGAATACCAGATGCTCTGGAAAAGGTGCCGGAGATGGGACGCTCGGACGCTCCTCCAGTACCATGCTGAAGTCAATACTTCGGACAAAACTGCCAAGACCACGCCGGACAACCAATAAGTGATCAAGTGACCTTGCGACCGAGTCGCATACCAAGCGACTATGGAAAGACATAGAACAGAAGCCAGAGCAGGAACCCAGTAATGCAGCCGACCGGCCTCGAAAGCCCAGAAGCCTGGATACCACACGCGGATGCTATCACTCGGAGCTCTGGCCCATATCCACCAGGATGCTGTGAATTCCGCACACCAAAGAAGCGAACCAAAGCCAATGAACCTTGCGGTCATATACAGCTACTTCCACCAGCCGAACAGCGGGGCACCGACAGTGGCCGTGGTGGAGATTTTGGTCGGAGGCGGCATGAGCTCGCCCCTTATTCCAATTCGCCAGGGACCATTCACGATGGAATTGACGTAACCTACGGCCTCGCGGATTCCCCAACCAAAATCAGAAGGCGTCGCATGAGCGGGCCGGCCAGAAGGGTCGGTGTTTGAGAGCACGCTACCACTGTGATCGTCGACGCCCAGCAAATGCGCGAACTCGTGTGCCGCCGTGTTCCTGGTGTCGGCTCCGAGCGTGTTGTAGTTCCATATCCCGACGTCCTGTCCTCTGATCAGATTGCCGAAGGACGTACCATGTCCTGTCAGGGCATTAGCTTCTCCAGGAACCGCAGGGCCATTCGATAGCCCGATCACATTTTGTGCGCCGCTCTGCGTCGCATCTGGCGGGTGGCCCACCCTTTTTTCCGTTGTTTCGGCGGGTGGCCGACCCTCTTCTCGCCTTGATTTCCGTGTGTTTCGCATGGTTGCACTTGACGCACGATCAAGCGGGATGATACCACTGCGACAGTTAACCGCGAAGTTGATTTGCCTTGGCCTTGGTCTTTGCCTTTGAACTGAAGTTAGGGGTGCCGCACTCTTTGCGCTTTTCAGCAAAGGGTGCGCGGGGGTTTGATTTTGCCTTGAAGAACCGTCTCGAACGCCGGTACGGGCAACGCCATCTGCATTTTCATCACTTGTAGTTGTCATCGGCGCCGCCCGTTGCTGGGCACTGCGAGGAAACGAGACGTATTCTTGAAGATTCTGGACGAAGTGCGCACGCGCTACGAGTTCCTGCTGGTCGGCTACGTGGTGATGCCGGAGGGCGTTATCCGTTCAGGGTTTGCAAGTACAAACCCTGAGACCCGCATCTCCTGATCTCCGAGCCGAAGATCGGCACCCCTTCCACAGTCATGCAAGTCTTGAAACAGCGTGTCTCGAGAGCGCTGCGAAAAAGGAAAAGGAGGAATCCGGACCAAATGCACCTGTGGCCAGGCGCGCCCGACAGCGGTACGCGGAGCTTTTGGCAGCGGCGATTTTACGATTTCAATGTTTGGAGCAAGAAGAAGAGAATCGAGAAGCTCAACTACATGCACGTGAATCCGGTGAAACGAGGATTGGTCGCCGGCCCGAAATTGTGGCCGTGGAGCAGCTACCGTTTCTACCAGTATCGCGAGAAGGGTTTGTGCACGCCCGATCTAGAACCGAAGTGACGGACCGATGCGAAGAAAATCGCGAGAAGAGAACTGAGAAAAAGCGAAGACGCACCCTTTGCACGCAAAGAGTGCGGCACCCCCAACTTCAACTGCTTCAACCAAAGGCAACCGCAACTTCTGGCCCGAGGCGAGGGGTCGGCTACCCTCCGCGAGGCAACGTTTCGCCCTGAAAGGCGGCGCTACAAAAACCCACGGCGTGGGGCGAGCCGCCTTCGCCAAGGCTTCGGCGGCCGAGGGGGCGGGAAGAGAGGTCCCTCGGCTACGCTCGGGATGACAACGTTAAAAGCAAATGCGGGAGCGGGCACAGCCCTCCTACGGCGGGTTCTCAACATGCCGTGCCCCTACGGAGAAAAACAACAGCCGGCGAGACGCCGGCGGTACGAAAGCTAGAAAGTGGTGAGGGCGAGAAAGACGTTGGCGAAGCTGTTGGTGTCGTTGGGGACGAGGTTGTTGGCGGAGGAGAGGAAGGCGACGGTGTGGCAGTCGCCGCTGATGGCGGGGATGAGGGAGTCGCCGTTGGATTGCGGCGGATTGGTGCCGGGAGGCTGGCTGGCGAGGACGGTGACGGGATCGCAGGTGGTGATGGTGCTCGCGAAGCCGAGGCACGTCTTGCGAATGAAAATGTTTTCGACGCCGTTCGCGGTGTTGAAGCCGAGATTCGAAGATTTCGAGGCGAAGGCGACGAACTCGCCGACGGTGGTGGTGGTGGAGACGCTGGAACCCTGGGCGATGCTGGGGTATTCGCTGAAGCCGTTGCCGGGCGTGGTGCCGTCGGGCGTGGAGATCAGAGTGGCGGACGGGCTGCAACCAGTGGCCGCGCTGAGGCACGTATCGAACATGTAGATTTGTTGTACGGGGCCGGCGCCCGCAACGAGATTGGTGGCGGTGGAGGCGAAGGCGATGAAGCGTCCGCCACTGACGATTTTCGATTCGGAGCTGGCGCTGTTTGCGGGTGTCACGCCGTCGGGCGTGGAGACGAGGGTGGTCACGCCGGTGCATGTGGTGGTGACGAGGCAAGTGGTCCGCAGGAAAATCTCCTGAGAGCTGTTGGGGTTCGGCGCGGTGGCGCCGAAATTCGAGGCGGACGATGTGAAGGAAACGTAGGTGCCGCTGCTCGAGACGCTCGGCTCGGAGCTGGGGGCGTTCCCGGGAGTGGTGCCGTCGGGCGTGGAAACAAGATAGGTGGTGGGAGTGCAGCCGACGCCATTGGTGGGACCGTTGCAAGTGTCGTGCACGAAGACTTGCGGCGTGACGCCGTCGAGCGTCGTGACTCCGGAAACGAGATTCGTGGCGAGAGAAACGAACGCGACGTAGCGGCCGTCGGGACTGAGCGAGGGATTGTAACTTTCGCCGTTCCCGGGATTGATGCCGTCAGCCGAGATGGAGACGAGTTCGCCGGGGCTGCAGGTGGCGGCCGACGCAGAGCATACGGGCAGCCAGTAGACCTGGCGAATGTTCTGCGCAAACGGAATCCCCGCGACCAAGTTTGTGGCGGTCGACGTGAAGGCGACATGGGCTGCGGTACTGTCGATGGAAGGTTCGGAGCTCGAGCCGTTGGAGGCGATTCTGTTCGGCCCGATACTGACGTCGGACGTTACGGGGGCGCAGCTGCTGCCGAGGCAGGTGGTGCGAATGAAAATGTCACTTCCCGCGTTGGCCTGGTGCAAGAAGAAGTTGGTGGACGTGGATGCAAACGCGACGGCCGAACCACCCGAGCTGATCGACGGACCGGCAGTGGCGAGCGTCAGCGGTCCCGCGCCGCAGTTCTGTCCGCATACGCCTTGATTCGCCTCCGCGCCGTTGAGTCCCACGTCGATCAACACAGGCAGGCCGATCGTAAGCGTCGGATCGACGGCGAACGCGAGGATGTTCGAGGAGCCGCCTCCGGGACCAGGGTTCACGACGCGAACCTGATGGCTGCCGCCAACGGCGAAGTCGCCGGCAGTTAGTTGAGTTTCGACCTGAGTGTTGCTGACGAAAGCTGTGGTCCGCGGCGAACCGTCAATTTCGATTATGGAGCTCGGCACGAAGCTGGAACCAGTGATGCCGAAGCCGGTGGTCGCGGCGGTTCCGGCGGTGAAGTCTGCTGGTGAAAGGGACGTTATCGCTGGAACTGGATTTGTGACGATAAGGTTAACAGGGTTGGAGCTACCTCCGCCGGGGGCCGACGCAGGGCCCGCAGGATTCACGACAACAATTTGAACCTGACCGGCGCTGGCGATATCCGTGGAATTTATTGGCACGTTGAGTTGGGTGGAGTTCACCACGGTGACGGCGCGATTGTCGCCGTTTACAGCGGCAGAGGACAGTGGAACAAAGTTGGATCCAGTAATGAAAAGCTGGAACGGATTGCTACCTGCCAGGACAGACGTAGGCGAGATACTTGAAATCGAGGGAACCGGCGGCGTCTGCGGGTTAATTGCAAAGGGAAGGGTGGACGTGGTGCCGCCGCCGGGCTGAGGCGTGAATACGCTTATGAGCGCCGTGCCCGGATTTTGGATGAGCGAGGCAGGTACCTGCGCCGTAAGAATGTTGATGGACTGAAAAAAAGTGACAAATTGCAGGCTTCCATTCCAAAGGATCTGCGAAGCTGGAGTGAACTTGTAGCCCGTGACGGTGAGCGTGAATAGCGAGTCGCCGGCGTTCTTGCTTGGGGGTTGAAGAGCCTGGATGGTTGGCGCAGGATAGTTGATGATGTTGTTGCACGATGGCAGCACGAGTGCCATCGCAACGAGAAGCACGAAAACCAGCCAAGATTTTCCCCGCAAATTTCTCACCCCTGGGTCAATAGGTCGGAACCGCCGACATAAGCGCAAACCTAGAGACTACTAAAGATGGTTCCCATGGGCAATCGGATGCCTGGGGCATGAGATTTCCCCCGAGCTGTACCTCACAGCTCCCACCCCTTTTCCTGCCTGCGAGGGAATAGTTGACTGGACATCCCTTGACCCTGAAAGCGTCTCTTACTATTCTGAATCGTTGAACACGATGAAAGCCAGACCGAGCGCCGCAAGACCAGCGTGTGGTGTGTGCCCCTGGAAGGCAGCCGTTTGCCTGCTCCTTGCAGTGCTCCTTGTTTACAATCCATTTCTCTTCATGGTTCACTCGGGGACCGGGCTATCGTTGCGACACCCGCCGTCGAAGCGTGCCACAGTGGCGGCAGCGGAATTAAAACGTTTCCCGCCCGTCTCGGAAAAAATTGCTCCGCACGCTGTGCCGGCAGAATGCATGGGCGAGAACCTGGCGCCAACAGTCGAAGAGGCGTTTCATTCGACAACCGATGCCACTGCTGATCGATCCATTCCGTCGGAACTATCCGCAAATTTGTGGTTCCGTCCTCCCCCATCCGCATAACCATCTAGCGTTGTATCCCGACAGAACGCAAGTCCAGCGGCGACAAGCCCAACTCCTTTCGCGTGCAGGAAAGCCGGAGGAACTGGCGCTTCTTGCAGAAGACCAGAAAAATACATGACACGAAAAATGCAGGCCGTTTCGGGAATCGCCGCGGTTCTAATCGTCGCGGCAGGTTGGCATTGGCTGCGCCATTCGCCGACGGAGGCGGGCGATTCGGAATCCGCGTCAGGCGAATCCGGCCAAGTGCTGGCGGGGGTCGCGCACGTGCAACGCGGCAGGATTGAAGACTCGCTCACAATATCGGGCGCGTTCAAGCCGTTCCAAGACGTTGATGTACACGCCAAGGTGGCTGGATACATCCGAAAGATTTATGTCGACGTGGGCGATCACGTGAAGGAAGGGCAGCTGCTGGCAGTTCTGGAAGTGCCTGAACTAACGGCGGAACTGGCAGGTGCGGACGCAGCGGTGCGACGGTCGGAACAGGAAATCCATCGCGCGCAGGGCGACCTGGAACGCGCAAAGTCGACGCATGCGGCAGCCCACGCCATGTACGACCGACTAAGCCAAGCGGCGCAGCAGCGTGCCGGGTTGGTGGCTCAGCAGGAAGTGGATGATGCAGAAGCGAAAGATCTGGAATCGCAAGCGGGAGTGTCGAGCGCCGAGGCGTCGCTGAGCGCGGCGCAACAGGCGCGCGAAGTAGCGCAAGCGAACCAGAGGCAGTACACGGCGCTTTCGAATTACGCGCGAATCGTCGCCCCGTTCGCGGGGGTGATTACAGCGAGGTACGCCGATACGGGCGCTTTGATCGCGGCAGGGACATCATCGAGCTCGCCATCGGTGCCGGTGGTGCGCCTGGCGGAAGTATCGAAGTTGCGTTTGGTGTTGCAGATCCCAGAATCGATCGCGGGGCAAATTCATTTTGGCGACCCCGTGAAGGTGCACGTACAGGCACTAAATCAGGACATTGTGGGAAAGGTATCGCGGTTTGCCGGCTCGCTGGACCTTCAGACGCGGACCATGGAGACCGAAATCGATTTCGAAAATAGAGACGAGAAGCTGCTACCGGGGATGTATGCGGAAACGGTGTTGCGGCTGGCGGAACGGAATGACGCGCTTGTGGTTCCGATGGAAGCGGTAACTCAGAGCAGCGGAGACGCCACCGTGCTGGTGGTGAATTCAAAAGACGTGGTGGAAGAGCGGCACGTGAAGCTGGGGCTGCAGGGAAAGTCGCGCGTGGAAGTGCTCGGGGGATTGAAGGAGGGCGAACAAGTCATCATCGGCAACCGGAGCCAATTCCGGAACGGCCAGAGCGTCAGACCTCAGGATGTGAAACTCCCCGATGCAGAGATGGGAGGGACTCGCTGATGGCCGGGTTTTCCATTCGCAATCCTTTCTTCATCATTGTCTGCTGCCTGATGGTGGCGATTGTAGGTACGGTGACGCTTGTGCGCATGCCGGTGGATCTCTTCCCGCCCATCAACATCCGGTAGTGGTGGTAGCAACGTTTTATTCGGGGATGCCGCCTCAGCAAATCGAAGCAAGCATCACCAACCCGTTTGAACGATTCTTCACGCTGGCGAGCGGCGTAGACCATATCGAATCCAGATCCTTGCCGGGCGTGAGTCTTGTCAAAATCTACTTTCAACCCGGAACCGACGCAGATTCGGATGTCAGCATAGTTGCAAACCTGGCGATGGCTCAATTGCGACGGTTGCCGCAGGGCACGCTGCCGCCGGTGGTGCTGAAGTTCGACGCATCCAGCCTGCCGGTGTGCCTGGTAACGCTTAAGGGCGAAGGGTTGAACGAGACCGACCTGCATGACCTTGGGCAATACAACGTACGAAACCAGATTGCCAACGTGCCGGGGGCATCGGTACCACAGCCATTTGGCGGGAAGTATCGGCAGATCATGGTCTATGTCGACCCACTGAAGCTACAAGCGCACCAGTTGAGCCCGATGGATGTGGTGCGGCAGATCAATGAAAGTAACCTCATCCTGCCTGCAGGCGACGTGAAGATCGGGCCGTTCGACTACAACTTGTATTCAAACGCGCAGGCGCCGGATGCGAACGCGATCAACACGATGCCGTTGAAGACGTTGGGGCAGTCTTCGGTGATGGTGGCAGATGTGGGCAAGGCCGTTGACGCACAAGCGATCCAGACCAACATCGTCAGGGTCGACGGGCAGCCCTCCGTGTACTTGCCAATCCTAAAACAGGGCGGAGATACGAACACGATCGCGGTGGTGAACGGAATTCGCGAGGCCCTGAAGCAACTTGTGGACGTCCCGAAGCAATTGATCACTCGCGTCGTGTTCGACCAGTCCGTGTTCGTGAAGACGGCCATCAAGAACCTGGTGAACGAAGGAGCCATTGGGTTAGTGCTGACCGGCCTGATGATCCTGTTGTTTCTCGGAAGCATGCGGGCGACGGCAGCCGTGTTTCTCTCGATACCTTTGTCCGCACTCGCCGCGTTCCTTGCGATCAGTGCAGGCGGCGGAACCGTGAACACCATGGTGCTCGGCGGACTGGCTCTGGTGTTTTCGCGATTGATCGACAACTCCGTAATCGTGCTGGAGAACATTTTCCGGCACCTGGAGATGGGCGAAGCACCGGAAGTGGCGGCAGAAAAAGGGGGAAACGAAGTGGCGCTGGCGGTGCTGGCGGCGACGCTGGCGACGGCGATCGTGTTCTTTCCCGTGGTGTTCCTCTATGGCGTAAGCCGCTTTCTATTCATGGCCCTGGCTTCATCGGTGGTGTTCGCTCTCTTCGCCTCCTATCTGGTGGCGATGACTGTGGTCCCCATGTATTGCGCGAAGCTAATGCACAAGCACGAGGCGGATGAAGAACTTGAAGGTGACACCATATCGGCTTCAGGACGGTTCGTGAAGCGCTTCAATCTGGCCTTTGAAAGAATGCTGGTGAAGTACGACAAGACACTGGCGTCGACATTGTTGAGGCCGGTGGCGGCGGTTGCCGGACTCGTGGGTGTATCGCTGCTGTGTCTTTCGCTTTATCCGCTGCTGGGCGTGGCGTTCTTCCCGCGCACGGATGCGGGCCAATTCGTTATCAACCTTAAAGCCCCTTCCGGCACCCGCGTGGAACTGACGGAAGAATATGTGAAGGAAGTGGAGGAGATCATACGTCAAGTGGTTCCGAACAGTGATTTGCAGATGGTGGTTTCGAACATCGGCATCACCGCGGACTTCTCCGTGATTTACACGCCGAATTCAGCGCCCCATACAGCTTTTGTGCAGGCGAGCCTCCGAGAAGGACACAAAGTTGGAAGCTACGAATATATGAGACGCGTTCGGGAGCAGATTCAGAAAAAGCTGCCTCAACTCACGGCGTATTTCCAATCGGGCGGATTAGTGGATGCGGTGCTGAATCTGGGTCTGCCGGCGCCGATTGACATCCAGGTAAGCGGCAGCGACACGGATGCGGCGCATGCAGTGGCATCGCAAATCGCTTCGCGGACGAGGCAACTTTCGGGCGTCAGTGATGTGCTGATTCCGCAGGACGTGGACTATCCAGCGCTAATGCTGGATGTGGACCGCGAAAAGGCCGCTCAACTGGGGCTATCGCAGAAAGAAGTGGTGGACAACGTGATCACCGCACTGACTTCCAACGCGATGATCGCACCGAATTATTGGGTGGATCCGAAGAGCGGCAACCCGTACCTCCTGACCGTGCAATACCCGGAAAACGCGGTGAAGACGATGACCGACCTCAAACAAATCCCCTTGCGAGGTCCCAAGATACAACAACCCACTCTTTTGGATTCCGTCGTGACCGTGAACAGGATCTCGGCCCCAACGGAAGTGGATCACTACCAACTGGCGCGCGTGATGGACGTATACGTTGCGCCGAGGAAGGAAGACCTGGGGAAGATTACCAGCCAGATCGAGGAAATTGTCCGGGAGACGAGGCTTCCCGAAGGCGTCCGCGTGAAGCTGCGGGGTTCGGTTCAGGGGATGCGCGCATCATTTCAGAGTTTCGGGATCGGGCTGATCCTGTCAGTCGTTCTGGTCTACCTGATTCTGGTGGCGCAATTCGCGTCGTGGACGGATCCGCTCATCATACTTTTGGCGGTACCGCCCGGGCTTGCGGGAGTGCTGCTGTTCCTGCTGGTGACCAACACAACCCTCAATGTGATGTCGCTGATGGGCCTGGTGATGATGGTGGGAATCGTGGTGTCGAACAGTATTTTGATCGTGGAGTTTGCCCGGCACCTGCACAAGGAAGGGAAATCAGTAAAGGAAGCCGTGGCCACGGCATCGCGTCAGAGATTGCGTCCCATCCTGATGACATCGCTCGCCACACTGCTGGGTTTGATCCCGATGGCCTTGGGCTTGGAAGCGGGCAGCGAAGCCTATGCGCCCCTGGCGAGGGCCATCATCGGTGGGTTGCTGGCATCCGTCGTGGTGACGGTTTACCTGGTGCCAGCGGCGTACCTACTTGTGCATCGAAAAGAAGAAGCTGCGGAGGTGCGGGCATGAGACAACAATTAACAATGCTGATTCTTGTTTTAGGACTGTGGACTGGCACAGCGCCCGCGCAGACGCCATCGACGCCCAATCAACAAGCCGAGGGTCTATCGACACAGAACAATTCGCCACAGAGCAACGCCAAATCCCTGACCCTCCAGGAAGCGGAAGCGATCGCATTACAAAAAAACCCTCAAATCACGGTGGGGAAGCTGACGGCTCTGGAGGCGCACGAGTTTGTGCGCGAAGCGCGCGCGGCGCTGTTGCCTTCGGCAGACCTAAGCTTGACAGGCGTGGAATCCAGAGCCGGCAGCCGAATTGCAGCAGGGTACCTGAACAATCCGGTGATCTACCCGCGCGCAGCCGTGGGTGCTTCTGTAAGCCAATTGATCACGGATTTTGGCCGCACCAACAACCTGGTTTCCAGTTCAGAGTTTCACGCAAGGGCGGAAGATGAGAATGCGGTGGCCACGCGGCAACAAATTGTTCTGGCCGTTGACCAGGCATTCTACGACAGCCTGGAAACGCAGGCGCTTCTGCAAGTGGCGGACCAGACCGTTAAGGCTCGCCAGGTCCTCGTGGACAAGGTTCAGGCACTCACCGATGCAAAACTCAGATCTGATTTGGATCTGAGTTTCGCCACAGTCGACTTATCGCGAGCAAAGCTCCTGCTGCTCGACTCGCAGAACAATTACGAAGCCTCGCTTTCCACTCTCTCAGCCATCCTGGGATACCCCGATCGCCAGGATTTTGTCCTTGTCGAACCCGCTCCCCAAGCGCTTCCTCCGGCCTCCGAGGCCGTTCCTTTGATCCAGCAAGCGCTGCAACTTCGGCCAGAGGTGAAGGCCCTCCAAGATGAAGTGACATCGGCGACGAAGTTCGGCAAGGCCGAACATGATTTATGGATGCCGACGGTGAATGCGACCGCAGCGGTGGGGTTGGCGCCGGTGCGCGATCCCCACGTCGACAACTGGTACGGAGCGGCTGGCGTCAACATCAACATACCTGTCTTCAACGGATTTCTGTTTAATGCGCGGGCCAAGAGCGCAGACATCGAGACACAAGCAAAACAGCAGCGGCTGCAAGACCTGCAAAACAACATAGCCAGAGATGTTCGCAACTCCTGGCTGGACACAAAGAAGGCCTACGAGCGATTGTCGCTAACCCAAAAACTTCGCGACCAGGCGAACCTGGCGCTGGAGTTGGCGCAAGCAAGATACAAGCTGGGACTCGGGTCGATCGTGGAATTCAGCCAGGCAAATTTGGAAAAGACGGAAGCGGACCTGCAAGATACCGACGCCCACTACCAGTATTTAATGTCTCAGATCGTTCTGGCTTACGATATTGGGATCTCGCGCTAAGTAGAATCTGCCACGTTTTTCCAATGGCAGCTTCTGTTTCGGTGTCCCGGCAAAGCCATTTTTAACGGGGATTTAACGTAGACTCTGGACAAAACATGGTTTACTCTCTCGGCGTGGAAACTGAATCACGCGAACGCTCGATTCCTCCACCTAGCAATGAGCCGCGCTCTCGCCAAACTCGGCCTGCGAGTCGTCTGCCTGTTGATGGTGTGTCTGGCTGCCGCGCGGGGAGCTTGGGCTCAGGCCACGCAATCTGATTCATCTCCGCAAGCTTCCACGCAGTCCACGCAAACTCTACAGACTCAACAGCAAACGGACCAGACGGCTTCAACGCCCGACTATTCCTATTCTGACCCGCTGACACTTTTTCCGCATTCGGAGTCCAGCCGTTACTGGATTTCGGGTCAAGCAAACGTCGTTTTCCAATGGCATCCGACGTTTCCGGCGAAATACACGGGAACAAACAGCCTAACACCGGGGGCGCAGAGCGCTACGACGCACATTCTGACGCTTTATACCGGCTATGAGCTCACGCACACGACGGAAGTGTTCGCCGACGCAGAGTATGCGACCGGCGGCGGCATCGGGACCGCGAACGGCCTCGCCGGCTACACCAACCTGGATTCTGTGCGGACCGTACAAGGTGTACCGCTTGCAGCGACACCGTATCTTGCGCGGCTCATGTTGCGGCAGATCATCCCGCTAACGGATGAGCCGGCCGAAGAAGAACGCGACGAGCTTCATCTGGCCACGTCGGTTCCGGCGCAAAGAATCGAGTTCCGCATCGGAAAATTCGATTTGGTGGACTTCTTCGACGTCAATACGTGGGGGTCGGACAGTCACTTTCAATTCCTGAACTGGACCGTCGATGACAATGGCGCGTACGACTACGCAGCGAATACTCGCGGCTACACGGACGGCGCCATTCTCGAATACGACGATCACTGGTTCACGGCGCGGTTCGGCGAAACGTTGATGCCGAAGGTGGCGAACGGAATCCATCTGGACGCGGATATCGCGCGCGCACGCGCGGAAAACTTCGAATTGGAGGCGCGTCGAAGCCTCATCCGGAATCGGCGCGGCGTGGTGCGTCTGCTGAGCTATCTGAATCACGGGAACATGGGAAATTATCGCGAGGCTGTGGCGGATTATCTCGGGGGGCAAACGTCAACTCCCGACATCACTTCCACGCGGCAGCAAGGACGCCACAAATACGGCTTCGGGCTGAATTTTGAGCAGGAAATCACTTCGGACGTGGGCGTTTTTGGAAGGCTCGGCTGGAGCGATGGGCGCAACGAGTCGTTCGCGTACACGGAGGTGGATCGGTCCGTGGAAGTCGGGGGATTCTCGAAAGGGAGCGCGTGGCGTCGCCGAAACGACCGCGCGGGCGTAGCCTTCGTGGCGAACGGCATCGTGGCGGCTCATCAGCAATATCTCGCGCTCGGGGGACTGGGGTTTCTGCTCGGCGACGGCGCGCTGACGTATGGCCCGGAGAAAATCTTCGAGGGCTTCTACACGGCGCACGTTTGGCGCGGCTTTTTTGTTTCGGCCGACGTGCAGCACATCAATAATCCTGGATACAACAAGGCGCGCGGGCCGGTGACGGTGCCCGGCCTGCGCGCTCACTTGGAGTTCTAGCAAGCCAGATTGGGTTAGTCTGTTGTGTAACGACGGGGGAGCAGCCGATGTTCGAGAAAGATCTGTTGAAGAGCCGGACGATTCTGATCACGGGCGGCGGCACGGGTCTGGGGCGCTCAATGGCGCTGCAATTTGCGGACCTGGGAGCGAACCTGTTTCTGGTGGGGCGCCGCGAGGATCCGTTGAAAGAGACTGCGGCGGCGATTCATGCGAAGGGAACGCATGCCGGGTACGCTTGCGCGGACATTCGCGATTTCGGCGCGGTGGAAAATGCGATCGCGGCTGCGGAGAAAGAGTTCGGGCGTCCGTTTGGCGGAATCGATACGGTGGTGAACAACGCAGCGGGGAATTTTCTGGCGCGCACCGAGAAGCTCTCGCCGAATGCATTTAACGCCGTGGTGGGAATCGTGCTGCAAGGGACGTTTCATTGCACGCTGGCGCTGGGGCGCAGATGGATCGCTGCGAAACAACCCGGCAACATCCTGAATATGGTCACCACGTACGCGGCGGCGAATTGCGGATCGGGATTCGTTGTGCCGTCGGCGTGCGCGAAAGCGGGAGTGCTGGCGATGACGCGGTCGCTAGCGGTGGAGTGGGCCCGCTATAAGATTCGTCTCAATGCGATCGCGCCGGGGCCGTTCCCCACCGAAGGGGCGTGGTCGCGCTTGATGCCTTCGAAGGATTTCGAGGAGCGCGCGAAGAATTATCATCCGATGAAACGGTTCGGCCGGCACGAGGAGCTCGCGAACCTCGCGGCCTTCTTACTCAGCGAGCAAGCCGGATACATCAACGGCGAATGCGTGGTGATCGACGGGGGGTTGTGGCTCCGGGGCGCCGGCGAGTTCAACGACGCGATCGAGATACCCGACGCCGCGTGGGATGCATTCGAGGCCACACGCAAGAAGTAGCCCTGGTTCGCAAAGCCACAGGCTGATGATGTCAAACACCTTCATTTGTGCAACTTGCGCTGATCGGTGCTACGGAATCATCATCGATCTAAATCGATAGGCAATTGACATACGAAGCGATGATCGATATCATGGCTTGGAGGTTCGCTCATGCCCGCGGTCAAGGTGAAAGTGTCGCCCAAGTTTCAAATCGTCATTCCCAAAGAGCTCCGTGAGGAGCTGAACATTCAGCCGGGTCAGGAGCTCCTAATGTACGTGCTTGACGGCGGAATCCATGTATCGCCGCCACGTTCGATTAAAGAGCTTCGGGGCATCGCCAAGGGCATTCGCTGGGAGCACAACGATCGCGACCATACCGACCGATTCTGAACTCTACCTCGTCGACTCATCTGGCTGGGTCGAAGTTTTGGGAAACGGCCCAAAAGCAGATGCGTTTGCCCTCTTCCTGGAGCCGGAGGACCGCCTACTTGTTCCATCCATCGTAGTGTACGAGGTACACAAGAAACTTTCGCTGACGGCGGGTAAGACTGCGCTCGACCACTTCCTTTCTCATGCGCTGCGGGCAAGACAGGTGATCCTGGATTGGACTCTCGCCAGCAAAGCTGCGGATATCAGCATTACGCACCGCCTGGCGATGGCGGACGCAATTATTTACGCCACTGCCCGCGAATACGGAGCGCAGCTCATCACCGCCGATCCAGATTTCGGCGGGCTGCCGGGGGTCATCATCCCGTAGGAGAGCGCGAGCGCTGTGCTAGAATGAGTTTTTTGGGGGAAGCGAAAAATGAAATTTGGCGTCGTGCAATTTCCGGGATCGAATTGCGATGACGATACGTACCACGCGGTGGGTTCCGTCGTCGGCCAGCCGGTGGAATTTATCTGGCACCAATCCGAGCAGGTTTCGGGGTTCGACGTAATCATTCTTCCAGGCGGGTTCGCGTTTGGCGATTACCTTCGCACCGGCGCGATCGCGCGGTTCTCTCCTGTGATGCGGGCCGTCGAGCGTTTCGCACGCTCGGGCGGACTCCTGCTCGGCATCTGCAACGGTTTTCAGGTTCTTCTCGAGGCGGGGCTGCTTCCCGGCGCGATGATGCGCAACAAGCAACTGCGTTTTCTCTGCCGCCAGGTTCACGTGCGCGTGGAGAACACAGACACTCCGTTCACGTGCGCGGCCAAGCGCGGCCAAGTGCTCGAGATGCCGATCGCGCACATGGAAGGCAATTATTTCTGCGATGCGGCGACGCTGGCCGATATGGAGCGCAACGAGCAAGTGATTTTCCGGTACGTTCATCCGGACGGCAGCGCGGCGGGCGTCGATGATTTCGCAGCCAACCCAAACGGCGCGCTCAACGCGATCGCCGGAATCTGCAATCGCGAACGTAACGTTGTGGGCCTCATGCCGCATCCCGAGCGCGCGGTGGAATCGCCACTGGGTTCGGCCGACGGACTCGTTATTTTCCGTTCGATCGTGGCAAGCCTAGCAGGTCAGCATTCCGAACGCGCCGAGCGCGTCCCCGCGTAAGCCTTGGAAGGGATGCTCCTTCATGACAGAAACGGTACGGGTTCTTGTCCCTGTATTGTTCCTATCGGTCCTGGAGGTATTCGAATTCTTCGCGGTTCGTAGAGAAGGATCTGACATATTCGCTCCAAGACTTGGCTGGCGGATCTTCTATTTCCTGATGATCACGGCTTGCCTGATCGCGGTGACTCTAAGTTCTGGCGACGCGAATCAGGCACGCCAAAAGCCTTCCTGGTTGCTTCTGTTACTTCTCGTGGCCTTCGTGATAGCGCGTCCGAAGACGATCGTGGCGAGTTCAGCGGGCCTTGCTTCTTACGGCTTGTACGGGTTCCGCAAACTCTTCGTTCCCTGGGCAGAGGTGTCGCGGGTGAGTTCGGACTGGCAGGAGGAACGATACAGGCTTTGGGCGTTTACAGGTTATAGAGTGGCTGTTACAGGCCGGGATGGAACTCGGATTGAGCACAGTATCTACCTGCGCCGCCAGGCAGCATTCCTGGACGACTTAAGGCAACACGTTCCTGCAACAGAATTCGATCCCGGTTTGTTCGAGTGGCATCCATAGGCCAAGGGCATAGACTTGCGCCAGCCTTTGTTTGCTGCGAAGATTTGCGCGAAGAAAGAGCGATTCCAGGTTGATGATTGAGACTGAAATCAAAGTGACGCCGCAGCTTGCCGCCGAGCACGGCCTCACCGCGGACGAGTACGCGCGTATCCAGAAAATCCTTGGGCGCGACCCCAATTTCACCGAGCTTGGAATTTTCAGCGTGATGTGGAGCGAGCACTGCTCGTATAAGTCGAGCCGCGTGCACTTGAAGCGGCTGCCGACGCGTGGGACGCACGTGGTGCAAGGGCCCGGAGAGAATGCCGGCGTCGTCGATATCGGCGACGGGCTTGTGGCCGTCTTCAAAATTGAATCGCACAATCATCCGAGCTTTGTCGAGCCGTTCCAGGGAGCGGCAACGGGCGTGGGCGGAATTCTGCGCGATATTTTCACGATGGGAGCGCGGCCGATCGCCGTGCTGGATTCGCTGCGGTTCGGGCCCATCTCGCCGGGTCTTGATGCAGGAAATGCGACCGAGGAAGAAATCGCGCGCAACCGGCGCATTCTGGATGGCGTGGTGCGCGGCATCGGGTTTTACGGCAACTGCTTTGGGGTGCCTACCGTGGGCGGCGAAGTGCAATTCGAGCCGTGCTATTCGAATAATCCGCTGGTGAATGCGCTCGCATTGGGGATTGCGCGGCGGGACGATCTTTTCTTCGCGCGCGCGCGCGGCGTGGGCAATCCCGTGATTTACGCCGGCGCGAAAACGGGGCGCGACGGCATTCACGGCGCGTCGTTGCTCGCTTCGGCGGAGTTCAGCGAAGAATCGCAGCAGAAGCGGCCGAACGTGCAGGTGGGCGATCCGTTCATGGAAAAGCTGCTGCTGGAAGCGTGTCTGGAGGCGATGCACACCGGAGCCGTGGTCGCGATTCAGGATATGGGCGCGGCGGGGTTGACGAGCTCTAGCTCGGAAATGGCGTCGCGCGGCGGGATGGGAATCGAGATCGAACTCGCGCGCGTGCCGCAGCGAGAAAGCAACATGACGCCGTACGAAATGATGCTCAGCGAATCGCAGGAGCGGATGCTGCTAGTCGCCGAGCGCGGACGCGAACGAGAAGTGTTCGACGTGTTTCACAAGTGGGGGCTGGACGCGGTGGAGGTGGGGCGCGTCACCGACGACGGGAAGCTGAAGTTGATGAACCACGGAGAACTTGTCGCCGAAATTCCCGCGCACGCGCTGGCCGAAGAAGGTCCGCGGTACGAGCGGCCAATCGCCGCGCCGAAGGCTCCTGAGGCGGCGCAGGGTCGGCTCTTTGAGTTTGGCCGCACGGGCGCAAACCTGACCGAGAATTTCCGGCGGCTGTTGGCTTCGCCTGCGATTGCGTCGAAGTATTGGATCACGGAACAGTACGACTCGATGGTGCGAACGAATACGCGGATCGGACCGGGCTCGGGCGATGCCGCTGTGCTGCGCCTGAAGGAAACGAAGCGGGCGCTCGCGCTGGCTACGGACGGAAATGGCCGCTGGGGATTTCTTTCGCCGCGGCTCGGGGCCATGCACGCTGTGGCTGAAGCTGCGCGCAACGTGGCCTGCACGGGTGCGCGTCCGATCGCCGCGACGAACTGTCTGAATTTCGGCAATCCCGAAAAGCCGGAGGTGATGTGGCAGTTCACCGAGGCGATTGATGGCATCGCGGAAGCTTGCCGCGTGCTCGAGACGCCGATCACGGGCGGAAACGTCAGTTTCTACAACGAAACGCTGGGCAAGCCGATTTACCCGACGCCCGTGCTTGGCGTGTTGGGGCTGCTCGAAAACGCGGACGACGCGGTGGGTTCCGGCTTCCGCAACGAAGGCGATGTGATACTGCTGCTCGACGCGGGCGGAGCGGCGCGGTCGGTGGAAGATGCGCAGCGCGAGTTCTCGTCATCGGAATACGCGAAGACGATGCAAAGCGTGGTGGCGGGAACGCCTCCCGCAATTGATCTTGCCGCCGAGAAGAGGCTGATCGATTGCCTGGTGAAGCTGGCGAGCGAGCACGCGATTGCGTCCGCGCATGATGTAGGCGACGGAGGGATTGCCGTGACGCTGGCGGAATCTTGTTTTGCGAGCGATGGCCTCGCGGCAGAAGTGAGTCTCGAATCGGCAGCTCCCAGCGAGCCTACAGAGGTGGCGCTGTTTGGCGAACGAGGGGCACGCGCTGTGGTATCGGCGCCGGCTGATTCTGTTGCCCGCATCAGCGCGATTGCGGCACAATGGAATGTGCGGGCTGAGCGGATCGGCATTGTCACTCGCGACCAATTCCGCATCAAATATAGGGATGCCTTGGTCGTCGAAGGAGATATGGGCTCGTTTCACGGAATCTGGCGAAAATCTCTGCAAAGGGCGATCGAAAGCGAATGATTTCAACCTTTCAGGACGATCACTTCCATGACGAATGCGGCGTGTTCGGCATTTTCGACCACCCCGAAGCGGCGAAGCTGACCTACCTCGGGCTGTACGCGTTACAGCATCGAGGGCAAGAGGCGGCGGGCATCGCTTCGTCCGACGGCGCGGACGTGTACTCGCACAAGTCTCTCGGACACGTGCAAGAGATTTTCACGCCTGCAGTGATCGCGCACTTGCCGGGCAGCGCCGCGATCGGCCATACGCGCTATTCCACCGCGGGCGACAATACGGTGATGAACGCGCAGCCCGTGGTGATCGATTGCAACAAGGGAAAGCTCGCTCTGGGGCACAACGGCAACCTGACGAACGCGATGGAGGTGCGGCGGCGGCTGGAACATCGCGGGTCGATTTTCCAGACGACCAGCGACACGGAAGTGGTGGTGCATCTGATTGCGCGAAGCGCCGCGCGAAACCTTCCCGGCGCGATAGCGGACGCGCTGAACCAAGTGGAGGGAGCGTATTCGTTGGTGATGCTCACGCGCGATGAGATGTACGCGATCCGCGACCCGCGCGGTTTCCGGCCACTGAACCTGGGCCGCCTCGGCGGCACGTGGGTGGTGGCGTCGGAAACGTGCGCGTTCGATTTAATCGACGCCGAATATGTGCGGGAAATCGAGCCCGGCGAGATGCTGCGGATTTCGCGGAGCGGCATCGAATCGATCCGGTTCGCCCCGGAAAAACCGCATCAATACTGCATTTTCGAGCACGTCTATTTCTCGCGGCCGGACAGCGTGATTTTCGGGCGCCCCGTGAACCAGAGCCGCGAACGGCTGGGGCGGCTGCTGGCGCGCGAACATCCGGTGGAAGCGGATATTGTGACTCCGGTGCCTGACTCGGGCGTGCCGGCGGCGATTGGTTTCGCGGCGGATTCGGGAATTCCGTTCCGCATGGCGCTGATTCGCAATCACTATATCGGGCGCACGTTCATCGAGCCCGAGCAGGCGATTCGCGATTTCGGCGTGAAGCTGAAGTTGAATCCGGTGCGGCGGATGATCGAGGGGCAGCGCGTGGTTCTGGTGGACGATTCGATCGTGCGCGGCACGACGAGCCGCAAGATCGTGCGGCTGGTTCGCGAGGCGGGAGCCGCGGAGGTTCACGTGCGCATCAGCTGCCCGCCGACGATTTCGCCCTGCTATTACGGCGTGGACACGCCCCGGCGCGACGAACTCATCGCGTCGCAGCACAACGTGGAAGAAATACGCCAGTACCTGAGCGCGGATTCACTCGGATATCTCTCGCTTGAATCACTGCGAATGGCCGTGGAAGACACGGATGGGAATTTTTGTACGTCGTGCTACACCGGCAGCTATCCGACCGAGCTGGTGCAACTCGAAGTGGAGGCTCATCGTGGCAGCTGAGGCGGAAGCAGTGGCGGTGGAGAAACCTAGGCCGCAGGACACGACGAAGGACCGCGTCTGGCGCGAAGTGGTTTCGTGGTTCTGGGTGATTTTGGCGTTCCTGTTCATCGAAGGAACACTGGTGCAGGCGCGCGTGATCCCGAGCGGCTCGATGGAAAACACGGTGTTGATCGGCGACCACCTGATCGTGAGCCGAATCGGATACGACGCCGGCATTCCCTTCACCAACGTGCACGTACCGCTGTGGCGCAATCCGAAGCGGCAGCAGATCATCGTGTTCCGCGCGCCCCTGCCGCAAGAGGGCAATCCCGACTTCATCAAGCGGGTGATTGGATTGCCCGGCGACACGCTGGAAATAAAGAAGGGAGTGGTTTACGTGGGCGGGCAGGCGCTCGCCGAGCCTTACCGCGAGGAGCCGCCAAACCCGAATGAGTTCCGCGGGCCTTGGCAAGTGCCCGCGGGCGAATATTTCATGATGGGCGACAACCGGGAGAATTCTTACGACAGCCGGTACTGGGGATTCGTCCCGCGAGAAAACATCATCGGAACGCCGGTGATGATTTACATGTCGATCGACGCGCCCGAGGAAGTTTGGGATCCCGGGCACGTGGGCGAACGGTTTGCCACGTATCTCAGCGTGTTCATCCATCCTAGCGAAGTGCGGTGGAAGCGACTGTTCCATTTGTTCTAATTCTTTGACCCCTCCAGCCCTCGCGAAGAGACGAGCGAAGTCCATGCGTTATTCCGACGCAGGCGTAGACATTTCCGTTGCGGAAGAAGCCAAGCGGCGCATTGCCGCCATGGCGGGCAGGACGTTTCGCAAAGGTGTGCTTGCGCCGATCGGCGGGTTTGGCGCGCTCTATCAGCTCGATCGAAAGCGCTGGCGCGAGCCAGTGCTCGTGGCGAGCGCGGACGGCGTCGGGACGAAGCTGAAGGTGGCGTTCGCCGCCGGAATTCACTCGACGGTGGGCGCGGACATCCTGAATCACTGCGTGAACGACATTCTGACGCAGGGCGCCGAGCCGCTTTTCTTTCTCGATTACCTGGCGATGGGGAAGATGGATGCGCGCATCGTGGAACAGGTGATCGAAGGGATGAGCCGCGCCGCGAAACAAGCGGGCTGCTCGCTGATCGGCGGCGAGACGGCGGAGATGCCGGATTTTTATCCGGCAGGCGAATACGATCTTGCCGGCTTCATCGTCGGCGCCGTGGAAAAGTCGAAGCAACTTGATCCGCGCCGGGTGCGGCCGGGCGACGCGCTGATCGCGCTGCCTTCGAGCGGGCTGCACACCAACGGTTATTCGCTCGCGCGCAAGCTGGTGTTCGGCGTGGCGAAGCTCGAGCCGGATACCTATGTGGCCGACGTCCGGAACAAAATCGGCGCGGAACTGCTGAAACCCCACCGCGCGTACTGGCCGCTGCTGAAAAACGTGCTGGCGCGCGGATG
>Ga0073928_10000906_pt1 | contig 61538 bp, 65 predicted proteins | sample PaiPotPPA55metaG_FD_76969 | JGI IMG/M metagenome (GOLD analysis project Ga0073928, IMG submission 76969) | Iron sulfur acid spring bacterial and archeal communities from Banff, Canada, to study Microbial Dark Matter (Phase II) - Paint Pots PPA... ... | reverse complement strand
GTATAACGGGGAATATCAAAATCCTCCGTTCGAGCAAATTAATCGCCTGATCGAGTCCGGCCCCTTCGACATCGAAGTGGCGAAGACTTTCTCTCTCGAGCAAGCGGCCGACGCCCAACGCGCTCTCGACGATCACTACCTCGGCAAGCTCGCGATAACGCTGAACTAAATCACCATTCGTACTGAACGAAACCCCACCCGCGCATCGGTGATTTTTTGCGATATCTGGGCCAGGACCAATGGAAGAATTAGGGCTGGCCCCTTTCCCCTTTATAGGATATAGTCGGCATGGCCTGGTTGGCGGACGACACGACCAAGTAACAGGATGTTGTTGGAGATACGATCCAGCGTAAAGTATGATCATGGCCACACGACGAGTACTTGGTGGCGTGGCTCACAATATCGCCCAGCACGCTAATAGCAGTTCTTTTTCCCCACACATGGCACGAGCACTTCGTGCTGCTGGCCTTGAAACAACCGTTATCGAGCTTCTTGAAGAACCTCTGATGGCAGGCGGTTTAATTCAGGTTAGTTGGGATGAACGTATCGCGTGGTCGGGTCACCTGGCCGTATAACGCTAGGTTTTACCGCCCGACTCGTTGATGTGGGCCTGCGCGACGCAAACCAGAAGTCCTAAGGGTTGATCGGCAAAGTTTCATTCGAGGAAACTAGGCCGCGCTGCCTCGAACACCGTATCTGAACGCAGCCACTCTCCGGATGGATGCCCCTCAGTGTTGGACGGGTCACGGCGCTTACGTTGCGTGCTTAAGCCAAGTAGATGCAGCACGCATAAAGACAACACGCGAAACCGCCTAAGCAGTACATCTCGAAAAGCATGGCTGCTAAAAATACCTAACCGGAATTCAGCTCACGACCGGCCGACACCGGAGTCGACCATTGCGATATAATTAAGTCACGCATTGAGCTCCTCCTCTTGAGTCGGCTCGATCGCGAATCCCTGCGAAGTACCTTCTATTTTGATCTCTGTCAACGATATCTCCATGCGCTTCGGTGCACGCGTTCTCTTTGAAGACGTGACGACGACGTTCCTACCAGGGCGGCGTTACGCTGTTACGGGCCCAAATGGATCCGGCAAATCGACGTTCATGAAAATCCTGACTGGTGAAATTGAGCCCGCTAAGGGCTCCGTGACCCGGCCAAAAAAGGTCGGTATACTACGCCAGGACCATTTCGCGTTTGATTTCCGCCGTGTTCTAGATACAGTGATCATGGGAAACGCGCCGCTGTGGGAAGCGTTGGAGGAGCGCGAGAGACTCTACGCTCATCCGGACGATTGGACCGACGAGGATGGCGTGCGACTGGGCGAACTCGAAGGAATCGTTGGCGATCACGGCGGATACACAGCGGAAGCCGATGCTGCCACTTTGCTCCAGGGGCTGGACATTGGTGAAGCGCTGCATGATCGCAAGATGTCGGAACTACAAGGCGGCCAGAAAATGCGCGTGCTGTTAGCACAAGCCCTGTTCGGCGACGCGAGTGTGCTGCTGTTAGACGAGCCCACCAATAACCTGGACCTCGATTCGGTGCACTGGCTTCAGAGGTATCTGCTGGCTTATACGGGGTGCTTGATCGTCATTTCCCACGACCGGCATTTCTTGAACGAAGTCTGCACGCACACCGCCGACATAGACTATCAGAGCATTATTGTGTACAGCGGCGCCTATGACGACATGGTGCTCGCCAAGACTCAAATCCGCGCGCGCGTAGAAGCAGGCAACGCCCAGCGTGAAAAGAAGATCGCTCAGTTGAACGAATTCATCGCTAGGTTCTCAGCCGGCACCAGATCGGCGCAAACTACCTCACGCAAAAAAGAGGTGGAGCGGCTGCAGACTTCGGACCTTGCGAAATCGAATATCCAACGTCCCTATATACGGTTTGAAAACAAACGTCCCTCAGGGCGGCATCCCCTGGAACTGAAAGGGCTTTCAAAATCGTACGAGAGCCAAACTGTGATTCGGAATTTCAGCGCGTCGATCGCACGCGGCGAAAAAATCGCCTTGTTGGGCCGCAATGGGTCGGGAAAGACGACCATGTTAAAATCGCTGCTCAGCAATGCAACGGGATTCGTGGATGCACCGGACCGTGACTTTCCCATTGACGGCGGCGTCGTAACGTGGGGTCATGAGGTGGCCGTAGGATATTTCGCGCAGGATCACAGAGAGTCCATTCAGCCGGGCGCTACACTGCTGGATTGGCTACACGAGTTCGACTCCATGGCTTCCCAGCAGGAGCTGCGCGGCCTCCTAGGTCAGATGCTATTCAGCGGAGAGGATGCGACCAAACGCACAGAAAGTCTTTCGGGCGGGGAAGCGGCCCGTCTTATTCTCTGTCGCTTGATGCTCCAGAAACCGAATTTTCTGCTGTTGGACGAGCCAACGAACCACTTGGACCTAGAGGCGATCAACGCCCTGAATATTGCGCTTCAAAAGTACGACGGCACCGTCTTGCTGGTCACGCATGACCACGATGTGGTGGACGAAGTCGCCACTCGTATCTGGCATTTTGAGAACCACGAAATAGAAGATTTCAAGGGACCTTACGCAGAATATTTGCTGGAAAAGGAAACCACCGCGGCTTAGAAGTGTCTTGCTCGCAATGGGCAAGGCTCTTGGAATTAGAAAGAAACGGTGTTTTGACGCGGCGGGCTTAAGCCGCGCAGGGGCTCGCAAACTCACGAGGTTAGAGTCCGGAGTTCGTCAGATCATCCACTGAGGATTCTGCGCAGTGCCGTCGAATTGAGGAGTGGTCTTGAAGGGCTCAAACTGCCCGGTCAAAGCCGCGTCCTTGGTCTTGGCGAGCAATGCCGATACTTCCGCGGGACTCATGGGCTTGAACGTTCGAGCCGCTTCGATCGCCTGATCGAGGATCGCCATGCTTTCACAGCCGGTAATCACGACCGATGTCGGGAGGTTCAGCGCGTAGTGCAGGCACTCCACCGGCGTTACACGCCCGCTCTTCAGGACGTTGCCGTCGCCCATGGATTTCATTCCGAGCACACCGATGCCCTGTTCCACCAGCTTTGGAAGTACCATCTGCCCGAAGCTGCGGAAGTGCGCATCCATGACGTTAAGCGGCATTTGGCAGGTATCAAAATGGAACTTATGCTGCGCCGCCACCTCTAGCATCCGGAGGTGAACCAGCGGATCCTTGTGGCCGGTGAAGCCTATGTAGCGAATCTTGCCCGCCTTCTTTGCTTCCATCAGTGCCTCGAGCGGGCCGTTGACGGCAAAGAACCGGTCAGGATCTTCCAAGCGAATGTTTTCGTGATATTGGATAAGATCGATGTGGTCCGTCTGCAGGCGCTGCAATGACTCATTGACCTGTCGGGCCGTAGCATCCTTCGTCCGACCGTCAAACTTAGTCATAAGGAAAACCTTCAGCCGTAAGCCTTCCCGCAGCGCTATCCCCATGCGCCGCTCGCTTTCACCGCCGTTATAATCCCAACAATTGTCCATGAATGTAATTCCACGATCGATAGCTCTGTGAACGATCCGGATGGCGTCCGCCGGGTCGGGCGGGTGTCCGAGGTGATAACCGCCCAGCCCAATCGCCGATACCTTCTCGCCCGTCTTTCCCAAAGTCCGATAAAGCATACCGTTAGACATAGTCTGGCTACTGGCGGCGCCCATCGCGGCCAGTGTCACCAAAGCGCCTCTCCGATTCATAGTTCGCTCCCATTGCAGCCCTCCATATGAAATTCGTGTTCCAGGAGATTCGCCGATCAGGCCCCCAACATATAGTTCTTTCTAGACTAGAGAGTAACCTGCAAGTGCTGGCATAATACGCGTCAACTTTCCGTCTACGCCGCCCGCCGTCAATCCAGAGCGTACGGTGAAACCGTGGCTGCAATGCCGAAGGAGGTCTCACTTTACCGGCCCGCTCGCTGCGACTCACCGGGCGTAGAGAATTGCTTGATAGCGCTCTTCGTGCCATCGTCCGTGCCATTGGCTTCCATGGAGCCGACCGTGTAGTAGTAGGTTGTCCCCGGCTTAAGGTCCTCCAAGCGCACACGAAAGATTGTAGATGCGTGGTCCGGGTTTAGCCGGATCGGAGATTTCGCGGTTTGGCTCAGGTTCTTGGGATCTATGCCATAGTGCACGATACCGTAATGCTCGGGCGAGCCCCCGGGATTGTTGGTCGTCCACCGGATAATCGTCAGATACTCCTTTACCAGTTCAAGCTCAGGCCCCTGGATAATTCGTACGCGCGCGGCTTTGTGTGTAGTAGGACTTACTTGAGCGGCCATTGGGATGAAGGAGATCAGCGAGCCGGACGCGGCCGTTATTGCGAGTTTTAGAATTAGCTTATTCATTTCCAGACCTCACAGTAGAATTATTGTTTAATACTCCGGGAAATGCCATAAAAAATGGCCTGGGGGCCGCAGCCGACCCCCAGGCGTTCCGGACTACGGAATAGGGGGCTTGGGGACAGGCGAGACGCCGCAGATGTCCGATCCGCAGGCGGGAAGTGGCGGAGTTTGGATAAGGCTCCGATTGCCTTGCCTCGAAGGCGTGCAATCAGGGTCCGTTGCCGGGTTACAAGTCATGCAAGTGCCTGTAAACTTATCGCTGTCGGGGTAAAATCTAGTGAATCCGTCAGTCAGTGTTTGGAGGAACGCAACGATCTGATCCTCTTCCTTGTCCGTCAAGCCCAGCTTGCCGGTCGTCATGTCGATGTTGTTCTTGACCTCGGGCATGGGCCAGCAGTTTACCTTTTCAATCGTCCCGGCCGGGCAGTTTCCGGAAGTGACATTGAACGGATAGACGTCACGCGTATTGTAGAAATGCACCAACTGCTTCAGGCTCTTGATGTAGCCATTGTGAAAGAACCCCTTCTGGAAGTAAGGTGTCGAACCGGCTTCGGTGGTCGGACACTGTGACGGTGTCATGGCCACATTGCGCGCCGAAGACACCTGGAACTGACCGTCGGTAGCTGGTGCAAATGGTGTCCAATTCGAGTTGGGATTTGGGGCGGCAACGCCTCTAAGGAAACTTCCCATCCCCAAATCTCTAAAGCCGAACCCGTCGGGATTGGCTGTGAACCCGAAGAAATCCGGCGTGTTCTGATAATAGATAGCATCCCGCGGATTTAAAGGCAGCCCTTCATTGGCCGAGCCGAAGCAGGTGAACTTCGGCGTCACATCTGCAGTCTTGCTGTGGTCTGGGTTGAAGCCTGGGTTCAGAACGGTCGATGTGGTTCCTCTTCCGTCGATGTGACACGAATTGCAATTGCCTTTGCCGTTGAACAACTCCATCCCCGCCATCTCGTCTGCAGTCAACGTGTATTTGCTCTTCGTGTACGCGTCGAATTTCGACGAGAAAGCGCTGACATCCGGTGAGGCTTCGTACTGATCAAGAGAATTCCCCCAGTGATCAAAAACATTGTTGGCCTTGGTGCGGTCTTCCGGCGTTAGATTAATTGGCGTCGCGCTCCCGCCGAATTGGGAAGCTCCCCCAGGGGTGTCGCAGATAGTCTCAGCATCCTGAGGGAAATTGATGTTCAACGAGCCTGCGCCCCAGACTGTCTCAAAGAGAGGTCTGTACGCAGCGGTGGTAAGCCGGAAGGCGATGCAAGCCGTATCAGGCAACGCGTGTTCTTGTGTGTCGACTGGAGGATGCTGGGCCTGCTCGGCGTCGGGGCTCCCTAGCAAGTATCCGGTGGCGCGTGAGTCCCAGAAATTTCCGCCAAAGAAAAGTCCTTGCGTCTCGTTGTAGTTGAGCACAGGGAAAAAAGGCGCATACGTATATCTCTGTGCTGTGCGCTTGCCGGCTCTAAATTCATAGGATCCCGGATATGCGACCATCGTGAGATTGACCGACGCGATTGGTCCGCTAAAGCCCGCATACGGCATGTGGCAGAATCCACAGGCTCTATTCTTGAAAGGCGAGATATTCTCGTCGAAATTCATAAGTTTTCCGAGTAATTGATTGGCCCTCTGTCCCGTTCCCTGCAGGGTTGGTGGTTGACCTGTCAACGTCGGAGGCGGTAATCCGGCCCACTCTGCGAGAGCTTCGTTCTCGATGGAAGCAACCTCGCTCCGCACGCGCGCTATCTCCGAAGTTAAGTCGGGTGGTAGGATACCAGGAGGGTACGGATCGTAGGGAGGCGCCGGTGTGCCTCTGCGGCTGGTTTGTGCGCCTCCAAGGTGGGGAAATAAGAGCAGTGCTCCGATTCCTGCCGCGAAAAGTATTAGCATGCCAAACAATCTGGCTCGTTTCATCGCTTCATCTCCTCTTTGATCTTCTATAGTGTTCTTTATGGTTCTGGATTTACCACAACCCAATCGGTCAATTGCTCCTGGAGTGGCAATCGATTCGCCATTTGCCGACGTCGTCCTGAAACGAGCGACAGTGGTTGTATCGAAAGGAAGTGCTGGTTGGGGATCGCGAAAAGGAGGCCCAAATTAGTCTGTCGAATCGGCGTCGCAGTGTCGGTCAGGCGTCTTGGATGCGGATGAGAACTGGCGCCGAAGCCGGATCCACGGCCCGTCTCTGAGCCGCGATCGCACCGGGCAAATCGAATTTGGGTTGGATTTCTACTGCCGGTGTCATGGCATTAGCAAATCAGACGGACGGCTATTTTTGCACCAAAGTACAGCTTACCCGGGGCCCTGCGCCTGGCGTATTCTGGCTACAGAGATAGCCGAAGGTGATGCGAACGATGTTGCAAGAAGCATATGTAGGGTTCAAAGATGCCGAAGGAGCAAGATGGGGAGAACTCATGAATCAATCGCCGGGAGTTCCAATCATTGCAGTTGTCGATGACGATGAGTCCGTCCGGGAGTCGCTGGCGGGCCTCGCTGAGTCGGTCGGATACGACGCCGCTCTGTTTGCCTCCGCCGAGGAGTTTCTGCAAACTGCCGGTCATTGTGATTCTTTAGCGTGCTTGATCCTGGATGTGCGTCTGCCCGGCATGTCGGGGGTTGATCTGTATACGCAATTGCCGCGAAGGCTCCGATCCATTCCTACGATCTTCATCACGGCTCACGCCGCTCCAGAGATGAATACGTGGGCCACGAAGCCAGGAGTGATAGCCGTGTTGTACAAACCATTTCAGCCGGAGGTTTTGCTGCAAGCTGTGCGAAAGGCGATTATACAATCGCGTGCTTAAGCTGTTCGACCGAACTTAATTAACCTTGGAGTGTAAACGATGTCTACTGCCATTGCATTGCCTATTAATTCCGAGCGCGTCCCAAACCAGCGATTGTCCATCCTGAGAGGGGCGGCCCACGATCCTGCCGATCGCTCCGAAGACGCAAATGGGATCGTGGGAACGAGCCAGGTTCTTCAAGAGGTCTTGCGGCAGGCGCGCATCGTCGCCCCGACGGATTCCACCGTCGTTATCTACGGCGAGACCGGTACCGGCAAAGAACTGTTCGCACGCCTGATTCACGAGCTCAGCCGGCGGTGCGAAGGCCCATTCATCTGCCTGAATTGCGCGGCGATCCCCGAAGGCTTGCTCGAGAGCGAACTCTTCGGTCACGAAAAGGGCGCATTCACTAACGCCCTTGCACAACGCATGGGACGCTTTGAGGCAGCCAATCACGGAACGCTGTTTCTGGATGAGATCGGCGATGTCCCGCCCAGCCTTCAGCCCAAGCTTCTGCGGGTTTTGCAGGAACGGGAATTCGAACGGCTGGGCAGCGCCCGCACTGTGAGCGTCGACGTCCGGGTGATCGCCGCTACCAACAAAGACCTTTCAGAATTGGTCGCGGAACAAAAGTTTCGAAGCGACCTATTCTATCGACTCAACGTCTTTCCTATCACCTTGCCTCCATTGCGCGACAGGCGCGAGGACATACCGGCTCTAGCGCGTCATTTTGTTCGAAAAGCAGCCGCCAGCATGCAACGGCCCATTCAAACCATTTCCTGCGAGGCGATGCAGGCGTTGACGGAACACGATTGGCCCGGCAACGTCCGCGAACTGCAGAACGTAGTCGAGCGCGCCGTGATCTTATCTGAAGATGGCATCCTGCGTGTTCCCCGGCTGGAGCGCAAGCGGGACCTCGAGGGCTCTCATTCAGGCGGAAACACTCTCAACGAAATGGAGCGCGATTACATCCTGGAAGTACTGGACGAAACGGAAGGGATAATCGGCGGTGTAAGTGGCGCTGCGCGGCGCCTCGGTCTTCCGCGTACGACCCTGATCTCCAAGATGAAGAGACTTGGGATACCTAACCACCGTTCCGCGCGCCTAAGCGGAGGGGGCCCAGCTTCTCCGCCTGTTTCACAAGGTCAGCCAGAGACGCAGCGCCCATCTTGCGCATCACTTGACCCCGGTGTAGCTTAATGGTACGCTCGCTGACGCCAAGCTCATGCGCGATTTGCTTGTTGAGCCGTCCGGAAACCACCAGCCGCATGACTTGGCGCTCACGGGGCGCCAGCAAATCGAAACACTCGCGAAGCCTCCGGATTTCCGCGCGCTCGGAACGTGCCTTGCGGTCATTTTCCAATGCCTGCCGGATTGCGTCCATCAACTCGTTTTCTCTCACAGGCTTCGTGAGGAAATGAACGGCGCCGGCCTTAAGGGCGTGCACGGTCATGGGAATATCGCCATGGCCGGTTAGAAATATCACGGGCAGAGAAATACCGGAGTCGTTCATCTCGCGCTGCAAATCCAGTCCGTTCATCCCGGGCATGTTAATATCCAGGACCACGCAGCCCTCGGCCTCCACTGGTTTAAGGGCGAGAAAGTCCAGCGCGGATGCGAATGTCCGCACAGGCAAGCCCACCGATTCGATCAGCCCGGTCAACCCTTCCCGGACCGATACGTCGTCGTCGATCAGGAAAATCGTCTCGCTCGTGGGTCCTCCGTGTGTCGCCCGGCCGTCACGCCGTCGCTATGTCGACACGCTTCGGCGTCTTCGCATGGGCCGGCAGTGTGAACTCAAAGGTGGCGCCGTGGTCTGCATTATTCGCGTTCGACAAGCGACCGCCGTGCGCCGAGATGATGGTTTGGCAAATCGAAAGCCCCATGCCCATTCCCTCCGGCTTGGTCGTAAAGAATGCATCGAACAGGCGATCCGCCCTTCGGGGATCAACTCCGACGCCGGAGTCTCGCACCGAGATTACAACAGTTTTCGGTTCTTCCCGGCGTTCGGATCGGATTGTCAGAACGCGCGCACGGTCGGTAACCGAGCTCATGGCTTCCACCGCGTTGATGATCAAATTCAAGAGCACTTGTTGCAACTGTACCCGATCGCCCAGTACGTTTGGCGAATCGACGGCCAACTCGGTTTGCAACTCCACTTGATGCCGCGTCATCTCTCCGCTCGCAAGTGTTAACGTCCGATGGATCAGATCGTTCAGGGCGACCACCTCGCGGTGAGGCGGCGTCTTTTTCACCAGCGTTCGGACATTGTTAATGACTTCGGTCGCGAGATTGCTGTCTCGAATGATCCGCTCCACTGTGGTCCGCGCTTTCTCTACATTCGGCGGCGTGCCCCCAAGCCAATGTAAGCACGCATTCCCGTTCGTTACGATACCAGTCAGCGGTTGCGTGACTTCGTGCGCGATCGACGCCGCCAGTTCGCCCATGGCTGTCACCCGTGTCACCCGGGCCAGTTCAGCCTGAGCGGTGCGGAGCGCATCCTCCGCGCGCTGCCTCTCGATGATTTGCTTCCGTAGTTCTTCGTTGGCGACCGTTAACTGCCTGGTCCTATCCACGACGCGGCGTTCCAAATCGTTGTTGAGCCTATGAATTTCCGCTTTGGCCTGCTTAAGTTCAGAAGTCTCCACTACTTCCCAATCCTTATTCCGGCGTGCGATCGCGAACTGATGCGTGCGCGTTACATCCAGGATCTCCACCGCGGCGCTTCCAGGAAGTGGATATGTGCACAACGCCAGCATCGGCGTGTCCAAGATGGAGTCGTTCACCTCCTTCTCGTATTCACAGAACTCCTTCCAGTCGCGCTTGTCCAGCCATGCCGTGTCGGCGCTGAGCCTCAAGCCGGCGTGGCCGCCGTTTAGAGCATGCTCCATCTTTTGCTTCCACCCGTTAGTAACTCTTTCCAGATCAAGGTCGTCGCCTGTCATGTACCACTCCCGGCCGCGTACGATTTCGATACTCCGGCGCTCGAAGTAGTTGTCGAAATGCGGTATCGCATCTCTCAGACAATAGCGGACTTCCTCTTCGGTAAGTGCATCGCCTATCGCCCACAGGCACAGCTCGCCACTTTCAAGGCCAGCTCGAAAATAGGGAATACAGGCATCGATAAGGTCCTCTTTCGTTTCATGGAAAAGGAAGAAATGTGTTCCCCAGGGAACGTCCCCGACAACACCGATTCCGGTCGACCGCAACTGTTCATTTCCCACAGTCACCTCCATTGCGATGGTAAACTTGATGGAGTTTCTTTGCAATCCGTGTGCCGGGGCGGATTCCGAGCCAAAAGGGGATCGCATGCTAAACCGCGAAGACTGGCTGCCTCTGGCGCGGAAACTCGACTGGGAGTTCTCGTACACAACCGAACAAGAAGTCTTCCCCGAAGTGATCAGTGGACATCCCTGGTTTCCGCACTCCATTTGGCAGGATTGGGAAGAAGCCTTCAAGACATCCTACCGTGAATACGTTCAGAATCAACACGAAAAAGACATGGCGGTTTACGCGGTGCGCGACGCAGTCGGCCGACCGGAAAACGTACAGAGCCTGGCGACGCCCTGGATTAATGGCCTGAAGATACACGCCGCAGCGCTACCCCTTGCGGAATTCACTGGCACGATTGGCAATCTCCGAGGCGCTCGTTTCGGCCGCGACAGCGCCTGGAGAGCAATGGCCTGTTTCGGCGCCCTGGACGAGTTCCGGCATACGCAGATTCCGCTGCTCTTGATGCATGAATTGGTTCGCTGGAACCCACAGTTTGATTGGGCGCACAAGTTTTACCACACCAACAACTGGTTCGCCATCGCGGCCCGGCATTTCTTCGACGAACTCACGCTCGGGCAGAATGCGATTGAATTCCACATCGCCACTAACGTGATTCTCGAAACCGGCTTCACCAACCTTCAGTTTGTTGGTCTCGCGTCGCTGGCGCATGAGGCGGGCGACTATTTATTCGAAAAAATGGTCACCAGCATCCAAACTGATGAAGCCCGCCACGCTCAGATCGGCCACCCGGTGCTCGCGCTGGTGATGAAGCACGATCCCGAGTACGCGCAATTTCTGATCGACAAATGGTTTTGGCGGAACTGGCACTTATTCTCGATCATGACTGGCGTCAGTATGGATTACCTGACGGCTGCCGACCAGCGCTCCGGCTCCTTCAAAGAGTTCATGGCGGAGTGGATCGTCGACCAGTTCTTTCGCACCTTGGCTGAATTCGGCCTGAAGAAGCCTTGGTATTGGGACATCTTCCTTGACGAACTCGAGATCTATCATCATATGATTTATGCCAGCGCGTACACCTACCGCTCCACGCTTTGGTTCGATTTTGTGATGCCCAGCCCCAGCGATCGGAAATGGCTGCGTCAGAAGTATCCCAAGTACTGGGACGATATGGACGCTGTTTGGGAACGCATCGGAGAGCGATGGAAGGCCGTAGGTCGCGGCGCGGATAAAGAGAGCTCAGTGCTTGGGACCGTCCTGCCGGCTTTTTGCGATCTCTGCCAGTTGCCGCTGAGCGCCGGAACTCCAAATAACAATACCGCCAACGTGCTGGCGTCTGGGGGCCGAGACTACATTTTCTGCTCTCAACCCTGCCGCTGGATCTTTTTGCGGGAGCCCGAGAGATACGCGAATCACAAGGGCTTAGTGACGCGAGTCTTGACGGGAGAAGCCCCGTCCGATTTCCTGGCGCTTCTTACGGACTACTTTCGATTGACCCCGGACACGTGGGGAAAAGACGTATACGCCGGGGACTACGATTGGTTGGCAAAGGATCTGCCGGCGCAGTAGGGAACAGAGGCGTTTGATGCAACTGCCTCTCTATGGATTCGTGGAGGGTGACACCATCGGCCTGTTGATTATGGCAGACGAGCAGGAATCCGTGCGGTCACTTGCGGAAAGGCTGCGGGATGCGGCCAGTCTGCGGGTCGGCGGCAGCCGCGATATGGAGGTCGTCTATCGGGGAATCGTGCTCGACCCGGACAGCACCCTCGCTCAATCTGATTTCAAGCCCCTCCAGCGATTCGATTTAAGAAGGAACCATGGCCTTTCGGAAAGTCGCTACTCTCGATGAACTCTGGGATGGAGAAATGACGGTGCTAGAGATTGAGGAACACGTTGTGCTACTCGTCAATGTAAATGGGGCCATTCGCGCGTATGCCGATTCCTGCCCTCATCTAGGAACGAGACTGAGTCAAGGGTCTTTACAGCGGAATGTGCTTACGTGCGCCACCCATGGCTGGGAGTTTGACGCGAGCACTGGCCAAGGGATCAATCCTAAAACGGCTTGTCTCGAGTCCTTAGCCGTCAAAGTGGAAAACGGAGACATCCTTATAGATGTCGGTGCCAGTGGAGCGTAAAGGACAGTCGACAATGCCCGAAGAGACCACGAATACCTACGATCACGTCGGGCCGGTGCTACAGGCCGGCGCGCTCACCAACGCGATCGTGGCGGCGATTCGGGATTTGAACACAGAAGTAATCGTGCTGGACCGGGGCGCATACCTTCGAGTACTCGCGCCGCGAACCTGTATGGTTACTCGCGTAAGCATTGAAAAGCACCTTGGGCGGCCCATGCGTTTTCCCGGCGAGTTGGAGACAGTGATGTCAGCCTTCAAGGGGGCAATACGGCTCACGCAAGATGAAGCGGTCTGGCAATTCAAGTCTGCCTCTCAAATGGTGTGACGGCCGGAAAAGAGCAACAGGCCGGAAAGGGGTAACATCATGGTTCAGCAGAAGACCTTTTGGCATCTGCTGCCGCAGCGGCGGATGCCCAGCGAATACGAGATCGTAACGTCTAAGCTCCTGTTGAACACCGGTGAAGGCTTTACCGGCAAGCGTTTTGAGCTGGATGTCCCTTTGCGGCAGTGGTATGAGCAATACCAGCAAGGATCTCCGCTGACCTGCAGTTCCTGGGAGAAGTTCCGCGATCCGCGAGAGACCACGTACACCAAGTACACCGAACTCCAAATGGAAAAGGAGATCTTTGTCGACTGCATACTCGAGGAGATAGAAGCCAGCGGCTATGATCGTGAGTTGCAGCCTCATTGGGTCCAGACGCTCGCAATGCTGGTTGCGCCCTTCCGCTATCCTGGCCACGCCCTCATGATGATCGCCGCCTATGTTGCGCAAATGGCGCCGGGCGGGCGCATCGTAGTCGCCGGCACATTCCAGGCCGGTGACGAGGCTCGGCACGTGGAACGCCTCGCCTACCGTGTCCGGCAGCTCCAGTTGGCTTTCCCGGGCTTCGCGGCCGACAGTAAGGCTCTCTGGGAACAAGACCCGCGCTGGCAACCGTTGCGCCAGTTCGTGGAGCGGCTACTCGTCACCTACGATTGGGGCGAGGCTTTCGTAGCTCTGAATCTGGTCCTCAAGCCGATGATCGACGACCTATTCCTAAAACGCACCGGCGATCTGGCGCTCGGACAGAACGATCACTTGCTCGGCCAGGTATTCTACTCACTCAACGAAGACTGCCAATGGCACCGCCAATGGAGCCTGGCTCTTACCCAAACTGCGATCGAAGATACTCCAACCAACGGCCCACTCATCCAGACCTGGATAAACAAGTGGTACCCGGGCGCGCTGCGCGCAATAGACGCCTTCTCCTCGCTATTTGAAGGAAAGCCCTCCGGCCCAGGCATGCCTCCCTTCCACGATGTGACTTCCCAGATCGGGGCCTTCAGCGCGGACTATTTACGCGCCATGGGTCTCCACCCCGCGTCGTCGAACGAAGCCAATTGACACCGGAGCGTCGAGTGCTTTCGTCGAGTTCTTCCACGACGCCGGTCACTATGTCCCGCTTGGAATGATATCGAGCATTTGCGATTTTGGCTCATACTGTGAAAATCACGGGGGCAGTGTATACGCCGTCCAAACCTGGCCGGCATCGACAAGTTGTCGACATAATCGCTAAACCGTAGCTAGAGCAAGGAGGGCGCTGCCGCGAAAATCTTCCATGATGACCAGACACTTATGATTCGTCATGTGCTGACCCACGCCATTTGAAGCAATGATTTGAAGAAAGAAACCATTCGCTTCCACCTGCTAACGCCCCGCGACGTTGTGCGCCCTCGAAAAGACTCAAATGGTATACGTCAAGTCAATCTAATCGATGAATCCGGCGCGGAATCATCGCCTCAACCACCGTTGTGTGTTAGTTAATCCGGCCGTAGTTTCCCCTAACTAGTTTCCCCTAACATAGACACATGGATCTCAAGAACGCAGTAGTTCTCATTACCGGCGGGTCAAGCGGCATCGGCCGCGCAGCGGCGCAGGTGCTTGCCCAAGCGGGGGCGCGCGTCGCCATCACGGGGCGCGACCCGGAACGTTTGGCCGAGGCCGCCCGCTCCCTCGGCGTGCTGGGCATACAGGCGGACGTCGCGAACGAGGCCGATGTTCTGCGGACTTTTCGGGAGCTCAAGGAAAAACTGGGAGACCTGGATGTCCTGATCAACAATGCCGGAATCGGCGTACTCAAAGAATTAATCGATATGGACCGAGCCAGCTTCGACGCCGTGTTTGCCACCAACGTCACTGGCGTTATGTTGATGTCGCGCGAAGCCGCCAAGCTCTTCAAGCTGCGCAAACGCGGCAACTTGATCAACGTTTCTTCCACGGCTTCTTTGCGTGGTGCGCCCAAAGGCACGGCTTACTACGCCAGTAAGTTCGCACTGCGCGGGATGACCGAGTGCTGGCGCGCCGAGTTACGCAAGTACAATGTTCGCGTCTTCTTGATCAATCCGAGCGAAGCGATTACCGGCTTCGCGCGCCGAGCCGGGTTTCCGCAAGTCGACAATCCCAGCAAGTTACAAAGCGAAGATATCGCCCACATGATCAAGGCTGTCCTCGAGATGAACGACCGGGGCTTCACTCCGGAACTGTCGGTTTTCGCCACGAATCCTATAGATTGAGCTCCGGAGGTAGACTGAACGGTAGGCTTTATCCAATAAGGTTCAAGGCCAACAACGTTCGAGGATGGAGGTGTTCATGTCTGCAACAGTTACCGAGCGTGGGCTCAAAAGGCGGGATTTTATGTCTTCCGCTCTGGCTTTGTCCGGCATCACGGCCGCTGCGAGTGTGGTGGGGGCATCCAAGATGTGGGGCGCGGCTACACATCAGTCGCTCGACCCCGTCAATCCGGATATTCTCTACGGGACCACCAGTTCCATTTGGGGTAAGCAGCACGACACCGTGTGGGCCGTCAAACGAATCGCAGCTCTTGGACTGCAGGGCATCGAGCCGTACGGGGATGGCATTGAGAAGTACCGGAAAAATCCGCTGGAGCTCAAGAAGATTTTCGATGATGCGGGCATTACCTTCATCGACGCCTCCAATGGCGAGCAGGGGCAGTCGACAAATTTTATCGATTCGGACCAGATTCCCAAGACCATCGCCGATCATGTGGCCTTCGCCCGCGATTTTCTCCAGCCGCTCGGCTGCGATCACTGGAAGGTGAATATGGGCCAACGGCCTCCCGGCGGCCCGAGCGACGAACAGCTCAAGCGGCTCGCCGACACTCTCAACGTGATCGGCCGGCAAACCATTGAAATGGGAATCAGGCTGGCGCCGCATCCCCATATCTGGGGCCCCATGGAACGGGAAAAAGACATGCGCCGAGCAATGGAGCTTACCGATCCCAAATATGTTTGGATGACTGCCGACACCGGGCACTTGGTCTTGGGCGGTGGAGATGCGGCCCAGATTATCAGCGACTTTTTCCCGCGCATAGCCGAAGTGCATCTCAAGGATACCTACGCCAAATATCGGGGCAACACTTCCACTCCCACTCAGGAGGAACACCGCCGGGCGAGCGTCTATCACAATCTGGGTGGCGGAGGCGTCGACTTCGTTGCCGTTTTCAAGGTGCTTCGTGACAAGCACTACAAGGGGTGGGCGATTTTCGACGTCGACGGCCCCAGGAAAGGCGACGACGGTTTCGATTCCATCGGCGGGAACATGGATGTCGCCGTCGATGATTACATCGCGCACAATATCAACTATCTGCGAGACGTTCTGGGCGTGAAGCTGCCGCCGGCTAGTTGATAAAGAAACGAGTTGGAGATCCGGCTATGAGAGCTAAACTGATCGGATGGGCTGCGAGTCTGGGCCTCCTCCTTGCCGCCTTTCCCGCTTTTGCCCATCATTCATTTCAAGCCGAGTATGACGCCGACAAACCCGTCACGCTGAAAGGCACGGTAACTAAAGTCGAATGGACCAACCCGCACGCCCGGTTCTATGTCGACGTAAAGGACGATAGCGGCAAAGTGACGAACTGGAACTTCGAGCTGGCCAGCCCGAATGGCTTGATGAGACAGGGCTGGACCAGGCACTCCTTAAAAGTTGGAGATGTCGTTAGCGTCACCGGAGCAATGGCAAAGGATGGATCCAACATGGCTAACGCGAGAACGTCACTTTAGCCGACGGCAGGAAAGTATTCGCCGGCACGTCGGGCGATGGCGGTCCAACTCAGTGAACGACCTCTCAGGGAAAGTGACTCTGGCTGCTGTGGTTGCGACTTTAATGCTGGCTCCGGCTCCGGCGGCTGGCCAAGCTACCACCGACCCAGCCGGCGGCGGCGCCCTAAACGAAGGCATCCTGGCGAAAGTGCCCACCGGGCCGGCCCCCCACCTGGCAGACCGAAGCCCGGATTTCTCGGGAGTTTGGAGTCCCGATCGCAACTTCACCTATGACATCAGCGACGCACTTAAGAAAGGCGAGAAGCTTCCGATCCAGCCCTGGGCGTTGAAGCTTGCTAAAGAGCGCCCATCCAAAGACGATCCTGAGGCGAATTGCCTGCCCACCGGCGTACCCCGGCTGGCGCCTTATCCGTGGAGCATCGTTCAGAACCGGAATTACACTTACATCCTGTTTGAAGGCAACATCCATAGCTACCGCCAGATCTTTATGGATGGCCGCAAGCATTCGCCGGATCCGAATCCGACCTGGTATGGCGAATCTATCGGTAAGTATGAAGGAGACACGCTGGTCGTCGACACGGTCGGTTTCAACGACAAATTCTGGTTCGACTTTGCCGGCCACCCCCACACCGAGCAACTGCACATCGTCGAACGCTACCACAGGCCCGACCTCGGGCACCTGGAATGGCAGACCACTATCGATGACCCGGGAGCTTACACCAAGCAGTTCACGCTATACGGTCATTCCACCCTCGAGACCGCCACGGATCTCATGGAATACATCTGCCAAGAGAACAACGTGGATGTGGGTCACATTGTTGGAAAAGATTCTCGCAACAGCCTTCCCAAGCAGTAAGAGACATTTTCGAGTTTAGAGGAGATGAAGATGCAACTAATAAGAAACGTCTCGGCAGCATTGGCACTGCTTTTGGGGATCGTAACCGACCCTGCTTTTGCTCAGGGCCCTCCCCCCTCGTTTCCGCCGCAGCAGTTGGACCAGCTAGTGGCTCGCGTCGCGCTTTACCCGGACCCACTCCTGGCGCAAGCCCTGGCGGCGGCGACCTACCCCAACGATATTCCCGCTGCAGCGCAGTGGGCCGATCAGCATCATTACCTTACCGGCGAGGCGCTCGCCAACGCGATCAGCGCAGACCAACTGCCGTGGGATCCGAGCGTGCAGGCGCTGCTCCCGTTTCCGTCCGTGCTCGACATGATGGCTTCTGACATGAACTGGACCAGCCAACTCGGAAACGCGTTCTTAGCTCAGCAGCAGGACGTGATGGACGCGGTACAGCGCGAGCGCGCTATCGCCGAACGCTATGGCTACCTGCGGAGCAACGGGGAAGTGGTGGTGAGCGGTGGTCCGTACATTACCGTCATGCCCGTGAATCCGGGCTTTATTGTCGTGCCCTACTATGATCCGAGGATCGTCTTCTACGCGCCCCGGCCTGGGTTCTTCGTTGGCGGCGCAATTCGCTTCGGCTACGGCGTGGGCATCGGCGGATTCTTCGCGCCCTGGGGCTGGGGGCCCGGAGTCCGCTTCGATTGGGGAAGGCACGACGTCTTCTTGAATAATGCCCGATGGGGCAGGACTTGGGCTAACCGGGGCGGCTACGTGCATCCCTACGATGGCTACCGGCGGCCTGCGCCTGGTTATGCGCGTCCTGCCGAGGCACACGAGATGCATGCACGGTCCGAGCCAGAGCGAAACGCGGCCCGGGAAGGCAGGTCGGCGCCTCGCGAATCACATCGGGAAGCGGGAGCTCGTGATTCACACCGCGAAGAAGAACGGCGCCATTAAGCGGTCCCCTATCTACTTGATTTCGCTGACTTGAGGTTGTGCAGCGGAACAGGTATGGTGCACCGTCGCGAGGGCCGCCGGCGGGTTGGGGTGTTTATTGAGATACTTCTTGAGGCCGAGCAGAGTCCACGAGTCTTTAAAGCCGTAATCTTTCATCTCTTTCCAGGCGCCTTGTGACGCCAGCCCACCGTAATACATGCGGTACAACGTCGCGATCAGGCTGGTTCGATCACGGCCAATATCACAATGAAAATAGATGGGTTGATAGCACGGATCGTGCAGAAATTCCAGGATCTTAGCGACATGCTTCTCGGATGGGGCCAAAGGCGAAGCATTTATATAGACCGACACATAGGTCATGCCGTACTTTCTAGCCCTTCTCTGTTCGGGCCGCGAAAGTAGCGGCAGAAATCGCAGATTTAAGATGTATTTGACGTGTTTTGATTGAAGAAAGGCGTAATCGGCATCGTTCTTGGGCTTCGATCCTTTGTACACGTCGGAGTCTAATTCCGTGAAACGAACGATCGATGTCCCGGGCGCTGGATGATCCAGCTTGGTGCCGGCAATGGCCGCAATATTTAGCAGGATTACCGCCAGCCCTAATGCCCTGATTGAGCTCAAGTTCACTCCCCTTAATAAAAGACCATTTCCATGCAATTCCGTTTCGGTGCGGCACGCGCTATCCGCTAAACTGATGGAGCGATGAGAGATCTGCAGATCGTGGATATCGCGCAACTGGACGCTCGCGATCTCGATCCGGTGCTGCTCGAACAGCGGCTCGATTGGAACCGGGAACTGGACTGGGACTTCTCGAAGTCCGCTGGCCTGGTGCGCAAGTTCGCTAACGCGCGAATGCTTAGCGGTGCGGCGCTGCTGGATGACGGCGAGGTCGCGGGTTATGGCTACACCGGTCTTGAAGACCACAAAGGTCTGATCGCGGACCTCTATGTGCGGCCCCGGTGGCGAAGTGGAAATGCCGGAGCGTTGCTATTCGGCGTGCTGATCGATGCGCTGATAGGCGCGCCGGTCGTGCGCCGCATCGAAAGCCAGTTGATGCTGCTGGACGGAGCTTCGGCCAAGGATCTCGAGCGCAAGTATTCGGTGCGTTTGTTCGAACGGCTGCTGATGAAACTGGACGCGAATACTCTGTTTCCACCTAGTCGCGAGTCAGTTACCCAGAGATTCCGGATTGAGACCTGGAGTGACGAGCACCTGGCCGCAGCCGCGACGCTCATTCCGCTGGCTTATAGCGGGCATATCGATTCTCAGATGAACGACCACTATCGCAGCGTCGCGGGAGCCCGGAGTTGCATTCAAAATATGGTGCAGTTCCCAGGCTCAGCCGCTTTCTGCGGGCCCGCCTCATACATCGCATTCCACATGATCACCGGCGCCGCCGCCGGGATTTCGCTCTCGAGTTTCGTCGGCGAAGAGGTCGGGCATATTTCCGAAATATGCGTCGCGCCCGACGCTCGAGGTTCTGGGCTGGGATACGAACTCCTGCGTCAATCGATTGCGAAGCTGCGCGCCGCCGGCGCTAAGCGTGTCAGTCTGACAGTGACTGCCGCTAACGAAGAAGCGGTCGGGCTGTATACGCGCTGCGGCTTCCACGAGTCGCGCCGGTTTTATGCCTATGTCTGGGAAAAGAATTAACTCCGATTCCGTTTCCCTGCGAGAGTTGAGCCGGAGGGCCTTTCGGCACGGTCAATGTTCCAGGCGTTTGAGTCGCATATCAAAATTTTCGCGCATGAGGCCCACGTCGGCGGTAAAGCTATCCATACGCTCGCCGAGCCTATCGACTCGTTCGGTAAGCCTATCGACTCGTTCCGTGAGCCTATCGAGTGATCCGGTCAGTAGAACCTGGGCGGCGAGCAGGTGCTTATGCTCCTCGCGGAACTGAACATGATCATCGAGCAGCAGCTCCAAGGCGCGCTCGATCCGGTCCAGGCGTTCGCTGCCGGTTGGCTCTTGGCCATTATTCATTTTCCTTATTTTACCGAACTCACTTGAGCTCAGGCCACGAGCGTAGCTCGAACAAGCCGCGCGCAATGCACGGCATCAGATACGCGCATTCACCAAATGCGCCAGTCCCACCGACACTCGCAGGCCATCCGTCCGGCCGGCGAAGTAACGCTCGTCAATATCAGCGGGTCCAAGATCTTCGACCTCATGAAATCCGGCGTTTTTGAGCATCCGGTTCAGCGCGCGCGGGTCGAGGAACAATCGAAATGGCTCGCCCGCTCTTGCGACGCGGCTGGCGAGCGCATCCATGGCCATTTGCTCCACGGGATCGAGTGATGATCGTTCAACCGCGTAATCGAACACCACGCCGCTTCCCGTGGGTAGCGATCCGATAAAGGCTAGCGTTGCCAGGGCAGCTTCAGGGGTCAGATAAGGAGTGACGCCAAGCCATGAGAAGAAGCTGATTTCGCCGGCCTGGAAACCAGAATCTTCGAGCGCAGACCTAAGCGATTGCTCCTCGAAATCGGTAGGGACGAACGTTAACGATGACGGCACCGGGATTCCGGCATCATCCAGCTGCTTGCGTTTCCATGCCTGGGTGGCGGGATGGTCCACCTCGAATACGCGCAATCGGGAATGCACGTTGCGATAAGCATAAGTATCGAGTCCCGCGCCCAAGACAACGTACTGCGTGGCGCCGTGCGCGACCGCCGCGGTGAGCTCGTCTTCCGCATACCGGCTGCGGGCGGCCATGAAAGCGCGAATATGCCGAGACCCTCCGGTCTCAGATTTGACCTTCGCCGCCGGCTCTTCTCCCAGGATCGCCATTGCGAGCGGGTCTTCAAACACACGCGGGTCGTCAAATAGCTGATGGGCGGCACGGCGCATGGCGACACGCTGCGCGGTAAAACTAGGGACGCTTTCTGGGTGCTTAAACATGTCGCGCCTCACGTGATTCCTCCGGTGCTACGTTGGTCTGGCCGCAACGGCTGAAGACACCTTGGCGGAACTTTTCGCGTTCCTCAGGAGTCATGTGCTGCCACCGTTCGTTCATCCGCCGTCTCCAATTTCCACCGTGGCCTGGCCTGCCGCGAAATCCTCCGAACAGGATCTTGCTCAAGATCAAAATGCCGAGCGCCTGCCAAAAGGTGATGGTGTGCAGTCCCAAAACCGCCGGCGCCAGCCAGTTCCACAGAGTCATCACCAGAAAACCGAGGACCGCAGCGGCTACCACCGCAATCAACCCGATTTTCAGTGCTCGTTTTATCCATCGTGCTTTCATATTCCCGTCCCTCATGCACTCGTAAACTCTTCATAGATGGCTTCCAACCGGCGTCGCAGATGAAGAATCGCGTAATGCTTGCGAGAGAGAAGTGTGTTGACGCTCAACCCGGTCTCTTCGGCCAGCTGTTTGAAACTCTTGCCATCCATTTCATGTGCGACGAAAACATCCCGCTGTTCTTCGGGAAGTTCCTCTAACGCCGCGTCCAGCTCATCGAAAATCACGCTACGCGCGTACAATGCCTCCGGTCCCGCATCCGGCGAGGGCAGCAGGTCTTCCAGCCGCGGCGCGTCATCGTCGCCAAGAGCAACCCCGCCAAGAGCTACCTGAGCTACGGGCACTTTCTTGCGGAAGCGATCGATGATCCGATTACGCGCCACGCGGTACAGCCAGGCGCCCACCTGCTCGATGGGTCTCATCAAGCGATACGCTTCGGTCAGTTCGTAAAAAACATCTTGTAGGATGTCTTCCGCATCGCCTTCATCATCCACTCGCTTACGGATGAAATTAAGCAAACGCAGGCGCTCCTGCTGAATCACTTCCGAAATTCGACGATTTTGCTCGGTACGCTGATCGCCGGACTCGGTTGTGACGCTCAGCACGTCCTCCATCTACTATCTATAACGAACGAGTTGGCCGGATATTTTATGAGACGCAAGAAATTTCTGCGCCCAGCCTGATTGGCCGGAACCAAGCGATAATCTGAAGACGGCATGCGCCCGGTTCTGCTTCACTATCACATCCTTAAAAATGGCGGGTCGAGCATCATAGAGATCTTGGCCCGCAGTTTTTGGGAAAGGTTCTCCGCCTACGATCTGCCGGGCCGGGACGCCGAAATCACATCCCGCGATCTGTTGTCTTTCCTCGACCGCAATCCTGGCCTTCAAGCTTTTTCGAGTCATCAGATCTTTTATCCGGCCCCGCGCGCGCCCGGGTATCTTTTCTTCGACATTTGTTTTCTCCGCGATCCGATTGATCGAATCCGGTCAACTTACGATTATTTTCGCGTGAAACCGGTCGAAGGTGAATTGATGTCGGAGCTCGCGAACCAGCACCCGCTCGGCGAATTTACGCGCCGGCTAGTGCAAGAGATGCCTTGGACCGTGAATGACGTGCAGGTCAACCTCTTGGCTAACGGTCTGGTGCACGATCAGCCGCGTGGCATCGAAGACTTGGCCGTGGCGACATCGAGAATGCTTGAGACGTCCTTCCTGGGCGTGGTCGATCAGTTTGATGAAAGTCTGGTTGCCGGCCAGTACGGCTTAAGGGCGTCCTTTCCGGCGTTGAATTGTGTCCACGCGCCAGTCAACGTTTCGGCTGCCGTCGGCTCTACGCTGGCGGAACGAACAGAGCAGTTCCGCGGCGCCTGCGACGACGCCGTCTACGCCGAATTGCTGCGGTTGAATGCCATGGACTTCGAGCTTCTCCGCCGCGCGCGAACCGAGGTCCACCGCCGATTCGATCTGGTTCCGGATCGGCAAGAGCGGTTGCGCCTATTGAAGGAAGGCGTTTCCAACCCTCCCCAGCCTGTGACCCCGACGAAGCGTCGCACGCCATCGATGCCGAGCACTCCGGCCGCAGGCGGCTTCACGAGGCTGACCCGCTGTTTTCGTTTCGCGGCAAATATTCGGATGGCGAAGCCAGGAAGCGCATTCCGGCGGCTATTCGACGCTAACTACTATCGTGAATCTTATCCCGACGTCGCCGCTTCCGGTGTGGATCCGTTCTGGCACTTCGTCTCAAACGGCGCGTTTGAAGGCCGAAATCCGCATCCTTTGTTCGACACGAATTTCTATCTGAGTCAATGCCTGCGACCTCCGAGCATCAATCCTTTCTCCGATTATCTGGAACACGGCGAGGCCCAAGGCCGGCGACCGCATCGGTTATTCGATCCGGAATATTACACGCGCCGCTATCCCGACATTCGTCAGGCGCGTATGAATGCGCTGCTCCATTACGTTCTCCACGGCGCGGCGGAGGGTCGAAAACCGCACCCTCTATTTCAGCCCGATTATTACCTGAGCGTTTGCGGCGCCGCGCGAGATGCAGGAAATCCGTTGGTGCATTTTGTCCAGTGCGAACCGGCCGAATGTTGTAATCCGCATCCTTTATTTGACTGCAAATCCTATCTGACTGCGCATCCGCAAACAACGGGAAATCCACTCGCGCATTATCTGACACACCGTCCTGAGTCGCACAGCCCCTGCGATGCCAGCGCGGGCACGTTCCATGCAGCCCGCTTCACGATCCAGGAAGTGGAGGTTTTGGCCGCTTTTCCTGATTCCGGATTCGATGTGTGCCAGGAATCAGCCCGGCAGCGCATTTACACGACGCTCCAGGCCTGCGCGGCGCTCGACGGTTTTTCCGGCGAGCTCGCCTTGGTGTGGGAAGACTCAGCCGGGGCAAAAAGGTTCCTCTGCGCTCCGCAGCAGCAACCGTTTTTCGAATCCCTACGGTACGATCAACTCGCCGCGCAGATCAATGGAAAGATTCCGTCCCCCAATCTATAATTGCTCTATGCAACCCAGTCGTGCGGGCTCGACGTGTGTCCTTCTAGCGATGTTCTGTCTGCCAGCCGTGACGCAGGGCCCGCCGGCCCGCCCGTCCACCGAGGCAATTGTACTTCGCGCAGCGCGTACGTTCGATGGCGAGGGCATGCATGACGGCTGGGCCGTACTGGTGAGAGGAGACCGGATCGAAGCCGCCGGTCCGTCCGCGACCATCGACGCCTCGGGGGCCAAGGTGGTAGACCTGCCGGGCACAACCTTGATGCCTGGCTTGGTGGAAGGGCACTCGCACGTTCTGCTGCACGCCTATAGCGAGACATCCTGGAACGATCAGGTTGCTCACGAGGGGCTAGCGTTGCGGGTGGCGCGCGCCACCAATCATTTGCGCTCGACCCTGATGGCCGGGTTCACCACCGTTCGCGACCTTGGCACCGAAGGCGCCGCATACGCCGACGTCGAGCTGAAGCAGGCCGTCGATCAAGGCATCATTCCCGGCCCTCGCATGTTGGTTGCGACGCGCGCTATCGTTGCCAGCGGCACTTACGGTCCCAAAGGCTTCGTGCTGGAGTGGACCGTGCCGCAGGGTGCCGAAGAAGCCGATGGCATTGACAGCCTGTCGCGCGTGGTGCGCGATCAGATCGGGCATGGCGCGGACTGGATCAAGCTGTACGGCGACTATCGCTGGGGTCCGCATCCGGGTTCGCACCCAACCTTTTCGCTCGATGAGATGAAGCTTGCCGTCGAGACCGCCAAGAATGCGGGTGTCCCGGTAGCCGTGCATACCAGCACTGTGGAAGGCATGCGGCGCGCAATTCTCGCCGGCGCTGAAACGATCGAGCATGGAAACGAAGGAACGCCCGAGATCTTCAAGTTGATGGTTGAGCACCACGTGGCGCTTTGTCCAACTCTCACCGCCGGTGGCGGAGGACGCGGCGGCCGAGGGTCTCAATCGGAATCGCCGGCCATGACACGCAAGCGGGCCACTTTCAAGGCCGCGCTCGATGCGGGTGTGACCATCTTGAGCGGCAGCGACGTAGGCACGTTCCCACACGGAGATAATGCGCGCGAGATCGAAGCCATGGTCGACTTCGGGATGCCGGCGTCGGATGCGTTGAAAGCCGCGACGTCGGTGGCAGGCCGGGTCCTGCACATGGATATCGGGATGGTGAAGATCGGCATGCTGGCTGATCTCATCGCGGTCGATGGCGATCCGGTCAAAGATATCGCAGCGCTACGCCGCGTCCAATTCGTCATGAAGGGTGGCGCGATTTACAAACAGTAGCGGGGCGAAGTTTGTTTTACTGACGCGGTAGAGCAAAAGCGACGATGCCGCTTCCTGAAGGTGCATCGTTCTTGCCGCCTCCGCAAACGATCACGACGTACTCGCGTCCGCCGATCTCATAGATAGCGGGCGTGGCGTTGCCGGCCGCAGGCAGTTCGGTCTCCCAAAGCAGCTCTCCCGTGAGCTTGTCGAAAGCCCGGAATTTCTTGTCGAAGTTCGTCGCGCCGATGAAAAGAAGCCCACTCGCGGTGACCACCGGGCCGCCATAATTGTCGCTGCCCGTATTCTTCATTCCTTTGGCGGCCAACTCTGGATATTCACCGAATGGAATCCGCCACCGAATTTCTCCCTTGTTCAGATCGATCGCATTGAGCGTGCCCCAAGGCGGTGTGATGGGCGGATAGCCATCGGGATCGCGGAACAAAATGTAGCCTTCGTTTCTGTACTTGAGCCAGTTGGGATCTTTCGCCACCATGGCGGGGTCGACCATGCCCGAGTCGCGGCCGGTGACCAGAAATTGAACGATCTCATCAATCCCTCGGCCCAGGTGGCTGAAGCCGGGCATGCGGCCGGAGCCTTCGCGGATGATACTGGCAAGTTCAATGCGAGAGCGGCGTTTGCCAATATCCACCAGCGACGGGAACGTCGGGGGCGTGCCTTTCAAATCGTCCCGATGACAGCTCGCGCAATTATTCTTGTAAAGCGAGGTCGTATCGTGGGTCACCATCCGGATGATCCAAGGCTGTTCATTAGAATTGACGTAGAGCAACCCAGTTTCTGGATCAAAAGCTGCTCCGCCCCACTCGCCCCCGCCATCCGTTCCCGGAAACAGGATCGTGCCACGCCGGCTAGGCGGCGTGAACATGCCATTCGAATCCAGGCGCTTGAACGTTTCGAGAACCGCGGCGTGCGCTTCCGGAGTGCGGTTGGTGATCACGTCTTCGGTAAACGCTTGGCGCGTGAAGGGCGGAGGTTTGACCGGATATGGCTGAGTCTCGGAAAGCTTCTCGCCATCGAGCGTCGAGGCGGGCGCTTTGCGATACGCGATGGGGAACAGCGGCTCGCCGGTCTTTCGATCGAGAACGAAGACGTAACCTGTTTTCGCGATCTGAGCGACCGCGTCCACTTTGCGCCCGTTGCGAGTGACGGTGACCAGACTAGGGGCTGCTGGAAAATCAAGATCCCAGACGTCGTGTTTAATGCCTTGGAAATGCCAGATCCGACGGCCCGTGCGGCGTCCAGCGCAATCACGCAGTCCGCGAACAGGTTGTCTCCGATGCGATTAGCGCCGTAGAAATCGAACGACGCCGAGCCAGTGGCGCCGAACACCATCCCGAGTTTGGGATCCACACTTAGCCCGGCCCACGCGTTTGCGCCGCCCGAGATCTTGTACGCCTCTGGAGGCCAGGTATCGTAGCCAAACTCACCGGGATGCGGAATGGTATGAAAAGTCCAGCGCACCTTACCGGTATTAACGTCGAACGCGCGAATGTCGCCCGGCGAACCCGGTAGTGTCTCCGGCACGGTGCTGCCCATGATCAGCAGGTCTTCAAAGATCACGCCGGGACTGCTGGCGCTCACGGTCATGTTTTCGGCCGGGCGATCGAGCCCTTTCCGAAGATCAATCCGGCCGTTGTCGCCGAAAGACTGAATCGGTTTGCCCGTGCGGCGGTCCAGCGCCCACAGATAATTGCGATGGCTGACGAACACGCGGTCCTTATAGACGGTGACGCCGCGATGACGATAGCGCCGCTGTGGCTGATCGCCTTGATTGGGGTCGAAACTCCAGATTTCCCGTCCGGTTTGGGCATCGAGCGCGAGCACGCGCAGCTTGGGCGTGGTGGCATAGAGCACGCCATCGACGATGATGGGGTTGCTCTGCATTTCCGAATCTTTGAAGGCGTCGTGCGCGTCGTAAGACCACGCCACTTGAAGGCGCCGGACGTTATCGCGATCGATCTGCCTTAGCTCGGAATAGCGAATATTATATGGGCCGCCGTTGACCGCCATTCGACATCGGCAGCTTGAACAAACAAGGCAGTTAGCAGGCAATGGAGGAGCTTCGACGCAGGAAAACTCACGGCGTACAGATTCTAACCCATTCGAGGCTAACGGATGGACCCAGGCGGCCGCGCCAGCAGTAATTACTTTGCTTGCGCGTCCGGAGCGTTCATGAGCGGTTCGGTGGCCCCGCGATGGCAAGTGTAGCAGCCTACGTGCCGCTTCCCATCGGTGAACTTCCCGTTGATGTCGCGGGTCATGGAAATCATCATGCGCGCGACTTCCTTCTTCGGATTTTCGTCACTGGCAAAATCGCCCTGCACGTGGCAGTATACGCACTCGACACCGAGCGCGGTGCGGAATGCCCGCATCGCCTGAATGACCTCGGTGCCGGACATGCCCGTCAGAACTTTCAGGTTCTTCGGCTCTGGCGGCGGGCCCTTCTTCTTATCTTGCGCAACCAGGCAAAGGGGCAACGCTAAGGCAACTACAAGGAGTAGACGCATGGGCCGTATGCTATCACGCCCCGGAAAGTTCTGTCAACAATTACTGATATATCTTGACGCGGCTTGCGCCGGAGCAATAATCGTAAGTACGATATGAGCGGCCCAACACTCTTGGGGAGGATTACAACATCATGAAGTTCGCGTCGAGCCGGCTGACCTCGGCAGCCTCTGCCTACATAGCTCTCTCGGCAATGACGGCCGGAGCCTTGATAGGTATCTCGTTCGCCGGTCGCGCTTCGGCACAATCCTCTCAGGCTCCCGCTGCGGCGAAGGGTCAAACTGCCGGCGAGGTCTTCAAGAACGTCACTACTAGCACGCTCAACGGCATTACCGTGGACGATTTCATGGGGAGCATGGGAGTAATGTCGGCGGCCTTGGGTTTTGACTGCTCGGATTGCCATACCGGAGCGGGAACTGACAAGGTCATTTGGGACGCCGACACTCCCAAGAAGAGTACCGCCCGCAAGATGGTTGAAATGGTCGCGGTTATCAATCGCACCAACTTCGGCGGAGCCCAGATGGTCACGTGCTACACCTGCCATCACGGGCGCGATCGTCCACCCACGACCATCGCGCTCGATACTCTCTACGGCCCTCCCAACGAAGAGCGCGACGACATCATCGCCGCGGCTCCCGATCAGCCTTCCGCCGATCCGATTCTCGATAAATATATTCAGGCGCTCGGCGGCGCTCAGCGGCTGGCCGCTCTCACCAGCTTTATTGCCACCGCCAGCGGAGTAGGATACGAAGGGCTGGGCGGCGGCGGCTCGGTCCAGATTTTTGCGAAAGCTCCGGACGAGCGTACTACGATCATCCAGTTTAAGGATCACCCGGAACGAGGCGACAGCACTCGTACTTTCAACGGCCACATCGGCTGGATAAAGACGCCGCGGGCGCTGTTGAAGGAGTACGAGCTGACCGGCAGCGAGCTCGACGGCGCCAAGCTGGACGCTGAACTATCCTTTCCAGGGCAGATCAAGCAGGTCCTGACCAATTTGCACGCCGGCTTCCCGGACAGCGTTAACGGCCACGATGTCCAAGTTGTTCAGGGAAACGGCCCTCGCGGCCTACTCGCAACGCTGTATTTCGACAAAGACTCGGGTCTGCTGGTGCGGCTGGTGCGCTATGGACGCACGCCGATCGGCCGAGTTCCCACCCAGGTTGACTATTCCGATTATCGGGACGTCGGCGGAATTAAGTTTCCATTTCAATATACTTTCTCGTGGCTGGACGGCAAAGATTCCTTCAAGCTGAGCGACGTTAAGACCAATGTTCCCATCGATCCCGCGAGGTTCGACAGACCTTCGGTTGATACGAGATAAAGGTACTTATCAAGAGCCTCTTGACATATCAGAATTCGAAGCTGTAGGATTGATTTCAAGATGCCACTGGCATCTAATGGACCTAGTGTAGAAGGAATCACCATGAACGCAAAGTCGCTGATCGTTCTCTCTGCTATCGCCGGACTCCTTCTGGCCGCCGTGCCCGTCTTGGCACATCATTCTTTCGCCGCCGAATTCGACTCCAACCAGCCTATGACGGTGACTGGCGTCGTTACGAAAGTGGAGTGGATGAATCCCCACACTCACTTCTATATCGACGTGAAGGACGAGAGTGGTAAGGTGGTGAACTGGGATGTGGAAACCGGCAGCCCGAACGCACTGTCGCGGCGCGGTTGGACGCGAAACTCGCTGAAGGTCGGAGACACCATAGTGGTGGATGCTTTTCGCGCCAAGGACGGATCTACTCTCGCGTCCGCTCGAAATGTGAAGTTGTCCGACGGCCGAAAGATATTTGCCGGCTCCGCTGACGACGGCAGCCCCGACTCCAAGAGCGGTCCTACCGGCTCGACCAAGTATTAAATCGCTTTTGCCGGAGACTTCAACGTGACAAAACTTACCAATCGCATTTTGCTTGCGGCTACGGTGACAGCGTTACTGCCTCTGGCTTCGTTTCACGCCTTTGCGCAGCCTGCCGCGAAACCGGCGGGAACTGCGGCCACTACGGACGTTCAGCCCACCCCGCGTCTGCCCGACGGCAAAGTCGACTTCGGCGGGAAGGGTGTCTGGGCGCCCATCTGGGTTCTTGATTGGGCTAACAAAAAGTGGGTGAACCAGGCCATTGACGTCCCCTTCAAGCCCGAGGGCTTGGAACTGTTCAAGGAACGGCGCGCCAACAACTCGAAAGATGACCCGGAGGGCTATTGTCTGCCAGCTGGCGTGCCTCGCTACACTGGAACCCCATATCCATTCCAGATAATTCAACTCCCCGATCGCGTGGTGATCCTTTACGAAGGCGCCTCGCACATGTATCGCGTCGTCCTGATGAACGCCGAGCATTCGAAAGATCCCGATCCGACCTGGCTCGGAGAGTCCGTCGGTCATTGGGAAGGCAACGACACGCTGGTCATCGACACTGTCGCCTTCAACGGCAAAACCTGGCTCGACTATGTCGGACATCCGGCTAGCGACCAATTGCACGTGATCGAAAAACTACGGCGTCCCGACTACCGGACTCTGGTGTATGAGGCCACCATCGAAGATCCCAAGTACTACACCAAACCCTGGACAACCAGTTTCAACGTGAAGTTCCAGCCTGGGTGGGAAATCAAAGAGTATGTCTGTCTCGAGAACAACAAAGACTTGCTGCATCTCGGGACGAAAGAGCCGAAGTAACCCTCACGCGGTATCATCGATATAGCGATGGTTCTTGAGGCGGAGGCGACGCATGCGCAGATTCAGCGCATACTCCAGAGCAAGGCGTTCCGAAGCTCGGAAGTACATCGCAACCTGCTCGTTTATTTAGCCGAAAAGTCTCTGGAAGGCGCCGCCGACGGCCTGAAGGAGTACACCGTAGGGCTCGATGTTTTTTCGAAGCCGGCCTCCTTCGATCCTCGGCAGGAATCCGCCGTCCGCATGCACGTTGGGCGCTTGCGTCAAAAACTGGCGGAGTATTATCGCACCGAGGGCGCCGCCGATGCGCTGATCGTCGACCTGCCTAAGGGCGGGTTCAAGATGACGTTTGAGCCGCGCCCGGTTTCGGTTGAGCGCGAGCCTGCGACGCATTCGGCGCATCGCGGCGTGCTGCCGCTGGGCGTTGCCTTGGCGCTGGCCATTTTGGTGGCTTCGTTTTTGGGATTTAGACTCTGGCGCACCGAGCGGGCACCCGAAGCCGCCAAATGGACGCCCGAATTGCAGCAGCTTTGGGCTCCGCTGTTGTCGTCCAACCGTCCGCTCATGCTTTGTCTAACTACGTCGAAAGAATCCGGATCCACGAGCGCCGGCACTGCTAGTGGAGCATTCCTGCTCGGTCAGTTTCTGGCTTCCCGCAAGCCGAACATCATGCTGACTCGGACTGACCTGGTCTCGATGCCGGAAGTCACCATGGACAATGTCATCTTCCTCGGTTCGTCGACCGGCAATCGTCAGATCCAGGCACTCTCGGCCGGTCAGCCGATTGTGCTGGAGCCGGAGGGCATTCGAAACCTGATTCCGCGGCCTGGGGAGCCGGCTTTCATCCCGGATTCGTCGGACAACGACGAGAGTCACGCTCTGATTAGCCTGATGCCCGGCATTTACGGTCACGGCGAACTGCTTTATTTTTCAGGCAATCAAATCGCGAGCGTTATGGCGGCTGTCCAAGCCTTCACAGATCCGGCGTTGGCCCGAAATTTGGTCTCCAAGCTCTCGACCCCGGCCGGCTTTCCCCGCTACTACCAGGTGGTGCTGAAAGTGAAGTCCATGGACAACATGCCCATCGAGATTGCGTATATGTTCCACCGGGATCTCACTGAAAACAAGCAGTCACATACCGGTCACTGACCGCCTATTGACCGCTGTTGGCTTCGTTTTTGCGAGCGCACCATGCTACGCTGCTAACGGCATGAGACCCATCGTCTTCCTGTTTTTCGCGGTCGCGGTCACCGCACAGGCGCCGTCTTTCAAGCCCAAACCGGTCGGCAATCTCAAGCAGGTGATGCGCAGCATCCCCTATCCGAATTCGGACATTATCTTTGGCGTCCAGTCGAATGCCCCCACCGACGAAAAAGCGTGGCAGACGGTGGAAATTGCCGCCATCGCGATCTCTGAAACCGCAACCTTGATTACTATGCCGGGCCGGCTCCGATCGAATGGGCAACCGGTCCCGGTCCAGCGAGCCGATTGGATCAAGTATTCGCAAGGATTGGTCGCCGCGGGACAGGCCTGCTACAAAGCTGCGCAGTCGAAGAGCCAGGATGCCGTAAGCATGTGCACCGACGGGCTTTCCGAGGCCTGCGAAAACTGCCACAAGGTTTACCGTGACAATCAGGCGCAAAAATAAACTTGCCGCCTTGGCCTTGATCGCTACCGCTCCCCTCTTGGCGCATCATTCCTTTTCGCTTGAGTTCGACGCCACCAAGCAGGTCACCTTTCAGGGCGTCGTGACCAAGGTCGAGTGGACGAGCCCACACATCTACTTTTACCTGGACGTGAAGGAGGGGCCGAGTAAGGTTGTGAATTGGGTCTTTGAATCCGCCGGCCCAAACGCGCTGGCCCGGCGGGGCTGGAACCGTAACACACTTAGGATCGGCGACCGGATCACGGTAGTCGGCTATCGCGCCAAGGATGATGTACACGTGGCAGCAGCCAGAGAGGTCGTGCTGGCTGACGGTCGCAAAATGATCGCCGCGTCGCCGAACGATGGCGGTCCGCAGTCTTGATTCGGGCCGTCGCAGCCTTTCTCGCCTTCGCCCCATTGCTCCTGGCTGGGATTACCGGAAGTATTTCCGGCGTGCTCAAGGACCCCAGTGGCGCGGTAATTCCGCGCGTTATGCTGACGTTGACGAACGCGCTGCAAGGCATCCACTTCCAGGCCATGACGGACCAGAACGGTGTCTACACTTTCCCGAGTTTGCCCGTTGGGCGCTACGACCTGAAAATTGAAGCCTCCGGATTTATGCCTTGGGAGCGGAATGGGCTGGTCGTCGACGCCAACAGCGCTATCAGGCTGGACATCACCATGGAAATGGGCGAGAAGCTCGACACCGTGACGGTCTCAGAAAGCGCGAATCATCTGGAAACGGAAAGTACCCAGTTGGGTGATGTTGTGTCTGCCACGAGGATGACAAGCGTCGCCCTCAATGGCCGCAGCTTCACCGACCTTCTGGCGCTTCAACCTGGGATCGTGCCGATGACCACGCAGCAGCCCGAGTCCATCGTCATGGCAGGCGCATCGGTTGCGATTGCGCCTTCCGGCGTTCTGAATCCCGGCAACCAGTCGATCAGCGGCCAGCGGGAGGACGCCAACGGCTTCATGGTGAATGGCGGCGACGTCAAGGAGCTGATGAACGGCGGCACGACGATTGTTCCCAACCTGGATTCGATCGCCGAGTTTCGAATCTTGACCAATAACTTCGATGCCGAGTACGGTAATTACAGCGGCGGCGTGATCAACGTGGTCACCAAGTCGGGCAGCAATGCGCTGCATGGCAGCAGCTTCGAATTCTTGCGGAACACTGATTTGGACGCTCGCAATTTCTTTTCGCCAGAGCGCAGCTTCTATCGGCAAAACCAGTTCGGTGGGACCCTCGGTGGTCCGCTGAAGAAAAACAAACTCTTCTTCTTTGGCGACTATCAAGGAACGCGGCAGAGCCAGGGCGTTGATACCGGGCTCATTCCCGTGCCATCGCTGGCCGACCGGTCGGGCAATCTGAGCGATATTGCATCATCGCTCACAGGCTCGGTAGGTGGCCCGTATTTGGCGAATCTTCTCTCGCAGAAACTGGGCTACAGTGTGACCGCGAACGAGCCCTACTATGCTCCGGGTTGCGTCGCGTCCACGCAATGTGTCTTTCCAAATGCCATCATTCCAGAGCGGGCCTGGTCAGCACCGGCCCAACATCTGTCGCAATATATTCCGGCGCCCAATATTGGGGACTCTACTTTCTCGACTGCCTCAGATGGCAAGATTTTGCGGGACGACAAAGGCAGTCTTCGACTGGATGGCAGCAGTGACCGTTGGGGTCTGCTCACGGCTTACTATTTCTTAGACGACTATTCGTTGAACAATCCTTACCCGACCGGCCAGGGAGGCGCAACCGTCCCCGGCTTCGCCGCTTTGAATCTGGGCCGCTCGCAACTGATCAATCTCGGCCAGACTAAGACCTTCGGCGCCACCATGGTGAACGAACTACGCTTGAGTTACATGCGCAGCGCCAACAATGTCGGCCAGCCCGCGGGCGGCGTCGGTCCGAGTCTCGCTTCGCAAGGCTTTGTCACCGGACGGGGAACTCCTGGCATTGTTCCGCTGGCGCCATCTATTGAAGGGATTGAAAATGCCACCTTCAATTCCTTTGTGATCGGAACGCCGACCACCAACCTGACGCAGGCCAACAACACTTTCGCCCTGATTGACAACCTGTCGAAAGTGATGGGCACGCATAGCATCAAAGCCGGAGTTCAGCTTAGCTTCGAACAGGTCAATGTCAATCCCAACCCCACGTTCAATGGCGCTTTCGCTTTCTACGGATCTGAAACCGGTTCCGACTTCGCCGATTTTCTGATCGGGGTCGCCAGCAACTACAACCAGGCTGATTCACAGACTTACTATGCACGCCACAAATATGCCGCGGCGTTCGTTCAGGATAGCTGGCGGGCCACGCCCAGCCTGACGCTGAACTACGGGCTGCGCTGGGATTTGATGCAGTATTGGTCGGAGAAATATAATCAGATTCCGACTTTCGTCCTGGGAGAGCAATCCAAGGTTTATCCGACCGCTCCCACCAGCCTCGTCTATCCGACCGACGCGGGTGTGCCGAATACGTTGGTGCCGGAAGGCAATCGTTTCTCGCCCCGGCTGGGCTTAGCGTATTCGCCCAGCAAGAAAGACGGGCTGCTCGGCAAGATTGTCGGTGGCCCCGGGAAAACCAGCATCCGCGCCGGCTTCGGCATTTTTTATTCGGTGATTGAGGGCAACACGGTAGCCATCGACGAGCCGCAGCCACCCTACGGCTCGAGCTACACCAGTTCGGGTAGACCGTTGTTTGCGACGCCATTCATCTCATCCGCCGATGGCCAGGTTCATGTGCAGCCTTTTCCGTTGGCGTTTCCGCCTTTGAACGCATCGGCAACTCACCCCAACCCGAACATCGATTTCTCTCCGTTTTTACCGCAAGCCGGCATGACAGCTCCGCCCCCCGGCAACACGTACCCGTATAACGAGAATTATTTCTTGTCGATAGAACGCGAGCTTTGGGCCAATACGTTGCTGAGCTTGAGCTATGTCGGCTCGCAGGCTCATCACTTGTTGGCGATCTACTCGGCAAATCCAGGGAATCCGGCTCTTTGCCTGGCTTTGAGCCAACCCAGCGCAGTCGCCCCAGGGTCGCCTACCTGCGGACAATTCGGGGAGGACACGACCTACACGACCGCGGCCGGCCAAGTCATCAACGGCACTCGGGGACCGCTCGGGCCCAATTTCCACAACAACGATTACGATGCCAGCATTGGAAACTCGAATTACAATTCGTTTCAGGCCAGCTTGAGGCACTCCGGTGCGCGACTCGATTTCATGCTGGCTTATACGTTCAGCAAATCCATTGACCAGGCTTCCAGTATTTCCGACCCTTTGAATCCTTTTAATTTCCGGTTAACCCGCGGACTTTCGGCCTGGGATCTTACTCACGATCTGGTGGCGACGTATTTGTATCAACTTCCACTGAGCCATTTATCCGGCCGTGCGAAGTTCCTGACCGAAGGATGGTCGATATCCGGAATCACGCGGCTCGCTTCTGGCTTCCCGGTGACCATTTCCAGCGATACCGACCGGTCTTTTATGGGAAGCTTGCCGAATGGGGTAAACAATCACAGCCTCGATCTGCCGGACTACACTCCAGGCCCTCTGAACATTAATGGCGATCCACGTAATGCTCTCCCGTATTTCAATACGTCGCTCTTCAGCGCCAACGCCCTCGGCACCCCCGGATCGGCCTCGCGCCGCAGCTTCCACGGACCGGGTATGCTCAATTTCGATCTGGCCCTGCTGCGCACGTTTCGCTTCTCGGAATCGAAGGCGCTGCAGTTCCGACTGGAAACTTTCAACACCTTCAACCATGCTCAGTTCTTTGGGCCGGTGGCGGTGGATGGCGACTTTAACAGCAAATCATTCGGCCAGGTTATCAATGCCACGCCGCCGCGACTGATGCAGGTCGCCTTAAAATTCAGCTTCTAATTATGAAAACCATATTGATTCTCGTGCTCGTAAGCATGTCAGGTGCCTTCGGGCAAACTTTTCGAAGCGAGCCGCTCGCGAATCCGGCCGGACCGGGCAGTATTCAGTCCAACTGGTCTGCCACTCCCAATGGCGGCGCGCTTCTGAGCTGGGTTGAGCCCGCAAAAGGCGGCTCTCTTTCACTGCGCTATGCGGTGCGTCACGGGTCCAATTGGTCGGAGCCTCGCACCATCGCCTCTCAGCGCCACTTCTTCCGGCATCCGGCTGAATTGCCGGAGGTCGCGCAATTGAGCGAGCATCAATGGCTGGCGCATTGGGTGGAGATGCCCAAGGAGGAGAGCGAAGCCGAGTATGTTTACACTTCCGCTTCCACTGATGGCGTGCAGTGGACGATGCCTGTCATGGCGCATCGCGATCGCGCAGCGGTACAGCACGGCTTAGCTTCGATGGTCGCGAGCGGGTCGGCGGAAACCTCGCTCTTCTGGTTGAAAGGGGGCGCCAATGAGGAAGCCCCAACGGCTATGATGCGAACGATCGTCGACGCGTCGGGAAAGGAGATTCGAGAGGAGCGCCTCGCTCCGGATGTGTGCGCCTGCTGCCCGACTGCTGTTGCGAAGACAGCCAAAGGCTTGCTGCTCGCTTATCGAGGCCACACTTCCGAAGACATCCGCGATATTTCCGTACTGCGCCTGGAGAACGGACACTGGTCCCAGCCCAAGAATCTCTACGCCGACAACTGGAAAATCAACGCCTGCCCAACCAATGCCGCTTCCGTCGCGGCGTTGGGCGACAAAGTCGCGATCTCGTGGTTCACTTCGGCGCAAGATGCGCCTAAGACCGAAATCGCGTTCTCCAGCGACAGCGGTTCCACCTTCACCAAGCCCTCAACCGTCAGCACCGGACACTCGTTCGGCTACACATCGGTTGTTCTCGATGATTCGGGCGCCCTGGTGTCCTGGCTGGAGCAACGGACGGGTGGCGGTGCAGCGCGCGTGCTGGTTCGGCCGATCAGTTTTGCAGGAGCCGCCGGGCTGGTCGTGCAGGTAGCCGAGGGAGGCAGAATGGGCCTGGGATATCCACGCCTCTTTCATTCCGGCGGCGACACTTTTATCACTTGGGGCGATGCCAAGCAGGTCCAGACCGCGCGTCTGAAAAAATAGCTCGCGGGCGCGTGCGTGTTACACTGAAAAGAAATTATGAGAGAGCGCTCAGAGGGCTCGGACCTCGCTGGGCAAGCTTATGTCATCATTCGTGAGCGAATCCTGCGCGGAGAAATAGCCATCGGCCAAGTCATCTCGCGCCGGAAGATCGCGGTCGAGTTGGGGATGAGCTTTCTGCCAGTTTCGGAGGCGTTTTTAAGGCTTGAATTTGAAGGGCTATTGGAGAGCCGCCCGCGGGCCGGAACACGCGTCCGCATCCCGAGCAGAGAAGATGTTCGTGGTCACTACCTGGTGCGAGAAGCGCTGGAAGCGGAAGCCGCCAGATTGTTCACGGAAACGGCGACTCCTGAGGAGCGCGCTGAGTTGCTCAAGCTGGCCGCTCGCGTGGACGCGATGTCAGTGCAGGAGGAGACGGATCGCTTCCACTACCTGAATTTGCACTCTAAGCTGCACCGGCGGATCGCCGAATCCACGCGCTGTCCGGCGCTTTGCGAGGCCATCGAGAAGACCCGCGCGCTTTCGTCCACCTGGCTATGTGTAGCCCGCACATTTCCAAACGGACATGCGCCCCGCCGTCACATCGAACTATTGGAAGTTCTGGTTCGGGGCGATCGCGAGGCGGCCGCCGCGGCGATGCGAGAACACGTGACTACCAGCATGCAACGAGCCTTGGAGCGTTTGGAACCGTATTTCCGCGCCCGCAAGACTCACGGGAAGACCTATTCGCGCAATCCCAAGAAGCAGTTCGTCGTCGAAATGCCTGTCGAGCACAATCGCAGCCTCACTATCGAAAGCAGCCCGCAGGCCTAGCTTGAATCCCGGCATCATGCGGGAGCATCTGAAATATCCATGGAGACGGAAGTCGGCACAGTACAGACAGCCCCGGTAAAAAACGAAGGCCAGAAGACCGTCTACCCGATCCTGATTGCCGCCAGCTTCTGCCATTTTTTGAACGACATGGTGCAGTCGTTGCTACCGGCGATTTATCCGCTACTCAAACAAACCTTTGCGCTGGACTTCGGCCAAATCGGGCTAATCACGCTGACCTATCAGTTGGTGGCTTCAGTCTTGCAGCCCGCTATCGGACTGTATACCGACATGCGGCCGAAGCCGTACTCGCTGACCGTTGGAATGGGCTTCACTCTAGTCGGCTTGCTGATCCTGTCGGTCTCGCCCACTTACGGCGTGCTGCTTTTTGCGGCAGCGCTGGTGGGCATGGGCTCGGCCATCTTTCATCCGGAGTCTTCGCGTGTCGTGCGTACAGCGTCGGGCGGCAAGCACGGATTCGCACAGTCGTTCTTCCAGGTGGGTGGGAATACAGGGTCGGCCATGGGCCCGTTGCTAGCGGCCTTTATCGTGTTGCCGCGAGGGAAGGGATCCATCGCCTGGTTTTCATTAGTGGCCCTGCTCGGAATGATCGTGCTGGCGCGCGTGGGAGCGTGGTCGAAGACTCATCGGAAGATCGCCGCCAAGACGCTGGCTGCTAGCGCCCAACAGCGGCACGACCTGTCTCCCAGGACCGTGGCGTTCTCCATTGCGATTTTGATCGCGCTGATCTTTTCGAAGTTCTTTTATATGGTCAGCCTCAACAGCTATTACACGTTTTACTTGATGAGCAAATTTCACGTGAGCGTGCAAAGCTCACAGATTTATCTGTTCATTTTTATGGGCGCGGTTGCGGCTGGAACGTTGATTGGCGGACCGATCGGCGATCGCTTCGGACGCAAGCCGGTGATCTGGGCTTCGATCCTCGGCGTCCTTCCGTTCACCTTGATGCTGCCATATGCCAATCTTTTCTGGACTAGCATTCTGACGGTGATCATCGGCGTCATCTTGGCTTCGGCTTTCTCGGCGATTCTGGTGTACGCGCAGGAACTGGTGCCCGGCAAGATCGGCATGGTCTCCGGCATGTTCTTCGGACTAGCGTTTGGAATGGCCGGCATCGGCGCGGCTGTGTTGGGCAATCTGGCCGACCGCACCAGCATCAATTTTGTCTACCAGGTTTGTTCGTTTCTGCCCGCTATCGGATTGTTGACCGGATTCCTGCCGAACATCGAGAAGTCGAAACGGCAACGCGCCTAGGGGCCAGGTGTCGCCGATGAACGGGAATAATGATATTGCATGTGATATTATTGCAAACGATGCAGTATGCGGCTGGTTCTAGATACGGATGTAGTGGTTGCGGCGCTGCGGAGCGATCAGGGCGCGTCTCGACAATTGCTCTTAGGCGCACTGGATCGACGGATTACAATGCTGGCTTCGGTTCCGCTCATGTTAGAGTACGAAGCTGTTTTGACCCGGCCCGATCAGTTGGCCTATATCGGTTTGAGCGTCGCGGAAATAAATGTTGTGCTGGACGCCTTGGCCTCCGTGATCGAACCAGTTCCTCTTCACTTTGTATGGAGACCACGACTCAAGGACCCAGCAGACGAGATGGTGTTGGATACAGCCGTGAACGGCGATGCAGACAGACTAGCTACTTTCAATCTGCGCCATCTTCGAGACGCTGCGATGGAATTTGGTATTCGAGCGGACCGCCCTGGGGTGATCCTACGGGAAATTAGAGGTGCAAGAACATGAGGAAGAGCAACGTGGCCCTGCGTCTTCAGACATCGTTGCTGGAGGAAGCCAAGCGCGTCGCCGAATCAGAAGGCGTGGCTCTGAACCAATTAATTAATGTCGCCGTGGCCGAGAAGTTGTCGGCGCTGCGCACGGAGGACTATTTTCGCGAACGGTCCAGCCGCGCCAATATCAGCAAGGCGAAGCGCATTCTCAAACGCGCAGGAAGAGGCCGGCCGCCAGTTGCTGGGGATGAGCGGTAAGTCTCTTCAGTCCGCAGCCGCGGACAGCTTGGCGATCGCATCCAGCACTTCACGGTAGCTCTTGGGAGCTTCGCCGCCGAAGCGCTGCTTCAATCCAAGCTGCGCGCTCCAGTCCATTCGGCGGACGATGGCCTCGGCCATGATGGGCTCAATGTCGAGCGATCGCAAAGTCTCGGCAACTTCCTCCATTTCTCGCGCTCGGCGCTCGCCATGAACCACCACGCGGCCGATCATGTAATCGGCTAGCTTCGGCCAATCGATCCCCGGAAAGCTCTCGGCCAGTGACGCAAAGACGCGCGGCTCGGCGCCGTAGCGGCTCGCACCGAGCACGCATTCGGTAATCAGCGCCTCCATGCCCTTCACTATGATGCTGCGAAACATCTTCGTGGCCGAGGCGACTCCGATTTCGCGGGCTGCGATCTCGATTGAAAATCCAAGAGGCTTGAGGCGGTCCGCGAATTCTGGCGCTGCTCCGCCGCCGGCCAGCATCGGCACGCGATGGCCATAGGGCGGAACGGGCGCCATCATCGCTATCTCCACGAATCGGGCGCCGGTGGTTTCGATGGTTCGCGCGATGGATTGTTTCAAGCCCGGCGAAATCGAATTCAGGTCCGCATAAGTGTGGCGCGCGCTGAGGTACGGCGCGTTTTGCTCGGCGGCTTGCGCCGCTTGATTTGCGGTCACGGTGGACAAAATGATTTCGGATGCATCAGCGAGTTCGGCATTAGTCTCGACAAGACGAGTGCCGGTCTCTTGCGCTCGCTTGCGGATCGTTTCTCCAAGCCCTGGACTGCGGGAGTTGATATCGTAGGACACGCAGTGCTGGCCCACACCTTTGGCAATGTGGAAGGCGGCCTCGCCAAAACCAACAAATCCGATCGAGATTCCGTTTGCCATCAGAGCGCCCCAATCAACTTCCAGTAGCCGGTTGATATCACCACGGTCAGGAGCGTGAGAACCCCATACATGTTCGCGAGCTTCACGCGTTCACTGGCGCTAAAGGCCATCCCTTCGGTAATGCCTTCACCCATAGCCACCCAAATGTTCTGATAGCTTGCCCAGAACGGCACCGAGGCCAGGATCAACGCGGCCATCAGTACCAGCGGGGGAATTCCGGCCGCGCTAGTGGTATCGACAATCGGAATGAACAAGACCGCAATGGCGATGAATCCGCTGGGATCGAGGAAACGTACCGCGAACATGGCGATCGCGACCACCAACAGCAGCACGATGGCGTTGAACGTCAGATGCTGTGCGATGGGCACGAAGTAGCCGGCCAGCCAGTCGGTGATCTTGTATTCGGTGAGTACGTTGCCCAGGCTGAAAATTCCGCCCATAAAGAGCAATAGCGTCCAGGATATTCCAGGACCGATATCAGCATTGCCGACGATCCCGGCCAATGCGAACGCGGCTAATCCGACCATGCCGATGAAGAAGCTAGGCAGATGATGCCAGCGATCGGTTGCCCAAAACAGAATCGAGCAGGCCACGATGATGGCGGTGATCGTTTCGGCGCGGCCCATCGATCCCAGGTCACGAAGCTTCTTGCGAACGAACTCGGGAGACGAGTCAAGCGCCTTCTCCGGCTTCAACATCCACTGATTACCAAACACAATGAGCGCGCACAATAGCAGGGTCGGCAACTCGAGAATCCTCGCGTAGGCGAGATAGCTTAACGGCAGATGCTTGACCTGGAACAAAGAATCGACCACCGGGCCGAAGAGCGATCCATATAGCAGGCCGCATCCCGGCACCACCGCCATCTCAACGGTCGTGAGCATGATGAGAGCGGAGCCTTGGCTGCGCGGCTTCAAATCGAGCGACTTCACCAGCGCCCAGGCGATCGGCACCATGATCGCGGTTCGCACGGTCATGGATGGAATGCCGAGCGAAAGCACTGCGCCGATTACGAAGAACGCGGCTAGAATCCCGGAGTACGTGGCTGGGAACAACGACAGTATCCAATAGGAAATTCGGGCCGCCAGACCAGTGCGCTGCATGGCAAAGCCATAAAAGAGCACAGCTAACAAAATCCACCAGGAGCCGGTGGAGAATCCGCTAAGTGCCAGCGCAGGTTTGACGCCGGCCGGAATCAACAGCGCCATCATCAAGACCGACGCTACGCCGTTGTTCATCACTTGAAAAGCCCAGAGCACGATCGTGAATCCGGTGACAGCGAGCGCGACCTGGCCGATTCTAGACAAGCCCTGTGGCGTCGGCATGAAGAAGATCGCCGCGCCTATCGCGATGGCCAGCAGAAAGGGCCCCCACTTGACGCGTGCCGCGGCGGCTGTGACGGGCTGGGCGGTAGCAGTGGCCATAAAAACGAAGCCTGATTTATTGCTTCGCCGCGGCCTGTTCCTGTCGCATTCTCCGCTGCTCGGCCTGAACTACAATGAGCGACATCCACATGCCTAAGGGATGCGCGCCGGCTTCCACCAGCGGATGCGGCTTCAGGGACCGTACCGCATCGATGCTCTCGTCTTTCATGGTTTCGAGAACTTCGGCCTGCTGGTCGGTAAGCCCGTAGTCGGCGGCCAGAGCTTTGGTGTTCTCGAACAGACGCCGTCGCAGCGGCTGGCTGAAACGTAAATCAAAAAGCAGCTTGTTCAGCGGATAAATTGCCGGATCAGGGTGCTTATAGAATTGATATCCACCGCTTTGAAATGTGAAGGCCGGCTCTGGTTCCGGCGTCGTCGGCGCATTCTTCTTGTTGGGTATGAAGCGCATCACTGCGTGGCCATGGTGCCAGGTGGGCTGATAAGTGATCAATTCGCCCGGCCGATTGCCAATGGCGCCGAACATCACCATCCAGGGAAGCATCTCGGTGTTGCCGACCTCGTCCAACTCTTCGCTGGTCAACTTGAGAAGGGCATCATTGTGGCCGCGCTCCATCTGGGCGATGGCCCACCAGTCGAAATCGTAAGCCGGCTGCGGATATTTCCACGCGCCAGGATAATGGGACATCCCACCGCTGGCGACGATCGCGACTTTATAAGGAGACGCCGCCACAGCGTCCTTGATCGCGGCTCCAAGCTGAGCGCAACGCTTCGCGGTCGGAAGCGGCGGCAGGTAGGTGTTCACAAAGATGGGGACCACAGGGATGGCACGGCCCTCGATCACCCATTCGTAGACAGCGGCGAACGCGTGTCCCAGCTCAGCGTCTTGAGAATAGGTCATGTCGAATCCGGCATTCACCAGCTTGTCGAGCAACTCCTCGGCGAAGGGATGAACCGGAAGAGCATAGGTCTTGCGAGCAAACGCCGCTTTCGATTTCTCGCCGCCTACGATTGCGAAAGTCGGCACGGCTGACAGAAAGAATGTTTCGAGGTGATCGGCGCCGATTACGATTACGGCGTCGGGTTTGATTTCGTCGAGGTCCTTGCCGAGCTGGCGCATGGCCGCGATGTCCGCGTCCAGCTGAGCAGGATCCTCACTGGGAGGATAGGTGAATAACTGTGGCGCATGAACCGTCGCCATCGCCGCTACGATCTGTCCCATTTTCTTAACCTCCTGCTACGCTCCGGCCCTTATCCGATACTTCGTCGGGGAGCTCCTCGACATACTCGACGCCGAGCTCTTTCAGCTTAGCTCGCAGGCCGTAAAAGTCGACTCCCAGTTCACCTTTGCCCAAACGCTCGCGCGACTTTTGTTCTTTAGTTCGGCGCTGATCGCCCAGTTTGGCAATTTCCGCGACTTCCGCGCGCGGCACCACGACGACGCCGTCCGCATCGCCGACAATAACATCGCCCGGGTCAACCATTGCGCCCGCGCAAACGATAGGAACGTTGACCGAGCCGGCACTTGCTTTCACGGTGCCCTGCGCGGAAACGGCCTTGGCCCAAACAGGAAACTGCATCGCGGTGAGGTCGGTTGTATCGCGCACGCCGGCGTCTATGATCAATCCGATTACGCCGTGCGCCCGGCAGGAAACTCCGAGCAGCTCACCGAACATTCCATCCGTCGAATCGGACAATGGAGCGACCACCAGCACGTCGCCGGGCTTACATACCTCGATAGCAGCATGAATCATGAGGTTATCGCCGGGATGGCACAAGACCGTGATCGCAGGTCCAGAAACTTTGGCGGTGGGATAAATGGGACGCATGTACGGTCGCAGGAGACCAGTGCGGCCCTGCGCCTCGTGGACAGTGGCGACACCCAGATCGCCCAGCAGGCGTATGGTATCGGCATCCGGCCGGCGAATGCTGCGAACAACTTTATGGCTCATTGGTGACGATTCTATTGAATCAGAGCGCCCGGATTGGTGACAGCCATGCGCCGGATCTGTTCGGTCGAGAAGCCGGCGTCGAGCAATGTCTGGGCGAACATGGCGAAGCCTTCGGCCACCGGCGGATTGATGGTCTGGCCGAGGTCGGTTGAAAGCACGCAGCGCTCCGGGCCGACTTTTCGGATGCTGTGCAGCACTGCATCCCAAGGGGCCTTGCCGGTATGCATAGTGGTGAAGCAATGCTCGATGAAAGCTCCCGCGTCGGCAAGTTCGAGTTGCTCTTCGGCGGAGAAATTCTGCGACGGGAATTCGGCGTGCGTGACTAGGACGCGGTGCAGTTTCATCTCTCGCGCAGTGCGGACCAGCGGAAAGATCTCGTGCCGGCCCAGGTGTCCGGTAGCCAGGATCATGTTGTGGCGGCCGATGAGTTCGAGGCACCGCCGGGTTGCTTCGTTAACTCTGCCATTTTCATCCAGCACCGTGAGAGGCTCGGGCGCGATGCCGTCGGCGGCCAGTTCGCGCTGGATCTTGGCCCAGAACGGGAGTTTGGTGCTGGGTCCATCCACGCGTCCGGCGGTTTCGTTGGCGGCGTCCACGGTGGGCATCCATACGATTTTGGCTCCCGAGCGGCCGGCCAGTTCCACCGCGACCGGGTTCAATCCGCCAATGCTGTGGTTAAGCGTGAGGGCACCAAAAGCCTGAATCCCTGGAACCGCGCGGCAAACCACCTTGGCGCGTTCCGCAGTCGGAATGTAGTGCGATTTAAGCACGAAGCCTTTGAGACCTCGCGCCAGAAACTCTTCCGCCAGACCTACATCGTCGATGCGGCGTTCGATGACATCAGGCGCTACGTGGACCTGCAGATCATATGCGCCGTGAATCGCTTTCCAAGCTAACTCACTGACCGAGGTGGCTTTCCCCGAGGCGACTTGCGTACTCATGGCAAGAGGCAGTATGACAGCCCGCGGACTGCGCTGTCAAGCCATCTGATATTTCAAATCGGGCGGCGAAAGAGCTCTCGTTATTCGGCCAGAAGCATTGTGTGAACGTAAGCTTTGCGCTATACTCAGTTCCCATGGAACCAAGTAAACCTCCCTCGAAACTTGACCAACATGAGGTCGTCAGCAGGCGCAGCTTCGGAGGGAAACTGCTGTATGTTCCACCGACGGTGCTGGCGGTGATCAAAGCTACCGAACGACCGGCCCTGGCTCAGAGCGGCGCCGTGCTAAGTTAGCACCAAGGTTTGGCGTTATTAGGTACTGATCTGCTTGTCCGCCACCCTGAAGTTGACGCCAATCCTCTTCCTGACCAAACTGTTTTGCTTTTCCAGAAAGACACCAGCCTGGCGGTCCCGGTCAATCAATCAGCCGCTGCGATCTGGGAGATGTGTGATGGCGCCCATACCCTCGACCAGATAGTTGATAAACTTGCTGAGACATACGATCAACAGCGGACCCTGATCGAGCAGGACGTGCGGACTTTTCTGAATGAACTACTGCGTCTAGGATTCGTGGAGCGGCGGTGCTGATAATGACCGCACCACAGAAGATCGCGCGGGCGGAGTCGTTCTGCGTATACGATTTTCCTTTTTGCCTGCGCAGCAATGTGCCAGAAGCCCAAAGTTTGATTGCCGGGCTTTATCGGAATTTTCTGGCGCCCAGTTTCGAAGGACCCGTGGCCCAAGCAATTATTGACCGTGAGAGCGAAGCGCGGTTCTCTTGGCGGTTCCTTGAGAAGGCCGGCGTGACGGCGACATTGCCAGGCGCGCTGTGGAACTTGGAGGCGGCCCTTTGTGAGAGTATCATCCGATCGCAGCCGCGCGCGATTGCGATTCATGCGGCGACCATACCAGTGGGAAACTTCATGGCGCTGCTGGCCGGCTGCTCCGATGCGGGAAAGACTACGTTAAGCATGGCGCTGGCTCGGCGCGGATTCAGGGTTGCCGGCGACGACGTAGCTCTGGTAGATCCAGAGACGCTGAATGTGCTTCCCATCCCTAGATGTTTTCATGTGGACGATCCAGGAGCCATACTTTTGGAAGCTGATGGCCTGCGGCTACCGGCTGCCTGGCCGCGCTTCCGCTTTATCGTTCCGAATGATTTTGGCATAGCAACCGAGCCGCCTGGCCGCGCTCGATGCTTGATTTTCATACGAGGCCCGCGTGCAGGATATCCCAGTATCGAGCCGGTTGCTCAGGCGGAGATGACTGCCCGAATGCTCGGTGAAACGGGACAGGGTCCGCTTTCAGATCCGGAAACGGTCAGAGTGATTTGCGGGCTGGCCGCGGGCGCATCCTGTTTCGCGTTAACGCCGGGTCCGCTCGGCGCGACAGCCGATGCAGTTGCCGATTTGCTGCGCAAAACCATGCGATCCGTGGATTGATTACTGTGGGTTGATTGCTTATGGAAATGCAAGTCGCAACCGATCTCGGCACCGGAACTAGATTGCTTCTCCGCCTATGGAGAGGCCTGCACGAGGCCGGTTACAATGCCGCGGGGGAAGAAGACTGGCAATCGCTGCTGGCGGCATGCGAACACCATCAGGTATCCCCGATCGTTTTTCATCGTCTCCAGGGCCGCTGCGATAATCCGGTTCCCGCTCAAGTCTTGGAGCAATTGCGCGCGCTCTTTTACCGCGTCTCGGCCTACAACCATCGTTTAGCCGTTCTTCTGGTTGAATTGATCGCTCAATTCGAGCAACAGCATATTCCTTGCCTGGCATTAAAAGGGCCGGCGGTTGCGCTGGGTGTTCACGGAGATCTTTCGCTCCGGCAATACGAAGACATCGACATAATGGTACGCGTTGAGGACGTCTCCAAAGCGGTCGATCTACTTTTCAGCAATGGACTGAATCCATCCAGAGGCCACGCCGGACGGCACAAAGACGTGAAGCTGTTTCATGAGATCACCTTGGTAGCCGCTGACAAGTCATACAGCGTGGATCTGCATTGGCAATTGGCTCCGCCCTATGCATGCGTATTCGGCCCCGATCCTTCCCAGCTATGGCGGCGGGCCGTAAAGCTGCATCTGCCGCCCGGAGATGTGCAGGTTCTGGGTCGGGAAGATATGTTCCTGGCTCTGTGCCAACACGGGAGCAGGCATCGATGGTGGCAGCTCAAGTGGTTATTCGATGTCGCCCAAATGCTGCGCAACGCTGAAACGTTGGATTGGTCGCGCATCGAAGAGGTGATGAAGATATATCCGATGGCTCGCCCGCCCGCCAGTCTGGCGGCCTTGCTCGCGGGTGAATTGCTGGGAGTCCATGCGCCATCGGAGCTCGCCAAGATTCTGGAGCCGGACAAGCGCACAGTTGCAGTAGCCCGAGCGATTCGCGATGAATTCCAGGCCCACGGCCAGACCAATCGTAGTTCGCACGACACGTTGCTGGGGCTGGAAGAGCGCCCCCTTGTCCGTGCGAAATACCTGGCCAAGGAGGCGGTCCAGTATCCCGTGCGGGAGGTTCTCTTCACTATTACAAAGAAGGATCTGGAGTTTGTGCAGCTGCCGCAAAGACTCCGCCTGCTTTATTACTTCATTCGTCCGCTGCGGCTCATGGTTCAACACGGCTGGGGTGCGGCGCGCCGGATTTGGTCTATGGCGCGCTAATGCAGTCCTGGGCCCGGGCCTCGTTAGGCTAATGTCGCAGTGGTCGCGAAGGGCATCACTGGGGAAGGCAACGACGATTCGGGCGGCTCCGCCGGGGAAAGTATCCCATGCTGGAGCGCGTACCTGGTGAGGTCGGCGGTTGTGCGCAGCCCCAGCTTATCCATAATCGCCATTTTGTGAAAGACGGCTGTCTTGACGGAAAGGCCCAGCGCGTTGGCGACCTCTTTGGCGGTTCGGCCTTGGGCAACCAACTGGAGCACCTCGCGTTGCCGCAAAGTCAGACCTCTTCCGGTAGGATGGCCCTTCCGGTTCGTTACCGACGCAGGCAAGCGCTCGCCCAGCGGCTGAGGCAGGTACGAATGGCCGTCAAGAACACCTCGGATCGCAGTCACAAGTTCCGAAACTGCGCACGATTTCAGAACATAACCCGATGCGCCAGAGCGTATCGCTTCCGCAACGAGCTCCGGTTGGTTATGCATGGTCACCAATACAATCTTGGTCGTGGGCGAAAGATCGCGCAATTGACGGATTGCTTCAAAACCGTCCAAGCCCGGCATACAGAAATCAAGCAGAAGCAGGTCGGGCCGGAGCGTTACAACGGTGTTAAGGAGCGCGCAGCCGTCGGGGACAATCTCCACACCGGGAAATTCGTACTCCAACAGCCGTTGCAGGCACTGGGCCGTCAAGGTGTCATCCGCGATTAATAGGTAAGGTCTCCGCTGCATTGCGTGTTAGACAGATTTTAGACGGCAAGTGTTTCATTCTTAAATATTTATTCATCAAATAGGGTATGCGGTATAGTACTTTGGTCGTAGGCAGGCTTAACGCAATGTCTCTAAGGGAAATACGCTAAAATTAGCGATGCAGATTTGACCCTGGAGATCTGCTCCGGGAGGTACCTTATGCGTCTCGCAAATCGAATGACACCAACGACACATATGTTGGTTGGATCCTTTGCCTCGATGATAGCCATGCTGGGAGCCGGCCGGGCGGCCGAAAGTTCTCCGCCCTCCAATGATCTACCCAATCCTTACCGCACCGTAACAAATTGGGCACAATTGCCGGACGGAAGGAAATGGGGGTCAACGGCCGGGGTGGATATAGCACCGGATGGAAACATATGGGCGTATGATCGATGCGGCGTGAACAATTGCGCCGACTCAAATCTGGATCCGATCCTGGAGTTCGATACTTCGGGCAAGCTGCTGAGACACTGGGGCGCGGGAATGTTCGTGTTTCCCCACGGTTTTTTCGTGGACAAGCAAGGAAACGTGTGGGTGACTGACGAGCAGGCATCGAAAGATGGGACCAGGGGATTGCAGGTTTTCAAGCTCAGTCCGGAGGGCAAGGTTTTGCTGACGCTCGGTAAGGCAGGAGTGAAGGGAACGGGTTCAGACACGTTCGGCGCTCCAGCCGATGTCGTGGTGGCTCCGAATGGCGACATCTTCGTCGCCGACGGACACACCGGCTGTATGTGCGACAATGCGCGCATTGTTAAATTTTCGAAGGACGGAAAATTTATCAAAGAGTTCGGCAAAAAAGGCACGGGTCCGGGTGAATTTGATGGTCCGCACGCGCTAGCGTTCGACTCCAAAGGCCGACTGTTCGTCGGCGATCGCACCAACAATCGCATCCAGATATTCGATCAGACCGGCAAGTTCATCGCCGAGTGGAAACAGTTCGGCCGGCCGAGCGGGATCTTCATCACCAAGGACGACACGATCTATGTGACGGATTCCGAGTCAAAGGACGCGGATGGTTATGGACACAATCCGGGCTGCCATCGCGGCATCCGGATCGGAAGCGCCAAGGACGGCAAGGTGACGGCCTACATTCCTGACCCTGATCCAAAGGGCGGATCGAGTATGTCGGAAGGCGTTGCGGTGGACCATCAGGGCAACGTCTACGGCGCGGAGGTCGGTCCTAAAGATCTGAAGAAGTACGTTAAGAATTAGCGAGCGCGAACCGTGGGGCCACTACCGGATGATGAGTTCGCCCACGGCCCACGAATCCATTGGCGGCGGGGCTGCCGTTTTTCTGTTTGATGGCCGGCCTTAAACGGAAGAGCGGGGCGCCGGCGGGAATTCAGATCTCCGTCTTTCCATTCGGCGACGAACGTCTGGTGAGGGCCGCTGTGCTGTTGGAATCGAACGCAATGGTGGGTCGGATGGTCTGGCTGGGGAGCGTTACAGAGTTGCTTCATACGCGTGAGTTCAGAGCCCAAAAAATGACCTTCAAGGCTCCGATTTGCATTAGCAAAGCCAATCCCAACGCGGCGGGAATCACCGTCATGATCATTATCAGTTCCACGCTTATTTATGAGCATTCAGAATGCCAAAACAAAAAAGCCCCCTTGGAGACAGGGCGCGTTGCTAACCGAAGTTCTGGTGTGTAACACTAACAGCCGTTCGGATAAATCTACCGGTCTTGCAAAGCGTTGCCGCCTCTTAGGACTGCACGTAACGGAATGTTTGAACGAGCTTTCTGAGCTTGGCATTCGATCTGCCCGGAGTCCTTAGGAGACTACAATGCAAAGTCCAGATCCAAAGCCCCCACGCCCCGATCCTGATCCAAAGCCGGACGAGCCTCATCTTCCCGGACCAGACCCCGATCCACCGGGTCCGGATGTCATTGATCCACCCGTGAAGACTCCCATGTGGACGTAGGCGCCGGTGCTTCACACACGCACTTACACCAAGCGCGTTAGCCGATGGACTTTTTTGTCACCAGTTACGATATGACGTGGACTTCAAAGTGCACGGTGGGCCAGGTAGGAATTCGCGATGGACGCCGACCGGCTCAGAGCCGCTTTTATCAAACGCCAATTAGAGCGAGTTCTGAAGCATCGGCACACTTCGTGGGCGGCACGCGCCACTCAGGAACTGGGCCGTTACATCCGCTGGTTCGCCGACTCAATCCCGCAGTCGGAGAAGGCGACGATCGACGCCAAGTTGTCAAAACTGGAAAGAGAAATTTCCAAACGCGGCTAGGCCGGGGAACGGCGATGAGCGCGCCTAGTGAGGTTTCCAGGTAATCAAAATCGATGGCTCGGAATCCTATCTGCACTAAGCGGCGGTAAGAACTTCAACACGCGTCATTTTGTACGAGCACTACAAATTTCCCCGCTAATGTTTCAAAAGGGTTAAGCCCTGGCCATCCACTTGCACCACAGTAAGAGGTTACTCGAATCGGATGGCCGAAATATGGCCGATCAACGTACTCGATCAACCCCCTCGATCAAGCTACTTGAGAAGGCGTAGCGCATCTGACCGGGGGACTATCGAAAGGGGAAGTTATGAACAATATGAAGGACAAGGCAAAAGCCAAGGTGGATGAAGCGGCCAGCGCTGTCAAAAAAGCCAGCGATAAGGTCGTGGACAAATCCAAGGATCTCACTCATCAGGCCGGCAAGGCCGTCGAGAAAGGGGGCAAGCGGATGCAGGACGTCTAAAAGACGAATCTGCGGAGCTCAAGAAAAAAATGAAGATAACAAGAATATTACTACCAGCCCTGCTGTGCGGTTCGTGGCTCGTCTCGTACGGCCAGCAACCCGACAACACCGCAGTGAACAAACGCGATCGGGACCGTAGCGAGCCTACGGCCGACCAGCAGAAAAGCAACGCATCGGATCGGGATCTGACCAAGAAAATCAGGCAATCGATCATGGGCGACAAGTCGCTGTCCACTTACGCGCACAACGTGAAAGTGATCAGCCAGAACGGTGTCGTGACCCTCAAGGGACCGGTCCGTTCCGAAGAGGAAAAAAGAGCAATTGAAGCCAAGGCCATGGACGCTGTCGGCGGCAGTGGAAAAGTCAACAACGAGATGTCCGTGAAGCCCGAGCATCAATAATTTTCAAGTATCCAATCTAAAAAAGGAGCATTTCATGGCAGGAAAAAACACAGCAGCATTCGGAATCTATAAGACACGCTCTCAAGCTGAACAGGGTGTCGATCGTCTCATGGCGGCGGGATTTTCCAACAACGACATTTCTGTGTTGTTGCCCGATACCACGAGCTCGAAAGAGTTTGCACACGAGAAGAACACCAAGGCGCCGGAAGGCACAGCGACGGGCGTAGCCACCGGTGGAGTGGTGGGTGGAACACTGGGCTTGCTGGCTGGCATTGGCGCGCTGGCGATTCCCGGCGTCGGCCCGCTCATTGCAGCCGGACCGATCATGGGCGCACTGGCGGGTTTGGGCGTGGGTGGAGCCGTAGGAGGATTGATCGGCGCCCTGGTTGGCATGGGTATCCCTGAGTATGAAGCCAAGCGATACGAAGGCCGCATTAAAGAGGGTGGGATTCTTTTGTCTGTTCATTGCGACACGTCCGAAGAAGTTTCGCGTGCCAAGGATATTCTGAAACAGACCGGGGCGGAAGATATCGCTTCGGCCGGAGAGAGCACTTCCGGAGTGGACAAAGAGACCATCAGAGACGCCAAGCGAACCTCTGAATATCGGGAAGAGACTGTAGTAGTCGAGCCCACTTCACGACCGGCAGAATACAAGGAATACAAGAAGAGCTAGTTGATCGCGTAAAGTTTTCTTGAGGCAGTAGCCGCTCGTCGGCTGCTGCCCTTTTTTCTTTTGGCAAACATTTTATTTGGGTGAAAGTTCCGGCCGACGGGTGTGCCAGTCCGTGGCCTGTTCATACGCGTGCGCCAGCGCGAGGACCTGTAACTCTCCGAAGTGGGGACCGCTGATCTGGACGCCGATGGGCAGGCCGGAACTGGTAAAGCCGCAAGGAACCGAAATTGTAGGCAAGCCGTAAATATCGAAGGGCGCTGTGTTGCGAAGCGAGGACGGGACGCCCGCCGCGGGCGGAGCATCCAGCTTGGCATCGTCGATAGTGGCCGGCGGAACGGGCGTGGTGGGCGTAATGAGCAAGTCTACGGTGGCGAATGTTTCCCCGACAGCGCGGCGCAGGCGGTCAAGTTCACGGTGCCCTTGAATGTAGGCCGCCGCCGTGATTTTTGCACCGCTTTCGATGCGGGCGCGAGTAAACGGCTGGTACAGTTCCGGCGTTTTCGAAAAATAGGGCAGGTGATACGCGTATGCTTCCGCGGCTAGGACCGGTGGGTTTTCATAGGCCGGCAGCCGAACATCGTGGAGGCCTGAGGTCAGCTTGCCGAGCACGTCGATGGCTTTGTCCACGGCGGCCGCGATTTCCGGGTCGAGTTGATCGAAGAAAATCGCGCGAGGAGTGCCGAGGCGAAGGCCGGATACCTTGGTGCGTAACGCTCGCGTGTAGTCAGGGACGGGAGCGTCAATGCTGGTGGTCTCCCGCGAATCATAACCGGCGATAGCGCCGAGCAGCAGGGCGGCGTCGGCCACGGTGCGGCACATGGGTCCGATGTGATCGAGCGACCACGACAGCGGAATGACCCCGCGCGTGCTGACGCGGCCATAGGTGGGCTTGAGACCGACGATGCCACAGTAGGCGGACGGCTGTCGAATGGAACCGCCTGTGTCTGAGCCGAGCGCGCCATAGCAAAGTTCCGCAGCCACGGCTGCCGCAGACCCGCCTGATGATCCGCCGGCGATGTGAGCGACGTTCCACGGATTGTGGACCGGGCCGTAATGAGAGGGCACTGACGTTGCCCCATAGGCGAACTCGTGCATGTTCAGTTTACCCACCAGAACGGCACCCGCCGCTTTAAGGCGCCTTACGACTTCGGCGTCCTCAGTGGGAACCCGATTGGCGAAGACCGCGCTGGCGGCGGTGGTGCGCACGCCGGCGGTGTCGATCAGATCCTTCAGTCCGATGGGAACGCCGTGTAGCGGGCCGCGCCATTTGCCGCTTTGCCGCTCGGCTTCGAGTTCACGAGCCTGCGCCAGGGCCTGCTCGCTCATTACAGTGATGTAAGCGTTGAGCGATGGGTTAAGTTTTTCGATCCGCTTCAGGCACTCCTGGGTCAGCTCGACCGGGGAGGCCGACTTCTTGCGAATCAGCTCCGAGACCTGTTGAAGCGACGGTCCGGCGGCAAGCAGTTGGTTAAAGAAATCACGGCGCGTCTGCATTTAGGCAGCCGGCTTCGGTTCGGGTGCGGTCTTCGGTTCCGCTTCGCCGCGATGGCAGGTGTAGCAGGTGACGTGCATCTTACCATCCGAGAATTGCGTATTGATCTTCTGCGACATCTCGATCATGTGGCGTGCAACTTCCTTCTTCGGATTCTCGTCACTGGCGAAATTGCCTTGAACGTGACAGTAAACGCACTGGACGCCGAGCCCGGCGGTGAAGGTCCGCATGATCTGTCTTATCTCTGTGCCGGAGGTGACCTTCAGGACTTTAAGATTGGTGGGGTTGGGAACTTGCTTAGGCGCTTTTTCCTGCTTGTCCTGGGCGCAGAGCGGCAACAGAATAAAGCAGCAGACGCCTATGAAACGCATGCGAATATGATACATCGATTTGACCAGGATTCGGCTATGCCATCGGACGCCGTGCCGCTATTGCCTGACTATTGGCAACGTGTCCAGCCTGACGGCCTCCATAGCGATCGATCCGTTGGACCGCTCCGTGACCATGACGGCTCGGAATCGGCATTTCGCAAAGTGAGATGCTGATGTTGAGTGTTGTACGAGGCGATTCTCTTTGATTTCGACGGCGTGCTGGCGGATAGCGAACCCGTTCACTTCGAGTGCTGGCAGGAAATACTCCGAAGGTTCGATCTGGATTTGGATTGGAAGACCTACTGCGAGCAGGGAATTGGCATTTCCGATCGGAAACTACTGGCGTTTCTTTCCGAACGGGCCGATCCGCCGGTGGACGTCGAGCTGTTGATCGCAGAGTTTCCGCGAAAGAAGGACATGTTCCGTGCCCGTATGCTCAAGCGCCGACCTTTCTCAGCCGAGGTCTTCGAACTGCTTCAGGAATTGCGCGGCTACCGGCTCGCGGTTGTCACCTCGAGCGGCCAGACAGAAGTAGAGCCAGTTCTGGAAAGGGCTGGCCTACGCAATTACTTTCAGGCTATCGTCTACGGCGGCGATGTTCAGCAGCATAAGCCCGCTCCCGACCCATACTTACTGGCGGTGGAGAAACTCGGCGTGAGAAGCGCGCTGGCCGTCGAGGATTCGAACGCCGGAGAGGCTAGCGCCCGAGCCGCTGGACTAGATGTTCTCCGGGTAGGGACCGCTTCCGAAATGCCCGCCATGCTGCGCCGAAGATTAGGCTTGACGAAGGCGTCCGGCTGAGATTCTATACGGGCCCACCACGCCACAGGCGAAGGCCGGGGATATCACTAAAATCGGTTGTGTTCAGAGTCCAGAGGGCGGCTTCTTTCACCATGGCACAAGCGGCAATCGCAATATCCATCTCCCGGCCCCGCGGACGGCGCAGGGAACCGTAAAGGCGGGCGCTCAGCGAGGCTTCTGGAGCGCCGAACGGAAACGCAGACCCGCTAGGGAGCAGGGCTTCCTGAGCAGCTAATTCCTCCGATAGACGCGGTCCCCGCAACCATTCATACAGAACCGGCGAGGGTAACAGCAGTCTTTCGCCCTGTTCAATAACGGCACGCAGAGCAGCGGCTGATCGCTTAGGCCCGCTCAAGCTGTCGATGACCACCGATGTGTCGATGACGATCATCGCTGCCTGTCGGCCGGAGTCTTGCGTCCACCGGTGCGGCGAGCCTGGCGGAGGGCGGTCAATTCCTGCTTTACGCTGGCCAGCGGCCGGGGCGGGATCGCGGGGACCAGTTGGTCAAAGGCACGCAACAGGCGAGTGCGCTCGGACTCGCTCAGCTTTCCAATACGGTCGTGGAAGTCCTGGATCGCCTCGCGCACTACAGCGCTTTGAGGTTTTGCTAACCTTTCGGCGGCATCGCGAAGGCGTTGAAGCGTAGCGGCATCCAGAGTGAAAGTGACCTTCGTTGATACCATATCAATACCATACTACCATATTGCGGCCTCACAGAATGCTATCCATTCCGCCGCAACCGGAGCGTATCCTGATGCATCCAAACCAGTAATCGTTTAAGTGCGTGAGCTATAATGGGTTCACAGAGAGTCGGGGATTTTGAGATATGCGGGGACTGATCGGAATCCTGTTGGCTATTTCTTGCGGATTCGCGCAAGACAGCTTGCAGCGGGCTGAAGAACTTTATAACAAGACAGACTATAGGGAATCGCTGGCGCTATTGCGTGAAGTTTCTCCGCCGCACGATGTCTTTCCAACCCCAGCGGCTGCCTATAACCTTATCGGAAGAGATTACTTCATGCTAGGCGAGTACAAGAAAGCGACGGATGCCTTCCAAAAGGCCTTTGCGCTGGAGCCTTCGAATTCGGTACATGCGCACTGGCTGGGCCGCGCCTTCGGACGCAGGGCGGAAACGTCCGGTCCTTTTCTAGCGCCCGTGCATGCCTCCAAGGCACGCCAGTACTTCGAACAAGCGGTGGCGCTCGATCCTTCTAACGCAGAAGCCATGAATGATCTCTTCGATTTCTATCTGCAGGCTCCGGGTTTTCTGGGCGGAGGCTACGACAAAGCCGAGCAGATTGCCAAGCGCATCGCGCAACGGAACGAAGCTGAAGGTCACTTCGCCGAGGCGCAATTGGCCGATCATCGCAAGCAGTACGACACCGCCGAAGAACAATTGCGGCGCGCGATGGAATTGGCTCCGCATCAGGTTGGCCGCGTGCTCGATCTAGCGAGGTACCTGGCCAAACGGGGTCGCATTCCAGAGAGCGAGGCCGCCTTCGACAAAGCGGTTCAGCTCGCTCCCAACAGCCCGAATGTTTATTTCGCGCGTGCGCGAACTTACATCGAAGGGAAGCGGAATCTGGAGAAGGCCAAAGCCCTGCTGATCAAATACCTACAGAGTGATCTGACTCCCGACGACCCGCCGCGCGAGCAGGCCGAGAAGTTACTCAAACAAGTATCGAGTTCATAAAGCATGTACTTCGGCGAATCGCTCCGCTTCACTCTGCAGGCGATGAGCGCGAACAAATTCCGAACTTTCCTGACGGCGCTGGGCCTGGTGATCGGCAACGCGTCGGTCATCCTGGTGGTTACTATTTCGATCACGAGCCGCGACTATATTCTGGATCAGATCCGGGGTGTTGGCTCGAATCTCATCTACGCGCAATACTCGGCGGGAACGAACAACTCCACCAAGGTGGATGCGGACTTCATCAAACTTGCCGACGTCGAAGCCGTGCGGAGGCAAGTGGGGTCTCGAATCATCGCGGCTACAGGCGTGATGACTAATAGTGGCCGCTTGTTGATCAACGGGAAGGAGCAGGATGTATCGGTTATCGGCTCCGACCAACATTATGCTGCCGTGCGAAACATGGCTCTGCTTTCTGGGCGCTTCATGGATGAGTCCGACGTTCAGACGCGCCAGCACGTTGTGATGCTGACTGAAAAACTGGCTGAAAAGCTGTATGGCAGCACGGCCGCCGCTGTTGGAAAAGTAATCAAGCTCTACGAGCTTCAGTTCACCGTGATCGGATCCTTCAAGGAGAAGACCGGAACCTTCGGTCTTTCCGAGATTACGAACGAAACCGTTTTGATGCCCATCACAGTGATCAAGTACTTCACTCCTGTCGAGCGTATCGACCCGATGTATGTTCAGGCGCGGCTGGCTTCCGACGTCCAGCCTCTGACAGTTTCCATCAAGCAGCTTTTGGAGAGCCGTCACCGGATCGGCGCGCGTTACGACGTCGAGAACCTATCGGGGATTCTGGAAGCGGCGCAGAAGATCGCTTTGGTGCTGACCCTGGTGCTGATCATGGTATCGGCCATCGCGCTGATCATCTCGGGCATCGGCATCATGAACATCATGTTGGTAACGGTGACCGAGCGAACACGCGAGATCGGGCTGCGGATGGCGGTGGGTGCATCGCGGCAGGCGGTGCTGGAGCAGTTTCTTACTGAGTCGGTGGTCATTAGCCTGGCGGGCGGTGCCATAGGCATTTTGCTCGGCCTGGCGATTCCATTGAGCGTCCGGTTTCTGACCGACGACATCCGCGTTCCAATTTCACCGATGTCAGTGGTGGTAGCCTTCGGCGTATCGGTGGCGGTAGGGGTGGTGTTTGGGATGCTGCCGGCCAGCCGGGCATCGCAATTAAATCCGACTGACGCGCTGAGATACGAATAGAGCGATGGCTCAGTTCACAATCCGGCCTGCTTCCATTGCGCGTTCTCGGAATCGACAATAAAGCCCAACTCGTGGCGACAAGCTTCGAAGCACGTTGAACATATCCGGTCCAATTGGAATCCGCCGATCTTCGGAGATAGAACGCAAACGTGTCGCGCCGCCTTTGCATTCGAAATGAACTCTGACTCGCCATCACTATTCGCGGGCCATAAGGTAACCCAGATTTGGGTGTGAACGGCGACGGTCCACTCGCGTGGCCGCTGCGCAAAACGAACCCAGCAGCCTGGGCAGTGGTCATGATCCCAATTAGCCGATAGTTGCCGATATGGCTGCCAGCGGAAGACAAATCTACGATAGCCGCTGAGCACCTGTTTGAGTTGGTCCTTCTTGAGCCCAACGCCGCGTGGCGTCGGCACGAGTGCCAACGCAGCACACAGAGTGTGTGCGCTACTCAAGAAATGATTCCCTTGCGCACTGCGTACAGGATCAGCTCCGGCACGCTATGCAGATTGAGCTTTTGCAGGATATGCGTGCGATGCGTGTCCACCGTATAGAGACTGAGGGTGAGATGGGTGGCGATTTCCTTGTTAGTCTTTCCTTCGGCCACTAATTGCAGCACCTCGCGCTCGCGCTCGGTCAACAAGTCATAGCTATCGTCCGCCCCTCTGCGACCCAATAACTGTACAAAATCCTCCTGCAGAATCCGGCTGATCTTGGGACTGAAGTAGGAACGCCCCTGCACTACGGCTTGGATCGCGGCTATTAGCTCCGTCTTGACCGCGTCCTTCAGCAGATAGCCGCGGGCGCCGGCCTTGAGCGAGCGGATCACGTAGCTTTCGTCATAGTGCATACTCAGGATCACAACGCCGATCGCCGGGCTGCGTTCCACGATGCGTCGCGTGGCTTCGATCCCGTTCATATTGGGCATGGCGATATCCATTACCACCACGTCGGGCGACTGTTCCTGAGCAAGCTGCACAACTTCACGCCCGTCCGCGGCCTCGCCGACCACAGAAAAACCGGCTTGCCGCTCCAGCAGCAGGCGCATGCCGTCGCGAATAATATTGTGGTCGTCAGCCAGCAGAATGCGAATTTGAATGTCGTCCATTCCGTCCATCCCCATTCAGACTAGCCAACGGCAGAGCAATATTCAGAAGAGTGCCGCGCCCGGGCCTCGAGTCGATTTCAAACGTCCCGCCCAGATGCCGGACGCGTTCCTCCATCCCCAGCAGACCCAGGCCGCGCCCGCGCCGAGGATCGAAGCCACTGCCGTCATCCTGGACATTCAACAGGATCTGGCCGTCTTGCCCGCGTACGGAGACCTGCACGGTGGTGGCCTGGGCGTGGCGCGAGCAATTATTCAGCGCCTCCTGAACGATCCGGTAAATGCAAGTTTTGTGCTCTTCGGGAAGCTCGTCTTCCACTTCGCTGTCAACTTGCACCCGCATCCCAGTTCGCTTGGCGGTCTCGCGGGCCTGCCAGTTGAGCGCTGGCACGAGTCCAAAGTCGTCCAGCATGGACGGACGCAGCAGCAGCGCCATATTGCGGATCTCGTTCATGCCATTCTCCGCCAAGCTTCGCAGCGCTTCCAGACGGGGCCGCACCTCGGCAGCCGGTTCGAGATCAAGCACGTTCTCGACCTCCATTAGCACCGCCGAGAAGGATTGGCCCACTTCGTCATGCAATTCGCGAGAAAGCGCCCGGCGCTCGTCCTCCTGCGCGCGCACCAGTTTGGCCGAAAGCTCCTGCAGACCGGCTCTAGCTTGTACGCTTTCCTTGAGCCGCTCTTGGACTTCTCCCTCCAGCCGCAGAATGTGGAAAATCGTAAGCGCCGCCAGCGTTGCCCCGCCCAGCAGCGTGATGACGATCATGGCCACCAGACCGAGCTGCAGCCTTCCAAACAAGGCCCCCAACTGGGAGTCGCCACGCTTGAGCGCGTCTTCGTTCAACGCCGCAATACGATCGGCGATTTGGAGCATGGAGGTTCGTCGCGGCACCATTTCTTCATAGAAAAATGCAAAGCGGTATTTGTTCCGCTCCTCCGACGTCCAGGCAAAGGTGCCATTCAGCACCTTCCAATAAGCGTCGATTTCGGTTCGGAGCGAATGAAAAGGAGCTTTCTCCTCAGGCTCGAGCGACTGCGCGTAGTTATCCAGGAGGACGTCCGTGTCATGGCGAAGGTTTGCTAGTGTTGCGATTTGAGCTTTTGCACCAGAAATCTCGGGCGCGAGCAGCGAATCGCGCGCGAAGGTGCCCGAAAGATAGATATTGGCTCGGATCTTTTCCAGCGTGCGGTTACGCGTCAGGAAGTGGCCCTGAAGCTCGGTGCCGCTGTGGCGCCAGCCGTTCAGAAACAGCAATGCGCCAGTCTCGGCAGCCGCCATCAACAGCAGCAGGCCGCCAAATCCTCCCACGAGCACCAGCCAGGGCCGCTGCCGCATTCCTCCCTCAGTTTATCGGAACCGGAGACACTCTTCTAAGATAGAACCAGCTATCTTCCGTAGGAATCACGTTAATCCTGTATAAGGTGATTGCCTGTCGTATAAGGTGATTGCCTCCTCGAAATACAGTACCTACGGGATTCTACTGACCGATGAGGTTTTGTATTCTGTAACTTCTGACGATTCTCGTGGAGGCTATTTGATGAAAACGCGATATATGGCCTGCGTGGCCATTACAGCATTGTCCGTACTTTGGACCGGTTGCGCAAAGAAGGTGGCGTCCAAGACACCGCCTCCGCCGGCCCCGATTTCCAGCCCCGAGGCTGCTACAACGGCACGATCCACGCCGCAACAAGCCGCCCCGCAACAACCTTACCAGAGGGCGAGCGACACTCCGTCCCGAATGCCTGACGCCGCCACGCGGGCCCGCATCCAAGATCTGCTCAATCGCATCCAGGACGCTTATTTCGATTACAATCAGCACACCCTTCGTCCGGACGCCGAAACTGCTTTGCGGTCGGATGCCCAGACGCTGTCGGAAATCATTCAGCAGTATCCCGACTTCAAGCTGACGGTGGAAGGGCACTGCGATGAGCGCGGCTCCGAGGAATACAACATCGCGCTGGGCGATGCACGCGCCAAACAGACCAAAGAATATTTAGCAACCATGGGACTTCCTGGCGACCAGTTGCGAACCATGAGCTACGGTAAAGAGCACCCGGTTTGCAACGATCATGATGAGGACTGCTGGCAAAAGAATCGCCGCGCTCACCTCACCCAGGCACAGTAGATTCGATCCGAGGCTTCCCGCGTACACTAGCAGGCCGTGGTAAAAACACGCCCAAAACATGTGACCTCGAATCTGTTTGATACGTCATTGCTGTATGGGCATGGGGCGCAAGAAGGATCGGGAGAAGCAGCAGGGTCTTTGGGTGGCGGCCAGCGAGATTGCGACCACTCCGGGACACGCATTTTACGAGCGGCTGAACACGGTATTGAACGCCGAGAAGTTTGACCAGCGCATCGAAGCGGTGTGCCGAAAATATTACAAGAGCAGTTCGGGCCGCCCTTCGATCACGCCGGGAACGTATTTCCGGATG
>Ga0073928_10000905_pt1 | contig 61604 bp, 43 predicted proteins | sample PaiPotPPA55metaG_FD_76969 | JGI IMG/M metagenome (GOLD analysis project Ga0073928, IMG submission 76969) | Iron sulfur acid spring bacterial and archeal communities from Banff, Canada, to study Microbial Dark Matter (Phase II) - Paint Pots PPA... ... | reverse complement strand
TCGGCCGCACGGAAGAGGGCCGCGAAATGATTGCGGTCGCGGTCTCGTCGGAGGCGAATCTGGCGCACCTCGAAGAAAATCGCGCGCGTCTGGCGAAATTGGCCGATCCGCGCACGATCAAGATGGATGACGCAGAGGCAGACCGGCTCGTCGGCGCGTCCGTGCCTGTCTACTACATCACGGGAACGATTCACTCGCCGGAAACCGGCGCACCTACCGCGCTGATGGAACTGGCTTACCGCCTTGCCGTTGACGAGAGTCCTTACATTTCCGACATCCGCAATGGCGTCATCACACTGATTACGCCGGTGGTCGAGGTCGATGGTCGCGATCGCATGGTGGATATCTATCGCTGGCACCTTGCACATCCGAAAGACAACTACCCGCCGCTGCTCTACTGGGGCCATTACGTGGCGCACGACAACAATCGCGACGCAATGGCGATGACGCTGAAGCTCACTCAGAACGTCCTCAACACGTATGTCTCCTGGAAGGCGCAGGTGCTGCACGACCTGCACGAGTCGGTGCCGTTTCTCTACGACAATACGGCGGGAGATGGTCCGTTCAACGCGTGGCTTGACCCGATCCTCACGAACGAGTGGGAGATGTTCGCATGGCGGAACGTTGCCGACATGACGCAGTTCGGGATGCCCGGAGTGTTTACGCACGGCGATTTCGATACGTGGTCGCCCGGGTACTTGATGTTCATCGCGGCCACTCATAACGGAATCAGCCGCCTGTACGAAACATACGGAAACGGCGGCGCCGACACCGAGGAGCACACTCTTCAGCCGGAAGAGTATTCGCGGACGTGGTTCCGCCAAAATCCACCGCTGCCGAAGGTAACGTGGTCGCAGCGCGACAATAACAACTACGAAGAAACCGGATTATTGACTTCGCTGCACTATTTTTCCGACAACAACAAGTTCTTCCTCCGAAATTTCTATTTGAAGTCGAAGCGCTCGGTTTTGAAGCCGTCGAATGAGGGGCCGGCGGCTTATGTGTTTCCGGCGGACGATCCGCGCCCCGGCGCTCAAGCGCAGCTTCTTTCGATTTTGCGAATGCAGGGGGTGGAGGTTTCGCGCGCGAAGGAAGCCTTTAGCGTAACGATGCCCGCAAAGAAGGAAAAGCACGCCGGCGGGAAAGACACGAAGCCCGGCGACGATGCGACCCCCAGCAGCGATGCTCAAAAAGATGCCCAGAAGAAGGAATCGGACGCAAAGGAGAAGGAGGCATCCACGCCGAAGACGCTCCAATTCGCGGCGGGTAGCTACATCGTCCGAATGGACCAGCCGTATTCCCGGATCGCGGACGCGCTCCTCGACTACCAATACTGGAGTCCCGAAGATCCGCAAAAGACGCCGTACGACGATACTGCCTGGACGTTTCCCGAGCTTTTCAACGTGCGAGCCACTCGCGTGCTCGACGCAAAGGTTCTGGATGTGCCGACGGAAGCTATGTCAGAAATTAAAGCGCCCGGCGGCGTGAGCGGCACCGGCTCGGTTTTCGTCGTCAACCAGAACGCTGACACTGAACTCGCCACTCTGCGCTACAAGCTGAAGGATGCATCCATCGAGGCCGCGGAAGAGCCGTTCGAGGCGTCGGGGCATAAATTCAATCGCGGTTCGTTCCTCATCAAGAACGCAACCTCTTCCGATCTGCAGAATGCGGCGTCGCAGCTCGGCGTGCAGGTATTTGGCATTTCGGTTGAGCCCTCCGTGAAAACGCATCCGGTGCGCGCGGCGCGCGTGGCTCTGCTGCACACGTGGCTGAACACGCAGGAGGGAGGCTGGTGGCGGCTCGGGCTCGACAAGATGCAGATTCCGTACGACTACATCAATACCCAGATGGTGTCGCATGACGCGGATCTGCGCTCGAAATATGATGTGATTCTCTTCCCGCCCACGGGCCGGGGAGACGCGCTCGCGGTAGTGAACGGCCTGCCTACGGACTGGGGCAATCCGCTGCCGTGGAAGAATACGCCCGAAACGCCGAACCTCGGGAAAAACGACGATTCGACAGACGACATTCGTCCCGGCCTTGGTTTGGATGGCCTTGCGCACTTGCGAGATTTCGTCAAGCAGGGCGGCGTCCTGGTGACGGCGATGGACTCCGCGAATTTTGCAGTGACACTTGGGTTGACGCGCGGAGTTTCGATTGACCGTCCTCGGAACATGAAGATCGTCGGAAGCATTCTCAAAGCGCGACTTGTAGATGGCGCAAGTCCGATCGCGTACGGCATCGGCGAGAATCTTTCGGTTTACTGTGACAACGGGCCCATCTTCGATCTTTCGAATATGGCGGGATTTCGCGGCTTTCGGCGGCTCGGGAGCCAGCAGACCGAACGTCCCACCGGTCGCGGAACCGCGGACGACCCTGACTTCACACCGGGGCGCCCCGCCGTTGCACCTCCTGATCAGCCACACGCTGAAACCTGGGAAGCTCAGCCGCTCACGGACGATCAGCGGCGCAATGGAATCGCGGTGATTCCCCCTGCAAATCGGCCGCGAGTGATTCTGCGCTACAGCGACAGCAAGGATTTGCTGGTCTCGGGACTCCTCGAAGGGGGAAGCGAGATCGCACAGCATGCGGCCGTCGTGGACGTGCCGAATGGTTCGGGGCACGTGATCCTCTTCTCGAACAATCCGATTTACCGCGGCGAGACGATTGGCAGCTACTCCCTGGTGCTCAACACGATTCTGAACTTCGATAATCTGAACGCGGGGCGAAAGGTCGACGAGAAATAAAGCCTTGGTGCGGCGCGGTTCGGCGACACCGATCGCCGTCGCCCGCTTGATTTTCACGCCCGACTACATTAGAAAGTATGCTATCCAAAGGCCCTCGGGATCGTCTGAACGGGAGATTGGGGTGTGGATGAGGGCTGCGTTCCGGGGTGGATCGCAGAGACTGCGGAAAGTCGCCAACCAAATTGCCGGTCGAGTTTCAGCCAATTGAGTTCCCACGAAGGAGCAGAATGAGAATGCTTCGCAAACTTTCGATGATTTGTGCCGTGTTGCTGCTGGCGCCGGCGGTGATTTCCGCGCAGACGGTGGACGAGGTAATCGCGAAGAACGTCCAGGCCGTCGGAGGAATGGACAAGCTCAAGGCTGTGCGTAGCATCCGAGTGAGCGGAAAACTGCAAGTCCAGGGTTTCGAGGCGCAGTTCGTGGAACAAAACAAGCGCGCAGACAAGGTGCGCGAAGAAGTGCTCATTCAAGGAATGGCCCAGGTGCAGGCGTACGACGGCCGCACCGGCTGGATAATTAACCCTTTCAGCGGCAGGCGTGACGCGGAGCTCATGTCGCAGGACGATATGAAGAGCCTTCAAGTCGACGCCGACATGGATGGACCGCTGGTGGATTACAAGGAGAAGGGGCATACGGCCGAGCTGGTCGGCCATGACTCGGTGGAGGGAACCGACTGCTACAAGATCAAGCTCACGCTCAAGAACGGCGACGTTCGCTACTACTATCTCGACACGGATTCGTTTCTGCCGTTGAAGCTCGAGACTCAAACGACGATTCGCGGGACCATCCAGGAAAGTGAGACGTATTACGGGGACTATGAGCAAGTGAATGGAGTCTACTATTCGTTCGCCTTCGAGAGCGGCCCAAAGGGCGATACCAACCGGGCGAAATTCACGGTGGATAAAATCGAGCAAAACGTGCCGCTCGACGACGCAATCTTTTCCGTACCTGCGGTGAAAGCTGCGCCGAAACCGGCGGGCGGCAAGTGAAACCTGTTTTCTCTGATTTCCGATGTCGTTTGCTTAATTCACAAATGAGGATTCCATCGCGATGATTAAACTGCGTCTTAGCGTTGCCGCCTTGCTTGTTTTCGGGTTTCGCCTTGCGCTGCCGGCTCCAAGCTTCTCTCAGGACGTAAAGGTGGATTCCGACACGATTTCAGGCCTGGGTGCGCGGAACATCGGTTCAGCCGAAATGAGCGGCCGCGTCGCCGCAGTCGCCGCCGTGAAGGAAAAAGGCCGGCTGACCGTGTACATCGGCGCGGCGAGCGGCGGAGTCTGCAAGTCGATGAACGGCGGCACCACGTTCAAACCCGTTTTCGACAAGCAAACTTCGCAATCGATTGGCGCGATCACCATCGACCCTTCAGCGCCGAAAACCATCTGGGTGGGCACGGGCGAGCCGTGGACCCGGAACAGTACGTCCATCGGCGATGGAATCTACAGGTCCACCGACGGTGGCGATAACTGGACGAATCTCGGACTGAAAAACTCCGAGCGGATTTCGAAAATTCTGATCGATCCGAAAGACGGCAATACGGTATACGCGTGCGTCCCAGGGAAGTTGTGGAGCGATAGCGACGATCGCGGAGTCTATAAGACCACCGACAGCGGCAAGAGCTGGACGAAAATTCTGAAAGGCGCGAACGCGTCAACGGGCTGCTCGATGATGTCGATGAGCCCGGGTGATTCGAAGACAATTTTTGCAGGCACGTGGGACTTTCGCAGGAAGGGTTGGACGTTCCGATCCGGCGGCGAAAATGCGACCGCGCCGAGCGGCAGCGGCCTGCTCATGAGCACGGACGGCGGCGCGAACTGGACCGATCTCGACGAGAAAAGCGCCAAAGGCCTGCCCCCGAAGCCCTGGGGACGCGTCGCCGTTACGGTCGCGCCGTCGAATGCGAATGTCGTGTACGCGCTGATCGAGTCGCCAAACAGCGCGCTTTACCGGTCAGACGACGGAGGCAAGACGTGGGATCGCCGCGACGCGAGCCAAATGATGGTCTGGCGCCCGTTTTACTTCGCCAATCTGATTGTCGATCCCAAGGACGAGAACAAACTCTATAAACCCGATCTCGGATTGGTCGTCAGCAACGACGGCGGCAAGAGCTTCAGCGGAATCTCCGGCGGAGCCCACGGCGATTTTCATGACGTCTGGATCGACCCCGACAACACGAACCATCTGATCGCCGGCGATGACGGCGGCGTTTGGTACTCCTACGATAGTGGCAACACCGCGTGGAAGGCCAACAATCTTCCGATTTCGCAGTTCTATCACGTCAGCGTGGATATGGACGATCCCTATCACGTGTTCGGCGGCTGCCAGGACAATAGCGACTGGATGGGAGATTCTTCCTATCCCGGGGGAATCACGAACAGCCGCTGGTTGGTTTTCCCCGCCGGCGACGGATTCTGGGTGTTCGCCGATCCTACAGATGGAAACTACGTCTATGCGGAATCACAAGGCGGCGAAATCGAGCGCGTGAACCGCGTCACCATGGAAACACGGCTTATCAAGCCGCAGCCGAATTACGGCGAGGGTAAGCTCCGCTTCAACTGGAACACGCCGATTCACATGAGCCCCAACGACCCCGCCGCTATTTACATCGGCGCGCAATTCTTGTTCCGCTCGCGCGATCATGGCCAAACTTGGGATCGGATTTCACCCGATTTGACGACCAACGATCCAGAAAAGCAAAAACAGGAAGAATCGGGCGGCGTCACCGTGGACAACTCCGACGCCGAGACTCACACCACCATTTATTCGATCAGCGAGTCGCCTCGCGACGCCCAGGTGATCTGGGCGGGAACGGACGACGGAAACCTTCAAATCACGCGCGACGCCGGAAAGACGTGGACGAACGTGGTCGGTAATGTGCCGGGGTTGGACAAGGCTTCCTGGGTATCGTGGGTCGAGGCAAGCCGATACGATGCCGCTACCGCATACGCAACCTTCGATCGGCACACGTTCGGCGACATGGATCCGCACGTCTTCAAGACCACCGACTACGGCAAGACGTGGACCGCGATCGTCGCGCCCGGCGCCGGTGTCCGTGGATACGCACACGTAATCAAGGAAGACACGGTCAGGCCCGACCTGTTGTTTCTTGGCACGGAGTTCGGACTCTGGGTTTCGCTCGACGGCGGCAAGCAGTGGTCGCAATACAAGGGTACTGACTTTCCGGCGGTCGCCGTGCGCGACATCGTGGTGCATCCGCGCGACTCCGATCTGGTGATCGCCACGCACGGGCGCGGCATCTGGATCGTCGACGACATCTCGCCTCTCCGAAAACTCACGCCCGACGTCCTGGCGCAGGATGCAGTCTTCGTGCCCGGCCGGACGACGCAGCAGCGCCTGAATGCGTTCGGCGGCTGGCCCGAGGGCAACGCCACGTTTGTCGGGCCGAATGCCGCGGACGGCGCGCTGATCACCTACTATCAGAAGAAACGCCACATCTTCGGCAAGATGAAGATTGAAATCCTTGACGCTAACGGCAAGCTGGTCGACACCGTGCCCGCAAACAGCCGCCGCGGCTTGACGCGCGTTGAATGGGGCATGCGATTGAAGGCTCCCCGCGTTCCGCCCGCGGCTTCCGCTGCTTTCGAGGCTGCCCAGGGACCCCGAGTCCTCCCAGGCACCTACACGGTGAAAATGACGCGAGGCGACCAGACCTACACGACGCAGCTTGTAATCGGCCTGGACAATCGCGCCAAGTTTAACGCCGACGACCGCAAGCAGCAGTTCGAAGCGTCGATGCGCGTTTACCATGTTCTTGGTGACATGAGTTTCGACGTCGATCGCATCAATAGCGTTAGGCAGGGACTGGCGCAGCGTGCCTCGCAACTCCCTCCCAGCGATCCGCTGCAGAAGCGGCTCGCGAGTCTGGCCGATCAAACAGACCAGATGCGCAAGAAAATCGTGGCCACGAAAGAAGGCGGCGCGATCACCGGCGAGGAGCGCATTCGCGAAAAGACGACGCAGTTGTACGGCGCCATCACGTTCTACGAGGGCCGTCCCGGTGACTACCAGGCGGCGCGCATCGATTCGCTGAAGCACGAACTCGACGACGTAACAAAGGAGTTCGATGCGTTCGCGGCCAAGGATCTGACGGAAGCTAACGCGTCGCTCGCGAAGAAGAAACTGCAACCCGTTCAACCCATCACGCGCGCCGACTGGGACAAAGCCAATGGTGAATCAGGTGGCAGCGCCGCGCCGGCGGGTACGCCGGGCGAGCTTGCTCGCGCGTTCGGGCGCGCGGCCCAATTGACGCTGCTTTCGCGCTAGCTCGCTTGCGCCGGCCGCTGGATGTGCAGCGCTTTCGCCGTCACGTCCACATACTTCAGTCCTGCGCCCGTGTTGAACAGCACCACGCGATCTTCGGGCTTCAGGAATCCCGTCGTCAGCAGATGCTCATAGGCTGCGGTCGCTGTGGCTCCTTCCGGCGATAGGAATATCCCCTCACGCTGCGCCCAATCCTTCAGCGACGCCAGAATGTGCTCGTCGGAAAACGCCAGCGCGACGCCGCCTGATTCGCGCACGATCTCGAGGATGATGTAATCGCCGTATGCCTTCGGCACGCGCAAACCCGACGCGAATGTCGCCGCCTCCTGCCACGCCTCGCTTGCCTTGTCTCCCTGTTCGTACGCGCGAACGATCGGCGCGCATCCCGCCGCTTGAATCGCGATCATGCGCGGCCGTTTACCAGGACGCACCCATCCAAGCTCTTCCATCTCGTCGAACGCCTTCCACATCCCGATCAGGCCTACACCTCCGCCGGTCGGATAGAAAACGGCGTCGGGATATTCCCATCCAAGCTGCTCCACCAGTTCGTACCCCATCGTCTTCTTGCCTTCCACGCGGAAAGGCTCTTTTAGCGTCGAAATGTCGAACCATCCTTCCTTGTCCTTGCGTTCCGCCACCATCCGGGCGCACTCGGAGATCAACCCGTTGACCAGAGTGACCTTTGCGCCGTAGGCTACCGCCTCGACGTAATTGGCGAACGGCACGTCGCGCGGGACGAAAATATGCGCCTCGATTCCCGCAGCCGCGCAGTAAGCTGCCAGCGCGCCTGCGGCGTTGCCCGCGGATGGCACCGCGAGTTTGCGCAGACCATAATGACGCGCCATCGTCACCGCGAGGGCGAGTCCACGCGCCTTGAACGAGCCTGTGGGGTTGGCGCCCTCTTCCTTAACGTAAGCGTTTGGATAGCGCCGGCTGCGCAGCATCGGCGTCCAGCCCTCGCCCAGCGTCACCGGCTTGACGTCGGGAAGCACCGATCGATAGCGCCACATGCCCGCCCACGGCGAACGCGCGGCTTCCGTCGCAATCGCGTCGCGCGACGCCTTGCCTTTGAGCGAGCTGAGATCGTAGCGGACGTACAGCGAGCCCGCGCATTTCGGGCACAGCGTCTGAGGCGCGTTGGCGGGAACCGCGGCCTTGCATTTCGAGCATTCGAAGTGAGCGATCGATGGCATAGGAATGACCATAGCAAACACTCAGAAGGCCCAACAAGCCCCGCACCGTGCCGAGAATTTCTCAGCGGCCTCTGCGGCCTGCCCGCCTTCTTGCTGGGCGGGTCTCAGCGGTGGATTGTCTTTTGACTTTGATTTCAAATTTCAAATTTGAGATTGTTTTTTCTTTCGGTGACTAACCCAACTCAAAATCCGGCGCAGAACCAGCCGACCCCTGGGCTCCGCCCGCTCTCAGCCCTGGGCCTCGCCCTCTTCCTAGTCGGAGCCCTGCTCCCCATCTTCCTGAGCCCACACTCGTGGATTCTCGTCGTTCGCTGGGCTGGACTCGCGGCGATTGCCGCGGGTGGCTGGCGCCGCTCGCTCACCTACTGGATTTTCTTCTCGATGCTGCTCGGAGCGGAGATTGGCTTCGACCGCCCGGCGGTCGCGGAGCACCTGCGCCTCCTGAGCGATATTTTCCTGCGCCTGATCAAAGTAATTGTCGCGCCGTTAATTTTGGGCACGCTCATAACCGGAATTGCGGGACACGGAAATCTGCGGAGCGTCGGGCGCATCGGCCTGAAAAGCCTCGTCTACTTCGAGGTGGTGACCACGATCGCGCTCTTCATCGGCCTTGCGGCGATCAATATCAGCCGCGCGGGCGAGGGCCTCTCAATGGCTCCTTCGTCGGCCGCTGTCGCGGCACCCGCCGCCCCGCCAATGCACTGGGACGACTTCGTCCTTCATATCTTTCCCGAGAACATTGCGAAATCCATCGCCGAGAACCAAATTTTGCAAGTCGCCGTCTTTGCCGTCCTGTTTGGCATCGCCCTCGCGCGCATTTCCGAAACGAAGCGCAAACCCATTCTCAGTTTCTGCGAATCGCTCACCGACACGATGTTTTCGTTCACGAACCTCGTGATGTACTTCGCGCCGTTCGGAGTCGGCGCGGCGATGGCCTACACCGTGGGACACCTCGGCATCAGCGTTCTGTTGCCTCTGCTCAAGCTGCTGCTCACCGGCTACGCCGCGCTGATCGTGTTTTTGCTCGCTGTGCTGCTTCCTATCGCTCTTATTGCGCGCGTGCCGTTGCGCCGCTTCCTGAAGGCCGTTGCCGAGCCGGCCACTATCGCGTTCGCCACCAGCACGTCCGAGGCGGCTCTGCCGCGCGCGATGGAGGAAATGGAAGCCTTCGGCGTGCCTCGACGGATCGTCGCGTTTGTGATTCCTGCTGGATACGGTTTCAATCTCGATGGTTCCACCGTTTACTTGGCCGTTGCGTCGCTTTTTGTTGCGCAGGTGGCGGGAATTCATCTGTCGTGGTCGGAGCAATTGTTCATGGTGTTCGCCCTGATGCTGACGAGCAAGGGAATCGCCGGAGTTCCTCGGGCGACCCTGGTCGTCCTGCTTGCGACGGCCCCTGCATTTCACCTGCCCACCGAACCCATCTTCATCATCCTCGGCATCGACGCCCTGATGGATATGGCCCGCACCGCCGTCAACGTCATCGGCAATTGCCTCGCGTCCGCCGTAATCGCCCGCTGGGAAGGCGAACTGATGCCACCATCACCGTCGGCGGATTCCGCCGTCTACTAGCGATTCAGGTAGTACTCTACAGACGTCACCACTCGCACCGTTTTCATGAGGCTGCCGTCCGAGCCCGCAACCTCGCCGCCTCCACTCTCCTCACCCGTGTCGCCGCCCGAGTTCGCGGCCAGGATCGAGAAGACGCCCTGCGTCGCTTGTCTGATGGATCCTACGGTGCTTCCCGCGTCCAAGGCGAAGCGATCGGCCACGGCTCGGGCGTTTCGCGTAGCTTCGCTAACCATGTCGGGTTTTATCGAGTTCAGTCCCGTAAATTTGTAGACCAATCCCTGCCCGGGATTGCCATCAAGCACAATGCCGGCCCGCAGCAGGTCCATGGCCTTCTGGGATGCCGCGGAGATTTGGTCCACTCGCGATGTCTCGACGGTGATTTGCTGATCGACTATGTAGCGATGGAGCGCCCGCTTGCCACCTCCGTACTCGTTAGCTTGAGTATCTATGACGCTGACAACGCCCAGCGCGATCTCAGAAGGCTGGATGCCTTGCTGAGCGAGAAACTGGAGTATCGTCTTCTTGTCGGCTTCGGTTTTTGAGTACAGCGACGGCAAATCATCTCCAGCTTCCTTGTAGTCCAGCGGCCAAATCGCAAGATCGGACTTGACCGTGCGCTCCGCCAGCCCTCTGACCGATACATACCGGTCTCCGAGCCGGATTGCTTTGATCTGCGCGCCCAATATCCAGCAGCCTACAATGAACCCGAATGCGGCCACCAGCCCCACCACAGCCACTTCGCCACGATTAGTTTGCTTGTCACTCATGCGTCCACCCCCGTGAACACACACGCTGGCACTGCCGGGGCCAACCAAGGCTCGCTGAGGGCATGAGAGTTATCGCGCGTGAGGTCTTGCGTGATGTCTTCGCAAAGACACAGCGTATGGGTCCTTTGACATGAAAGATGGCGGACGAGGTCCGCGTCACCGGTCAGCCGCAAAAAGCGATTCGCTCCGGTCAACGACCGGGGTAGAATTCGCCCCACTTCGTGGAGGTGTCTCGATGTGGTCCGGTGGGCGGTTACTGAAGCTGAGTTACCCGGTTTTCGCGATGTTGGCGCTTGCTTTTGCTGCCGGTGCGCAAACGCTTTCGAAGGATTCGCTCGCGGGCATGAAATATCGGCTCGTCGGGCCGTTCCGCGGCGGACGCGCCGAAGCCGTGGTCGGCATCCCGGGCAATCCGTACGTCTACTACTTTGGCGCAGCAGCTGGCGGGGTGTGGAAATCGGCGAATGGCGGATTGAGCTGGACGCCCATCTTCGACCACGAGTCGAACCCTTCGATTGGCGCGATCGCAATCGCTCCCTCCGACGCAAACGTGATTTACGTCGGCACGGGCGAGCCGTGCCTTCGCGGCGACATCACGCAGGGTAACGGAATGTACAAATCGCTCGACGCCGGTAAGACCTGGACGCACATCGGCCTCGAAAACACGCATCACATCGCAAAGGTTCTGATCGACCCGCGAAATCCGGACGTGGTTTTCGTCGCTGCCATTGGGCACGCCTTTGGACCGAACGAAGAACGCGGAGTGTTTCGCACCACCGACGGCGGCAAGACCTGGCAGAAAGTCCTATATAAGGACGACAAGACCGGCGCTGTGGATTTGACGTTTGCCGGCGGCAATTCCCACGTTTTGTATGCAGCCATGTATGAAGAAGTGCGAAAGCCGTGGGACATCGTCAGCGGCGGCCCGGGCAGCGGCCTATACAAGTCGAGCGACGGCGGATCCACGTGGCAACAACTCAAAGCACACGGCCTGCCGGAAGTTCTGCTCGGGCGCATTGGCATCGCCACGTCGCTGTCGGATTCCGACCGTGTGTACGCTCTGATCGAAGCGGAAAAGGACAAGGGCGGAATCTACCTGTCGAATGACGCCGGCGAATCGTGGCAGTTGGTCACCGGCGATCACCGATTTCTGCAACGCGCCTTCTACTACACCCACATCTTCGCCGACCCGAAGGACGAGAATCGCATTTACATCCAGAATGTCGGCTCCTATCGCTCCACCGACGCCGGAAAGACGTGGGATACCCTGCATCCCCCGCATGGCGACAATCACGCTCTGTGGATTGACTCCGAAAATCCGAATCGCATCATTGCCGGTGACGACGGTGGCGCGGCGATTTCCGTCGACGGAGGTAATAGCTGGACGGCGGAGGACAATCAACCCACCGCGCAGTTCTACCACGTGGCTGCGGACAATCAATATCACTACTTCCTATATGGCGCGCAGCAGGACAACTCCACCGTCGGCATCGCCAGCAGCACCGATCATGGCTACATCGGCCGGCAGGATTGGTATGACGTGGGAGGCGGCGAGAGCGGCTACATCGTCCCTGATCCCACTGACGCCGGAATTGTCTACGCCGGAGGAAACTACGGAATCATCACGCGTTGGAACAAAGAGACGGACGAAGCTCACCTGATTACGCCTGCGCCCGTGATTATGGACGGCTCGGGCGCTGCCGATCAGAAATATCGCTTCCAGTGGACCGCGCCCATCGTGATTTCGCCGTTCGACCCCCACACGCTGTATATCGCTGCGCAGGTGCTTTTCAAGAGCACCGACGCCGGGCAAAGTTGGACCGTGATTAGTTCCGACCTGACGCGCAACGACAAGAGCAAGCAGCAACTCTCGGGCGGCCCGATTACCAAGGACAGCACAAGCGTCGAGTTCTACGACACGATTTTCACCGTTGCCGAGTCGCCTCTGCAACGTGATCTGATTTGGGTCGGAAGCGACGATGGTCTCGTGCACCTCACTCGCGATGGCGGCAAGAATTGGGACGACGTTACGCCAAAGGGCTTCCCCGAATGGGGCAAGGTCAGCTTGATCGAAGCCTCACCCTTCGACGCGGGCACGGCTTACATGGCGGTCGAACGCCATATGTTGGACGATTTTCAACCGTACGCCTACAAGACGGCCGACTTCGGAAAAACGTGGACGAAGATCACCGACGGAATTCCGAGCGGCTCGTTTGTGCGTGCCGTTCGCGAAGATCCCAAGCGCAAGGGCCTTCTCTTTGCCGGCACCGAGACCGGCGTGTTCGCTTCATTCGACGCCGGCGCCCACTGGCAATCCTTGCAACTGAATCTGCCGGTTGTTCCCGTTCACGACCTGATCATCAAGAGCGATGATCTTGCGGTTGCCACGCACGGCCGCTCGTTCTGGATCCTGGACGACATTGCCCCCCTTCGCGAACTGAAGGGCGGCGAGCTTGACGAGCCAGTTCACTTGTTTCAGCCGGCATCGGCGCGTCGTTCGCGCAGCGGCGGAGGCTTTCACCCGAGAGGGGCGCTCGGCGCGAACCCGCCGGGCGGCGTGCTAATCGATTACTCGCTGAAGGCCGTGCCCAAAGACGACATCGCAATGGAAATCGTCGATGCGAAGGGGCAGACCGTCCGGAAATACTCCAGCAAGGAAAAGAAACCCGAGGAAGAAGTGCAATTTTTCGGACCTCGAGCCACTCCCCCAATTCCGAAGAAGGTCGGGCTGAACCGAGTCGTCTGGGACATGAAGTACGACCCGCCGCGCGAGATTCCCGGCGCTCAGTACGACAACGGGCCGCCGGAAGGCGTCCTGGCGCTGCCGGGAAAATATCAAGTGAAGCTGACCGTCGATGGAAAATCGTACTCCGCGCCGATCGAGATCGTTCCCGACCCGAGATCCAAAATCTCGGATGCCGATCTTCAAAAGCAATTCACCCTCGCAACAGAAATCCGCAATCTCAACGATGGCGGCCACAAGCTCGTTCTCGAAATCCGCGATTTGAGGAGCCAACTCCAGGCGCTCGGAAAGAGGCTAGGGCAAGACGAGGCGTCAAAGCCGGTGCGCGACGCTGCCGACGCCATCACCAAGAAAATTGCGGCGATCGAGAATCAAGTGATTGAGCCCAAAGCGACGGCGAATGAAGACCAGCTCAATTACGGCAACATGCTCAGTAGCCAACTGGCGTACCTGGGGAATAGCGTCGACGATGCCGACGTCGCGCCGACCCAGGCGGAAGTCGAACAGTGCGAGGTGTTTCGCGCTCAGATGGAAAAGCTCGATTCGCAGTGGAAGGAAGTGATCGGCCAGGATCTAGCCCAACTGAACGATCTCATGCGCAAGAGCAATATTCTGGCCGTCGGTATCTCGAAACCGGAAGGGGAGGAAGCAGCATCTCATTAGGGGTGAAAAGCGCTGACTCATTGCTGGACCAAGCTTCTCTCGAATGGGCGCACCCGCTCGTTCGCGAGTGGTTTTGCCGCCGCTTCGGCACGCCCACAGAGCCTCAGGAGCAAGGTTGGCCCCAGATTCTCGCCGGCAAGACCACACTGATCTGTGCGCCCACTGGATCGGGCAAAACGCTAGCCGCATTCCTGGCGTGCATCGACCGTTTGGTTCGTAAAGCCCTCGCGGGCGATCTGCAGGATCAAACCGAAGTCCTCTACATTTCTCCGCTGAAGGCCCTGAGCAACGACGTTCGGAAGAATCTCGACGTTCCGCTGGCTGAAATCCTGCAGCTTGCGGGCGAACGCGGCCTGCTCATGCCCGAAATTCGCACCGCCGTGCGCACAGGCGACACTCTCATGCATGAGCGCCGGGCGATGCTCGATCGTCCGCCGCACATTCTGGTGACCACGCCGGAGTCGGCATTCATCCTGCTGACCGCCGCCAAGAGCCGCGAAATCCTGCGCACGGTTAACACCGTCATTATCGACGAGATTCACGCGGTTGCCGATGACCCTCGCGGCGCGCACCTGGCGCTTTCCCTAGAACGCCTGGACGCTTTGATCGGGCGCTCGCCGGTTCGCATCGGGTTATCGGCCACTCAAAAGCCCATCGAGCTGATCGCCAAATTTCTCTCGGGCAATGACCGGCCGGAACCGGTGATCGTCGAAATTGCGAATCGGCGCCAGCTCGACCTCGCTGTCGAAGTTCTCGCGAGCGAGCTTGGACCCATCGCCTCGAACGAGATGTGGGACGAGATCTATAAGCGCGTGAGCGATCTCGTCAGCCAGCATCGATCGACCCTCGTCTTCGTCAATACGCGTCGACTGGCGGAGCGCGTAGCGCACCATCTGGCCGCGCTGCTCGGCGAAGACGCGGTTGCCTCGCACCACGGCAGCTTGTCGCGGCAGCGCCGGCTCGCCGTGGAAACGAAACTCAAGGCAGGCGAACTCCGCGCGCTGGTGGCGACGGCGTCGCTCGAACTCGGAATCGACATTGGCAACGTCGACCTCGTTTGCCAAATTGGTTCGCCGCGATCGATCGCGGTCACACTGCAGCGAATTGGCCGCGCCGGCCACTGGCGCGGAGCGATACCGAAAGGTCGCATTTTTGCCACCACGCGCGATGAGTTTCTCGAATGCGCCGGCCTGGTCTGGGCCATCCGCGAGGGCGAACTCGACCGGATCCACATCCCTGAAGCCCCGCTGGACGTTCTGGCGCAACAAATTGTTGCGGCATGCGCCGCCGAGGATTGGAGCGAAGACGATCTCTTCGCGCTGGTTCGCCGCGCCTATTCCTACCGAAATCTTCCGCGCGCCGATTTCGACACGATCATCGAAATGCTCTCGGAAGGAATCGCGGCGCGCCGAGGTCGCTATGCGGCGTACCTCCATCGCGATCGCGTCAACGGGCGGCTTCGCGGCAGGCGCGGCGCGCGCTTGGCCGCGATCACCAGCGGCGGCGCGATTCCTGATAACTCGCTCTACACCGTCGTGGTCGAGCCTGAGCACACGACGGTCGGCACCGTCGATGAGGATTTCGCGGTTGAGAGTTTGAGCGGCGACATCTTTCTCCTCGGCAATACATCGTGGCGCATTCGCAGCGTTCGCGGCGGCGCCGTCCAGGTTGAGGACGCGAAGGGAGCGCCGCCGAACGTCCCATTTTGGCGAGGCGAAGCACCTGCTCGCACTATGGAACTATCGCAACGCGTCGCCAACCTGCGGGAAAAAATCAGCTCCCTCGTTCCTGGTGACTCGCCCGCCCTCGATCGCAAGGACTCCCCAGAAGTCCGCGCCACCGTTAGCTGGCTAAAAATCGAGTGCGGCCTCGATGACGCGGGTGCCGAGCAGGCGATCGAATACATCGTCGCGGGCCGCGCAGTTCTTCGCGCGGTGCCCACTCAGCAGACCGTGATCGCCGAGCGATTCTTCGACGAAGGCGGCGGTATGCAGCTTGTGATCCATGCACCGTTCGGCGGACGCATCAACAAAGCGTGGGGATTGGCCTTGCGAAAGCGTTTCTGCCGTTCCTTCAATTTCGAATTGCAAGCGGCCGCCACGGACAATGGGCTAAATATCTCGCTCAGTGAGCAGCACAGTTTCCCGCTCGAAGACGTCTTTCATTTCCTTCATCCGGAATCGGTGAAGCCGGTCCTCGAGCAGGCGGTTTTGGCGTCTCCGATATTCGCCACCAGGTGGCGTTGGGTGGTAGGACGCGCCCTCGCCCTGCTCCGATTCAATCATGGCAAGAAAGTCCCGCCACAGATTCAGCGCATGCGGTCTGACGACTTGCTCGCGGCGGTATTTCCGGAAGCGGCTGCGTGTCAGGAAAATATTCAGGGCGACATTTCCATTCCCGATCATCCGCTGGTGCGCGAGGCGATGACCGAAGCCCTCACCGAGGCTATGGACATCGATGGCCTGCGCGACGTCCTTGCGGCAATCGGCGATGGCCGCATTCGTTGCATCGCCGTCGATACGCCCGTACCGTCGCAGTTCTCGCACGAAATACTCAACGCCAATCCGTACGCGTACCTTGACGATGCTCCTCTGGAGGAGCGGCGCGCGCGCGCCGTCGAAATGCGCCGGATGCTCCCGGAAGCTGTGCTGTCGGAAGTCGGCCGTCTCGATCCCGCGGCCATCGCGGAAGTGCGCGAAGAGTCGTGGCCCGACGTTCGCAACGCTGACGAGCTGCACGATACGCTCCTGACGTTGCTTGCCTTCCCGGAATCCGTCGACCCACGCGCGCTTCCGTTCGGTCCGTCGCTTGAGCGTTCCGTCGCCGATTGGCGAGACTGGTTCGCCGAGTTGTCGTCCGCACGCCGAGCCAGCCGTGCACTCGTTGGTGATCGTGCCTACTTTGTGGCCGCCGAAAGGGCGAAAGCATTCTTGACCGTCTTTCCGGCCGCGCAATTCGACTCATCTCCGCCCGATCTGGGTACCGAGGCTTCGCGCGAAGACGCCTTGCTATCCGTGATCACCGGATGGATGGGACACATCGGTCCGTGCACGGCCGGTAATTTGGCGAGCGCTCTCGGACTTCAGGAATCCGATGTCGATAAGACGCTCTTGCGCATGGAGAGCTCCGGCATCGTTCTGCGGGGTCAGTTTACCGGCTTGCACGCGGGGCAGACCGAATGGTGCGACCGTCGTCTGCTGGCGCGCATTCACAAACTCACGATCGGAAAATTGCGCAACGAGATTCGGCCGGTAAGCGCCGCGCAATTCATGCGCTGGCTGCTGCGCTGGCAGCATCTAGCGCCGGGGACGCAGACCTTTGGCGAACGCGGGATGCTGGAAGTTTTGCGCCAGCTTCAGGGATTCGAAGCTCCCGCAAATTCGTGGGAGCGGCACGTTCTTCGCAGTCGCGTGGCGGACTACGATCCAAAGGTTTTGGATCGACTGTGCTTGACCGGCGCCGTCGGATGGGGACGCCTTTCTCCGCATCCGGCCACGTTGCAGGAGGCGTCCGGCACGCGACGCCGCGTCATTCCCACCAGCGCTGCCCCGATTACGTTTTTTGTGCGTGAAGACTCGGACTGGATGAGCTCGCAGCAAGTCCCGAGCGGCGATAGGTCGCCGGGTCTGAGCGCAAACGCGCGCGAGATCCTAAGCTTTCTGCACCAGCGAGGCGCATCCTTCTTCGCAGATATTGTGCGAAGCACTCGCAAGCTGAAGTCCGAGGTCGAGAACGCTCTCTGGGAACTTGTCGCAGCGGGCATGATTACCGCCGACGATTTCGATAATCTCCGCGCCCTGATCGATCCTCGCCGACGCGCGGGCCGGGGCATCGGACGTGTCGCGCGCCCGAGGCATAGTGGCGGGCGCTGGTCGCTGCTTTATGCGGGCGAAGTGCCTGATCGAGCCGTCGCCCTTGAATCCACGTGTTGGATGCTGCTGAGGCGCTACGGCGTGGTTTTTCGTGAAGTTCTCCAGCGCGAAAGCATTTTGCCGAAATGGCGCGATCTTTTGATTACCTTCCGAAGGTTGGAAGACCGCGGCGAGATTCGGGGCGGACGGTTCGTCAGTGGCTTTCTGGGAGAACAATTTGCTTTGTCTGCCGCGGTCGAATCGCTGCGAGCGATGCGCAAGCAGGGGGCTTCCGGCGAGAACGTGAGCGTTTCCGCAGCCGATCCGCTGAACCTGGTTGGTATTCTCGTTCCTGGCGACCGCATCGCCGCGAATTCAGGGAACACTCTCACGATTCGCGATGGGGTCGCGGTGGCCGCGGACGACGCGAACCGCGGGCTCGCCCTCGCGCATTAACTTGTAGAAGATTTTCTCGGCCCCCTCAGCCTCTCAGCGTTGGGTTTTTCAACTTGGCTACGTTATCGCGGGCTGCGCGGCCCCGTTTGCAACGGGGGCCAGTCGCGGCAGTCTGACCAAAAACACAGTGCCTGATTCCGAGGTTTTCTCCACCACCACCGAGCCGGCGTGATCGTGCACGATCTTGTTCACGATGGCGAGTCCCAGTCCCGTTCCATTCGGCTTGCCCAGGCTCACGAAGGGATCAAACAGCGTTGTGCGGATGGCAGACGGTATGCCCGGCCCGTTGTCGATCACGCGCACATCGAATGAATCCTGCCCGGAGCTGATTTCCACTTCAATGTGGCCTTGCCATTGCGCCGTGGCTTCGCACGAGTTCAGGATCAGATTGAAAAACGCTCGCTCGATTTTCTTCGGATCGAATACTCCTTCCGTTTCTTTCGATGCCCGCACCGAAATCGTTCGGCTGCGAAACTCAGGCCGGGTGAGTACGGCTTCCACCGCGTGATGGACCGCCTGCTCTAACGAAGCAGGAACCGGAGAAATGGCTCCGTCCTCTCGCGAAAGTTCGCGCAATGAGTCGAGCAAATCGAGCATCTGCTCCGACGCGGTCTTGATTTCGTTGTAGACCTCGTTCCGATCGAGCTTCAGTTTTTCGGCTTCATACAGAAACTCGGCATTCGCCACGAGCGCCGCCAGATGATGCCGGAGGTCGTGCGAAATGGAACTGGCGGCCCTGCCCAGGGCTGCGGTTCTTTCGTTCGCGATCCATCGTTGTTGCGATGCCAGCAGGTCGCTCCGCATTTTTGCAAACGCTTCGCCCACCTCCGCCACCTCGCTGCTTCCGGTGGGCGTTGTGATGACGTACGCGTAGTCCCCAGCCGCCAGGGCCCGCACTCCGGCAACGAGATTATCAAGCGGTCGAGTGATGGTGCGCGATACGAAAGTCAGCAGCAGCGCGCCAAAGAGCACGGCTGACAGTCCCAGAACGAAGATCGTGCGATTGAGCTGCTGGATCGATTTGTTGGCTTGCATCAGCGAAACGAGCACGTAGCATCTCACCGGGGCCGGCGGACCGTCGTGAATCAGGACGGATTTAACGTCATATTGATTGGAGTGGAGGCTGACCTCTCTCGTGCTGTTCGTGTCGTCATCGTCGGCGGCGCCGAACAACGCTTGCAACTCGGGCTCTTCCGACGGGGGGAACGTGGAAGCGATGATGCTATTTCCGGTTGCCAGAACAATCTGGCTCCCGGCGCCGACGGCAAGCTGCTGCGCCACGCTGGAGTCCACCTGCTCTCCCACCGCGATGACTCCGAGTTGCTTCGTCTCGGTTTCGCTTCCTGCCGTGATGGGGCGCAGGAAAACCCAATACAATTGACCTGCGGCGTACCACCACGCTGCGTCCTCTCCTTGTTCTAGGGATCGCTTCAGGTCAGGTTCGGCGATCGACGGGTTCCACACATCTCTTCGCACGTGAAATCCCAAACTTTGTCCTGTCGGGTTCGCTACCAGAAACAAGTCGCTGCCTGCCAGCCGCCAAAAAGGCAATGACGCGTCCTGGATTGTGGGAGCATGCTCGGTTGTCATCATGGCTTTCAGGGTAGGCAGCTCGGCCAGAAGAGCGGCGGTTCTCGAAAGCTGAAGTTCCCTTTGCTTCTGGACGCTCGTGAACGCCCGCACCGAAGCCGCAGTACTGTCGCGGACTTGCTGATCGATTTCCGACCGAACCTGGCTGCGCACAATGAACAGGATCGCGCCAGTCAGACCGCAGACGATCAGCAGGTTCGCAATCAAGAGTTGCGTTCGAAGTCGAAGGCGTGCCATCAGTTCCCTGGATTTGCTCTAGTCTCTTGCCGGCGCCGCAACGTTTCCGGTCGTAAACTTGTATCCCGCTCCGTGCATGGTCAAGAAATAGCGCGGGCTCGCGGGGTCGGGTTCGAGCTTCTGGCGCAGCCGCAGTATGTGATTGTCCACCGTTCGAGTGGTCGGATAATTCTCATAGCCCCAAACCTCGTTCAGCAGCTCTTCGCGCGAGATCACACGGCCCGGCGAACGCGCAAAAAACTTCAGAAGCTTGAATTCCTGCGCCGTAAGAGTGAGCGAATTGCCCGCTCGGGCCGCCTCCATGCTCGTGAAATCCACTCGAACATCTCCGAACGTGAGGAGCTCGTGCTCGATCGTCTCCGGCGGTACGTTCGTGACGTGCTGCGCAGGTGCTGGGCCGCGCCGCATCGCGCGTCGGACGCGCGCCAGCAGTTCCTTGGGACTGAACGGCTTCGTCACATAGTCATCCGCGCCCAGCTCGAGAAGCAGAACCTTGTCCTCCACCTCCGCGTTCGCGCTCAAGACCACCACCGGCACTCCCGCGGCGTGAGATTTGAACGCCCGGCATAATTCCTTGCCCGGCATGCGCGGCAGCTTCAGATCGAGCACCACAACGCTCGGCGTCTGTTTGCGAAAGCTTTCGAGTCCAGCGACGCCGTCAGACGCGATGCGGACGGCTAGTCCGTCTGCTTCAAAAAGACGCTGAAGCGTCCGCTGCATCGCTCGACTGTCTTCTACCACCAACACGGTTTCCATAAATGCTCCGCGAGCTAATTTTGGTAATCACTTGATCCCGCTTTGGGATCGTAGTCTTGCCCGTACTTATTCTTGTGTTTCGCGGTGGTTTGTTTAGTCCCCGGGACTGCAATCGCAGGCAAGTTCACGCTCCCGGCTTCAACATCCACCGAACGATCCAACACACTCAGCGCCTGCGGCGTTGCATTCTCGTACCACACGCGAAGCAGGTATTTCCCGGCAGGCACGCTGGGAATCGACACGTGCCCCGATTTATCGGAAACGCCGTAGAAGTCCGAATCCACCGTCATGATCACCGCCGCCATCTCCGGATGGATGTTGCAGAAGATGTAAGAAGCGCCCGGGCGATCGAACCGGATTGCTTTGTGTGCTCCGGCCTCGTAGAGACCCAGGTCAAACCGCTTGCCCCGGTAGAGCGAAAAGACGTTGTGAAACCAGGGATCGAGGTTGGGAAAATCCACCATACTTCCCACCGGGACTACGAGCAGGTTAGGCTCGAACATCTTGTTGTGTTGCACCATTCGGTATTCTCGCGGCGCTTGCACACGAGCAGGAAGAACAACGCCCCGCGGTGTGAGCCACACAACCACTTTGGACGCGTCTTTCACGGGCGCCCCGGAACCCGCGAGATAAAGCTTGACCTCGCCACTGACGTCGAAAGCCTTTTCATTCGCCGGCTCATTGGTCTGCCCGATGCCGGCTGACGTCGGTCTTCTGGCTGTTGGCGCCAGTGCGATTGCCAGAGCCAGAATCGAAATTCGGAGTCGGCAGTTCATGGCTAGAAAAGGAATGCCGCCGCCAGTCCGATTTGGTCCGCGACGGCGGCCACCCCCGAACTCGGATAGGTCCGCAAGCGGCGGAACTCAGGTGAAAACAGCAAGTCGGATCGCGGCCGGAAAATATAGTTCACAAACAACATCTGGTTGCGCGGTGAAAGCCCTGCAAGGGCCGTCGGGTCAAGTTGTTGGGCTTGACGGAAATCCCCTGAATTGCGGCCTCCTGCGCCGATCCCGAAATTGAACTCGTTTTTTGCATCCACCTTGTACTTCAACTGCGTCCACCCTCCCGCCATGATGACGCCTTCCAGATAGGGCACAGCCACAGCGTAATAATTGTAGTCTCCTGCGGGAGGCGCGGGCGTGGGAACTCCGCCAAACGCGTCAATTCCTTTGCCGGCGAAGAATTCCCCGGAAATCTCGGCGTGAGGAAATAGCGGGAAACGCCAGTCACCAACGCCACCCCAGCCGCTGACGGTCGTTCCCCCAACGAATCGTTGCGGCGAATAGATCGCAGATATCCCGAACGCAATGGGATGGCTCTCATTCCTGCCATTCTCAGAGATTCGGATTGCAACCGTTGGCTGGCGCGAACTCTCCTGCGGAGAAGGCGCTCGAACAGTGGAAATTTGTCCCGCATAGCTCGGGGGATCGATGAGTCCGGCATCAATTCTAATTTGTGACTTGCCGGCATCCACCCGCTGTTCAACGCCGATCGTCGGACTCCACGTCCACAAATTTCCTGCAGCCGCAAAGCTCGGGATGCCAACCGACATATAGGATGTTGGAATGTTCGGAGAAAAGAACGGAGTGTCGATTCCGCCAAACAAGGAAGTGTGCGTCCAATTCAGCCGAATCCTGGCCACTCTCAGGCGAACCAGCCCGGACGTATTCGATCCATAGTCGCTCGGCAGTCCGCCGAAAAAGTCCATTTGAACGTCACCGACGGTATCCGCGCCGAAGATTTGCGGCCCGATACCCGTGATGCCAATGATCGACTGTCGAAGAGATGCTCCCACGCTTCCCGAAGAGGCGCCCGAAGAATGCGGCACCGCGATCGTGGGAACATCTGCGTTGTCCACCTGCCCGGACACTCCGAATGCGTTCAGCAGAACCATCCCTGAAAGCTTGACCCGATACTTCAGGTTACTTTCAACCTTGTCCTGCTCTTGTTCCTCCAGGCGGGCATTCACGATCTGCCAGTCGTCCGAACTGATCCGCGCGCTTTCCTGCTCGCTCGGCCTTTGCGCAGAAGCATTCTCACTGGGCGGGGCCTGCGGACCCGTCGAAACACTTGTCTGCTCTCCCATTTTTTGCATCACTTGTTCAAGCATGGTGCGCAGTTCTCTGATTTCCTGTCTGGATTCCGAAAGCTCCGAGCGCGTCTGTTCCAGTGAGTCGGTGAGCACGCGAATCTTCGCGTCCAAACCGGTTTGGACGGGAGTCGACGCCGCTTGTTCAGAGGTCGACTGCGCCCAGGCTGGAACGCCTCCGATCAGCATTATCCAAACGAGGCTCCCGCACGCCGAAAACAAGCCCTTCGCCCCAAGTTTCATAAGAATCTTCTCCCCAGAGACCAAGACCTGCCGTCTTGGTGCTGCTGTCACTGTGGGTTTCTTGGTTACACACTGGCCTGCTCCATTGTGATCTAACTACGGTTAGCCGGCCACTTTCAACCAGCGGCTCCGCACTGCTTTCGGCCTGAATGCTCGTATGACTCTAACGCAACGCTTCAAATCAGATCGAAACCAAACCACTCGCACGAGAACCAGCCTCAAAAACGAGTCTGCGGGAAGGAGGCGCGGAGCAGGATCGACCTTGATGGACCGGGTGCCGTTCATAGCTTCGAGCCGCTGGATGCAGCGGCTGCCCTCGCCGGCATGGGGCGATTTATATGCCTTTGCGAAGAAAGCCGCTACTCCGCGGATCCTCGAGATGGGTCTTCCACTTGGAGATCACCCACCCCGGAGAAATCTAGTGAATCAGGTTCAGGGTGTTGGCTGCGTCGTCAACGAACACGATCTGACCTTCCGAGTTGAACGCCAAACCAAACAGCGCGCCTGCTCCCGCGGGAGATCCCGTGTTGTCGAGCTGCAGCTTCGCTATCTGGTTGCCCTGCCGGTTTATTTCCGTGATGAAACCGTCGCCGCTGTTCACCGTCAGGACGTGACCACCCTCGGACACGATCACTCCCAGGGGTCCGTTCAGACTACCCCCCGACGAGAACGTTACACCTTCGCCCGCAGACGTCGTGCGATCCAGCGCGTGCGGAATCGCCTGAATGCGATTCTGCAACGTGTCTGCGACATACAGCACGCGGCCACCATCGCCTCCGAAGATCGTTCGGCAATCCTCTCGATCGCCTTCTTCGCAACTTGGGCTCAGTGCGACGCCGGTGGGACCAATAACGAGTGCCGCTGGATCGGTTCGTTCCTCAAAACCAGAGCCGATTACGGTCATGGACTCGATCCATGGCATCTGCTTCTGTGACACGCCAAGATCGATTCGCACGACCGTTCCCTGATTGACGATATTGCCCGGGACCATCGAGTTGCTGCTCGCTGCAAGCGTGCCGTTCAACACATTCGTGACGAACAGATGTGCCTCATTGTCGCCGTCCACAGCCGTCATGTCCCACGGACCGCTGATCAGCGAGCCGTAGAACGTCTCCGCCAGGTTTCCCCACGCATCCAGCACAATCAAGCATCCAGCCTGTGCCGTAGCAGAAGTTCCGTCGGTTGTCGGCAAGCTTCCCACAATCACCCAGCCCGACTTGAGAACAGCCAAAGCTGTCGTCAACCCTACGCCGCCCGGGCACGGCCCTGGCAACTTGCTGGCATCGATCGACGCGAACACCGTCACCGCGCCTGTCGGCGACACATCCACAATCGTTGTTCCTGTGCCTTGCTGGTTCATGCTGTTATTGAAATTGCTCACCAGAATGTGGCCTTCCTGCAGATTTCCAACGCTGCGAGGCACGCGCCACACTCCGTAAGGATTGATGTCGCCATTCGCAGGAACCGTCGAAGTGATAGTTTCGGGTTTCTGATTCTTCTTCAGCACGTTGTCGTCATCACCGAAAGCAACTGACGTCATCGCCAGCACGCCGACAGCACCGAGTATCAGGCCGGCCAAAACACTGCTCTTGAGTCTCATCACCATAGTCTCCTTAGCGGAATCCGCGTTCCCCAGAGCCGAGCCTCTCCGGCGGGGGCGTGTGCCAAGCAAAGTGGCCGACAAACGCCGCCGCCGCAGGTACGAACCGGAATCCCGGCAGCTCTCTGGGGATTGGGCTGATGCCGGCATTTCAAGTTCTATTCGCGCAAAAATCTACGGGACTCGCACTGTCCGATTGCCACGGGCATGTCTGTGGATTGTCAAAAACTTGTAACGTCTACGGGCGGGGATCCGGATAAACGAGAGCGAAAAGACAACCTCCGCTAGGTACTATCGGTACTAGAATCAGCCATCTGCAGTCACTGGTCACCGCGAAACCGATACAGATCGGCGCTCTGGACTCGGACGCCCAGCAGCTTCAAATAGAAAAAGAGCTGGTGCTTATGATTCAGCAAGTGCTCCAGATTCCCGAGAAGCAGCGTCAGGAGACGCTCGCCTCCAGGCTCAAACACGGTTGGGAGTTTGCGGCCGAGGTCTTCGTCCGTGCAGATCTCGAAGCCCCGGGCGATGCACTGTGAGTATTGTTCGAGACGCCTTGCGGCATCCGCGGGCTGGCAGAGATGATTCACGCCCAGACCACGAAGCTCTGTGAAATCTTTTAGTTGGGAAGGATAGGCCGCATGTAGAACGGCACAGAAACCGGCGGCACAATCCAGCAAGTGACCAAGCAGGTGCCCTAGGTCAGTCGGGGGTCGCGAAAAAACTACATCCGTAGCGGGTCGCCACTCCAGCTTCTCCGCAGGTACAAGATTCACCAGATGGCCCGTTCGTTCCAGCGCTTCAAGCACTTTATCGCGCACCGAACCCGTGAGTTCCCGCTTTTCCATGCTCGGCCCCGTTCGCTTTCCACTCACCCTGAGTTTGCCGCCAAGGTGGCACGCCATCAATCCCTCGGCGCCGGACGTACTCCCGGATGAAACGGCTTGACGCCTTCTCCGCTCCCCTGCTATACAGGCTCCTTCGGTGGCGAAGGCAGTTCCGCATAGCCGCGGACCAGCTTTCGAAGCATCTACTTCTCCCGAGGCGAATCCTACTCAAAACTTTCGCGCCGCCCTTGGAGAGTAGCCATCTTTACGCGACAAGAGACAGTTTTGTGAGGAAAACTCTCCCAAGTCGGCCTCTGTGGGCGCTTCTATTTGTTGCATCCATGGTCCTGGGTCCCCCGTCTGCGCGCTCGCAGAGTTTACCCAAGCCGGCGTATCCTCCGCCAGACCCCGGCCCCGCCACAACTCAGGATTTCAACCGCCGGCTCGAGCAATTGCGCCGGTCCGTCTCCACCCAGTCGAGCGGTTCGGTGTCCGCGGAATATCGTATCGGCTCGCAGGACCTGTTGGAAGTAAACGTGTTCGACGCGCCGGAACTCAACCGTTCTCTTCGTGTCTCCGCGAACGGCGAAATATCCTTGCCGCTTGTAGGAGCCATCCAGGCTTCGGGCTTGACCGCACGCGAAGTGGAGAATTCCTTGGAAAGCAGGCTGCGCATTTATATGAACGACCCTCACGTCGGAGTTCTCGTAACCGGCGTCGAAAGCCATCCCGTGTCCGTCCTCGGCGCCGTGAACCAGCCCGGCGTGTTTCAAATTCGCGGCCCAAAGACGCTTCTCGAGATGCTCTCGATGGCTCAGGGCTTGTCAGACGAGGCCGGCGACAAGGTGCTCGTCATGCGTGGGGCGGGCGTCGATTCCAATCCTCCTGATCCTTCTAGTACCGCCAGTAACACCGGCTCCGCCGCTGACCCGAACGCAATTCAGATTGATCTCAGGCTCCTCCTCGACTCGGCAGATCCCCGCTACAACGTCCCGGTTTATCCCGGCGACATTGTGAAGGTAACGAAAGCGGGCATCGTCTACGTTGTGGGCAGCGTGACGAAACCCGGCGGCTTCACGATGCGGACCAATGAGCAAATGTCGGTCCTCAAGGCGGTTGCACTCGCCGAAGGTTTGACCTCAACTTCCTCAAAAGGACACACTCGCATCATTCGCACGGACCCGATTACCGGCGAGCGTTCCGAAATCCCGGTTGACCTCGGGAAAATCCTCGCGGGTAAACTTCCCGACATGCCGCTGAAGGCGGCGGACATCGTTTTCGTTCCAAAGAGTGGCACGAAAGCCGCCCTGTACAGGGGATCGGAAGCAGCCATCGCAACCGCGAGCGGAGTCATCATTTTCCATCCCTAGAAAGCACACCCTAAAGGAACAATGGATCCCGAGACACAAATCAGGCCCTACGAACCTCCAGCGCATTCTTCTCTGAAGGTGCACGAACCGGCCATTTACACCGCTGAGCGGATGCGCGATGTGCCCGACCTGCTCGAATACTGGCGCGTCGTGGTAAAGCGCCGGGCGACCATTCTCACCACCTTGTTCATCGTGTTTACCGTGGCTCTTGTCGCCACCCTGAAAGAGAAGCGCGTTTATGAAGCGCGCACCCTCATTGAAATTCAAAAAGAGAACCCCGACATCCCGACGCTGCAGGAACTCTTTCAGGTGGAAAGCATCTCGGACACCTACCTCGAGACGCAGAACCGGATTCTGAAAAGTGAAAATCTGGCTCGGCGTGTAATCACGCAACTCAAGCTGGGTCAGTTGCCCGAATTCGCTTCGCGCGACGCCGAACGCCCCGCGCCCGATGCTGGACAAGCCAGTGCCCAACCGGGTGATGTACAGCAGCCTGACTCGCAACCGGGTGCGGCGCAACCGCCCTCGGTCGCGCAAGTTTTCACTGTGCCAGGCGGCGTATCGAGCCAATCCGATGTTCCGGACGACGTGCTGAAGAAGTTCCAGGACCGCCTGAGCGTTGAGCCCGTCAAGCGAAGCCGATTGATCGAAGTGACCTTCGACTCGAATGACCCGAAGCTTGCCGCTCAGGTCGTGAACACCGTCGCCTCCACCTACATCCAGCAGAATCTCGAAGCCCGATGGGATACTTCTCAAAAGGCTTCCGAGTGGCTGTCGCAGCAGCTCGAAGGAATGAAGGCCAAGCTCGAAAAGTCCGAAGACGACCTCCAGGAATATGCCAACAAGAACGGCCTTCTGTTCCTCGAGACCGACAAGGGCACCACGGAGAACATCGTCACGCAGCGTCTTCGCGAGTTGCAGGAACAGCTCACGAAAGCCGAGGCCGACCGATTCGATAAGGAGTCGTTGTTCCACTTGCTCGAGCAGGGCGACTACGCTTCGCTGCCGGGCGTCTTCGACAACAAATTGATGCAGGATCTTTCCGAGCGCGTGGCTGAATTGGAGCAAGAACGCTCGAAGCTGATCTCCACCTTTACGCCGGACTATCCGCGAGTGAAAGAGATCCAGAGCCAGATTGATGAAAGCCAGGCCGTGCTGACCGCCGAACGTGAGCGCGCCGCCAAGAGCATCGCGAATGACTACCGCGCGGCTGTTGGTCGCGAGAGCATGCTGCGCCAGGCTTTTCAAGAGCAGCAAAAGCAGGCCAACGACATTGCCGAGAAGTCAGTCCAGTACAACATCCTGAAGCGCGAGGCCGACACCAACAAGCAGCTCTACGTCGGACTGCTCGAAAAGCTGAAAGAGACTGGAATCTCCACGAGCCTCAAGGCCACGAACATCCGAATCGTCGATCCGGCGTATCCGCCCAAGAAACCCGCGCGGCCTCGAATCCTCCTGAACCTCTCGATGGGACTTCTCCTGGGTCTTTGCTTAGGGACCGGAGCCGCTTTCTTGCAGGAGCATCTGGACAATACTCTCAAGACGACCGAAGACCTCGAGCGCTTCTTGCAACTCCCCGCGCTGGGATCGGTGCCCGCCGTAGCAGGTCTGGAAAATGGCAATGGCGTACACGCGTTCTACGAACGGGCGCGGATGCTGACGGGTGAAAAAGGAAAGGGACAGTCGAACGGCAACGGCCATTGGAATCGCATCGAGGGCAATGGGTCGAACGCGCCCCTGGCGGAGGCGTTCCACGGTCTGCGTACATCTGTTTTGCTCTCCACCGCGAAACGTCCTCCTTCATCCCTTCTGGTCACCAGCGCTCAGTCAGGCGAAGGCAAGACGACCGTCGCCGCAAATCTGGCGCTTTCGCTCGCGCAGCTTGGTGAGTCCGTGCTCCTGATCGATGCCGATCTGCGGCGCCCGAGTTTGCAGCACTTTTTCGGGGTCGACAATTCTTCCGGGCTGGTGGATTTCCTTACGGGGAACTCGGACTGGCGGAAGGTCGTATGGCAATCGCCCGCCGAGGGTTTGTCCGTTCTCTTCTGCGGACCCGTTCCGCCGAATCCGGCGGATCTCCTTTCCTCCGAATACATGCCGAATCTGATTCGCGAAGCAACGAAGGAGTACAAGTTCGTGGTGCTGGATTCTCCCCCGATGCTGAATCTCGCGGATAGCCGCATTCTCGCTACGCTCGTCGACGGCGTGATTCTCGTGGTCGGCGGCGGTACGACTCCTCGAGAACTGGTTCACCGCGCTTACACCTCCGCCGTGGACGCGGGATCGCACATTCTCGGTGCCGCGATCAATTTCGCCGATACGCGCAACGACTACTATTCAAACTACACCTACAATAAAAATGGCGACGCGAAATGACCGCCCGAGGTGACGACCCCGCGCTGACGAACCCCATCTCGGCCGATCTTCGAATGAGAGCCGTTGAAACGTCGCTCATCGTTGGTGTCGTTCTCGCCGTTGCCGCGTTCGGCGGCACCGAGCCGATTTCATTTGCGGTGGTGGAGATTCTTTTCTTTAGCGTCGCGTTCTGGCTCTTGCTCCGCCCCGGGTCGCCCTCGCCGCCCGTCCGCGCGAATTATTTTGTGGTTCCAGCCCTGTTGACGGCCCTGGTGCTCCTTCAGCTTTGCCCATTTCCGGCGCGGTTCCTTTCAAGGTTTGCTGGCCGCGGCAACTACCTCGGCGCGCGCTTTTCCACCTTGAGCTTTGCTCCTTATAATTCCCGCAACGAGCTCCTGATTCTCCTCACCTGTTTTGTCGCCTTTTACCTTGCTTATATCGTAAGTCAGGACCGCGGCCGCAAGCAGCGCCTAATCTTTGCCCTCGTCGCGCTGGGGGTTGCAGAAGCGTTTTACGGTCTGGCTCAGTACTTGATGAACGTGCAGAAAATCTTCTGGTATACGAAGAAATACGATCTCGAAGAAGCCACCGGAACCTACATCAATCGCAACCATTTCGCCGGCTTTCTCGAGATGGTCCTGCCGTTCGCGGTTTGCCTCGCCATTTATGAGGGCGAGAAACTCCTCGCTCGGCGCAAGCATCGTGGCGGGCGCGCGACAATGCTGACTTCGGATGTGAAGACGCAGGCCGTTATCTTGTGGCTGGCCGTCGCGGTCGTGTTGATGGCGGCGATTGTGTTCTCGCGCTCGCGCATGGGACTTCTCGCGGCCTGCGCGTCGCTCCTGGTCGTGTTCGGACTCAAGATGCTTCGGCGAAAAGCGCTTCCCGTCGTTCTTGGCGTCGCTTTTGTCGCGCTCAGCCTCTGCCTTGCCGTCTGGATTGGCGTTCGTCCCGCCTTGAGTCGATTCGAAAGCCTCAGACAGGAATTTTCGGGCAACGAAAGCCGCCTGTCGATGTGGCCGGGCACCCTGAAATTGATCGCCGAGCATCCCATCGTGGGAACGGGACTCGGCACGTTCCCGGTCGTTTACACCGAGGTGCAGACCACGTTTTTGACGCAATTCGTCAATCACGCCCACAACGACTATCTGGAGATTTCGAGCGACCTCGGGATACCGGCGGCGCTGCTCTTGTTCGCTTCGATCCTCTATGCGCTTGTCCGCGCCGCGCGGACTTTCCTTCACGGAGAAGGGAAGTACACCCCGGCGGTTTCCCTCGCCTGCGTCGGCAGCATCGTTGCGATTCTGCTGCACAGTTTCACTGATTTCAATTTGCATATTCCGGCAAACGCGCTATTGTTCGCGGTCATCTTAGGACTTGCGCTGGCGTCCAGTTCGAAACTGGCTCCCGCGGAGGCGGCAAGTTGAAACGCGATTTCGAATTCGCTCTGAAGCGGGCGCTGGACGTCGGCGTCGCCCTCGTCGCCCTTTTGATTCTGCTGCCGGTCTTGGCGTTCATCGCGATCGCCATAGTTATCGACTCGCCGGGATCGCCCTTTTTTAAGCTTCGCGCCGCGGGCCGCGATGGCTGCGCGTTCGCCCAATGGAAATTTCGCACCATGGTCCAGGACGCCCGCCAGAAGGCGCATCCGTTCGAGACTTCCTCCGCCGATCCGAGGATCACTCGAACGGGCCGTTTTCTTCGGCGCTGGAGCCTCGACGAGTTGCCGCAGCTTTGGAACGTGCTTCGAGGGGAAATGAGTCTGGTCGGACCCCGCCCGGCTTTCGTCGAAGTGGCCGGCCGCTACTCCGCGCAGGAAGCGCGACGCCTTCGAATGCGTCCCGGCCTCACCGGGCTCGCGCAGATTCAGGGCCGCAACCTGATTTCTTGGCAACGCAGAATCGCTCTGGACGTTGCTTACATCGATCGCTATTCGCTTTGGCTTGACGCGAAGATTCTGCTCGCGACGGTTCCCGTCCTCCTCAGGGGCGACGGAATTTACGGACCGGACGGCAGAGTGCGAATGCACGACTTAGCTTGAAAAGATGAATCATACGCGAAACGGAAAACGGCTCGTCATCGTTTGGGGGGCCGGCGGTCACGGAAAGGTGATCGTCGACGCCCTGCTTGCCGCGGATTGCTGCAAGATCGTCGGAATTGTGGATGACGACGTCGCAAAAACAGGCGCTTCCATACTCGGCGTCCGCGTGCTCGATTTTTCGGGCGGAATGGCCAAACTTGCGAGCAAAACCGATTTTGACGGTGTCGCCATCGGAATCGGCGATAACCATGTACGAAGCGAGAAATTACGCGAAATTCTCGAACTGGGCATCGAGCCCATGAACGTGATTCATCCGGCGGCCCACATGTCTCGCTTCGTGAAGCTCGGCAAGGGCGTGACGATTCTGGCTGGAGCCACCATCAATCCGGGCACCGTGATTGAAGACAATGTCTGTGTCAACACCTCGGCCTCCGTCGATCACGATAACTATCTCCACCACAGTTGCCACATTTTTCCGAATGCGACGCTCGCCGGCGGAGTTCGCGTCGGGGAGCATGCCTATGTGGGCTCGGGAGCAGTGGTCGTCCCCAATGTGACGATTGGCAACTATTCGTACGTCGGCGCCGGAGCTGTCGTGCTCAAGGATGTTCCGGAGAGCGTCACCGTTGCCGGCAATCCCGCGGCGGAGATTCGCGCTCAACTGAAGCGCCCCGATCACCAGCGCTCGGATCAGCGCCAATGGACACAATGCCTGTCGAAACCATAAACGTTCCGGCGATTGCCGGCGGACAACCCATCTTCGATCAGCTCTTGCCGATCGCTTCTCCCGAAGGATTGCCCTCCGACGAATTCCTGGCCGACGTCCGCAAGATTCTCGACAGCGGCTCCCTCACGAACGGTTCCTTCGTCCGCGAGCTCGAGGCCGCCGCTGCCGCCTATTTGAACGTTCCGCACTGTGTCGCGGTCGCGAATTGCACGTCCGCTCTGATGTTGATCCTGAAGGTCCTGGATCTGCGCGGCGATGTAATTGTCCCGAGTTTCACGTTTCACGCCACGGCCCACGCGGTTTTGTGGAACGGCCTGACGCCCGTTTTCGCGGACTGTGATCCCGACACGTTTTGCATGGATCCCGAATCGGCCCTCAATCGCGCCTCGAAGAACACGGCCGCGATCATGGCCGTGCACATGTTCGGGAACCCCGCGCCCGTCGAGCAATTCGAGAAAATTGCCGCACGCTTGCGCGTTCCGCTCATCTACGACGCAGCGCACGCTCTGGGCGCCTGCCTCAACGGAATTCGCGTAGGAGGCTTCGGCGTCGCCGAAGTGTTCAGCCTGTCGCCCACGAAGCTCATCGTTGCGGGCGAGGGCGGCCTAATCGCAACGCGCGACGCAGCGCTCGCCCAGCGTTTGCGCACGGCGCGCAACTACGGCGACTCGGGCAATCACGACCCCGAAATCCTCGGCCTCAACGCGCGCATGAGCGAGTTCCACGCCGCGCTCGCGCTGCGCGGCATGGCAGGCGTCGAGGAGCGCATCGCCCGCCGCAACCAGATTCGCCTCCACTACGAGCGCCGCCTCCGCTCCGTCGGCGGACTCAGCTTCCAGCACGTGCCGCCCGAAGTGCGCAGTGCCTGCAAGGATTTCGCGATCATTGTCGACCAGCAGGTCTTCGGCCGCGGCCGCGACTGGCTCTGCCGCGCCCTCGAAAAAGAAAATATCGGCGTTCGTCGTTATTTTTGGCCGCCCGTGCATCGCCAGAAGCTTTACTTCGATCTCTGGGATGGCCGCCTCTTGCCCGTCACCGACCACATCTCCGATCGCGTCCTCTGCCTCCCGATTTATTCGTCGTTGCGCTACGCGGACGTCGACAAAGTCTGCGACGCGATTCTTCGCGCCTCCGACTTTGCGAAGCGCAGCAAAGCAGCCGTGGGGCAGAGCGCATGAAACCCGCGCCTCCCCACCGCGCGAAGCGCATTCTCGTCACCGGCGGCGCCGGCTACCTGGGTTCCGTCGTCGTCGCGCAATTGATCGCGAGCGGCCTCAAAGTCCGCGTTCTCGACGCCTTCCTCTTCGGCGACAAATCCCTCGACGCCGTCAAATCAAATCCCAATTGCGAACTCCTCCGCGGAGATATTCGCGACGCAGCCGCCGTCGCCGCAGCCATGAAAAACTGTGACGCGGTGGTCCACCTCGCCGCGATCGTCGGCGATGCTGCCTGCGACGAGAATCCGCATCTCGCCGCCGAAGTCAATCGCACCGCCACGCGCATGCTCGTCGAAATGGCTCCCCAATGCGGCGTTCGCCGGTTTATTTTCGCGTCGTCGTGCAGCGTCTACGGCGCGTCCGATTCCTTTCTCGACGAAACCTCCGCGCTCAACCCGCTCTCCATCTACGCGCGCACCAAGATCGATTCCGAAAAACTTCTCCTGGCCGCCGCGAACGGCCGCGATTCCGCCGCCAACGGCTTCTCGGCCACAGTGCTGCGCTTCGGCACTTTGTTCGGCCTTTCTCCGCGCATGCGCTTCGACCTGGTCGTAAACCTCTTCGCCGCGCGCGCTGCATCGGGCGGCCGCATCACCGTTTTCAACGCCGAGCAGTGGCGCCCCTTCGTGCACGTCCACGACGCCGCTCGCGCCGTGCTCGCCTGTCTCGACGCGCCTCCCAGCGCCGTCTCCGGCCAAATTTTCAACGCCGGCTCTCCCGCTCTGAATTTGCAGATCCACGATGTCGGCGCAGCGATTCAGCGCATCATTCCCGGCACCGTGATCGACCGCATCGAAAACAACTCCGACCGCCGCAACTATCGCGTCTCCTTCGAAAAGATTCAGCGCGCCTTGGGATTTCACTGCCAGCGCACGCTCGAATCCGGCATCGATGAAATCTGCGCCACGATCCGCTCGGGCCAACTCGCCGCCTCCGCACCGCGCGATTTCGACAATCGCGCTCTCGCCCGCGCCGCCGCCCCCGCCTGACCATTCTTCGGTTCAGAGCCGCGGAGCGGCGATTGTACTTAGCCCGGCATGCAGCGAAGCGGAATGCCGGGGAACCAAGCCACAAAACAAGAGCGAGTCCCGGAGGGACGATTGAGTGCGTGACAGTCAGCCCCGGACTCGGGTTTCAGGGTTTGTACTTGCCTGCCCGCCGTGGCGGGCAAACCCTGAACTTCAATTGATTCAGGTTGCTCGTGTGCCTTTTGCTTCATCTGTGTTTATCTGTGTTCATCTGTGGTTCCAAGGTTTCTCCCGAATGCTCCCTCACAAACCTGCAAAACTCCCGCCGCACTTCCCTCAGCAGTTCCGGACTGAACTGCCGCGCCTTCTCCAAATTCCGCGCTGCCATTTGCTTCAACCGCGCAGCGCCCGCCGCCACCTCGAAAATTCTCTCCGCCAACGCCTTCGCATCGCCCGCTGGCGCCATTTCCCCCGCATCCAGAAGCTCCGGAATCCCCCCCACCTCCGACCCAACGCAAGGGCAGCCGCGCGCCATCGCTTCCAGCAGCGCGCGCGGCAAGCCTTCCGCATACGACGGCATCACGAACAGGTCCACCGAGTCGAGAAAAGCGAACACAGCTTTGCCGAACGGCAGTTGCCCCAGGAACCGCGTCCGATCTTCGATTCCAAGCTGCGCGGCCAGCACCTTCATCGCGGCGGCATAACGGCCGTCTCCGGCCAGCGCGGTTTCAATATTCATCCCGCGCGCGCGGCACAACGACGCGGCCCGCAACAGCACGTCCGGCCCTTTGTACATCTGCGCCAGACTGCCGGCGAATCCGATGCGAAACGGCCGGCCCGCGCCGTTCGTCCCCGCCACTTCCTCAATTCGGTGGAATCGGTCGTTCATTTCGGCAGGCGACGCAAACGCCGAATCCATCAGCGCGTCGGAAAATCCTACGGCGTAGGCCCCCTTCGCCGGCGGATAGCGCCGCTGCAGCGAACTCTGCGTCACATAGTGGACCGCCATCGCTCCCTGGCACATCGCCTTCAGGTCCTGCGCGGCAACGCGGCGGAAGACCGGGCGAAACGCGCTGCGCCACGTTCCCGGCCCCAGCGCGTCCCACGGGTCGCCCACCACTTCCAGCGCGTACGGTTTTCCGCGCCGCCTCAGTTCCCGCCACACCAATCGCCCCACCAGTCCGGGAACGCGCAGAATATACGCGTCGCAGCTCCGCACCGCTTCCCGCACGCGGCGCTTCAGGTCCACAAGATGTCGCAGGTATTCCCACGGCCCGCGGTAATCCGGCAATGCGTAGAAGGAAACGGAAGGCCCATCGGCGCGCGCCTCTTCGCGCCACGCCTGCTGCGGCTCACTCGCGAGCGTCGCGTTGGCCCCGCGCGCCCGCTCGGCGTCGACGTGTCCGCTGGTCGCGACGCGCGCCAGCACCACTACTTCGTCAAACGCCTCAAGATAATTCGCCCAAGCCGAATACTTCGCCGGCCCGTCCACATAAACCTTCTGATCGGGTCCGAACGTGAAACGCTGCTCAGTGGCTGTGAGCAAGCGCATTTTGTTGGATGGACTTTGCGCGCCAGGCATGAGTGCGTGCGCAGGGAGCGACGATCAACGCCAACGCAATCGGGTAGACGGGAAAACTGATAAGGTCAAGGGCCATTCCGCCCACGACGACCGTTGCGAGCAGCGCTAGAGGCAGCGCGGTGCCGCGATCTGCGGAGGCCGTCGACACGCAGGCCAGCCCCAACTGGACGTAAAAGGCGATGAACAAAACCAGGCCTATTATTCCGAGGTCACATCCAACACGAAGTAAATCATCATGTGGTGCGAAAGAAGGACCGAGCCGGGAAGGATTGGCAGCCGCCATTTGCAGGGCCACCTGATACAGCGGTCTGTCTAAGTAGTCCACGACGGACTCGTCGAAACTGCCGATGCCTCCCCCTATGAGAACGTTTCTCCCCGAGGAACCAAAATACCTGACGCCGGCTCGCCATACCATGTCGCGTCCAGCGAGGTCGCCCTTGAAGAATCCCTCTTCATACCTTTCGACCAGTGAAGCGGATTTGGATGCCATAAGCGGCTGGACGCCTAGAATGCCCACCAGCGCTAGCGCAGGAACCCAAGCCAAGCGGCGGTGCCAAACGCGAAGTTTGCCCGAGGAGTCCTTCCGAAGCAGCAGCAACAGGCTGGAACCTGCGACGACCGCGAGGATTCCCGTCCGAGAACCGGACAGAACTACAACGCCCGCGAGCAACAGGCTGAGCGTCAGGCTGCTCCAAAATCGAATGTAGCGTATCCGGCCGTCTCTGGAGTCTGAGACGATTATCGCTGTCAGTATCACTACTCCCATCGCGATCTGAACGGCGAATTGATTTGGATCTATGCCGACGGGGAAAAGCAATCGGAAATCCTGGGCGGTAGGGGCTTCTGCCCGACTCACCCCGATAGCGGTCATCGATACTAAGCCGGCTAAGAAGGACAATCGTGCGATTTGCTGACGGAGCGGGCTTCTGGCAAGTATCTCACCGAAAATGAACACCGAAGTAAGATTAAGGAGAACCAGCAAACCTTCTTTGACGTTTACACTCCAGATGAGTGTAAACGCGCCATAACTGACGAGCAGGAAAAGCGCCCACGAACCGGGTGTCCGCGACCACCGTAGACTCAGCGTTCCCAGACTCAGAGCGAAGATAACTGCTACGATGAGATGCTCGATTCTGAAATCTCCCGCGCGCGCGGACAGCTTGTCTTCACTTGCATACCAAATCGGCCAAAACACGAAATATAAGACCAAAACAATGAAAGCGGCGCGATCCGCGAGTACGAATGGCGAGAAGATGCTAGTTCGAGCCGCGTGCCGGTCGAGCAGATCATCCGTCTCACGGTGTCGCTTTGAGCCCCTTGCCACTCGAATGTTCCCGCGCTGTTTTTCGCTCGTCATCGTTCGACCGCGCCCACGTACAAGTTTAATAGAAGGGAAGCGCTGCGCTCGATCGAAAAATCCGTGCGACATACTGTTTGCGCGGCCCATTCTCCCTTTCTTCTCCCACCGTTAAGAACATCGAGCGTACTCGCCGCCCACTCCGAGGGCTTCGCCGACAGGGAAAGCCGAGTTGATTGTTCAGGTGAGATGCTCGCTTCCTTCGTAACCTTGTCTGAGACGACGCATCGGAGGCCGGCGGCCTGCGCCTCAATCAACGTCATCGGCAGGCCCTCCCAGAGGGATGGAAAAACGAAAACGTCCATTCCTCCAGACATGAGACGAGGTATGTCGGTACGGCTCCCCACAAAATGCATGTTCCCGTTGAAACTCATCGCTTTCGCGCGCTCCTCGATCTCGCACCGAAGCGGTCCGTCGCCGACGAGCAAGAAATGAGTGTCGGGTCGCAATTTTGCGATTTCGCGCGCGACCTCAAGGAAAAATCGGTGATTCTTTGCAGGAACAAAGCGCCCGACGTGTCCCACAACAGTTGCATCGCGGGGAATACCAAGCTCTGCCCGAACCTCCTCGCGAGCAACTGGTTCTTCAAATGGACCCAAATCGATTCCGCAGTGGACCACTTGGATGCGCCTGTCCCTCTGCCAATCCTCACCAAAGAGCTGCGCGGCAGCGAGCTGCGACGCGGCGAGACCGTGCGTCGCGTAGCGATCGATCCACGATTTCATCAGCCGGCCATAGCAACGGCGCGCGAGCGTGTTGGTCTTATCGTCCTGGCTCGTATGGCTGTGCGCGATTCGAACCGGCACGTCTTCCGCGTTAGCCCATCGAAGTACAGCCCCAGAAAATAAATGTACGTGGCTATGAACAACGTCATATTCGCCCTCGCGCAAAATCCGCCGAAAGCGTCGGCGGAAATGCCGCAACCCGGCCGACCGCGGGCACTGGACCATCCTCGTCCCAAGCTTCTCGACCTCCACTGCGTACGCGCCGGGCTCCGGCCCGAACGTGCAGATGTGAAATTCAAACGTGTCTCGATCCACGTGTTTCAGAACGTTGAGGAGCCACGTTTCCACGCCGCCGGGATCCATCGAACCCAACACGTGCAAGATTTTTATTCTTCTCTCGGACATTTGGGCCGTCATGCGAATGGCCAGAATTGTATACCCGCAGAGGTCCTTTTAGCCTAGGAGCGTAACGGTATGACGAATGATCCGCCGGGCGGCACTTTGAGGCGAAAAGTTGCGGTCGAAGAAACCCATCGCATTGTTGCGGATCGCGTTCATTCGCTCTTCGTCATTCAGAAGATCGGTACAAAGCTCCACCACATCGCCGTAGTCCTGACGGCTCGCAACATAGTGCGTTCCGTCCCCAAGACTCTCCGGGAAAATGCACGCCGGCGGAGCCGAGACAACCACAGCACCTAATGCCATCGCCTCAGGCAAACGATATGTGACGGGACCTTGCCCACGCGCATCAAGAGCAATCCTAGACCGCATGAGTTCCTTAAGATATGCAGGAAAAACTATGGTATCGAACCCTCCCAGGAATCGCAGCGAGCTCTCCCGGACAGTTCTCACAAGCCTCTCCCTCTGCTTTTGGCTGTCCGTCCACGCGCCAAACCGGCCGTAAACATCAATGTCCTTCTCGATCCTCGTCTCGAGCACCTCGGTCCGTGCCTTCGCTAGCAGTCTGGGACGAGGCGCAAAATATCCAGACGCAAGTACCTTCCGAGGGAAATCACCACTCGGGAGAAACTTGAAATATGCATCGACAGTGTTCAGAATCTCTGTCGAAACCAACGGATAATCGGAGTAGTCGTAGGCGCAGCGAACGGAATGCGAGCCCCGCCAGACCTCAAAAATCTCTCCTCGAATGTCATTTGGATCCCTTGGGTTTCCAACGGTACCGACTTTTGGGGCCGCGTGCCACGGCACGGGAAATCCCCCGCGGTCGTGCCAATGACTGTCGGCCGCCGAGATGCTGGTCGACTTGACGCGCACCAGCCGTCGCAGCGCGTTCTTTAGAACATCAAGGAACACCGACCCACGGGGCCAACTGTACCGGTTCGGCCATAGAATCCTTACGCCCGTGAGATCTGGCAGCGGCAGACATTCGTCTAAATCGGAGCACAGCGGTATTTCAGAGGGTCTATCAAGGTACCAGCTCAGATGACGAGCGTGACTTACCCACCTGCGCAGACTGCTCATTTTCGGCTCTCGAGGGTGGGTGTCTTCAAATGTCAGCCGCTTTAACAGTACTAGGACTTGACAATTTGGTTATCATATGATATCCTGCAGTCAGAGACTTGGATGAGCGACAAACTTGGCCACGCACCCTCACTCCTGGCCCACAGCCAACGGGGCGAAAAAAAAGCCCTGGTCGCTGTGGCGACTAATCGCAACAACCCCGTATTCAAAAATCGCCCCAACCCAATGAAAATAAAGCAGAAGACATTTTCTAATCGCAACAAAAACACCACTTCCGCTTCGCCGCACCTTCGCTCTAACGGGACCAGGTTCCTTCTCTGTGATCTCCGGTCTCTCTCCGCGTCCTCTGTGCGCCATCGAATTTCTAATCGGTACAAGAAATTATTAGAAATCGCTCTAACTCATTCAAAACAAACGGCGGCGACTCAGTCTAATCGGTACAAATTCAGGGGTCCTTTTCCCTTGTTCGGGCTCCCGGGCGAACCGCCGGTCATGCGCCAATGCGGTCGAGCTGCTCGCTCCGAGAATCTCATCGTAGAGTTCAGCTACTTCCCGAGCCGTTCGTTCGACGTCAAAAAGCTCACGGGCGAGCTTCTGGCCCTCGATGGTGCGGCGGCGCGCTTCTCCCTCGTCTCGCAATGCGTCCACGATTGCCCGCGCCAACACCTCCGGATTCTTCGCCGGAACCAGCCACCCAGTTTCGCTGTCGCGAATCAAATCAGGCAGCCCGCCCACATTCGTCGCGACGACGGGAACGCCGCACAGCAGCGGCTCGACGGCCCCGCCGCAATTCTCCGAATGCGACGCCACCACCGCCAAATCCAGGTCCGGATACAACGCCGCCACATCCCGCCGCGTTCCCAGAAACATGAGCGAGCCATCGCAAATCGCATGGCCGCGATACCGCAACCGATCTTCATACCAAGCCGCGCCATCCCATCCGCCACCAATCACAACGCCGCGAATATCAGGCATCTGCTCCCGCGCCAGATTCAGCGCCGCGAAAAAATCTTCGTGCCCCTTCAACCCGCGTTCCTGGCCCAGGAACCATTTCGGCGCGTACATATACGCCACCATGCCCACCAGCGGAACGTCCGACGAGAGCCCGAGCTCGCCCCGCAGCTTTCCGGTCCCGCCGGGCGCGAATTGCCGGATGTCCGTCCCGGCATACGAAAGGAAAACGCGATTCGCCGGAACCCCCATTTCCAGATATTTGCGCCGCGTCCACTCACAAGTGGCAATCCAACGGTCCGGCGGTCCCGCGAGTCGTATGTCGAGACTCGCGAACGCCGGCGATTCCAGATGCAAAGGCCCCGGCACCTGAAAGATGCGAGGTATCTTCGATCCGCTGCCCAGGGCCAACCGAACGACGAGCATAGTCCCCACGTGATGGCAATGGATCAGGTCTGGCTGAACTCTCGCGACAAGCTCCCGGCACGCCGCGAGAACTCTGGGAAGCTGCCACGGCCGCCGTGCGGGGAAGTCAAGGTTGATCGCGACCACTTCGGCGCCGGCTCGACGATACGCTGGCCCGAGGCCGCGGTCGGCGGAAGGCAGCGCGACCACCACGTCGACGCCCAGGCTCGTCAGGACGCGAACCTGCTCGTAAACCCATGTCGCGCCCACAGCCGTCTTGACGATGTGCAGTACTCTCACAGGAAACTCGCGACGCGAAGCTTACCCCAGAAGCTCTGCTATGGACAATCGGGAGAAGAGGTGGTAATTACATCAGACCAGCCGCTCGCGGTTCGCTCGCGAGCCCGAGTTTCGTGAAGAAGTTTTGTGAAGGGGTCACTGTGAATCGCACCGCGCCCAACTCATCTAAGGCAAGAGCGAGTCTTTCGAGCCGCGCGCTCCGAACCGCCATGGCTCTGTTGATCGCGTTGTATCCGCTCACCGCCACCGCGGGCGCTGCTTCGTCGAGACAAGCTCGCGAGTCTCTCGGCGCGCTCGCCACGGTCGGCACCGTCTACGTGAATGGTGCGCCTGCGCCGTCCAATGTCACGATCTTTGCTGGCGACACTGTGCTCACGGGCGACAACGGAAGCGCCACCTTCACCGTGAGTGGTAAAGGCTCTCTAAAGCTCTCCACCCAAACCCACGTGACCTTTACAGGGGACGCGCGATTTCTGGCCGAGCTGACAGCGGGAACGCTGGTGATGACGTCGTTCGCCGGCGCCACCGACATGACATTGCGCGCTGGCAACTACGTCATAGCTCCTGTGGTTCAGACGGAGCAGTCGTCCACCCGCATCGACAAGATGGCCAACGGCTCATTCGCCGTTTCGTGTCTTGACGGGAGTGTCGGTGTGATTCCGCTCGAAGGCGCGAATGGCCGCGTGCTGGCTGTGGGCCAGTCACTCGAAATTTCTCCGGAGGGCGAACTCGGACTTACGAAGGAAGCTTCCAGCCTGCCAGCCACTACGAAGCCCGTGAAGAAATCGAACAACAGCCACACGGGCTACATTATCTTGGGCGTCGCGGGAGCCGCCGGCGTCGGAGCGGCCGTCGCGCTAGCCGGCCACAAAAGCAGTTCTTCCGTGAGCCCCGCAACGATGTGAGAAATTAATTCGGGCGCTCGACGTTATTTTCCGAGTCTGAAGACGAGCGTAACGTACTGTTCCGCTCCGATCGGTCGCCCGCCCAGCAAAGTTTGACCGTAGCGCCACTGCTTCACTGCGGCCACCGACACCCCCGTGAGCATTGCGGGCCCGCTCAGCACTTGCACGTTCTCAACGGTACCGTCCGGAGCGACGATCGCATCCAGCTTCACGATTCCCTCAACGCCTTGCCGCGCCGCATCAAGGGGATAGGAAGGTGAATAGCTCGAGAGCATTTGCCCGAGCTGCAGATTGCCGCCGAGTTGCGCACCCTTCGTCCTCAGCTCCGGCGGAATCCGAATCGCGTGGAATTGCGAGGTCGCACCCACCGAACCGCTCGGAATCCCCGACAGTGGTACGCTCGGCACCACGGGTGAGCCTCCCGTGCTCGGCAAAACAACAGAGGATTGAGCGGCAGGCTTGTTCTGATTCGCTGCCGCAACAGCGTCCGGATCCTTTCGCGGAACCGCTGGCTCGTTTCCGGATGGTGCAGTTAGTTGTGACGACGCCGGCGAAGAGGCCTGTTGCTGCCCAGCTACGTTCTCAGTGGGCGTCGTCGCCTGAGGCTTTGGTGTTTGGGTTTGACTTGGCACGGCTGTCGGCAACGAACTGGTCGCTCGACTGGCCGATTGGTCCTGCGTTGCCTTCGCGCCTGCGCCGGGACCAGATGCTCCATCGCGACTTGCGAACGAGTTGACAGGCGCGAGAGGATTTACGATCACCTGGGGACGCGCTGGCGGCGCTGAGAAGGCCGGCTGATCGACGACGCTCTGACTGCGAGAGGCGTGTCCATTGTTTGCGAGCCCCGGCGGTTTCTGCGGCGTCTGCTGCGGCGACGTTAGACGAGAACCATCGCTCGAAGCTGCCTGCTGCGGGTGCGGCGAGTCGGGGGTAGCTGCGGCGTCGGGCTCATGTGAAACTGTTGTGACTCGCGTCCTGCTGATAGCACCGGGATCAATGATCATCAATCCGGCAAATCCCAAGGCAGCGATGATTAATAGAGCGGCGGTGTAAATCCACCAGCGTCCCGGTTTCTTGAATTCACTGGTCAGGGCCGGAGCAACAGGCGCCTTCCAGGCCAGCACATTGGGGGCGGTATGCGGGACAACATCCGGCAGAACAACGTGCAGCCTCGGTTCGTCGGCGCGTTTCAGGTCAGGAACCGACACGCGCCCGAGTGGAAACGAACCCAAGTCTGGCTGGGGAACCGGGTCAGGGACCTCGACAGGCGGGCGAACTAATTCCTCTGGCTGCGGAGAGGTCTCGACTGGTGAAACGTTCAACGTGGGTTCGTCTGTGGGTAGGCACGGCTCGACCGGACGCGGCGGAATTGAACTCGCCGGAGCGAACACGATCGGTTCCGAGGGCGCGACAGGTTCCGTGGCGGGTGCCGAAACCGCAGGCTCGGCTTCGGCTGCGCTTGGCGGGAAAGGCTTCTCAGGCTGCAGAACTCGCCGCCGTGAAGGTTCCGGGGGAGCGGCCAGGCGTAAAGGCTCAGCCGCCATCCATTCCTGAATATAGGATCTGGCTCCATCGGGTAGGTCGACAAACTGAATGCCTACTTCCTTCCGGGACCTAAGCTGCCACACCATCTTGCCCGCCACCTCGATCGTGCGGTCGGTTTTGGGTAGCCGAAACCGCACCCGAGGGAAATATTCAGAGGTGACCACTTGTACTGCCTGCACAGCCAGCCCATCTTCGCTGATGTTGAGGATTAAGCCTGCGTTCTCGTCGGATAACTCTACGTAGGCTAGAGCACGGACTTCAGTGCGCGCGTGAATTCGGCTCTCAGCAATGCCGAGAGAATTTCCTCTTTCGCCGTATGCAAAGCTCTCTGCCATTTCGGTATCTTCTCGGGCGGGTTCCGCGAAGAATCTCACTCAATCTTATCCCTAGTAACCCCTCGGTTCAACGCTCTCCTTCTTGATGGAAACAATTGACTTAGCTGCTTGTGGCCTGCCAGGCATCTCATTGTCCTGCTCGCACCAGGGAGATTCGACGAATCCACACGGCACCTGAGATTTGGTTGTCGAACTTCGAACTCGCCGGACGCGCAAGACGCACAACCAGGAGTGGCATCTCCGGCCCCGTCTGAAAATTCAATGTGTCTGTCAACCAATCGAAAGTGCCCACGCGATTCTCGGTGGAGACAAACAGCTTGGACATATCCGCGATGTCAAACACCTGGAACCTCGGGCCGTTGTCGGTTGTGATCCCCCGGGCGCGAATTTGAGCCGAGAACTGATAGCGAGTCCGTGGTTGAACTCGCACGATCTGGAGAACATTCCCATATTCGAGATTGCGGCTGCCATCAAATTCGACCTGGAGCGAGCCGCCGCCGTCAGAGTTGGGTTGCTGGATGCTGACCGTTGCCCCCTGGACCGGATTGACCCGCCAGTCGAATCCGCCATTCAAAATCTCAAACGCAAAATCACCGTTGGTGACAAGATTCCCGGGAGACGTCCGCCCGCGAATTTGGGCGGGGAACCGACCTCCCAGTTCGGCCCACACCTGCGAAGCGGCGTCCGGCTCTCTGCGGTGGATCAAGGCGTCGAAGTAAGGGAATGCCTCATGCAGTTCGAACGGTTGCCTCGATTCGAGCAACCTCTCCCAGATAACTTTCGCCGCATCGATATTTCCTCCAGTCACTTGAAAATTGAGGTAGTCGATCAGGAAAGGGGGGCGTGCGGGAAGCACCTCCTCCAGAACGGCATTACTATCGGCCGCAGCGTGCGTTGCGAGTGAGAAGACTTGCCGTTCGTCGATGCCCCCCTCCCCTAGGACTTTTTGCAACGTATGCAGGCCATCATCCAGTCTTCCCGCGCGAATATAAAAATTCGCGAGATTCCAACTGATATCGGGAGAATTGGGAAAGAGATCGTTAGCCCGTTCGAAGGCGTGAAGGGCATCGTTCGATCGTCCCGCCAAGTCGTAAGCGGCGCCGAGATCGGCCCAATAGTGGGCGTCAGATGGGCTCGACCTGACGGCGATTTCGCCGAGGCGCACAATGGGACCGGGATTCGGATTGTCCGAATAAAAACGCATCAACGTGGCGAGAGCGCCGGGGTACTGCGGATTTCCGGCATCCCATTTGGCAGCGGCTTCGATACCCTGGGGCGGACTTTTCCGGAAATACCAGGCCGCGACGCCTTGCCGCGCCGCGAAATCGATCGAGAACGCAAGTATCACAAGGGAGCAAATGCGAGCGGCCAGGATCAGCCACGGACGGGCACTCGCGATCCCATTCCTCGTCACTTGAGCATGCAGACCTGCGTCCGCTGCAGTTTGGGTTTCGGCTGCCGGTTGTGCCGATGAATGCATTTCGTGTCCAGAAAACGCGAGAAAGATCCTCGTGCGCTCGCGCTGTCTTGAGTGGGTGTGAGGGGAGTTTACCGCGTGCGAGCGCAAAAACAGAGGCCGCAAATCTGGCGGAGAGGGGGGGATTCTGTCCCGCCGCTGAAAACAAGCCGCTTACGAGCATTGACCCCGATTTTTCCATCAAAAATGGCACTATTTTAGCGCCTAAATGTAACCAAGAATGTAACCCAAGCGCGTCCTCATCGCGAGCAGGAGCCTGCGCTGCTGTTCGCCCCTCCGCGACAGCGCCGTCGCAATTCGGCGTAGCTCACGCCACTCGCGCTTAGCGTACACCAATCGTTGCGCTCAAGCAAAGAGCCGAGCCTCCTTGATCTCGGTACGAGGGGAAGATCGGGCAGACCCGTCATCTCCTCGCAACTGGATGACTCAGGGCTGCTGGTCGGCGCGGAACAAGGCGGAATTGCTGGCGAATCCCTCGTTTGATTTCTAGATGACGTATCGCCCCTCAGGTCTAGTCCCAACGGCCTATTGCGTCATATATGCCTGTATGGCACTATATGCACATGAAGCGGACGGCGCTGTTCTTGAAGGAAGACCAAGTCAAGAAGCTGCAAAAGCTGTCCGAGAAGACTGGCGCTCCGGTCGCAGAACTCGTCCGGCGTGCGATTGATAAGTACCTTCAAGAGAGAGCAAAGGAACTGAAGTAGCGGAGCGCCACGGTGTTATCAGCACCGCGACGCCCCTGACCGACGCAACCTGTATTGGAGGCTGCATGGCTGTTCGCAAGCTATCACTGCCGCTGTTCTCGGCAAAGACCCGAGTCTCACAGCCGGGCTGCCCCACTTCCTACCTACACTTCGTTGCTATTTCGCGACAACCAAGAAATCAGTATGCCCTCGTCTGCGAGAGCCAACCCCTAGCGACTTTTCGGAGCCACGGTCTCCCCGCCCGTTGCCCCGCATGCGGTGCCCAAATCCACTTCAAGGAGAATGCGAATGCTAATCAGCAAGAACAACGGCGGTAAGACCATCGGCTGGAAGGAAACGTATTTTTCGAAGGACGAAAGCGTTGACGTCTCCGTCCACCGTAACGTCAGCACGATTACGACCCGAGACCGGACGACGGGCAAGGTCGATTCGAAGACATTTATCGGCAGAACGCCCCTTACATCCGACTCCGACGGCAAAAAGTGAATTGCTGGTAGCGGGGCATTCTGGGCACTTCCGGTCACCGGAGGGCATCGGGTCTACCGGAGACTGAAGTGGCTCCCAGAACGCCCCGCAGCAGTTTTTTGAACGGGTTGTGAAATGACTGGAGGTCTGGATGGGATTGCAAATTGTCAAGAATACCGATTCAACTCCTCGGAAGGTGGTCGCCGCAGTCTATTCGAGGGTTTCCACAATAGGTCACGGGCAAGACCCTGCGATGCAAACACGTGAACTCACTGAGTATTGTCAGCGCCGAGGTTGGGAGGTATTCGACCTCTATGTGGACAACGGCGTTTCTGGCAAGAAAGATTCGAGGCCCGCGCTGAATCGCCTCATGGCGGACGCGCACGCTCGCCGTTTTGATGTGGTCGCTTGTTGGCGATTCGACCGTTTCTCAAGGTCGGTGTCACATCTCTGCCGGGCACTGGAGACTTTCAACGCCCTCGACATTCAGTTCGTCTCGCTCTGCGAGCAGGTTGACACCAGCACGCCTACTGGAAAGCTAGTTTTCACGATATTGGGAGCGGTTGCCGAGGGGGAACGAAATTTAATTGCGGAGCGTGTGCGTTCGGGCTTGCGAAACGCCAGAGCAAAAGGCAAGCGCCTTGGGCGTCCAACGAAGCCCGTGGATGTTGCTCAAATCAATTCACTCCGCTCTTCTGGGCATTCGTGGCGCTCGATAGCGGGCGTGATGAAGTTGTCGGTCGGAACCGTGTACGCTGCTGCCCGGTCTCAACATGCGAAGGCTCTATGCGCCTGAAACCCGTCGCAAGAAGCTTAAACATGTTCTTCAACGAGGAGGACTGATGGGGATGTTCGACGAGCTTGTGCAGTACAACGCCGCCACGAAAGCTGAGAAGCGCTTCACCGAGGAAGAAGAGAAGATGGAGATCGCCGTCCGCGCCTTCGTCATCGCCGAGCGCAAGTTCAGGAAGCTGGATGAGCACCCGAGGAAAGTGAGTGACCCCAAGATCAACTTGGCGTGGTGGAACTGCTTGGAGGACATGTACGTCTGCGATAAGGCGCTCTGGGATATGTTCACGGGGCCGGACAAGTCGATGCAGAGCAACAAGCAGTACGCCCAATTCCGGTCAAGGCTACTCACTGGAGTGCCCGTCCGGGCGGATGCGTGATCGGAATTCCGAGACATTGTAAGGTGATGCAAAGAGGAAGCGCTGCGGTGACCAACAGAATCAGCAAATCGAAGTTTGTCGCAGGCTGCCAATGCCTCAAGCGGCTCTACTTGCAGGTACACGAGCCGGGACTGACTGCCGAGCCGGATGCTGCCGCAGACGCGATCATCGAGCAGGGGCGTGAAGTCGGCTTGCTCGCACGCAAACTGTTCCCCGGTGGAATCGAGGTTTGCTCTACGGGGCTGGATCAGGCGATTCGCACGACAAGGGAGCTAGTAGCGAATCACGCAGTTCCTGCGATCTTTGAAGGAGTCTTCGAACACGATGGAGTCCTCGTCCGGGTAGATGTCTTGCAACGTTGCAAAGACGAGCGCTGGCGATTGATCGAAGTCAAATCCACAACGGACGTTAAGGATCATCATCTCGAAGACGTTGCGATACAGCACCGGGTGGTGAGCCGCTCGGGAGTTGATCTCGCGGCATCTTGCTTGGCGCATGTGAGTCGAGATTACGTGTATGAGGGCGGCACTATCGACGCAAGCCGCTTCTTCAGGATTCGGAACCTGACCCGGCAAGTTGAGAAATTGCAGCCAGAGCTTACGGTTCAACTGCGCTCAGAAATTCGAGTCCTCGCAATGCCTGAGGCTCCCAACATTCCTGCCGGACGGCAGTGCAGCGATCCGTTCACTTGCGAGTTTTTTGATCATTGCAATCCTCCGATTCCTGAGGATCATATTCTGCGTCTTCCCAGAATTCATGCCAGCACGGTCGCAAAGCTTGTCGCTCTCGGCGTCCAATCCATTCACGAAATCCCAGAGCACTACCCGCTCACGGAACGGCTCCGTCGTGCCTGTGCCAGCGTGCAGATGGGAGAGCCGTGGTACAGCCCGGAAATCGGAGAAGAGTTGTGCAAGCTGAAGTATCCGCTTTACTTCGCTGATTTCGAAACCGTGAATCCGGCTCTGCCACGCTTTGCAAGGATGCGTCCCTACGATCAGATTCCTTTCCAATGGAGCGTGCACGTGCAGCGAGAGCCGGGCGCAGCGCCCGAGCATTTTGAATTCTTAATGACCGACACGAGCGACCCGCGCCGGGCGTTCATCTCGACGCTCTGCGATGCCCTCGGGGATCGGGGCAGCATCGTCGTGTACCACCAGCAATTCGAATCGCAACGACTGTCTGAACTTGCCTCTTGGCTACCGGAGTTTTCGGGACGGATCAACAAGATTCAGAGGCGACTCTGGGACTTGCTGCCAATCGTCCGCGATCACGTCTACCACCCAGAATTCGCAGGCTCGTATTCACTGAAATCGGTGCTCCCGGCGCTGGTGCCTGAGATGACTTACGAGGGCATGGAAGTGGGAGACGGTCAGGCTGCTGGACTGGCTTGGGAGTCGCTCGTCAGCGACGATTGCTGCGAGACCGGACGCCAGCGGAAACGCAAGGCGTTGCTGGAATATTGCTGCCAAGATACTCTCGGAATGGTGAAGCTGGTGGAACTACTTCGCCAGCAAGCTTCGGGAGCGCGACATGGCTAAATATACGCCGGGCGATTACATCAAGGTCGAGTTCTCGGACGAAACGACAGGCATTGCGGAGTGGATGTGGGTGCGAGTCACCTCTTGCGACGACGCGAAGCGGTTGGTGTTCGGAACGCTCGATAACTCACCCGTGAACGATGCGACTGGCAAGTTGAAGCTGGGCACTGAACTGGCGGTCAGCTATTCGCAGATTCGGGAGCACCGCAAAGCCTCAACGTTTTAACTCTGTTATATTTCTCGTAGTGCCCCGCAGAAGAACAAAAGCTGAAATCTCTGCTGTGATGCGCCGAGTGCATGCCACCGACACAGCGCCGGAGTTGTCATTCCGGCGTGCGCTTGATCAGGCTCGTGTCTCTTACGAAGTGTGCGCTCCCGATCTACCCGGCAAGCCGGACATCGTGGTACGCTCCCGCAGGGTCGCCGTCTTTATTGACGGGGACTTCTGGCATGGAGCACAGTGGCGCAACCGGAAGCTAACGACACTCGATGAACAGTTCCGCCGTACCAAGAACCGAAAATACTGGCTCACCAAAATTCGCCGCAACATGGAAAGAGACTGCGAGCGAACGGTAGCCCTTCTTGAAAGTGGATGGAAAGTCCTGCGATTCTGGGAGAGCGACGTTCGTAAGAACTTGGAGGCGTGTGTCAAAATGACTGTCCGGGCCATCCGCAGCGAACCAAAGACAACGACGGTTGTGCCGCAGCGAACGGTAGCTGAGTTCTTCGCTGGCATCGGATTGATGCGAATCGGGTTGGAGAATGAAGGCTGGAAAGTCGTCTTCGCCAATGACATCGACGAACAGAAGCAGGAGATGTATAAGGCGCACTTCCCGGACGCTGACGAACATTTCGTGCTGGACGATGTTCACAAACTCCGGGCCGATCAAGTGCCGTATTGCACTCTCGCTACGGCGTCGTTTCCATGCAATGACCTGTCACTCGCGGGGGCACGAGCAGGATTAAAGGGAACGCAGTCCTCAGCATTCTGGGGCTTCATCGAAGTATTGGAGAAGATGAATCGCAAACCGCCACTCGTGTTGGTGGAGAATGTAACAGGATTTCTGACATCCCACGCCGGACGTGACTTCACAGAGGCACTCAAGGCTCTCAATTCACTCGGCTATTCGGTGGATGCGTTCATCATTGATGCTGTGGACTTCGTGCCACAGAGCAGACAGCGGCTCTTCGTCATTGGCGCACTCGGGGTGGAGAGTACCGACGCTCTCGTTACAGAGAATCGTGTCCGACCAAAAGCATTGGTCAGCTACATTAACTCGCATCCCGAGATTCATTGGAACATCCGAGCACTTCCTTCCCCTCCGGGCGCGAACCCGGGCCTTGAATCCATTCTCGAAGACTTGCCGCACGACAGCCCGGAGTGGTGGTCCACGGAGCGTGCCAAATACCTGCTGTCGCAAATGAGCAAGAAGCATCGGCGCATCGCCAACGAAATGATTCAGGGCAAGCGTTGGTCTTATGGCACGGTCTTTCGCAGGGTGAGAAACAACGTATCAATGGCGGAACTCCGCACCGATAACATCGCCGGATGCCTTAGAACACCCCGTGGTGGTAGCGGCAGGCAGATTCTGTTCAAAGCCGGGAAGGGAAAATACTTCGCCCGATTGCTTACTCCGAGAGAGTGCGCCCGACTGATGGGAGCAGATGATTTCATCATTGAAGGAACCTTGAACCAAGCCTTGTTTGGGTTCGGCGATGCGGTCTGCGTCCCGGTAGTCGAATGGATTGCACGGCACTACCTGAATCCGCTTGTGAATGAATTGCTACACGTTCGCCTTGGCAAAACAGCGAAGGCGGCCAATGCATGACGAACGAAGAGTTATTTGCCGGGTGGTACGACTCTCTCCCACTCGAACCGAACAAGTTTCCCGCACGAGGGACAATAGCCGCAGCACTCGTAGTGTTGGAACATTTGAAAGAAGATTTCGTCCTGAGTCTGGATTCCCACCGAGCCAAGGGGCAGGGGCAAATAAGAGGAGTCAGCGGGAAGGCGACTGAGAAAATACTTGCAGCATTTGGGGAGACCCGGCACTTCCTGAGCGAAGGCGGAAGAACTAATCGTGGAACCCCGGGTGCGGTTGGTTCAATGCTGGACTGCATCAGGAAAATGGAGTTGAACTCACTCCACCCAGAAGAACGAAATATCGCCCTTAACGCTCTGCAAGGAATGTTGGTCGAGAGAGTCCGGGAGTTTCATAGTCGTGAGAGGTTGAAATTCGTCTTTGACCCGGGAAAGACCACTCGCCAGATTGTTCACGAAATTCTCCAGTCAGCGGAGGAAGATGGAAAACTCGGTGCAGTCGCACAGTACCTTGTCGGTGCCAAGCTGCAACTACGCTTTCCCGAGATTGCGGTCAGCAACGACTCGTACAGCACGGCGGATGTTCAACTCGGACGGAAGGGCGACTTCCTGATTAAGGACACCGCCTTCCACGTCACCGTTGCACCGATGCCAGCGGTCTACGAGAAGTGCAAGTCGAATCTGGATGCAGGCTATCGCGTTTACTTGCTCGTGCCGGACGACGCCGTTATTGGCGCGAGGCAGAACGCCGAATTGACGGCGAAGGGAAAGGTCGCAGTCGAGTCGATTGAGTCCTTCGTTGGTCAGAACGTGGAAGAGCTATCGACGTTTTCCCAAAAGGGGCTGCTGACGGAGTTCCTGAAATTACTGAAAACCTACAATCAGCGGGTTGAAGCTGTTGAATCCGACAAGTCGATGATGATAGAAATCCCTGCCAATTTGCAGAAGTAACAGCCCTTGGACAGGACTGTTCCGATACAGACATCTGGGCGGCACGGGTTAGAGGGAAGACGAAACCGCTTCTGAGCCGCTTGGGGACTTCAGATGCAACCGCTTAAAGTATTTGCGCAAGCGTTCGAAATGCGCTTTCAGGGCAAGGTGTAACTCACTGCTGTGTTTTACGTTCAAGTAATGGTCCAAGAGGTCGAGAAACTGCTTCGCTTGACGTGGAAGTCTCAACTCTACGCGCTTTCGACTTTTGACCTCCTCTTCGGACATCAGTTGAACGACAGTTTCCTCGGGAATTGGAAAACCAAGAGAGCGTACACGGGACAAAATCGCACCATTCATGAGAGGAGACTTCTTGTGGAATCTGTGAAACAGATATTCTTCGAGAGGCTTGAGGTGCGCTTTCTTCTTCACTGGCCAGCACCTTACTGAACCGATCTCCCACACGTCCAACATGCGGTTAGCAATTACGTCGCTCCTCGCGCTGGTTATGTGCCGATTTACACGTGCTCTGATTCCGTCTTCAGATTTTCCGATATATATGGGCACGCCATCCAAATCACATAGAGCGTAGACACCGATTCCGGCGGGAATTTCTCGCGCAGCCGCCCTCCGAAAGGCGACTACCGACAACGCTGCGGTCTTTGAAGCTTTTTTATGTGTCACGGCACGGCTTGTCGAACGACAGCCTCATCCGCAGCCTTTGTAGTCCCACTTGAGTGGTGTTGTCACTGACAGAACGGGCGAGAGTTATCCTAAATGTAAATGCTCCTCAGCTTCCAGCAGGCATTAGAGAGTTTGAAGCTGTTGTTCAGCCCTACGCGCTGTTCAATCTTCAAATCGGTTGGGCGCTTTTGGGATTTCTCAAGCAAGTGAAGGTCAAGAAGTGACCGGGTCGCCGGGCTTCGTGCCCGTTGCCTTGTGCTCGTCCAAAGCGGCATCCCATCCACAACCCACGGAAACGTCCCGTTCTGGCGTAGAGTGATGCGATGGACCTCAACGCCTCCTTTCAGTTCACGGGACGCCAGCAATTGATTCACGGTTCGCTTGCCCAAAAGAGTCAGGAAATGGCGGACCTCTATGAATCGGCGCTTCGCGTCCACTGGGACGAGGGAAACCGTTGTCGGCTCATACTTGCCGCGCACTCTATCCGTGAGATGACAGGCAATCTACCGAAAGTGCTGGACTTGCCAGTTCTCAGTGAAGCCGGGCGGCTGGGTGACCAAGTGGACGCGCTTGAGAGGGTATGGGACGGAGCAACCAAGAGCGGCTGTCATCAACAGGGGAAATGGACCGGAGACATTGACGGGCCATTGCGGAATCTCTTGCAGAGAATCCCGGAGTTCTTTGATTGGAGGAAGAGAAATCGTCCGAAACGACGCTCGTTGGCTGAGAAAATGTTCCGCAGCACTGATCCCGCAGGCTTGCCACTTCCGCAAACGCTAGAGCAGAGTCGAGCGGAGAGCTATCTCGAATTACACGACTATTTTGTCGGTGTAGCCCACCGGGGGGCGACTACGCCGGAGGAGTTCGCAGCCAAGCTGGAAGCCCTCGAAAAGATTCTCCTCGACAGTCTATGCCGGACGCCGTCCGAGGACTTGTCGGCCATTGATCGCATCTTGGAAGAGGGGGCGGGTGATGCCTAAACAGGAGGTCGTCAATCGTGCGCTCGAAGAAATCGGCAAAGGGTACGCCCAGTATCAGTATTTCTTCGACCATCTTAGTTCACCTGCGTGGCTTGAACCGCTATCGCGGGCTGGGTTTTTCAAGGAACCTCTCAAGCCGCAGCAGGAAGGCAACTACGTGAGGTTGGCCATCTGGCCGGAGTCGAGATATCTGGTGAGGATGTCCCAGATCGCTGAGGCACAAAAGGAAGTTCTCGCCCTCACATTGGGTATCCGCGACTCGGAGAATAGTCGTGTTCACGACGACATCGCCGACATAGCGCTCTCGCTTCCGCCTGCGCTGGCAGCCGGGCTGGTCCCGCAACTGTCTCGCTACACCGAGTCCCCAATCAAACTCTTGTTGGCCGAAAAGATCAGCAATCTAATCCCTCACCTCGCTAGGGGCGGACAAGGGAATGCGGCTCTCCAATTGGCTGCCGCCGCTCTAGCGCTTGCCCCCGACCCTAGGTCCGGCAAAGATAACGACGCACGCCGAACCACGGCCGAACCAGAGCCACGGTTCAGGGATTGGTATTACGCCCGAATCATTTACAAGTCTCTTCCAGCATTGGTGGAGGCCAATGGTCTCGGCACAGTTGATCTGTTCTGCCATCTACTGGACGATGCGGCTCGTCTGTCGTTCAGAGAAGAGGAAAAGGGAGACGAAGATTATTTCTACATCCGGCAACCAGCAATCGAACTGGGCACAGGGCGTGATGACGTGCCTAGCGTGCTGCTCTGCGCGACTCGCGAGGCCGCCGTAAAGGTGATTTCGGCGGACCCGGCCAAGTTCGATGCTGTAATGCAGATGTTTCAACGACACAAGTGGGCATCCTTCCGCAGACTTGAACTGCATATCAGTCGTGTTTTCTTGAAACTGAAACAAGGGCTTTTGGTAGCTGACAGCTTCTTCTGGGCACCGGAGATTTTGGATAGGCCAAGTTTGAGACACGAAGCGGTTCTACTACTCAAGGAATCTTTTTCACAACTTGGCAAAGCTACACAGCAAAATGTTCTCGATTGGATGGATACGGACCCGCCAGAAGAACCGATTCGTCGAATGTTGGAATTTGTCAACGAATCGGTGACGGACGAAAAGGTTGCCCAAATCAAGAAGGTTCGTCGCCGCGACCGCTTTGCGATACTTGAAGGGCAGCTTCCTGAGTCATACCAGCGCAAATATGAGGCGCTGATAGCTGAGGTAGGTCCACCGGACTCACCAGAGCGACTCCCCATGCGCACCTTTAGTCAGATCGGTGCGCAATCGCCGAAATCATCCACAGAGCTAACGACGATGACAGTCGCCGATGTGCTTGGCTTCTTGGCTTCGTGGAAGCCTAACACTGACATATTTGCACCAACGGCAGACGGTTTGGCTGGTGCGCTCACAGCGACCATTGCACAGGGCCCGGCAGAGTTCATTGCTGTTGCTAGTCAATTCAAAACGCTCGACCCAACCTATGCCCGCGCCTTTTTCGCTGGGGTGACTTCGGCTTTGAAAAACGGCGTGAAATTGGATTGGAAGCCTGTCCTCGAACTGGCAACTTGGGTCGTTACTCAGCCGCGAGCCATTGCAGGCCGCAAAGGTGGGCTGATGATCGCTGACCCCGACTGGGGTTGGACTCGGGATTCCATAATAGACTTACTTAAAGTCGGGTTTGATATAGGCGAGGAACGGCTGTCCTACGAGCATCGTGCGCTCGCTTGGGGTGCTCTTTTGCCTCTCACGAACGACCCATTTCCTTCGCTTGAAAGTGAACAGGGGGAGAGGTTTGACCCTTCATTCGTTTCGATCAACTCCACGCGAGGCCGTGCTCTATTCGCCGTGATGGAGTATGCCCAATGGGTGCGTAAGTACGAGAACGCCCGCAAACCACCAGATGCGCCGCCAGTGAATCTCGACGTGATGCCCGAGGTTCGAGAAATTCTCGACCGTCATCTCGACATCCGTCAGGAGCCGACCCTCACAATTCGTTCAGTTTACGGACAAGACTTATCTTTCTTAGCTGGCCTAGATTGGGAGTGGTTCCGCGCTAACGTCGGACGCATCCTCCCGCTGGGACCAGATGAGTCTGCCTACTTCAACGCAGCGTGGGAGAGCTTCGTCGTTTTCAACCAGCCGAACGACACACTGTTGCGGGAGTTAGAGCCTGCCTACCGCAAAGCGATTGCCGACATCAACCTACCCCGAACGATGAGTTCGCCAGCATCCCCAGAGGACAGTCTGGCCGACCACTTAATGGCCTACTATTGGCGCGGACATCTCTCACTTGAAGGCGAGGACAGACTACTTGAGAACTTCTATGCTCATGCCTCCGACAGTGTGCGCGGGCATGCAATGTGGTTCATCGGCCGAAGCGTGGCGGGTTGGGACGACACCGCGCCACAAGAGGTCTTCGAGCGATTGAGAAGCCTCATGGAACAACGGCTGCATGTCGTTGAGCAAAGTGTTTCACCAGCGCCCTTCGCGAAAGAACTTGCGGGCTTTGGTTGGTGGTTCACTGCCGACAAATTCGGCGACGCGTGGTCTCTCGGAATGCTGCTAAAGGTCCTGCGCCTCACAAGGGAAATAGAGGGCGGAATGGATGTAGTGAAACTGCTAGCGGAGCTAGCCGCCCAGTACCCGCTTGAATGTGTCGCGTGCCTTGACTTGATGGTTCAAGGCGACCGCGACAATTGGGTTCTCGTCGGCGTTGAAGTCGAGGCGCGAAAAACGATTAAAGCCGCGCTCGACAGCGGACAGCACGACACGGTCGTGGCTGCGCGTCGCCTTGTGGAGTTGCTGATTGCGAGAGGTCAATACGGGTTTAGAAGTCTCTTGGATGAATCGGCGTCGATTACGGGCACGTAACTTTGATTGGAAACGGTTCTTGACCGTTGCTGGACACCCAGAGTTCCCCGTCGCGAGGCGGAGGGGTCGGGTAATTAGTCTCGGGGAACATGACGTGCACCTCGTAGTGTTCCTTTGTGTTTCCCATCATGCTGATTCGCTCAAATTGCTCCCTCGGGTCGGATTTTAGGCGAAAGAAGAAGCGTTGGACCGGACACTCTTTGCCATCCAGAACGAGGCGATGCAGACCGATCTTCATGTGCGACTGGGTAGGATTGACAACCGTGACTAAGCCCCACACATCCATCCACGGCCCTTGCACCGAATGTTGTATCCCACTCAATGATATAGGCCCCAGACTTCCGTTAAAATTGTAAAACTCCGGGGGAGCCTGTTGTTCGCCGTTTCTCTCGTTCTCGCGAGACTCCCTGTCTCTCACGAATTCGCGGTTCAGTTCCTCCACTTCGCCCATCAAGTCATGCGGAAACAAGTCTGTCACGATCCCTGCCTTTCTCAACATCCGCTGCCCTCGCCCGCTTATCCTATCGTCAGGGTCTAACATTCCGATCACCACACGACCGACTCTTCTCTCCGCCAGACGAATCGCGCACGGAACCTTCGGATGGTTCCGCGATGTGCATGGTTCGAGCGTTGTGTAGACGGTCGCGCCTGCTAGCGGGACTTCCGCGAGCTTTTTCTCCAAAGCGATGAATTCCGCGTGACCCTCTGGAATCTCGCCTCGGTGTGCCGATGCCAGAACTTTCCCGTCTTTCACGACCACGACGCCGACCTTGGGGTGAACTCGCTTATCCTCCGGCGCACTCTTCCACGCTTCCTCGATGGCTAAACGTGCGTAGGTTCGGTCGTCCTGTTCTTCCGATGGGACTGTTGATTCCATATTTGTTTGAGGTGCGGGAACCAATTCAAGATCGCAGCCGACTGTTTCAAGCTCCCCGTTTTTCGTTCGGACACGGTGCACGTATTCCCCCATGATGCTTGGTTCATCGTCAACGTGGAGAACGGTACCCACTTGTCGGGACATCCCGACCACGACGCGTGCGCCTACCGCGAATCGGTTCTTCTGTGGCCTCTTTGGAGGAGTCATTGAGATAGATATACGCGGGTGCGGCACGGGGCGTCAACGTAGGGAAGTGACCCCCATCTTACAGCGAGAACTAGCCCCACTTCGCCTTCAACAAACAGATGTAATTCGAAGCCTTAGATTCGCAGTTTTCGCGCCTTAGGATCAACAACATACAGCGGTGCTGGTGGCTAGGTTTTTTGAACGTGTCACTATTGACGGCTGCAACGAGGCTCTCGGACGCTCCAGTCCTGTTTGCCTTTCGGCGAGAGATGCGCCCGTTTGTGGGTCGATGCCGCTGAGAGAGCTTGAAACAAGGAAGAGTGTCAGGCTCAAGAGGAAAAAGCTCAATGCTCGCCGGAAAAGGCGAGAAAAGGGACTACGGGAACTTGAGAGCAGGATAGAGAAGATCGAGAAGGTCGTGGCAAAATAATCCTGTCCGACCGACTTCGTGAAGCACCTTCATTGCCCTGTCGCAATGGTCTGGACGTTCGAGCATCTTGGAGCTTAAGCGAGTAAGGGATTCTTCACTGTTGGGACGGCAAGATCGGGACTGAAGAACATAACCTCTGACCCTTCGTACCGTCTTGCCGCGCTGTATGGCAATGAATAAATGAGCTTCTGACAACCACGGTATGCTTTCCGAATCTCGGAATGGTTGTCATAAGAAATGATCCAGTTCCGACCTAGTTTTCTCTTGAATTCGCCTGCGAGCCTGATGTGATCCTCGGGCAGATAATGGTTTTCGTATAAACTATGCCCTTGCTTAAAATACGGTGGATCGAGATATATCAGGGTCTTAACCGGAAGCGTCGGCACTGTGTTTTTCAGGAAAGTTTCCGCATCCTTGTTGCTGACACGGATGCGGTTTGAGTAGGCAGCAATCGCTTCTATGCGGCGGATTAGTTCCTGCTTGTTGTACCGGGCGTCCAGTTTCCATTCGCCCGTTTGCTTGTGGCCGCCTATCATGCCCCCGCCGTGAACTATTCCAGAGCGATTGGTTCGATTCAAAAAGAACATTGAAAACGCCACGGAGATTCGGGAATAATCGTGGAAATTTCGCAAAATACTGCGTTGTCGTTTCCACTCGCTCACTGTGACTCGTCTATCTCTTATCCTCTTACAGAGCGCATCCGTGTCGTCGAGCACCGCTTTCCAAAATAAGTACACAGGCTTGCTGATGTCATTGATGTGGATATGCGAAGCGTATTCCAACATCAAAAGAGAAAGACCGACCGCAGCCCCGCCTGCATACGGTTCTACGTAGTGCCCATCGAGCAAATTATTATCTTCAAAAATGCGTTGCACGAAAGGAGACAAACGCCCCTTGCCACCCGGATACCGCAGCGGCGAGAAATGTCGGGTCACTAGTGGGTGCTCAGCCATGCCACAGCTTCTCGATGAAAGGCTCCAGATTGTCCCACGAGGTCTTCAATTCACTGGCGGATGGATAGAAATTCTGATTGTGAACGTAGGCATTCAACTGCACAGTGGAGAACATCGAGTGCGGGTCATTCGCAGCTTTGTTGGCCGAGGTCAAATCTTTCTTCGTCATGATGCCGTTGTCTTCCAAGTGCTTAATTACGGCACGCAGCTTTTTGGCAAGTATATCTGCTGACGTTACGCCCAATACCGCACGTCGAGTCATGTAGGCTTCCACGCTAAATTCCAAGAACACTCGGAATAGCACAGAGACGGCATTTCGGAAGTTTTCTACCTCAAGCCTGCGGAGTTCGTGCAGGATGTCATTGGCTCTACCCATCGGGGGAAGTACGTTCGTATTTTTTGGAACGAGTTTCTTGCGTTCAGACGTTGGGCGGTTTGGCTTTTTCCTTCTCGGTTGTCCGCGCTCTGTGTCGCTGACGCTGGTGTTGGCGTTGATCGTCCAACGCTTGGCTCCTCTTGTGGGCTTAGGGTGCTTGTGAGCGATTTTATTGAGAAACTTTTTCTGATCATTAGCGTCGTAGATGTCTTTAACTGAAAATGGCTTCCCGTCTCCATGCGCTTCTCGTGAAATGATGGTGACAATTTCACGCAGCACCGCAAGCACCCATTTTTTGTTTGCCGTTGTGGTCAGCGAGGGGTCACCACGATCAAGTTCCAACTGCTCACTCACATAAGCGGAGTCCAAGAGCCGCTTCAGGTTGGTGATGGGGAAATCCTGTCCCATGACCCGCTCTTCCACATCTGCATCAAGCTGGCCGTGGGTGAGGACGAACTCCAATGCATCGTATTCCGGCGCTGATTTACCCTGTGCTGCATGTGCTCGGTAGGTGGCTATTGTTGACCACGGTTCGAGTCCCGCCCCCTTCAACCCCGTATCGTGACGACGCTGTATCCACGGGAACGCCTCTTCCTTGCTGCCTGCAACCTTGCATACGATTTTCTTCGGAACCTGACCCGGTAGGAGCTTATGCAGACGCTTGAATGCGTTGTGCCATGTAGTGTCCGCAGCAAGATCAGGTTGCGTGGCAAGCTTGATGGCAGCGATCCGGCGATTGCCTTCGACGACTATGTAGCGATTCTTCTCTCCCGGAACAGCGTAAACCATGACGGTCTCAAGTGGACTGAGACCATTTTCGATGATGTCTTTTGCCAAGTTGACGAGCTTGTGCTTCTGTTCTTCGATTAGTGCCTTGATAGCTTCGCGCTGATCATCCTGCTTACCTGTGCGGTAGTTGCCCGTGTCCAAGAGGATGTCAGTGACACGGATTTCTTTTTCCTTCATCCCCGTCCTTTCGCGGCCATCTCCCCTCGTGGCTCCAGATGTGTAGGTATTTAGGCTTAATTAGAAAGTGTATATCAGTTTACAATGCGTTCGGCACGCTTTCGTACCCGAAGCGAGAGCCGTCATTCGAAGATCATGTTCAGGTCGTCGATCTCGATCCAGTCCCGAACACCTTTTCCTCGTCTGTGTCTTAGTCGAAAGAAGAAGGTGTAATCCCTGAACTTGCTCGCGGAGGACTAGCAACAGCCACAGGTCTTCCCGCGCATGGCTTCCCGACCCTCCCAAACGATGAGGGGCAGAACGGCTAAAGCTGCAATCGGGTCTGCCCACTTGACGCGCCAGATCGCGCTGATCGCTAGTCCCGCCAAGGTGATGAGTGAGAGATACGCACACAGCGCCGACTGAGCGGCGTCTGCCCTCAACGCGGCACTGCCTGTAGCTCCTGACAGCCGTCGCTTCTCTTTCGCAAGCCACGGCATGACGAGAGCGGCTGCGACCAAAATTGCCATCCCCAGAAAGGTTGGTTTGGGTTTGCTATAGCCCAGCAGACTCGTGACCGAAGTGACTGCGACAAAGGCAGCCAGAGCGAGCAACAAGACTCCCGCTACACGGGCAGCCCGCCTTTCCACGTCCTCGTGTGCATCACGTGCGCGAAATCTCCACAGCACTACAACCGCCGAGAAAAGTTCGATGGCGCTGTCTCCACCGAATGCGAGCAGAGCGGGACTCCCTGCCCGCCAAGCTGCGAAGAGGGACACAACAGCCTCCACACTCATCCATGCGATTGTGACGATTTGTACGCGTTGGATTCGCCGGATAGTGTCTGGAGTAGCTACTTGCAGCGCCGAAGCCATTTACACCATTATGGCACCGTGGCTCTGACATCGCCGCCCAGCTAGACGATGAAGCTAGTGTCAGGGAGGAACCGATGCGCCAGCTTGCTGAATTCCTTGCAGTCCTAGTCGTGCAGCTTGTTTGCCGGAGCCGCCGTCTACATCAACCTTGTCGAGCATCCGGCGAGGATGCAGTGCGGGGTGGAACTCGCAGCCACTGAATTTGCGCCGAGCTATCGTCGAGGCACGGTCATGCAGGCGACTTGCGCAGCCGTGGGTCTGCTGTCGTCACTCGCGGCGTGGCTTGCCGGGGCAACCGTCTGGTGGCTGATTGCCGGAGTCCTTCTAGGCTTGGTCATTCCGTTCACGTTGATCGTGATCTTACCCACGAACAAGCGATTGCTCAGTCCGGCACTCGATAGAGGGTCAGCGGAAGCGGAGCGTCTGCTCGCACACTGGGGG
>Ga0073928_10000899_pt1 | contig 61851 bp, 36 predicted proteins | sample PaiPotPPA55metaG_FD_76969 | JGI IMG/M metagenome (GOLD analysis project Ga0073928, IMG submission 76969) | Iron sulfur acid spring bacterial and archeal communities from Banff, Canada, to study Microbial Dark Matter (Phase II) - Paint Pots PPA... ... | reverse complement strand
TGCCAGACGCCAGAATGGATACCCGTAAGCCGATCGCTACTCTCCAAAAACCGCAGCGAAACAAGAGCGAAGACGAATTTCGAGCATGATGGCAGAGAGTAATGAGAAGGTCAACGATTTATGGCAAAAAATTTCGCGGTTGCTGAGGAAATTGCGCGAGCGAGTAAGGGAAATACCGGCGCGCTAGCAGGCCAGGCGCGCGCGGTCGAGCGTAAAACCGTTGAGGTTGCCTAACACGGTGACGGCAGTGTCCTCGGAGCGGAAATATTGGCGCGCCAGAGCTTGCAGTTGTTCGCGAGTGACCGCTTCGATGGAGGCCAGGATTTCGTCCAAGGAATAAAAGTGGCGGAAATACAATTCCTGGCGCGCAAGATTGGACATGCGAGCGCTGGTGGACTCGAGCGAGAGCATCAACGACCCTTTGAGATGATTTTTGGAGCGCGTGAGTTCTTCTTCGGTAACCATGGATTTTTTCAGGTCGCGAAATTCGCTGACGATCAGGTCCAGCACCTGGCCAACCGTTTCTTTCGCGGAACCGGCGTACACGGTAAGCATGCCGGCGTCGGAGTACGGGGTAATTTCGCTGAAAACCGCATAGGCCAAGCCGCGTTTTTCCCGAATATTCTGAAATAAACGCGAGGACATGCCACCGCCTAAAAGATTGTTCAGGACGGCGACGCCGAAGCGATCTTCGTGGCCCAATGGAACCGATGGAACGCCAACGCAAAGATGCACTTGTTCCAGATCGCGTTTCTTTTCCAGGTGAATGGGAGCTTCGGTGCGCGGGGCGATATGCGGGGAGTGCTGGCCGCTAGGTTGCAGATGTCCAAATTCGCGAGTGACCAGGTCGAGGACCTGCTCGTGAGCCACATTGCCGGCGGCGGTGACGACGAGGTGATCTGGAGCAAACCACGAGGCAAAGCGCGTTTTCAGTACCTTACGAGTAAAGTTTTTTACCGTTTCGGGAGTGCCCAGTATAGGGCGGCCCAACGGGTGTTCGGGCCAAAACCCGCGAGTAAAAACTTCGTGCAAAAGATACTCGGGATTGTCCATGTCCATCTTAATTTCTTCCAGGATGACTTGCTGTTCCTTGGTGACATCCTCGGAATCAAAATTGGGGCGCAGAACCAGATCGGCGATGACGTCGAAGGCGATGGGAAGATGTTCGTCGAGGACTTTGGCGTTAAAGCAGATTTGTTCCTTGGAGGTGAAGGCGTCGAGCATTCCGCCGACCGAATCCATTTCGCGCGCGATGGCTTCCGCGGAGCGGCGCTCAGTGCCCTTGAAAACCATGTGCTCTATGAAGTGGGCTAAACCGTTTTCGTGGGGCGCTTCCCGGCGAGATCCGCTGCGAACCCAGACGCCGATGGAAACGGAGCGCACGTGCGGCATGTTTTCGGTAATGACCACCAAGCCATTAGGCAGGGCGTGCTTTTTGATATCACGGGTTTCCGTGGGCATTACCTGATTGTGACACAGGCAGGCAAAGCGTGGCGAGCAATGGCGCGCAGAAATGCGTTTTGGAGGCCGCCCGAGGCTAGAGGAGCTTCTCAGCGGGATTTAATTCGCCGTATTCGCTGGTGTAGAAGAGCGGAACATCGGCGTAGGTGCCTTTGTCGCGCTGGTAGACTTCGCAGCTGTCGAAGGGCTTGGAATACACGTGAATGCTGACGGCGCGTTCGTTAAATTCAGGGGCGTTAATCACTTCATGAACGGGCTCGAGCGGATTGACGTAGGAAGGATGGGTAGCGTCCATTAAGTAAGCGTGGGTGGGAACAATTTTGCAGGTGCCGCACGAAGGGTCGCGATGGTCGACGCGATAATTTTGCACGCGCAGGCGGCCCACAGGCACGGACATCCAGCAATTCTGATCACGATGGTTATGCACGCGACTATGCTGGCCGATTTCCCAGCAAACAGTCATGCACTCGAAGACTTCGTTTTTGAAAATCAGGTTGCGCGTATAGCTGCCTTTGGAGAAATAACAATACTTGTGGATGGTTTCGGGGCGGACGACGTGGCGCAGAATGTAATCCTTTACGGTTTCGAGAGAGAAATCCTTTGCGGGAATAGCCGCGAGACCTTTAACCCAGTCCTGAATGTCGAGTTGTTCGGCCGCGATAGTGTCGGCTTTGGGTCCGGTTGTTGAGCCAGCCATGGAGCCCTCCAAGGCAATACTGCTAGAAAATCGCCACGTAGGATTATAACGCCGTTTTTATGTGGTGGCGTTGGTGACGAGACGGTGAGGATTGTTCGGAGTATTCTTGGAGTCGGAGCCTGGTGCGCGTGACTGTGTCGCAAAACACTGAATTGCTCGGTAAGACCAAGGAAGAATTGCGCGAGCTATGTGTGTCGCTGGGCGAGCCGGCCTATCGCGGCGAGCAGATTTATCGCGCGATGTACGCGGAAAGAAAATTTGACCTGCAGCAGGTGACGAACTTGCCGGCGGGGCTGCGCGAGCGCCTGACCGATGGAGCGGGAATCAGGCTGCCGGAAGTGAAAAAACGATTCCAGTCCACGGATGGGGCCATCCGTTACCTTTTTGAATTGGGACCGAACGAGAAAGACAAGACGCGCGCGGCTTCCGTCGAAGCGGTGTTTATGCCCAGCGAAGGACGGCAGACGATTTGTGCTTCCACGCAGGCGGGCTGCGCGGTGAATTGCCAGTTCTGCTTGACCGCGCAGCTGGGATTGATTCGCAATTTGTCGCCAGGAGAGATCCTCGCGCAAATACTGATCGCGCTGGAAGAGAACAAAGACGCGCTAGTACCGCACACGAATATTGTGTTCATGGGGCAAGGCGAGCCGCTACTGAATTATGACGCGGTACTGATTGCGTGCAGGATTTTGCAGGATCCGAATGGTGTAGGGATACCGGCAAAACGAGTAACGATTTCGACGAGCGGGATCGTGCCGGGCATCGAGCGGCTGGCGATGGAAAGCGAACGGCCAAAGCTGGCGATTTCGCTGAACGCGTCCAACGACGCGCAGCGGGACGCGCTGATGCCCATCAATCGCAAATATCCACTGGCGGCGTTGCTGGGAGCTTGCAGAAAATATCCGTTACGCAGCTGGGAATTTCTGATGTTTGAGTATGTGATGTTGGGCGGGGTCAACGATACCCTGGACGATGCGAAGCGGGTGGTGAAGCTGCTTGCGGGACTGAAGTGCAAGGTCAATTTGATCCCCTGGAACCCGGGAGATTTGCCTTACCGGGAGTCTTCCGAGGAAGCCATCGCGGAATTTCAGGAGCTTTTGATGAATCGCGGGATTGCGACTTTTGTTCGACGCTCGCGCGGGCGGGATGTAATGGCGGCTTGCGGGCAACTGGCGCTGCTCAACGAGACGCCCGCTGAGAAAAGTGGTTCAAATTTGATTACCCTGTAGAGGACTCGCGTGATATTACGCGGGATTTATTCACCTCGAATTATTTTTCTGGCCCAAAGCTTATCCTCGGATGCCTATCACTGACATCATGCGGCCGCTTTCACTGCCCTGTTTGCGATAACTAAAAAGAAGATCGGGGCGGCAGGCAGTGCAAAGATCACTCACAAAAATATTTTGCGGGCGGAGACCGGCAGCCAGCAATTGAGCGCGATTGGCTTTGCGCAAATGGAGGCGAACATTTTTCGCCGGTGGTTGATGGCCAGGGGGAAACCGGTTGAGCCATTGCAGGGGATTGGGCTCATCACCGGTGCGCAACTCGTCAAACCATTCCGGGGCATTTGAGAATTGGGAATGGAACGCGGCGGCGACTTCCGTGCCGACTTCATAGCAGCAACCGCCAATGGCTGGGCCCACGGCCGCTAACAGATCGCTCGGGGCGGTTCTGAATTCCATTTTCATGCGGCCGATGGTTTTTTCCACGATGCGCTGGAGCGTACCGCGCCAACCAGCATGGACGGCGGCCACGGCGCGCTTTTCGGGATCGAGCAATAACATCGGCACGCAATCGGCGGTTTGAATGCCAAGTAGAAGGTTTGGAGCATTGGTAATAGAGGCGTCCGCGTTGCATGGCTCATTGGGCGGCGCAGAAGAAAAGCCACATACCACGTCGGAATGAAATTGCTTCAGTGAGACGAGAGTGAATTCGTTGGCATCAAGGGCAGAGTGAAACAGCGAGCGGTTTTTCTGAACATTTTCGCGGGCATCCCATGCGGTGAATCCGAGATTGAGCACTTTGCCGCCGTTGAGAGCGCTGACTCCTCCTTGTGAGGTGCTGAAGCCGTGGATCAACCAAGGGAAGGCGCTGAACGCCGGGACTTGAAGAAAGCCGGCGCCGCCTGCGGAAGTTCGGCGTTTCCAACCGTCGGGCGAGGCAGGGGGCTCATTTCTGGGTGCTCGCGTTCTTGATAAGGTTTTTGTCTTCGTGGGCGTCATCTGAATGGTCCCAGTATAATCGCGGTGGGAAGTGAATTGCTTGCGGGAGGCATTTTGATTGTTGGGATGGGAGTGGACATCGCGGAAGTCGCGCGAATACGCGGCGCTATTGAAAAACGCGGAGAGGCATTTCTGCGGCGAATTTATACGGCGGGAGAAATCGCTTATTGCGAGCGATTTAAGAATAAATTCGAACGCTATGCTGGGCGGTTCGCGGTGAAAGAGGCGGCCATGAAAGCCCTGGGGACGGGCTGGTCGTGTGGAGTGCGCTGGGTGGACTTGGAAGTAATCCGCGAAAAGAGCGGCCGGCCAACATTGGCAATCCGGGGTGAAGCTGGAAAGATCGCGGCACGCTTAGGCGTGAAGCATATTGCGGTCAGCATTACGCACACGGAAGAGCAGGCTCTGGCGCAGGTAATTTTTGAAGGGTGAGGAAGTTTTTTGTTAAGCGAATGCGCAAAGGCTTAATTCAGCGCTACTCGATTCTTCAGGCTCTCCGATTAAATCATTCTCTCCGACATCACAGATACGAGCATCGATCCATTGATTGGCCGGCCAATGGCCGCGCAAGCGTACACGCAAATAATTGCCGGACAGCGCGGGGGTGTAGCCAGAATCTTTGCCTGACAGCCTTACACTCACTGCCGGTGCGGCTTCATCAGTTAGCCCATGGTTGTCAGCATGGTGCGCCGATTGAAGGGTGAGGACGCGCAATTCAGCGCCGATTTGTTGAGTGCGAAACGCGGAGGACTTTTTTTCGCCGAGGCCGCGAAGTTCCCGGGCGCGGTTTTTGATAACTCCCGCGGGAACTTCATTCGCCATCGTAGCGGCCTGCGTACCGGGCCGCTTGGAGAAGGAGAAAACGTGGAGGTAGGTGAGTGGCAGACTTCCGATGAAGGCCAGTGTAATGGAGTGATCTGCGCCGGTTTCACCGGGGAATCCTGCGATAACGTCGGCTCCAATGGCGGCGCGAGGCAAATTTTCGCGGATTAAATGGGCGCGGCGGGCGTAATGTTCCGCGCGATACCAGCGATGCATGGCGGCGAGGATGCGATCCGCTCCGCTTTGCAAAGGCATATGAAAGTGCGGGGCCATGCGATCATTTGCGGCAAAAAATTCTATGAGGTCGGTGGTGACGTCCATAGGCTCGATGGAACTAACGCGCAAGCGCTCGAGAGGCGTTTCGTCGAGAATGCGGCGAAGCAATGTCGAGAAAGTAATGCGAGGGCTAAGGTCCCGGCCGTAGGTTCCAATATTTATACCGCTGAGGACAATTTCTTTGACACCTGAATCGCAAAGTTGGTGGACCTGCTGCAGTACCGATCCGGGAGGGAGGCTGCAGCTTTTTCCGCGGACTTGCGGAATCACACAGTACGCACAGCGAGAGTCACAGCCGTCCTGAATTTTGAGCGTGGGACGGGTGTGATTTCCCTCAGCGTTGAATACTGGAGAGCTCGAGAGCGGCTTGCGTTCAAACTCACCGGTTAAAATTTGCGCCGGCCGTTGCTGCAGCGGGATGGAAGTACGTTGTAGGGAAAGAGCGGGAATGAAATCCTTGGGAGCCGACCCGAGGGAAAGATTTTCGATGAGTGCGGGCAATTCCGGCTTGTGTGAATTCCCTACTACCCAGGCGACGCCGGGAAGCCCGGCTACTTCCTCAGGAGAGCGCTGGGCGTAGCAGCCAGTGACAATTACCCGAGCAGCATGATTTTGCGCGCTGATTTTTCTGATCGCGTCCCGCGCTTGAGCGTCAGCAGCAGCGGTAACGGTGCAGGTGTTGACGACCACGATATCAGCCGCGGCTTTGGGCGCTCTGGTATAGCCACGCTGCAGCAATTGAACTTCAAGCGCGGCGCCATCGGCTTGGGTGGCGCGACATCCAAACTGTTCAATGTAAAAAGTCGGCATGATTTCGAATTACGTCGCGTGATTTTTGCAGGTGATCCCAGAGCGGAACAGCCCGCCCGAACGCCACATTTATTTGTTGAGGCCCTGCACGGTGACAGCTTGCGCGTAACCGCGAGGATGTTTCTGCCTCCAGTTCCACGCGGAGGAAATAATTTCTTCCAGCGAAGAATGGGTGGCTTCCCAGCGCAGCATGGTTTTCAGCTTTTCCTTGCTGGCAACCAGGACCGCGGGGTCACCAGGCCGGCGCGGAGACAGTTGGCGAGGAATTTTTCCGCCGGTGACGCGCTCCGCAACCTCAATGACTTCTAAAATGGAATAGCCGCGGCTGTTGCCGACATTAAAAGCTTCTCCCGCGACGCGCTCAATTTCCTGAAGCGCGCGCAGGTGGGAGTCGGCGATATCCAAGACGTGGATGTAGTCGCGCACGCAAGTGCCATCAGGCGTGGGGTAATCGGTGCCCATGACCTCCACATGGGGTATTGCGCCGCTCGCTGCATTCAAAACGAGCGGGATCAAGTGAGTTTCGACGCGATGCGCTTCGCCGCGCTCTTGTGATGCGCCGGCGGCATTGAAGTAGCGCAGTGTCACATAAGCCAAGCCGGTGTAGGCACGGTAATCGGCGAGAATCTGCTCAAATACCAGCTTGGATTTGCCATAAGGGTTGATGGGATTTTTGCGATGATCTTCGGGGATGGGAACGATTTCCGGTTCGCCGTAGGTCGCGGCAGTGGAGGAAAAGATAAACTTTTTAACTCCATGCCGAATCATGGCGTCGAGAAGATTCACGCCGCAGGCAACGTTTGCAGCATAGAAAGTGCTTGGTTCGCGAACGGACTTGGCGACCAGGGCTTCCCCGGCAAAGTGCATTACCGCGCCAATTTTATGGCGGGTGAAAACATCTTCAATTTGCGAGCGGATACCAAGATCGGCATGGCAAAAGACGGCACCGGGAGGTACGGCTTCGCGATGGCCCTCCAATAGATTATCGAGCGCAATTACTTTTATCCCCCGCGCCAGTAGGACCTCACTGCAAACACTGCCGATATAACCCGCAGCGCCGGTGACCAGAACGTTCAATGAATATTCTCCTTAATCTACGCAGCTGCAGCCCAAAAATGAGGAAGCTGTGTCGTCGCCATGAAGGCGGAAGAATGCCAATGTAAAACGCTAACAGAATGAATAAGGGTTGTCAGTATGAAGGGTCAGAGATGGGTGAAGAAGGAGTGCTAGCTTTGAGCCATGCGGCGTTGGAAGGTCAGGAGGATAAGGTCAGCGCGGCGGCGAACGCCAAACTTGCTGAGCAAATTGGAAACATGGAATTTAACGGTGCGCTCGGCAATGTTCAGACGGCTGCCGATTTCTTTGTTGGAAAGATTTTCGAGCAAGGAATCGAGAACTTCCTGTTCGCGGCGGCTCAAATTGGTGACGGAGTCGGATTTGAGGCGGCGGCCCTGCCCGGTAAGTATGGAGTCCACGAAACCGGAAAGGAGTTGGCGGGGCACCCAAAAACCACCGATCGCGACTAAGGGCAAGGCTCGCGTGAGTTGTTCGCGGGCCTCCGCGTAGGTCAACAGGCCTTTAACACCCAGACGAAGCATCGCGTAGCTGTTGGCTTCATTGTGTTGTTCACCCACAACGATCAGGCGGGCTTCCGGAAAGCGTTCCATCAGGTTGGCCAGGAGAGCGCCAGTCGCAGGCTTGGAGGCATGCGCATCGATCACGTAGACCTGCGCGGCGGGAGGTTCGAAGCTGCGAAGGTCGGGAGCCAAAGTCGATTCCAGTTGAGTGGAAATAACTTTGAAGTCTGCTTTAGCGAGAATGCGTTCAAATTCGCCCAGCACGAGCGGGTGGGGCGAGAGGATGCAGACGCTTAGTTTGGGAGCTGCCCGTTTGGTAGCCACAGTTTGCCTAGCCACAGATTGCCGAACCACGGTTTGCCTAGTCACGGTTTGCCTCATTGCAGCGTAGTGAAAACCGGGACCAGGGGCAAGGCTATTGACAACAAGTGTTCTTGAACCGTTACGTAACGGCTACGAAGCATTTTGTCTCAAATAGGCTGGCGACTGGGAAAGGAGAATCGCCGTTCAGGGGCATAAAACGGGTGTTTAATGCATGGCATTCGGTTCCTGTGATGAACGCGGGTAAAATAAAACTACGGCGCAAACCTCTAAAGGACACACTCTTAAAGACAAGATGCGAGATTTCACCAAATCGGTGCAAGCTCTGCGGGCGTTACTTTCGCAGCGAATCCTGGTGCTCGATGGCGCGATGGGCACCATGCTGCAGCAGCGCGACCTGACCGCGGAAGACTTTGGCGGAGCGGCGTTGGAGGGCTGCAATGAGAATTTGGTTCGCACGCGGCCCGATGTGGTTCTGGACATTCACAGAAAATATTTTGAGGCGGGCTCCGACATTGTCGAAACTAACAGCTTTGGCGGGGCGCCGATTGTGCTTGCGGAATACGGATTATCTGCTGATGCGCATTTACTGAATAAACTTTCGGCCCAGTTGGCGCGGCAGGCTGCGGATGAACTGAGCACCAGTGGGAAACCGCGGTTCGTTGCAGGAGCGATGGGCCCAACGACTAAAGCTATTACGGTGACGGGCGGCGTGACGTTTGAGGAGTTGCGAAGCGCTTACCACACCCAAGCGCACGGGTTGGTGGAAGGCGGCGTGGACCTGCTGTTGGTAGAAACTTGCCAGGACACGCGAAATATCAAAGCGGCGATTCTGGCGATTCAACAACTTTCGAAAGAAATTGGCACGCAGGTGCCTTTCATGGTGTCGGTCACGATTGAGCCGATGGGCAGCATGCTGGCTGGGCAGACGGTGGAGGCTTTGTGGGCGTCGTTGCGTCATGCCAAGCCGCTGGCGTTTGGCATGAACTGCGCGACTGGCCCGGAATTCATGACTGACCACATTCGCACGCTAAGCCAACTGACAGATGCGTACGTGTCGTGCTATCCGAATGCCGGATTGCCGGATGAAGAGGGCAAATACCTGGAAACGCCGACGACGCTGGCTGCGCAACTAGAAAAATTTGTCGATCAGGGGTGGTTGAATTTTATTGGTGGGTGCTGCGGAACGACGGAGAAACACATCCGAGCAATCGCGCAGATGGTTGAAGGCAAGAAGCCGCGGCAACGGGCGGCTGAAACTCACCGCGCGATTTACTCGGGGATTGAAACGATCGAGGCGGATGAGCAAACGCGACCCTTGCTGGTGGGCGAGCGCACCAACGTGATCGGTTCGCGATTGTTTAAAAATTTGGTTGCAGAAGAAAAGTGGGAAGAGGCTAGTGAGGTGGCGCGACGGCAGGTTCGCGGCGGCGCGCACATTGTGGACGTGTGCCTGCAAAGCACGGAACGCGACGAGAAAAAAGATATCGAGCCGTTTTACGAAAAATTGATTCGCAAGGTGAAGACGCCGGTAATGATCGACACCACCGATCCTTCGGCGATTGAGATTGCGCTGACGTATTGCCAGGGGAAGTCGATTATTAATTCCATCAACCTGGAGGATGGCGAAGAGAAATTCGAGCGGGTAGTGCCGCTAGCGCACGATTTCGGAGCGGCCGTGGTGGTGGGCTGCATCGATGAAGATAAGGCGCAGGCGCAAGCGTTTACACGCGAGCGTAAATTGGAGATTGCGCAGCGCAGCTACAAACTGCTGACGGAGAAATATGGATTAGGGCCCGAAGACATTATTTTTGATCCGCTGGTGTTTCCGTGCGCGACCGGGGACGAAAATTATATTGGCGGTGCGGTTGAGACGGTTGAAGGGATTCGATTAATCAAGCAGGCGTTGCCGGATACTCGGACGATATTGGGGATTTCCAATGTGTCGTTTGGATTGCCACCTGGCGCGCGGGAAGTGGTCAATTCGGTTTTTCTTTATTACTGCACGAAGGCTGGACTGGACCTAGCGATCGTGAATACCGAAAAGCTGGAACGGTTTGCTTCGATTCCGGAGCACGAGAGGCGGCTGGCTGAGAATCTATTGTTTTCGCATCCGCCGACAAATGTGCCGGTGGAGCATCCGCTGGCGGCGATTTTGGCGAATGCGCCGACAGATTGGCGCCAGCAGACTAAAGAACAAAAAGCGGCGGTCAACCAATACTACATCGCGGCAATTGCAGAGCATTTTCGAACGGCCACCAAGAGACAAAAAATCAGCGCGGCGGATTTGCCATTGGACGAACGGCTGGCAAATTACATTATCGAAGGGACGCGCGATGGGCTGGTTGCCGATCTGGAGCGTAAACGCGGCGAAGGAATGGCGCCGCTGGATATCGTGAATGGGCCGCTGATGGCGGGCATGGCGGAAGTGGGCCGGCTGTTTAACGCGAATGAGCTGATCGTGGCGGAGGTGTTGCAATCCGCGGAAGCGATGAAAGCGGCGGTCAGCCATCTTGAGCAATTCATGGAAAAGGCGGATACCGCGAAGCGCGGCAAGGTGGTGCTGGCCACGGTAAAGGGAGATGTGCACGACATCGGGAAAAATCTGGTGGAGATTATTTTCAAGAACAACGGATATGACGTTGTGAACCTAGGCATCAAGGTTCCGCCAGAAGAATTGATCAAGGCTTACAAACAGCACCAGCCGGATGCGATCGGGCTATCTGGATTGCTGGTGAAGAGCGCGCAACAGATGGTGATTACCGCGAACGATTTGAAAGATGCGGGGATTATGGTGCCTTTGTTGGTGGGAGGCGCGGCGCTTTCCGCAAAATACACGCAAAACAAGATTGGGCCGACGTATGGTCAGGCGGTTTTTTACGCCAAAGATGCGATGACCGGATTGCGGTTGATGAACGAGCTGATGGATCCGGACACTCGCGATGAGGTGACGCACCAGCATACGTTTTCCGGGAATGGCGTCAGCGTGTCGACGACGGTGGTGATGAATGCCAAGCCAGCGGTGACGCGGTCACCAAAAGTTCGCGCGGATTTGCCGATACAGGACGTAGCGACGGTGGAGCGGAAGGTGCGATTGGTTCCTGATTTGAGAGATATCTGGAGCTATATCAATCCCTACATGTTGTACGGCCGGCACATGGGTTTTCGGGGAGATTTTGTGAAGCGCTTCGCGGAGCGCGACGCAAAAGCTGTGGAGCTGTACGAGAGCATGGAAGAAGTAAAGGCGGAAGCCGCGCAGTTCATGAAGGTGCGCGCGGTGTGGCAATTCTTTGAGGCGGAAGCGGAAGGCAATTCCATACAGTTGTTTGCGCCCGGCGAGAGTAAAGCGCTGCATATGTTTCAATTTCCGCGGCAACGGGTGGGCGACCAACTCTGTTTGAGCGATTACATTTTGCCGGCGCGAGACGGGAAACGGGATCACCTGGCTTTGTTCGTGGTGACCGCGGGCGAAGGCGTGCGTGAACGTTCAGAAAAAGCGAAGAACGACGGGTATTACTTCAAGTCACACGGTTTGCAGGCGCTGGCGATTGAATCGGCGGAAGCTTGCGCGGAGTGGCTGCATCGCAGGATACGCGAGGATTGGGGCTTTCCTGATCTTCCAGAGTTGACGATGGCGCAACGATTCACTTCACGATATCGCGGGAAGCGGTACAGTTTCGGATATCCGGCTTGCCCAAACCTGGAGGATCAAGTGGGACTGTGGCAATTACTCAAGCCGGAGGAAATTGGCGTGCAATTGACAGAAGGTTTCATGATGGATCCGGAAGCGAGTGTGAGCGCGCTGGTGTTTCAACATCCGGACTGCACTTATTTTAGTGCGGAATTAGAGGTTCGAGACTAGAGGTTCGAGACTAGAGATTCGAGGTTGGATAAGAACCCATACCCGCTATTTGATTTGTCTTTGTAGGTAATCGCGGACTGCGTGGTAAGAAGTCAGTTCCGGCATTTCCATCAAGTCGATTGGGGTGTCGAATTCCTGCTCCAGTATGGCGATAAGAGTGACGGCGGCCAATGAGTCCCAGGCCGGGACGGTTTCCACGCTGGCCGCGTGAATTTGATCGGGCCGAAGCGCCGGAAATACCGACGCGAAACAGCGAGTCAGGCGGTCATCCAATTCAGGCATCTACATTTCCTCCACACGGTGAAACAGGGACGGGGCCTTTTCCTGAAACGAGGCGCGCGATATTTTTAGACCGGGCTGCGGCGGGTCGCCGACTAATTCCTGAAAAAAATCCTGTGTTGGGCCATTTCTTTCCGTGGCCTGAAAATCAAAAACCGCTTCGTCGACGTCAAATTTTTCAAAAAGACGCTTGAGACTATGATGTTCGATGCGGCGCGAAAAAGCGCGGCAGCTCATCACCCAGGCGGCAACTTGCAGTTTCTTTTCGTTTACCTTGCCCAATAAGACGGCGATTTTCCCCAGCGGGCCGTATTTATCCTGATAAGTGACGGTAACAAGAAAACTTGTGGGGTCGGCGAGAAATTTCGTCCATTCCGATTCGCTGAAACGTTTGCCATTCAAATTGAATTGATTTGTTTTGTTGACCAATTCGAAGGCCCGGTGGTCTTTAGGGCGCTTGGTGAAATCAAATGAAACAAAAGCGTCGGCGCGCTTCAAAAACTCATCGGAGGCGTTGCCATCCTGGCCCAAGGCGTCGAGCAAGGGCGCGGCGCTGCGCAAACTTTCAAGACGAATCGCGTCTTCGTTGGAAATAGCGGTCTTGCCGAAAGATGCGCGAAGATTTACGAGCAAATCCCACACAGACTGGTAGTCATCTTTTTTGAAGACCAGACATTCCATGGCGGGGAATGCGGCTTTTACTTCGGCGGCCTCCATGGGGCTGTCATCGATAAAAATCACCGCTTCCGGGCCGATATTCCAGGATTTCAAAATGCGCTGCACGGAATCGGATTTGCGGTGCCAGTGCGCTTCGAAGGGAAACACTTTGTCTTTTTTGAGGAGCAAATCCTTGCGATCGAATGCTTGCTGGACGAGGTCAGCATCATTTTTGCTGGCGACGCCGACGAGAACCCCGGCACTCGCGAGCGAGGAGAGAAATTGCTGGTATAAGCCGTGAACATGGCTGTGATGCTCGAGGCTCCAATTGACGCCATCCACGCCAACTTCACCAAGAATCCCGGACCACAGGGTGTCATCCAAGTCGGTGATTAGACCTTTTTTGGGACTTCGCTGCTGCAACAATGCGGCCAACGATTGGGCGAGCGCCGAGGCGTGTGGCAATTTGTAAGGAAAACCGCTGAGAATTTCGGATTTGATATCAAAGCGAGCAGCCGGCGGAGATACGGAATCGAGGGCTTGGGAATCCAGAATGCGAATGCCCGGCTCCTCGGAGAGATCGGCGGCAAATTTTGCGAGGGACAAGAGCAATTTTGTTTTTTCGGGGCTATTTATATTTGGAGGAGTGTAGAACAACGGCGGTAACGGAAGGGTGGGCAAGGAAACCACGACCGGCGCTGAGCGCGCCGCTGTTTTTAAGGCGCGTTGTAAACGCGAGAGCTGATGATCAAGGGAAGAGATGACTTCGTGGACATCGGAAACTTGCCAGCCACCGAATTCGCGGATACCTAAGCGTGAATCAAGGGCAGACCACTCCATGGCGACTGTCAAACCATCCAGAGTTTTGGCGTCAAGCCGTTCCATGGAGCCCGCTAAATCGCCGAACAGACCGGTTTTGACTTCAATGCGATTTTCGGGAAATAATTGTCGCAGGTGAGCTGACAGAAAGTTTTGCAAATGCAGCGGGGTAAAGCCGCAAGCCAAAAACACACGCAGTAATTTCGCGTCCTGCGCCACAGGTTTCCGCGAAATTTCCAGAGCTTCGATAAGGTTCATGACCGCCTTAGCCAGTTAGATTCGCATTCAGTATTTTAAATCTCAAAAAACATTCAGATTAATTCAAGTAAACCGAGGGAGTCGACGTATCCGGAAAGGAGAAGATCGCAATCGTCGGAAAGCTCGGCGGGAATTTCGCGACCTTGCCCGCGTAAATACTTGGCTACATATTCCCGCAAAAAGTTCTGAACTTCATCCGGCGTCACCGCGTTCATAGACCCTCTTCCAACAATTTTTGCATGGCTTTACGATCGTACTTATTATTTGCGTTGCGGGGCAATCTGTCCATGAAGTGAAATCGCCGAGGAACCATGCATTCCGGCAAATCTTTGGCTACCGCGTTGTGTAATTTTTCGAGAGCCAATTCCTGGCCTGCAATAAAGACCCCAACGCCACCAAAACCGCTGTCGGTCTTTGGCCATCCTACGGCGACAACGCCGTCACATCCGCACGCGTCGCGAACTCTTGATTCCACTTCCCCAAGTTCAACGCGATGACCAAAAATTTTGATCTGCAAATCGATGCGGCCGAGATGCGTCAACGGGGCGTTTCCCAGCGGGCGGCGAACTCGATCACCGGTTCGATAATAGATTTCGTTTTTCCCGCGCAACTTATTCAGCTGTGGAAGCAAGCCCTCGTCGAGCAATGGATGGAGCGGCATCAGGAACGCTCCAACATCACTGGGCTGCGTTCAATGGGAAAAGTTCGATTTTAGCGACATAACCATTACCTGCCAGTAATGAACCAAGAACTCCAATAAAGGCGGTCGGGCTACGATAAGCGAATACGGCCGTGAGAGTTGTTTCGGAGTGATCGGCATGCGCTTGGGATAGTCGCAGCGACACGGCCAGCCCCCCGCGCAACTCGCTATATTTAAGGAACTTGCCCTCGGCAAATAAGCTGGTCGATCCGCGAATTTCTCCGAGGAACGCAAGAATCCGGACCACAAAGCACGTTGCACGAAAGCTCCTAACCTTTGAACTAGTGGCATCGTCGGATGTCCCCCAGGGAATGCAGAAAACCGAGGATGCCAAGGAAAGTATACATTCGATGCGCGATATGGATTCTTACGCGTGGGGGTCTGTTGAGATAAAGATTAATGGCTCGGAGGCTGGGATTATAGTTAGAGGCAAGTAGTTGCCACTTTGTGAGAAAGGAAAGGTGTAATTCAATGCCTCGATTAACCCTGGAATGGTAAGTGGTTTTTTATCTGAGGTTTGACCCTTTCTTTGCGGCTACCGTGGAATCGGTTCTGGTACTAGACGTGCACCCATATGGGCGCTCGCTTGCGGACGGGGCTATCCAGAACTAAAGCCAACCGTGGGGTGTTTGACGGTATATGGGCTCAGCTGTGTTTCTGTAGCGTTTACAGTCCGCCGAGCGGTATATACACTTAACAAGCTTGGGACCTTGCGGGCCGGTCCCAGTCAGATCTCACTCGAAGGCCTGGAGAATACACTATGATGCAGAGAAGTTTCGTGGGCCTAATTATCGGTACAAGCTTGTTTTCAGGGCTTGGGGCCACTGTAATTCGGAGCACGCCTCAGAATAACGATGCGGCCCAAACCAGCCAGACGGCAACGCCCAATGCAGTCGCGACCGATCCCGACTATAAGATAGGTCCACAAGATATGCTTCGGATTGACGTTTGGAAGGAACCGGACATCTCGCGGGTCGTACCAGTTCGTCCCGATGGTAAAATAACCCTACCACTGGTAAACGATGTACAGGCTTCTGGGCTCACGACGACACAACTGGCCGCGAGGATCGCGGAAGGCCTGAAGAAATATATTACCAGCCCGCAAGTGACTGTTGGTGTGACGGAAATCAACAGTCGGAAAATTTTTGTATCAGGGGAAGTCTCGCACCCAGGAGCGTTTCCTCTATTACCGAACATGACGGTATTGCAGGCGCTTTCCACTGCGGGCGGTTTTACGCAGTTTGCGCGCGAAAAGAAGATATACATACTGCGGATGGAAGACGGGAGGCAGGTGAAACACCCGTTCAATTACAAAGACGCGGTTTCAGGTAAGAACGTGGAGCAGAACATCATGCTCCAAGGTGGCGACATAATCGTAGTTCCGTAAAGGAATGAGATGACACGTCGGATTACATCGATTCTCAGGAGTGGGGCGATTGTTGGGGTGTTTTGCAGTGCGTTTAGCGTGAGCGGAGTGCGCGCACAGGACCAACAAGAAGAAAACGGTAAGCCCAAGCCTGCCGCGCATGCACCGCTCATTGATGCTAACGAACAAGACACCACCACCGATCCAAACGCGCTGACGCCTGATACTTCACCGCTGACGGGCATAGAGACTCCGGGGCTAGGTACAGTGGAGTTTCGTCACAGTTATTGGGTGCCGGGCGTACAGGTGGCCAATACCGTTCAAAGCGGCGCGAGCGGGGGAGGTTGGTCCGACACCACATTTCTGGCGGGCAACTTAAGTTTGTCGGAGGCTTGGGCGCACTCGCATCTCGCTCTCAATTATTCCGGCGGCGGTTACTTTTCTACCGACAACCAAGGGAACGGTACTTACCAGCAACTCGGATTTGTGCAGGGATTTACCTGGCGGCGCTGGCAGTTACAGTTTTTTGACGATCTCGCGTACTTGCCCACGAGTGAATTCGGCTTTGGAGGGCTGTCCGGTATTGCGGCCCCCGGTGTGAGTGGTTCGCTTTCGCCGGTATCCCCGCTGCTAAGCGGGGCATACTTACCCAATCAAACCGTGCTGCTTGCGAATGGGCCCCGGTTTAGCAACTCGTTTGCGACCCAGGCGAATTTTGCAGTTAGCCCGCGCGGATCCATTACGCTCATCGGGTCTTATGGTCTGTTGCGTTTCACGAATCCGGGAAATATCGATAATGACGATGTAATTGCGAGTATCGGATATAACTACACGCTGACAAAGAAGGATACGATCGGGGTTTTGTATCGCTTCACGGCGTATCACTTTACCGGCCAATCCCAGGCAATTGGCGATCACACCTTTAATTTAGCCTATGGTCGGAAGATCACCGGGCGGCTTGGTTTGGGGCTTTTCGCCGGACCGGAGATTACTACGTTCCGGGTCCCAGTCGGCACCGAAACACAACTGACCAATTTATCGTTGGGGGCGTCTCTCACTTATGGATTTGAGTGGGGCGGCGTCACGCTGGCATACAACCACGGCACAAATGGCGGCAGCGGCGTTTTGGCAGGCGCTACCGGGGACAACGTATATGCAAATGCAACGCGGCGAATCACGCGGGTTTGGAACGCCCGCGCGAATATTGGGTACGGTCGCGAGCACGCATTTGCAGCTGTCGGACCTTTGGCAGCAGCCTCATACAACGACTACTTTTTGGGGGTGGGGCTAGATCGTCCTATCGGTCGCAATTCTTTCCTTTCTTTGGGTTATACAGCATATATCGTAAATACCAACCTGTCGGCTTGTGCAGTTAGCTTGTGCAGCCCCGGCACCTCTACGCAACATCAACTTGCTATTGGGTATCAGTGGCACACTCGGCCTTTCGTTCTACGTTAAGAGAATTGTTGAGCTTGTGAAGTGGAAGAGTCGGGACAGTTAGCAGTTTGAATTAGCGAGAATCGATCACATGTATAAGAGCTACTTCGGCTTAAAAGAGAACCCGTTCAACGTCAATCCCGATCCTCGTTATCTTTATTTGACGAAGCAAATTGAAGAGGCTTTGACGGGTCTCATGTACGGCATCCAGACACGCAAGGGTTTCATCACTCTGACTGGGGAAGTGGGCACCGGGAAAACTACCCTGGTGAACCGCCTTCTGGATTGGCTGCGGCAGCGGCGAACCAGGACAGCATTTCTTTTTAATTCACGAATGAATACCAGCCACTTGTTCGATTTTATTCTGGCTGAATTCGAAATTGTTTGTGAATCGCGCACCAAGAGCCAACAACTGATGAGGCTGAACCAGTGGTTGCTGGAACGCTACCGTGCCGGCGAGACAGCGGTTCTTATAATCGACGAGGCCCAGAACCTGAGCTACCCGGTGCTGGAAGAGATTCGTATGCTTACCAACCTCGAGACCTCCACGGAAAAACTTTTGCAAATTGTGCTTTCCGGCCAGCCGGAACTTGAAGAAAAATTGAAGCTGCCGCAATTGCGCCAGCTAAAACAGCGCATCACGTTGCGCTGCAAGACGGCGCCGCTTACCAAGGAACAGACCCACGCTTATATCGCCGAACGGTTGCGAATCGCGGGCACCAGCGGGGAGCAGATTTTCAGTCCCGAAGCGATGGACACCGTTCACATGTATTCACTGGGGATTCCACGGGTCGTGAATCTTCTGTGCGAGCACGCCTTAATTAACACTTACGTGGAACAAGAACGGGTGGTCTCTCCAAAAATTGTGGAGGACATCGCGCGGGAATTTCAATTGGACGAGATAGAGCCCATTCCACCTCCAGGATCTTCGCGCATCGACAACGACGTGTACAATTCGGAGACCTTCGTACAAAACCTGGGGGAAGCGCTCTCACGTTTTCGCGTTAGCTCCCCAGCAGTATCCGCAGCACGCGAAAAAAAGTGAACTTGCAGCGATCTGGCAGGTTGCCTGACATAGTTTAGGGCGGATGTTGGTGTTTGGTGTCTGAGTTGTCATGTATCGAAACGCGCACGAAGATCGCTCCCGAATCCCATCTCATAGAAAACGTGTGACAATATTTTTGGACCGCATGATCCGCCATGTTGAATGAAATTTATTACTTTTTGAAACCGTTTCTACCCTGGTCGGTTCGGCTGGCGCTACGCCGACAGCGGGCTAAATCTCGATTAGCCATATACGCAGGTACATGGCCGATCGACCCGAAAGCAGGGGCGCATCCTCCAGGCTGGCCGGGGTGGCCCGGCGGCAAGCAGTTCGCGTTTGTTTTGACCCACGACGTTGAGGGCGCCAAGGGGCTATCCCGCGTCGAACAAGTGACGGCCTTGGAAACGCGCAATGGGTTTCGCTCCTCATTCAATTTCGTTCCAGAAGGCGAGTACGTCTTAAGCGCCGATTTGCGCGAGAGAATGGCCGACCAAGGATTTGAGGTCGGCGTTCACGGGTTGCAGCACGACGGAAAGCTTTATGCCTCCAAGGAGGAATTTGCGGGTAAGGCGGCGCAGATCAGGAATTTTTTGCGAGAGTGGAAAGCCTGCGGATTCCGGTCGCCATTGATGCAACATCGATTATCGTGGCTACACCAACTGGGCGTGGAATACGATGCGTCGACATTCGATACTGATCCATTCGAGCCAGAGCCTGACGCGGTTGGGACAGTTTTTCCGTTCTGGGTACCGGGGCCCAACAATAGCGGGTTTGTAGAGCTCCCCTATACGTTGCCTCAAGACTTCACGCTTTTCGTGGTGCTGCGCGAGCCCAACATCGAAATCTGGAAGAAAAAACTGGATTGGGTGGCGGCGCGTGGGGGCATGGCGTTGCTCAACACCCACCCGGATTACATGTGTTTTGAAGGTAAGCCGGAAAAAGACGAGTTTCCCGCAGTGTTTTACGAGGAATTCTTAACTTACGCAAGGGAAAAATACGCGGACGCATATTGGAGCACAACGCCGTGCGAAGTGTCGCGCTACTACCGCGCGGCCATGCCGCAGGCAGAGCGCAATTCACGCAAAAAAGTTTGCATGCTGGTGCACAACAGCTACGAAAACGATAACCGGGTGAGGCGCTACGCCGAGGCCCTGGTCAGGCGTGGCGACTTGGTTGACGTAATTGCCCTGGCTGCGGGCAATGTACCATTAGGAGTCGAGGAAATAAATGGGGTTACGGTCTACCGGGTACAGCATCGGGTGAGGAATGAACGAGGAAAGTGGACCTACGCCTGGCGTTTGATGCGCTTCTTTCTCGCATCTTCTATTTTACTCACACGTCGCCATCATCGGATGCGTTACGACCTGATACACGTACACAATCTTCCGGATTTCCTGGTCTTCGCGGCGTGGTATCCGAAGATGACCGAAACATCGATAATTCTGGACATTCACGACATCGTGCCGGAATTGTTTGTCAACAAGTTTGACACCGGACCGGGCAATCTTTATGTGACATTGTTAAAACTTATTGAAAAAACGTCAGCCGCATTTGTGGACTACGTAATCGTCTCGAATCATTTGTGGTATGAGAAGTTGCTCGCGCGCTCAGTCCCTAGAGAAAAGTGTTCGGTTTTCTTAAACCACGTCGACCCCAGCCTGTTTTATCGCCGTGAACGCACTCGTACGGACGATAAGATCATCGTCATTTTTCCGGGTAGCTTTCAGTGGCACCAGGGATTGGACATAGCCATCGAAGCGTTCGCCCTGATCCAAGAACGGGTGCCCAACGCAGAGTTCCATATTTACGGCGGGGGCGACGAGGAATCGGAATTAGTGGCGCTGACGAAACGCTTAGGTTTGGTTGAAAAGGTAAAATTTGCTGGCCTCGCCTCTATCGAGAAGATCGCGGAGGTGATTGCGAACGCGGACGTTGGAGTCGTTCCCAAACGCGCAGATTCCTTCGGGAATGAAGCATACAGTACGAAAATCATGGAGTTCATGTCACAAGGGTTGCCGGTGGTGGTGTCCCGGACAAAAATAGATAACTACTATTTTGATGATTCGGTAGTTCGTTTTTTTGTGTCTGGAGACGTGCAAGGCTTAGCAGAAGCTATTTGTGAGGTGATCGAGAACCGGCCCTTCCGCGAAAGATTGATTGCTGCCGGAAACCACTACGTCGACATTCACGGTTGGAACCGAAGAAAAGGCGAGTACCTTAGCTTGGTGGATGACCTCACGACTGAAGTTTTTTCCGGCGGTACGGTGATCGGACCATCCACGCCGGTCGAGGAAGAGACCGTGGAACATGTCGCCAGCTAGATGATGGATGACGAACATCAAATGAAGGACCGATCACAGTGGAGGCCACCCCTCGCACCTTGGCGTTGTTCCAATAAGCTACGATGAGTGGCGATTAGTCTCCGGGAAAACTTTGTAAAAATAATCGAAAAGAAGATACGGATATGAAAATTGAAATAGAACGCCGCCAGAATTTGTCCTACGAAGAATTCGCGAAAAACTATCTTTACGCTAACAAGCCGCTAATCGTTACCGACGTGCTTCGCGAGTGGAAAGCGCTGGGGCGTTGGAGTCCGGCTTTTTTCAAACAGGAATTCGGAAAAATGAAGATTTCCCTGAACGACGATTTGAAAGGTAAGGCGGGCTACAAGGGCAATCGAGATAGCACAGTCGAATACACCATGGAGAGCTTTATCGACACAGTCCTTTCTTCGTCGGAAGACAACCCCGCGCCATACTTTCGCAATCAGATTCTTTACGATCTATTTCCGTCGTTAAAGCAGGACATTGAACCGCTGCCCGAATATTTTCAACCGAATTGGCTGCCTGATCACTACATCGTTAAGAATGTCGGAAAAGTGTTGAACCGTGGAGCAGCGCTTGAGCTATATATCGGCGGTAAGGGAGGGGCTTTCCCGGTATTGCATTATGACGGAGTCGGAACCCATGCATTCCTGATGCAGATTTACGGTCAGAAGAAATTCATCGTCTATCCTCCGAGTCAAGAACCGTTTCTCTATCCCTGGCCGGAAAAGCCGAATCTCTCACTGGTAAATAACGTCGACAATCCAGATCTCGACAAATTCCCGCTCTTTGCAAAAGCTGAGCCCATTGTTTTTGTCCTGGAACCCGGGGAAATGTTGTTCATTCCCAGTCACTGGTGGCATACCACCAAGATGTTGACGCCCTGCATTTCCCTTTCGGTAAATGTGGTCAATCAATCGAACTGGCAAGAACTCGTCAACTTTGTGGCTAAACGAGGACGGAATCCGCTGGTTTCTCTCGCTAGTCGCGTGTATTTGAAGGGCGCGGGTGCAAAAAGGTCCTGGCGAGACCGCGGATGGCAAAAACGGGCGCAGAAATCAGCTTAACTGTGCGAGTAGTTGAGTTGCTTTCAAAGGCCCGACGCATGTCGATGGCTAAGGAGCCGCTGTAGGCTCCAGTGTCTGGCAGGATCGCGACCTGCGCAACATGCATTAGCGTCGTGAACGCAAATTTAGAAAGGCCGTAACTCGGAAGACCTCCCCCATGGGCGATAAACCCCAAAAATCAGACAGCGCGAGCAAAACTCGCGAGTTTCTAATGACGGTAACGGCCAACTTCACGGCGGAGCCTGTCGGGGATACTCTGCGGTTCTGGTTAGACATGTTAAGAATCCAGCCTGTCCGGCTGGTGTTCTCCGGGTATAACCAGGTCTTTCAGGAATTAATGGCGCCCGCCAGTTTGCCGGCTTCGACTGAGCCCGGGGTGAATTTTCTTTTGATTCGATTGGAAGACTGGGCACGGGATCAAAAAGCCGGTAAATCCGCGGATATCATTTCGACCGCTACGAGAGAATTCGCCGCCGCCCTCAAAGGCTTCGCAAAACGAGCGCGACGAACCACGGTGTTGTTTCTTTGCCGGCCTTCGCAAAGTGCATTAGCTAACGCCGAATTGTCCGCGATGCTTCCAAAGCTGCACGCTGAACTTCGCAGTGAGGTGGCATCGCTTCCCGGCATCCACCTGATCGATGCTGGCGAGTTGGCGCGATTGTATCCGGTCGAGGTGGTTGAGGATCCAGAGAGTGATCGTCAGGCGCATGTTCCTTTCACACCGGCTTATTGGGCTGCATTGGGAACGATACTGGCGCGTAAATCGCGGGCTCTACTAACTCCGCCACACAAAGTCATGGTTGTGGACGCAGACAATACGCTGTGGGGAGGGGTAGTAGGCGAAATTGGCCCAAGACAATTAGAAATAAGCGGCGAATATCTTGCATTGCAGAATTTTTTGCGAAACCAGAAAAACAGCGGGGTTCTCCTTGCGCTGGCCAGTAAGAATGAAGAAGCGGACGTTGCCGAGGTTTTTCAGCGGCGCGAAATGGTATTGCGCCGCGAAGACTTCGTGGCATGGAAAATTAATTGGGAACCTAAATCGCGAAATATCGCATCGCTGGCCAAAGAATTAGAACTCGGCTTGGACAGTTTTATTTTTCTGGATGATAACCCGGTGGAATGCGCCGACGTGCAAAGCAACTGTCCGGCAGTAACCACTTTGCTTTTGCCAGCGGCCGGAACAAAACCTATAGAAACATTTTTGGAGCACGTGTGGGTCTTCGATCGAACCGGGGCGACTGAGGTAGACGCAAAACGCACGGAGCTTTACCGCGAGCAAGGTGAACGCAATCGTTTCCGCTCCGCCGCAACTTCCTTTCAAGAGTTCATCGACGGCTTGAATTTGCACGTCACGATTGAGCCGCCGGCGCCGACCAGTTACGAACGCGCCGCGCAATTAACCCAGCGCACCAACCAGTTCAACACCACGGGAATTCGGCGGCAGACCGCGGAAATCGCTTCATTACTGGACTCCGGCGAGCGCCGCATGCTGCTGGTACGCGCCCGGGATCGCTTCGGCGATTACGGCGAGGTCGGGCTGGTTGTGCTGGTCGCTGAAGGCAAATGCCTGCGTGTGGAAAATATTTTAATGAGTTGCCGGGTGCTCGGTAAAGGCGTAGAGCATCGGCTGCTTGCGGCCATCGGGCGTGAAGCGCAGGGCCTGGGGGCCAATGAGATTGTAATTCCTTTTGTTCGAACGGAACGCAATCAACCGGCGGAAAAATTTCTGAAATCGGTTGGACTGGAATTGCGCAGCGACGGTTCATTTCACATGAGCGCCGCGGAAGCTGCGGCAGTCGAATTTAATCCCGAAATTGCAGGGCAGAGCGAGATTGATGAAGAGCCGGGCGATGAGCGCCAAGGCCACACGTCTCCCGCGGATTATCGCAAAATCGCGATGGAACTTGATTCCGTTGAAAATATTCTTTCGGCTGTAGCAACTCATTTGCGGCGCGCCAGGCCACAGCTTGGAAACGAATTGGTTTTGCCGCGAAATGCCCGGGAAGCGCTGATCGCGAAAATATGGGAAGAAGTTTTGCATATCGATCACGTTGGCGTAACCGACGCATTTCTTAGTCTTGGCGGGCAATCGCTGCAAGCGGCGAGTATCGCATCTCGAATGACCACGGAGTTTGGGGTGCGGGTTCCGCTAATCGCGGTTCTATCTAATCCAACGATCGTCGAGTTGGATGCACTGATCGACCAGTCACGGGGCGCGGGCGACATGACCTTGCCGAAGGCGAAGGAACTTACGCTTTCTGCCCCTCAACAACGCTTGTGGTTTCTGGATCAATTCATTCCGAACCGCGCTGCGTACAACATTCCTTTAGCTCGACGCATTCAAGGACCGCTGGACATCGAAATTTTGCGAAAGGCTTTGAGGTTGGTGATGTCACGCCACGCGACGCTGCGTTCCACATTCAGCACGCAGGAAGGGTCGGCGGTTATCAAGCAGTCGGAAGCCCCTAAAGTTTTTGTACAGGCGCTGGCTGCCAAGTCGGAAGCCGAAGCGTTGAAGTGGGCCAACGAAGAGGCCAGTCGAACGTTTGAGCTGTCTGAAGAACCATTACTGCGGTGCCTGGTAATTGCGCTTGCGCCGAACGATCACGTGCTGGTGCTAAACGTTCATCACATCGTTTCCGATGGCTGGTCGATGGGCATTTTGCTGCGGGATATTTCCGAAGCGTACAGCGCGGCTTCGAAGGGCCGTGAACCGTCCTGGAGACCTCTCCGCGCGTCATATGCAGACTACGCCGAATGGCAGCGTGCGAGGATTGCCGCCGGCGACTATCAGAGCGATTTGGACTACTGGAAAAACGAATTGCGCGGCGCCCCGGCATTATTAGAAATACCTTCGGACATGCCGCGGCCGTCGGTGATGACTTACGTGGGAGGCTGCGTACGAAGACAGATTCCTGCGGCCACCCGGCGGGCGCTTGAGCAATTGGCGGAGCGCGAACATTGCACCCCATTCACGGTTTTGCTGGCCACGTTCCAGACACTTTTACACCGTTACAGCCGCCAAGAAGACATCGTCATAGGAGTACCGGTGGCGGGCAGGACGCATAGCGCCGTAGAGGAGTTGATCGGTTGTTTCGTGAACACGCTGGCCATCCGGGAGCTGGTCGATAAAAATTTATCTTTTAAGGCGCACCTGCAGTTGACACGCGACAAAATGCTGGAAGCGCTGGCTCATCAGGACTTGCCATTTGATCACTTGGTGAACGAGCTCGACCTGGCGCGAGACTTAACGTATTCGCCGGTTTTTCAGGTAATGCTGGTTTTGCAAAGCGACATCGACAAGGCCTTCAATCCTGCCGGACTAAAAGTCACTTCCTTGCCGTCGCACAATGGGGGCGCCAAGTTCGATCTAGTGCTCGAAGTAACGCCTGCCTCGGATGGCTACGAGTTGGCACTCGAATTCAACAGTAGTTTGTTCCTGCCCGAAACAGCGGAACGCATGCTGGGTCATTTCACACATTTACTGGCACAAAGCTGTGAATTCCCTGAAACTTCTCTCGCGGCGCTTTCCCTGATGGACTCCGCAGAGAAGCACCGGATGCTCTCTTTCGTCAATGCTGATGGCGTCGACTTCAAAAATGTGGAGTGCCTGCATCATTGGTTTGAACGTTATGCTGCAGCATCGCCTGACGCCCCGGCGCTCACGTGCGACTCACAAACTTTGTCCTATGGGGAAGTAAACCGGCGTGCCAATCAAATCGCGCACTATCTGATTGCTTGTGGGATTGGTCCGGACGTGCTGGTGGGTCTATGCATCGATCGTTCAATAGATTTGGTGATTGCCATTCTGGGTATATTGAAAGCCGGCGGCGCTTATCTTCCCATCGACCTGAGTTATCGGACAGATCGGCTGGCTTTCATGCTGAAAGATGCGCAAGCGCCGGTGCTTCTCACGGAAAAGAAATTGGCGGCGGGGCTGCCACAACATCAAGCCCGAACAATTTTTTTAGACGATGCGGAAGCAGTTCTGGGGTCACAACCTACAAGCAATCCCGAGACGCGGGTGACGCCTGATCACATGGCGTATGTGATTTACACCTCGGGTTCTACTGGCCAACCGAAGGGCTGCATACTCGCACACCGCAACGTAGCCAGGCTCATGCGTGCTACGGAAAACTGGTTCCATTTCAACGAGCAGGACACTTGGACACTATTCCACTCGTGCGCATTTGATTTTAGTGTCTGGGAAATTTGGGGCGCCCTGCTTTATGGCGGGCGAGTTGTGGTGGTTCCTTTCCTGGTGAGCCGGTCACCGGAAGCATTTTACGAATTACTGGCGCGCGAAAAGGTGACGGTGCTGAATCAGACGCCTTCAGCGTTTCGCCAGCTGATTCAGGCGGAAGAAGCGGTGGGCCAAAAGGAATTAGCGTTACGTTACGTAATTTTTGGTGGGGAAGCTCTAGAGATGCAGACCTTGCGACCATGGTTCAAACGACATGGTGATGAACAGCCGCGGCTTGTGAATATGTATGGCATCACCGAAACAACGGTGCACGTCACGTATCGTCCGCTTTCCAAAGATGACCTGAATTCTGGCAGCGTGATTGGCGTGCCGATTCCCGATTTGCAAATTTATATTTTGGATGAGAACGGGCAGCTGTTGCCCATCGGTGTGCCGGGGGAGATGCACGTGGGCGGCGCGGGACTCGCGCGCGGGTATTTGCGGCGTCCGGAGCTGACTGCTCAGCGCTTTATTCCGGATCATGTTACCGGCCACAAAGGCGAGCGGCTTTACAAAACCGGGGATCTGGCGCGGTTTTTACCCGGGCGTGACGTTGAGTACCTGGGGCGCATCGATCATCAGGTAAAAATTCGCGGGTTTCGCATCGAGCTTGGCGAGATTGAGTCGGTGCTGTTGCAGCATCCGGCGGTCCGCTCCGTGGCAGTGATAGCGCGGGAAGACGAACCGGGCGTGAAACGGCTGGCAGCTTATATGGTTACTTCGCAGCCGGCGCCGGAGGTAAGTGTCCTTCGCGAGCATCTGAAAAAAAAGGTGCCGGACTACATGGTTCCGGCAGCATTCGTGTTCCTGGATGCGCTTCCGATGACCGCCAGCGGCAAGCTGGACCGGAGAGCATTGCCGGTTCCGGAAAGCCAGCGTCCCGAACTTACCAGGCGCTATGTCGCGCCGCGCACGGCGGTGGAAAAAACTTTGTCGGCGGTGTGGTCCAAAGCGCTGCGGCTGGAAAATGTCGGTATTGAAGATAATTTTTTTGAGCTGGGCGGCGATTCGATTCTGAGCATTCAGATTATTTCAGCAGCGCGACGTGAAGGGTTAAAGCTTACGCCGAAATTGTTGTTTGCGAATCAAACCATTGCGTCGCTTGCAAGCGTTGCGGGTGTGACCGATAACGAAAATGGTCCTTCAGTGGAGGCAGCAGGTGACGTACCTCTGACGCCTATCGCGAAATGGTTTTTCGAACAAAACCTGGAGGATTTGCAGCATTACAACCAAGCTTTTCTTTTTAACGTGACGGAAAATTTGGATCGCGGTGTTCTGCAGCAAGCGCTTGGGGAATTGAGCAAGCACCATGACGCGCTGCGATTGCGTGCGGCTCAGGAAAGCGGCAGCTGGAGAATGTTTTATTCCAGCGATGCAGAGCGGGCGTCTCTCGGATGGATTGACGTCTCTAATCTTTCAGAGCCGGAACAGCGCGCCGCGATCGAATCGCATTCGGCGAAACAACAAGCCAGCCTCGATCTGCAACACGGGCCGATTTGGCGTGTTGTCTATTTTAATTTGGGCGATGGGCGGCCGGGCCGACTGCTCTTCGTGGTGCATCATCTTGCGGTGGACGGAATTTCCTGGCGTCCGTTGCTGGAGGATCTGGAGACCGCGTACCAGCAAATTAAAGCGAAACAAAAAGTCGCATTGCCGGCGAAGACGGCCTCTCTCAAGACCTGGGCCGAACGTCTGCAGACGCTCGCTGATTCACCTTCGTTGCAACAGGAATTGCCCTACTGGTTGGCGGTCACCGAACCCAACACGGTCACTGCAGTGTTGAAGCCTTTCGCGATGGACGTGGCGGCATCGGCAAACACGGAAGGCAACGCGCAAAAGATTACGGTGACGCTGGATGAAGATGCGACACAGGCTCTACTCCAACGCGTTCCGGCCGTCTACCATACGCAGATTAATGAGGTGCTGCTTACCGCGCTGGGTCGCGCTTGGACAAAATGGACCGGCAATCGAACGTTGTACACAAATTTGGAGGGGCATGGCCGGGAAAATTTGTTTGAAGACGTGGACGTCAGCCGAACGGCCGGATGGTTCACGTCGATTTTCCCTGTGCGCCTCGAGTTGAATGATTCCGGAGACAATTGGGAGCCGGGCGAGGCGCTGAAATCGGTGAAAGAACAATTGCGCCGTATCCCGCAGCGCGGCGTAGGTTACGGAATTCTTCGTTACTTGAGCAGCGATAAGACACTCAAATCACGCCCCGAACCAGCTATGGTTTTCAACTACCTGGGGCAATTCGATAGCTCCGTTGCGAGTTCGCAACTTCTGCGCTTTGCGGCGGAATCCAGCGGGGCGTGGCACAGCCCCAAGCAGAGACGGCGGCACGTACTGGAAGTGAACAGCCTGGTCAGGAATGACCGAATGGAATTTGAATTTACATACAATCCCTGGCTTCATGATGCGAAGAAAATTCAGGAATTTACGAATGACTTTTTAGGAGCACTAAGAGAAGTAATTGATCATTGCCAGTTGCCTGACGCTGGCGGTCGCACCCCTTCGGATTTTCCGCTGGCGAAAATTGACCAGGCTTCTTTGGATCGCTTGTTGGCAGAGCAGCCGGGGATCGAAGACATTTACCCGTTGTCGCCGATGCAGACGCTGTTCTTTTCCGCCAATCAGGGCTCGGCGCAAGCAGCTTTCGATCAATGGCATTGCACCTTAAAAGGGGATTTAAAGGTGGAGGCGTTCGAACGCGCATGGAACGAGACGATCAACCGGCACACGATTTTGCGCTCAACCGTATTGAGTGCCGGATTGCGCGAACCGCTGCAGTCCGTCCACCGAGACGCCCGCCCGCCGTGGACGGTAAAAGATTGGCGCGGCACGGCACCTGAACAACAGCAGGAGCGATGGATTGCATTGCTGAAAGACGATCGTGCCCAAGCGCTGGACTTGACGCACGCGCCGGTGATGCGCTTCAAGCTGGTTCGGCTTGAGGACACGACATGGCGGTTTTTGTGGAGCGTGCCCGGCATGCTTCTGGATGGCTGGTCGTGGCCGCTGGTTTTCCGCGATGCCAGCAGGCTCTATGAAGTTTATTCCCGGAATGCTGCTCCACAACTGGAAGCGCCCCGCCCGTACCGCGATTACCTGGAATGGCTATCGCGGCAGTCGACGGTGGAATCCGCCAAATTCTGGCAGACGCAGCTCGCGGGATTCCGCAAGCCCACGGCGTTGATCAGCGAGCGCCCCATTGACTCCGGAGGAGAAAGGTACCCGGAGCAGGGAATTAAGCTTTCGGCGGATGCAACAAGCGCATTGCAAACTGCCGCGCGACGGCTGCAGGTGACGCTTAACACGCTGGTGCAGGGGGTCTGGTCGCTACTTTTGAGCCGTCAGAGTGGTGAGACCGATGTCGTGGCGGGAGCCGCGTTCTCAGGCCGCCCCACGGATTTGCCCGGGGCGGAATCGATTGTCGGACCATTTACAAATAACCTGCCAGTACGCGTCGAAGTGAATGAAAACGAAACTGGCAGCGAATTTTTCCGCAAACTGCACGCCCGGCTTCTGGAATTAAATGCGTTCCAGTTCACGCCGTTGATGGAGATACAACGCAACAGCGAAGTGCCGTGGCGCTACCGGCTGTTTGACAGTTTGATCGTGTTTCAGAATTACCTGGTTGACGACTCAGCTCGGCGACTAGGAGAAAAAATTCAGATTCAGGATTTTGTCGGGCCGATCCATACCAACTATCCGGTGCTGTTACTGGCGGAGCCGGGCGAGCGGTTGCGCCTAACTTTGATTTACGATCGCAAGAGTATTGGGGCCGCGACGATCGAACGGTGGAAGCGGGATCTGAAGATTCTGCTGGAGCTCACGCCGGTATTTTTTGACAAGCGGGTCGGTGAGTTGCAAGCATTATTGTCGCCGCGCCCAGCACCGGTTGCAGAAGCGCGGCGATCTACAGCGGACCTGCAGGGGCAGAATTTCGTACCGGCGCAAACGGAGATGGAGAAGAACATCGCGTCGGTCTGGCAGAAAATGTTGGGGTTGGAGCAAGTGAACGTGGAGACGAATTTTTTTGAATTTGGCGGGCACTCTCTGCTCTTGGTTCAAATGCACAGTTTGCTGCGGGAAAAGCTGAATTCGGAATTTCCGATTGTGGCACTGTTCGAGCATCCGACCGTGCGAGCCTTGGCGCGGCATCTCAGCCAGCCGGCGAGCCAGACGGCTGAGAAGGCCGAGCAGTGGAGGGACCGAGCGCAGCGGCAGAAAAAGGCTTTATCGCAGATGCGGGCGCCGACCAAGGAGTGACCGGAGAGGGCGGGTGCAAAGAGCATTTTATGGAATTTATTATCCACTAGCGCTGGAGTTGAGCAAAACCGGGACCGGAATTTAGCTTAAGTCTCATGGAATCTTAGAGTAAGAAAGACTGGATTGGCCCAAAAGTTGCACTAAGTGACCCCAGAAGCGCCTTGGGTAGATACTGTAGCAACGTGCCATCAGGAACGCGATGAACGACGAACAGCAGTTAGAAGGCATTGCAATCGTTGGAATGGCTGGGCGCTTCCCCGAAGCGGAGAGCGTCGAGGAATTTTGGGCGAACCTCGTCGCGGGCCGCGAGAGCATTTCCTTCTTCAACGATGGCGAATTGGCCGCGTCTGGTTTGGATGCCGCGGAATTGAAGCGCCGCGGGCAGTATGTCGCGGCCCGCGGAGTTTTGAAGGACGCGGACTGTTTCGACGCGGCTTTTTTCGGAGTGAACCCGAAAGAAGCGGAAGTCATGGATCCGCAGCAGCGGGTGTTTCTGGAAGCATGCTGGGCGGCACTGGAACATGCCGGGTATGCGCCTGACAAAATGGCTGGATCGGTGGGCGTGTTTGCGGGCGCCAGCACAAATACTTACGTGCACCATGCGTTGGAACCTCGGCCGGAGCTGATGGAATTGGTTGGGTCAGACCTTGTGATGTACGGGAATGACAAAGATTATTTGACGACGCGGGTGGCCTACAAGTTGGGGCTTAAGGGTCCAGCGTTGAATGTCGCGACGGCTTGTTCTACTTCGCTGGTGGCCATTGGGCAGGCTTGCCAATCGTTGCTGATGTTTCAATGCGACGTGGCGTTAGCGGGCGGCGTGTCGGTAAGAGTTCCGCAACAGCGGGGCTATTACTACGACGAAGGCAATATTGGATCGCCGGATGGGCACACGCGAACTTTTGATATTAAGGCGGAAGGAACAACGTTCAGCAACGGTGTTGGCGTGGTGGTTTTGAAGCGACTGGAAGATGCCGTTAAGGATGGGGATCAGATTTACGCGGTGATCAAGGGCGTTGGATTAAATAACGACGGATCGCAGCGGGTGAGTTTTGGCGCGCCGGGAGTGGAAGGCCAGTCGGAAGCGGTGGCCATGGCTCAGGCGTTGGCAGGCGTTGATCCCGAAACGATTACGTATGTAGAGGCCCACGGGACCGCAACGCCGCTTGGTGATCCGATCGAAGTCGCGGGATTAACGAAAGCGTTTCGGATGGGCACCCAAGCCAAACAGTTCTGCGCTATCGGCTCGGTTAAATCGAATATTGGGCACTTGGATGTGGCGGCCGGTGTGGCGGGACTGATTAAAACGGCGCTGGCGCTGCATAACAAAATTATCCCTGCGAGCCTGCACTTCACCAAACCGAATCCTAAATTGGAAATCGAGAAAACGCCGTTCTATGTAAATGCCACGCTTCAGGAATGGCGTACCAAAAGGGGCGCGCCTCGTAGAGCAGGCATTAGTTCATTTGGATCCGGCGGAACCAACGCACACCTGGTGTTGGAGGAAGCGCCGCAAACTGCGCCGTCCGGGCCGTCGCGGCCGTGGCAACTGCTGTTGTTGTCGGCCAAAACTTCGGATGCGCTCGAGCGCGCCACACAAAACTTATCCGAACATTTGAAAGCTATTGCCGGTCGCAGTGATGGTTCTGGTCAACTCAGCGAACTTGCAGATGCCGCGTTTACGCTGCAAACCGGCCGAAGTGAATTTGCTCACCGTCGCGTGATGGCTTGCGCTGATGAGGCTGAGGGCGCGGCGGCGCTGGAAGCCAAGGATCCCAAGCGGGTTTTCACCCATCATCAAAAGCTTGTCGATCCGCCTGTGGTATTCATGTTTCCCGGGCAAGGCGCGCAATACGCGGGCATGGGCGCGGAACTTTATCGCACCGAGCCAACTTTCCGGGCGGAAGTGGATCGCTGCGCGGAGTTGCTTAAGCCAGAGTTGAAAGCGGACATCCGCGAGGTGATGTTTCCTGCCGAGGGTGCGACTAAAAAGTCTGACGAATTGCTAAAGCAGACGCGCTTTACGCAGCCAGCCTTATTTGTAATTGAGTACGCACTGGCGAAATTGTGGATGTCATGGGGGATCAAGCCGGCGGCAATGATTGGCCACAGTGTCGGCGAATACGTAGCGGGCTGCTTGGCGGGGGTAATTGCGCTGGAAGACGCGCTCACCCTCATTGCCCGGCGGGCCACGCTGGTGCAAGCACAGCCGGGCGGCGCGATGCTGGCGATTCGGCTGCCCGAAAAAGAAGTGCTGCCGCTGCTAAATCCGGAGTTAGCGATTGCGGCTATCAATTCTCCGAATCTGTGCGTGGTTTCCGGTTCGAACGAAGCGATTGGGAAACTTGAAGAAAAGCTGGCGACAAAGAAAATTGCCGCGCGAAAATTACAGACGTCCCACGCGTTTCATTCTCCGATGATGGAGCCGGTGCTGGCTCCGTTTACGGAATTGTTGCGGAAAATAAAATTTGGCGAACTGCAAATCCCTTATGTTTCTAATGTCACCGCGAAGTGGATCACACCCGCGGAAGCAAAAAACCCGGAATATTGGGCGGGACACGTGCGTCAGACGGTGCGCTTCGCCGATGGCGTCTCGGAGTTGATGAAAGATTCGAAGTACGTATTGCTTGAGGTAGGGCCGGGACAAACACTAAGCACTTTGGCGCGGCAGCACCCGTCGAAAGCGAACGAGCAAACGGTCTTGGCTTCCTTGGCCATGACTGGCGAGCAGGAACCGCACGGATTGCTGGACACCTTAGGGCGGTTGTGGATGAACGGCGTCAGCGTGGATTGGCAGGAATTTTATGCCAATGAACGCAGACGGCGCGCGGTGCTGCCAACGTATCCCTTCGAACGCAAACGTTATTGGCCGGAATCGGCAATTAGGGCTGCAGCCACCCTGTCTTCCGTCGTACAGTTTTCCCCGCCAATCGCCGAAAATGTGGCGACTACGGCAAACGCCGAGATTCGAGCGTCGCAGCCGACGGCAGTTTCGCTGCAGGGCACAACTCCGGCGGAGTCTGCGCTTCCACGCAAAGATCGCTTGCTTGCGGCTTCGCGGACGCTACTCGAAGAGCTCAGCGGCTACGACCTGTCCCAGGTGGACCTGGCTACGAGCCTTCTGGAATTGGGACTGGATTCGCTTTTGTTGACGCAAGCCGCCCAGGTTTTTCACCGGAAATTCGGCGTGCCCATAACTTTCCGCCAGTTGATGGAAGAATTGGGCTCGATACAACAAATCGCTGAACACCTGGATGCGACATTGCCGGCGGATGCTTTTGCGCCACCCGCAGCGCGAGCGCAGTTGCCGATAACCGCGACCACGCAGCACACCGTTGCAGTGGGAAATTTGGGAAGCGACAACATACCGACTTCGATTCTTGAACAGATATTGCAGCAGCAACAAGCACTGACGCAGCAAGTTTTGCAGCTGATGGGTCGCGCTCCCGCACAACCCGCAGTTACGCCATCACCCGTTTCAAGCGCAATGCCAGCTGCCGCGACTACTCCTTCCATTCCGCTGGTGGTGAAGTCCGACGTGAAATCGCATGGGCCGTTCAAGCCCATCGATCGAGCAGCGGATATGGCGATGACCGCGGAGCAAACTGCCGCGCTGCAGGAGCTCATTGCCCGCTATACAAAACGAACCGCGGAGTCGAAGAAGTTAGCGATAAAAAATCGTCCGATTCTTGCGGATCCCCGTTCCGTTGGTGGTTTCAAGCAATTGTGGAAAGACATGGTCTATCCGATTTTCACGACGCATTCGGACGGATCAAAAGTCTGGGACATGGACGGCAACGAATACGTGGATTTCGTCATGGGCTTTGGGGCCAGCATCTTTGGGCACCGGCCGCCCTTCGTGGTCGAAGCGGTGAAGAAGCAGCTTGATCTGGGATTTGAGATTGGCCCGATTCAGCCGATCGCGGGGGAAGTCGCGGAACTGATACGCGAATTCACCGGCATGCAGCGGGTAGCGTTCACCAACACTGGATCCGAAGCGGTTTTGGCGGCCACACGTGTCGCCAGAACGGTCTCGGGACGCGACAAAATCGCGGTATTTGCAGGCGCGTACCACGGAATTTTTGATGAAGTGCTGTTCCGGCCGCTCACGGTGAATGGCGAAACGCGGACCGCCCCGAGCGCTCCGGGAGTACCGGCCAGCGCGGTGTCACAGGTGATTGTGCTGGATTATGGCAATCCGCAATCGCTCGATATTCTGCGCGCGCGTGGATCGGAAATCGCCGCAGTGCTGGTCGAGCCGGTGCAAAGCAGGCGTTTGGATTTGCAGCCGCGAGAATTTTTGCATGAACTAAGAAAAGTAACCAAAGAAACTGGCTCAGCGCTCATCTTTGATGAGGTCGTTACCGGATTTCGCGTGGAGCCGGGAGGTGCGCAAGCTTATTTTGGAGTGCGTGCTGACTTAGCGACCTACGGAAAAGTAATTGGCGGCGGCATTTCGATTGGCGCGGTGACCGGCGATCCAAAATATATGGACGCGCTCGACGGCGGGCAATGGAACTATGGGGACACTTCGTTCCCGGAGGTGGGCGTAACATTTTTTGCCGGGACATTCGTTCGGCACCCGTTGGCATTGGCCGCGGCTAAAGCGGTGCTGTTGCATTTGAAAGCGCAGGGCCCGGACCTGCAGAAAAATTTGACGGCGAGAACTGCGCGGCTTGCTGAACAATTACGCGCGATCATTGAAGAATTCCAGGCGCCCTATCACCTTACGCAATTCAGCTCGCTGATGCAGCTCAGTTTCCCGTCAGACCAGAAATATGCAGCATTGCTGCATTACATGCTTCGCGAACGCGGAATTCACATCTGGGACAACCGCGCGTTCGTCCTCACCACCGCGCACAATGAAGCCGACCTTGCAAAGCTGCTGACCGCGTTTCGAGAGAGTTTGCAGGACATGGTTGACGCCGGGTTCTTGCCACCGCCGAGTTGCGGTTCTGAAAAAACTTCGACAGTGAAGACCCCCGCTGTAGCTACCCCGTCTAACGAGCGCGAGATCGCACCGGTCGCCTCAAGCGTTGATGGAGTCGATCAGTTTCCCTTAACCGAAGCGCAGAAAGAAATCTGGCTAGCGGCGCAGATGGGCGGAGAGGCCGCGGTCGGGTATAACGAATCGCTAAAGTTGGAGTTTCGCGGGAAGTTTGATGTGGAATTATTCCGCGCGGCGGTGCGTCAAATTATTCAGCGACACCCAATACTTCTCGCGAGCTTCAGTGCCGACGGCCAATGGCAGCGCGTCAACTCAAAGATTCAACTGGAAGTACCTCTCATCGATTTATCGGAGAAGAAAGGTACGGAGCGGGAGCGCGAACTTGAACGGGTAATGGAACAGGAAGTTTCTGAACCTTTCGATCTGGTGGTTGGATCACTAGTTCGTGTACGCATCGTGCGCTTGTCAGGCGAGCATCACGTGGTGATTTGGACTGCTCATCACATTATTTGCGACGGTTGGTCTGGAGGACTTATCGTCAGCGAGCTTTCCACAATTTATTCCGCACTGAAGCAAGGTGCTCAACCGGTGCTGGACGCTCCGGAATCTTTCCGGGAATATGCTCTCGCTAGCCAATCGGACAGTGTTGAAGTTGCGGAGGCGATGGAGTACTGGTGCGAACAGCTTGCAGATGTGCCGGCACCCCTTGATCTTCCCGCCGACCATCCCCGTCCTTTGGTTCGCTCCGCCCGTGCGGCCACGATAAAAAGAGTATTCGATCCGCAGTTGCAACGATCGCTGAAACGGGTCGCCGGCCAGCAACGAACCACGTTGGTCGTGATGCTGATGGCCGCGCTTGATACGTTGTTTTACCGCCTTACGGGTCAGACCGACATGGTGCTGGGTCTGGGCGTTGCCGGGCAAGCCATGTCTGGAAAGAGCTGCCTGGTTGGCCATTGCGTGAACCTGCTTCCGATTCGCACCCGGATTCAGCCCAACGCGCCCTTCCAGGAAAACTTAGCGGCCGTGAAAAAGCGCGTCTTGGACGCTTACGAGCACCATCAAGCGACGGTTGGTGGCATGCTCCAGCACATCTCGGTGTCGCGCAGTGCCGGACGGCCGCCGCTGGTAGAAGTTGTTTTCAACGTGGATCGCGAAGTAGCCACGGCGCAATTCTTTGGCGCGGAATTTTCTTGCGAACGCAATCCGAAGCGAGCATTGCATTACGATCTCTTCTTTAACTTCGTCGACGGCCCGCGCGATTTATACGTGGAGTGCGATTACAACACCGATTTGTTCGGTGCCGCCACCGTAGAACGCTGGCTGAATCATTATCAGACATTACTGGCGAGCATCGTAGCCAATCCTGCAGAAAAGCTTTCGCAGTTACCGGTAATGAACGAAAGCGAACTGCAGAAAGTGATGTCGTTATCCAAGGGCGAGGAGTCGCCGACGTTCATCAATGCAGGTCTGCTTCACGAAATGATCGAACGCCAGGTTGTGGCTTCGCCAAAGGCCCCAGCAGTATCGTTCGATGGGCAAGATTTATCGTACAGAGAGCTAAACCGTCGTGCCAATCAACTTGCAAACCATCTCACCGGGCTGGGAGTTGGCCCTAACCAACTGGTGGGAGTGTGCACCGAGCGTTCGATAGAAATGGTGGTTGCACTGCTGGGTATTTTAAAGGCGGGTGGTGCATATGTGCCGCTCGATCCTGCTTTCCCACAAAGTCGGCTCGACTACATGGTGGAAGACAGCGGTATGCGAGTGTTGGTCACCCACCGCGGTCTTGACCAGAAATTAAAGGTCCGGCCGCCAGTGGTTGTCCACCTTGACTCGGACGCGGATGAGATCATGTCGTGTAGCGGCGATTTTGTGGGGCCAAAGCACACGGATTCGAACCGTTTAGCATACGTGCTCTATACCTCGGGTTCGACCGGCCGGCCCAAGGGCGTGGAAATCCCGCATTCGGCGGTTGTGAATTTTCTGCTGTCGATGCAGCGCGAGCCGGGCTTTACCGCCAAGAATACAATTCTGGCAGTGACGACATTGTCTTTCGACATTGCAGGGCTGGAGCTCTATCTGCCGCTCCTCAGCGGAGGACGATTAGTGATTGCCAGCCGCGAAGACGCCTACGACCCCGCCCGATTGGCGAGAAAGATGGCCGACTGTCAATGCGATGTAATGCAAGCCACACCCGCCACGTGGCGGGCATTAATTGGCGCGGGTTGGCGCGGTTCTGCCAAGCTAAAAATTCTCTGCGGTGGAGAAGCTTTCCCTCCTGACCTGGCGCGAGAGTTGCTGTCGCGTTGCGCCGAACTGTGGAACATGTATGGCCCGACGGAAACCACCATCTGGTCTGCCATCTATAGAGTCGCTATGGCTGACGGCCCAATTCCGATTGGACGGCCTATCGCCAACACTCAAATCTTCATACTCGACGGAGAACGCAACTTGGTCCCGATGGGATCGGTTGGCGAGTTATACATTGGCGGCGCCGGGCTTGCGCAGGGGTACTTGCACCGTCCGGAGTTGACACAAGAGCGTTTTATTGCGAGTCCGTTTGATGCGAACGCGAAGCTGTACAAAACCGGCGACCTCGCGCGTCATCTGCCGAATGGTGAAATCGAATATCTCGGGCGCATCGATCACCAGGTAAAGATTCGCGGCTTCCGCATCGAACTTGGCGAAATTGAAGCCGTGCTGAGTAAACATGCCGGCGTCAAACAATGTGTGGTGACGGCGCGTGAAGACACGCCCGGCGACAAAGCGCTGGTTGCTTACTTCGAAGCGCAAGGAGACGGAACTCTGGAGGTCAGCGAACTTCGTGCTCACCTGAAGAAAGAAATTCCGGAGTACATGGTGCCTTCGGCATTTGTTCGCATGGAAAAACTGCCGCTCACGCCCAATGGAAAGATCGATGTGAAAGCTTTGCCTGCGCCAAGCCAGGACGGCGTCGTTGAAGCGAAGGGAGCGTTTGTTGCGCCGAGGGATAGCGTCGAAGACACGCTGGCGCAACTCTGGTCGAAGATCCTGAAAGTAAAACGCATAAGCATCAATGATGATTTCTTCGAACTGGGCGGCCATTCACTGCTGGCTGTCCGGGTGATCATGGAAATTGAAAAAATTTATCACCGGCGATTGCCCCTAGCTACTCTACTTCAGGCGCCGACGATCAGCGGTCTAGCGGAGGTATTGCGGGAAGAAAATTGGCAATCTTCCTGGTCGTCCCTGGTGCCCATACAGCCTCTGGGATCAAAGCCACCTTTATTTTTGGTGCACGGCGCTGAGGGCAATGTGCTCTTATACCGGCAAGTAACCAGCCATCTCGGACTGGACCAGCCCGTGTACGGCTTGCAATCGCAAGGACTAAACGCGGAAGGAAATTTCCCCACCACAGTTCGCGATATGGCCGCTGAGTACATTAAGGAAATTGTGGCCTTCCAGCCGCATGGACCTTATTTCGTGGGTGGTTACTGTCTTGGAGGAACCATCGCATTCGAAATCGCGCAGCAGCTGACCGATCGGGGACAAAAGGTTGAGGTCGTGATTATGCTTGACACGTATAATGACGCCGCCGTGCCTACCACTCGGACGCAAGCTATATTACAAAAACCGTTGCACCTCTTGCAGAATTTGTGGTTTCACGGAGCGAACGCAACTTCCATCCGGGGAGAAGATCGCAAGAAGTTTTTGAGTGAAAAAATGGATATTGCGTTAACAAGGCTGGGTATCAGGCTCCGTGCTGCACACTCCCAGTTGCGCCGGCTGACTGGTCACGCCTCGCAGAATGGCTATGCTCATTTAATGATTAAGCGCGTAAATGATGACGCCGCTGCCCACTACTTGCCACGCCCTTACGCTGGGCGCGTGGCCATCATTCGGTCAAAGGGTTCTTTCGTCAACTACGATAGCCCCGATTTGGGATGGGGTCCGTTTGTGCGGGAAGGTCTGGAGATCTATAAACTGGAAGTCTACCAGAAGGGGATGCTAATCGAGCCCTTCTGCCGGTTACTGGCAGAAAAGCTCAAACTGTGCTTAGGCCCTCATGCCGAGGAAACGGCCAAAGAAACGGACAGGCTGCCCGAACCCGTGTTCGTTGACTGATTCCTACAAGGCCGAAACTAAGATGCTTATTCTTCTTGGTAACCTCGTTCCATGGGCCTGTGAGCGCGGGATTATCAGATGATGTGCGCACCTGCCATGGAAGCCGTAAGTTGGTCCCAGCCTCCGCAAAAGCTTTTACTCCAGCAAAACGAATTACATATTTGGCGTGCCTGGCTAGATGTGGAACCTCGGGAACGCGCTCGACTTTGTTCGTATTTAAGCGAGGATGAAGTTGCGCGGGCGCAGCGCTTCGTTTTCCCGCGGGATCGCGGTCACTTTGTAGTGGCTAGAGGAAGACTGCGAGATCTACTCGGGAAATACCAGGATTGCTCGCCAAATGCCGTGCAATTCAAAACAGGGCGCTATGGCAAGCTTTCGTTAGTCGATGATAGGGACCCGCTGCGTTTTAACTTATCGCACTCCCACGGGCTTGCGCTTTACGGGTTTTGCGTGGGGCGTGAGGTAGGAATCGACACGGAAAAAATACAGCCTGAATTTGCCGGCGAAGAAATCGCAAAGCGTTATTTTTCTGCGACGGAACAGCGCGAGCTGGCAGAACTGCCAAAAGAACTGCGCGATACGGCATTTTTTCTCTGCTGGACGCGCAAGGAGGCCTATATAAAGGCTCACGGCGACGGATTGCAAATTCCGCTCGACAGCTTCGATGTGTCGTTGAAACCAGACGAACCGGAAACGCTTCGAAGCATGGACAGTGGGCGATGGAGCATGCGCTCTTTTGTGCCAGCGCCGGAATTTGCAGCCGCACTTATTGTCGAAGGCGAAATTCAATCCTGGCGTTTTTTGGAGTGCGGCGACTGACTCCCTTCGGGCGGTACCAGGCGCAGGCAAGGCGCAATGATTAGCGATGTGTATGCCGAAGCAAATTCGCAGCAATTCCAGTTTGCGTGTACATGAGTGCTTTTCGAGCATTCAAGTCGGCAGCTGATCCGTTTTAACATATCCACTTTAACGTATCCGCTTTAACATATCTAAGCCGTCCCCGGGGTGGTCGGAACGGCTAATTTATGCGCGGACGATTCTTTAGATGAGCTATACTCTGGGAAAGTCGGCCCCCACGCCTCCCGATTCTGCATTTTGCGAATTGAATCTTATGTCCGCTCGCAATGGCGGAAATGAATGTGAAACGGCGGTTCCGGCAGTCCGGTAAAAACTGACCGAAAAGAGCAAAATTACCGCAGGGGAATACCGACCTTAGGGCTGCAATCTAAGGTGAAACCCCTATTTAGGTACCATATCATGGCGTGTAACATCTTAAGTATGTGTGATTTACGGATGCCGCAAGACCTCTCTAAAATGGCAGAAAGAGTGGCTCGGAAGCTGTTTGCAACTATACGGTATCGGTTTTCTCATTTAGATAACGGTCTCATTCGAACAACGTCACGCCGCAGGGTATGGCAGTGGGCAGAAACGCGTAAGTAACTGACAATATTAAAGTTAGTATCATGGGAAGAGTGGTTGAAGGCGCACTGGGTCCCGGTAGTAGTGGCAGACTAATTGCCTTCTGTATGGTGGTAGGGAAGTCGGAGTGGGAGTTTTGTGGCGGTAGCCCATCCAAGGGGATGAAATTTGGACCTCGTAAACGCTAAATTGGACGGCAAGAACGAAGGTCTTAAGTGGTATGCGCTCCACGTACACGCTCGAAAAGAACAGCTAGTAGCGTCTCAATTGGAGACTCGGAATCTAGAATGTTTTCTCCCGGCGTATAAGAGTTTGAGAAAGTGGTCTGACCGGACCAAGGAGATTCAACAGGCGCTGTTTCCGGGGTATGTTTTTTGCCGCTTCGACTATGAGAACCGACAACCGGTGGTAATGACAGCAGGTGTCACCCGGGTGGTTGGGACGGGCAAAATCGCGATTGCGATCGCCGATTCCGAGATCGCGGCACTACAGGTCGCGGTAAGCTCCGGGATACCTGCTCAACCTTGGCCATACCTGCGAACTGGCGAATACGTACAGGTCAATTATGGTCACCTCGCGGGCCTACAGGGTATTTTGGTGAATTTTAAGGGTAACCATCGCGTGGTTTTGTCTGTCACATTACTACAGCGATCGTTGGCATTAGAAGTCGAACTAGACTGGCTTTCACCAGTTGCAGAGCCGGGGCAGCAACGTACAGCAGCAAGGAAGTGCGTGGCAGAGGCGATACCTGCGCGCATTTAAGAGTTTAAGTAACAGGAAGCCAGGCACCGGAAAAAAAGGACGATGAGCTCACTAAAGACAGCGCTGCGTAGTGAAGTGGCTGCACAAAAGCTCCAAGTGAAAGACAAAGCTCCGGCCACCAGCCTGGAGAACGAGGCGCGCGCTTTACTGAGTGAAGACGCCTTCGTGTCTATGTTGTACCTGGAGCGTCGACGAGCGGAGCGTGCCCAGAAGCGTTTCGTGCTGGTGCTGGTGGACGTAAAACGGGCCCTGGAAGACGGCAACAAGAACCGGACCCTGGGGAAAATAGGTGTTGCGCTGACGAATTCCACGCGCGAGACCGATATTCTCGGTTGGTATCTTGAGAACAATTTGGTTGGAATCATCGGCACGGAGTTGGGAGAAACTTCTCCGGCGGTCGTTCACGAACGCCTGCTCGAGAAACTGCGCGCGTCATTCCAGAACACCGTGGGCAAGGAAAAGAGCTCCAAGATCTCGGTTTCGTTTCATTTTTTTCCGGAAGAACACGGGAAAAGCGAATCGAACCCGGAAGCGAATGTGGCTTTATACCCGGACATCTCTCGAAAAGAAGACTCCAAGAAGTTGGCGCTCGGAATCAAGCGCGCCATGGATATTTTTGGCAGTGCGACGGCGATGCTATTCGCTGCTCCGGCCTTCGCGGCAATCGCTATTGCGATCAAATTGACCTCCAAGGGGCCGGTTTTGTTTCGCCAAGAGCGGCTTGGTCAATACGGTCAGCCTTTTACCTTCCTGAAATTCCGTTCCATGTATACGAATTGCGACGCCAAAATCCATCAGGAATACGTCAATCAATTCATATCCGGGCAAATTGGTGAAACTGCCGAGGACGGCACCAAGCCGATTTTCAAAATTCAGAAAGATCCCCGTATAACTTCCATCGGACGATTCATTCGCAAGACCAGCCTGGACGAATTGCCTCAGTTTATAAACGTTTTGCGCGGGGAAATGTCGCTGGTTGGCCCGCGGCCGCCAATTGCCTATGAATTCCGAGCGTACGATCTGTGGCATCGTCGCCGGGTGCTGGAAATCAAGCCCGGGATTACCGGCCTGTGGCAGGTTGAGGGGCGCAGCCGAACGCGCTTCGACGACATGGTTCGACTGGATCTCAAATATGCGCGCGGCTGGTCCATCTGGCTGGACCTCAAAATTCTCATCCAAACACCGTCAGCGGTTTTCTCGGGAGACGGCGCTCACTAATTTTCGTTAGGAAACCAGGCCCCGAAATCCTCTATCAACTTCTGGTGCATGCAGTAGTCTTAAAGTAGTCCCGCGGAGTCGCAGCGTTCGAAACGCCAGCCCCCGGCAAGCGTCCCTCGCTTTGCCCCTACGCCGAGGGATGGAACATCCACAAGGAGCCGTATGATCCGCATTGGTGTAATTGGCTATGGATACTGGGGTCCAAACATCGTTCGCAATTTTCATACGCATGAGTCCTCCGAAGTAACTTTGGTCTGCGACAAAAACCCCAAAACCCAGGAGCGCCTGCACAAATCTCATCCCGGAATGGCGTTTACCACAGATGAAAACGAAATATTGAAATCCTCGACCATTGATCTAGTCGCGGTAGTCACGCCGGTCTGGACCCACTACGAACTTGCGAAAAAAGCGCTCGAAAACGGAAAACACGTTTTCGTGGAAAAGCCATTTACCTGCAGTGTGACCCAAGCAGAAGAACTGATTGAACTGGCTGACCGCAAGAAGTTGAAGATCATGGTGGACCACACCTTTTTGTTTACCGGCGCGGTAAAGAAAATTCGTCAGCTCATGGATGAGGGTGCGCTCGGTGATCTGTATTATTACGATTCGCTGCGCGTCAACCTGGGGCTGTTTCAACACGATGTAAACGTGATCTGGGATCTGGCGCCACATGATTTGTCGATCATGGACCACGTAATTCGCGACAAGCCGGACGCGGTGGTAGCGACTGGTGAAAGTCACTTGAACGGCGTTGAGGACGTAGCATTCATCACCGTATATTTCCCGCGTCACATTATCGCGCACATTAATGTGAACTGGCTCTCTCCAGTGAAAGTGCGCACCACCCTGATCGGCGGCGAGAAAAAAATGCTGGTGTGGAACGACCTGGAAGCCGACGAAAAAATCAAGATTTACGACAAAGGCGTGAGCATGTCGAAGCCCGGCGCCTTGCATCAATTGCTGGTCAGTTACCGCTCGGGAGATATGTGGGCACCGCAAGTGGAACAAATCGAGGCTTTGCGCGCCGAAACAGCTTATTTCCTGAAATGCATCGATAAAAATGAAACTCCTTTTAACGACGGTATCGCCGGATTGCGGGTGGTTCGTATCCTGGAGGCCGCTGATAAGTCGGTGCGAAACCGAGGCGAGGCGGTAACGCTGTGAACGAATTTGTATGTATCGCCCCGGATGTAAAGCTCGGAAAAAACGTCAAGCTCTCCAAGTTCATTAACATGTATGGATGCGAGGTTGGAGACGAAACCAAGATCGGTGCATTTGTAGAGATTCAAAAAAATGCGCGGGTCGGCCGGCGCTGTAAAATTTCCAGCCACACCTTCATCTGCGAAGGCGTAAACATCGAAGACAACGTCTTCATCGGCCATAGCGTGACGTTTATCAACGATGCCTACCCGCGATCCACTACCGCGGAAGGCGAACTGCAAACCGAAGCCGATTGGAAAGTGGAAAACACCGTGGTGCGCAGAGGCGCTTCCATCGGATCAGGCGCGACGATTCTCAGCAAAGTTACGGTGGGAACCAACGCCATCGTAGGCGCCGGCAGCGTGGTTACCAAAGACGTGCCCGACAACGCTATCGTGGCCGGCAATCCAGCAAAATTTCTGCGGTTTATCTCAGAGGAGAAAAAGTAACGATGACACCGACAAGCAAAGTGCCATTTCTCGATTTGGTCACCCCACACCAGGAGCTGGAAGCAGAACTTCTGGCTGTGGCGAAGAAGGCCTTCAGCAACGCAGGCTTTATTGGCGGACCGATGGTGGAAGATTTCGAGCGCGAGTTTGCCGCTTTTTGCGATACCAAGTATTGCGTGGGTGTGAACAGTGGCACCGATGCGTTGCGCTTCGCGTTCATGGCAGCGGGAGTCGGTCCGGGCGATATCATCGTCACCGTGCCTCACACGTTTATCGCGACCACGGAAGCCATTTCTCAGGCGGGCGCGCAAATCGCTTTCGTGGACATTGACGAGTCCACGTACACGATGGATCCAGAAAAACTTCGCGAGTATCTGGAAACGCACTGTAATTTTGACAGCAAGGCCAAGAAACTTATCGAGCGTAAGAGCGGACTTCGCGTAGCGGCCATCGTTCCAGTGCATCTTTACGGACAAATGGCCGATATGGATCCGATTAAGGAACTGGCGGCCCAGTACAACTTGGTGGTCATTGAAGATGCTTGCCAGGCGCACGGCGCGGAATATTTTTCAAAGAAAGAGAATAGCTGGAAAAAGGCCGGCTCCATCGGCTTAGCGGCTGCATTCAGTTTTTATCCCGGCAAGAATCTGGGCGCCTGCGGAGAAGCTGGGGCCACCACTACCAACGATGAAGGCATGGCCAAGCGCATGAAGATGATTCGCGACCACGGTCAGGCAAAAAAGTATTACCACGACATCGAAGGCTATAACGGGCGTCTGGATTCCATCCAGGCGGGATGGCTTTCCGTTAAACTGCGCCATCTGGCGAAATGGAATCAATCGCGCCGTGAACATGCGCACCGCTATCACGAATTATTTGCCGATGTAAAAGGCGCGGTGACGATTCCGGTGGAAGCAGCCTGGACCAAAGGCGTCTACCACTTATATGTGGTGCGCGTGGCCGATCGTGAAGCGTTGCAGGCGCACCTGGCGGAAGCAGGTATCGGAACAGGAATTCACTATCCCATTCCGTTGCACCTTCAAAAAGCGTATCAGCACCTGAACCATAGAAAGGGCGATTTCCCAGTCACCGAGCGAGTCGCGCTCGAAATCGTCTCACTGCCGATGTTCCCGCAGCTGAAGCTGGAGCAATTGGCTTTAGTAACCACCAGCGTCAAGGAATTTGCCGCTTCCAAAATCGGCGCCGCGCGTTAAGCGGGCCTTCACAACATCCACCATCGTCAGACTTTTGTTGATCACTCACTGGCGCGCCGAGGGCGCGTCGTACAATGTATTCCACCGAGTTTTTTATGCCGCGAATAGACCGCCTTGCCTCCGTGTATCTCTCCCACCCACTTGCTCGGGTAATGCGCTCGCTGTCGGCGGCACGTGTGCCGATACTGATGTACCACAGCGTTTCGGATAGTTTGTTCGGCAAGTCTCACCCGTATTACCAGATCAATTGTTCGCCTCCGGTTTTTGCGCGCCAGATGCGGTGGCTACGGCAAAACGGCTATCGCACCATGGACTTGACGCAAATGTGGACAGCAATGGAAACGGGGCAGGACGTTTCCAAAACGGTGGTAATTACTTTTGATGATGGCTACCGCGATTTTTACACCGACGCTTTTGAGGCTATGCGGCAGTGCGGATTTACAGCGACGATTTTCCTAGCCACCGATCGCATTCAAAATACTCCCGTGCGCATTGACGGCGTGGATTACCTGACCTGGTCGGAAGTGGCGGAATTACATAAAGCTGGCATTCAGTTTGGATCGCACACCGTTAGTCATCCAGATTTGCGTTCGCTGAACCCCGAGCAAATCGAATACGAATTGGGATGTTCGAAAGAAACCATCGAACAAAAACTGGGCGCGCAGGTTGAGTCATTTTCTTATCCTTTTGCATTTCCCGAGGAAGACAAAACGTTCACGTAATTCCTGGTAGGCATCCTGGAAAACCTGGGATTCGAATATGGCGTGTCCACAATAATCGGACGGGCCGGCAAACACGATAACCGCTACTATTTGCCAAGATTGCCAGTGAACAGCTGGGATGATGCTGCTCTGCTACGCGCCAAGTTGGAAGGCGGCTACGACTGGCTGCACTGGCCGCAGTGGCTATACAAATATGCGCATCACAATATGTCCCTGATGCAGCGCGCCAGCTTCGCAGGGTCGGAAAGCTGGAAGTAATTGCTTGGCCCATACGTTTTGAACGCGTTACATTTATTTGAAGCAAGTTTTACTATCATGCTATCAACAGATAGGTAGCGCACCGTCCGGAAAAGGCCCGGAATATGCTGTAATAGTGCTATAGATAGGATTGAGTCTTGCAAGAACGATCAGTACAGGTTCCCCTCCCTGAACCTCGTTTGGCCTACAGTTCAGTTGTTTGACCCCGTAATTCACTGCTAGGTTTGAACCATCGGGGCGCGGCCATTACTTATGGCCCGAAAGAGGGAACGTGAGAGTCGTGAATCAGAGCACCACCATTGGCAATTTCAAAATATCACTGACGACAATTAAACGCACATTTTTCGTTGGACTGTTCGTCCTGGTATTTAACAGCTTCGGAGCGACCTCCGCATCCGCGCAGTCCACCGACGTCTACATCACTCCCGACGGCGGCGGCAACGGTGTTTGCACGAACAACACACATCCTCCAAATTGGTTCAACAATTCCGCAAATTGGGGGAACGGAAGCTCACAGATCGGGGCCGGAACCGTTGTGCATCTCTGCGGAACTTTCAATGGCTCCGAAGGCACGACGCTTTTAAGCGCTCAGGGAGGCGGCTCAAGCGGTAGACCGGTGACCATCCTTTTTGAAAATGGCACTACACTACAGTCGCCGGCATTTACTGCGGCTATCGATATCACTACCCGCCAATATCTTACAGTCGATGGCGGCACCAATGGCGTCATTAAGAACACCGCGAATGGCACAAGCCTGTCTCTCCAGCGATCTCAGTCCACCGGTGTCAGCGCCAGCGATTGTACCCCGGGATGTCGAATTACAAATCTTTCTATTATGGATTTATACGTCCGAAACTCCAATGATCCGCTAAACGGCATCGACCAGACGTCGATTGACGCAGTCAGCTTCTTGCGGGCGCCGGGCATACGAGTGGATCATAATATCGTTACTAATTGCGGCTGGTGTCTCTCCGGATTTGGCAGCGGGATGGAAATCGATCATAACGACATCTCTAAGATGGATCATGGTGTGGCTTCTGGCTGCGGCGGGACCTGCACGAATGAGACAGTCCACGATAACCATTTTCACGACATGGGTCAGTGGGATACCACGAATAATGCATATCACCACGATGGGATACATTTCTTCTCAGAGGGAGGCTCAGCTCAGGGCCCCTTAATTTACAACAACCTGTTTGATGGCAACCTCGGAGTGAATACGACAGCTTGGATTTTTATCGAGGGCGTCAGTGGAGGTCTCGGAGTGCACGGGGCTGTGATATTTAATAATGTGCTCCTCGATTCCGTCAACTCTGCCAAAATTATGTTGTGGATGGAAGGCCATGGAAGTTCTTCTAATAATTCAGCGTTTAACAATTATTTCTATAATGGAAACGGCATGGGAATGGGGATGTTTGTGCGAGGTGAAACCAATTTTTCCGCCAAAAACAACATCGTAGGGATTATTTCCTATCAAGGCACTTCAATTGTTTCAGGCGGAGTCGACAACAATATCTATTACGACTCAAATGCAGATTTCGGAAACAACAATCTGTTTGGCTGGAATAGCAGCACGGTCTCCTCTATAACGACCTGGCGGACGCTTTGCGGTTGCGATGGGGCTGGGAAATTAGCCACTGCCGCGATCATCAATGTCGCCAATGTTGGTATCATTGCGGCACCATCCAACGCAATTGGAGCCGGCGCGAACCTATCGTATCTCGGAATCCCGGCGCTTAATTCCGACAAGAATGGTAATCCCCGCGCTAAGAACGGCCCGTGGGACGCAGGAGCGTACAACTCAGGCTCGAGTTCCGCGATCATCCCGCCGCCGACGGCACTGAAAGCTATCGTCAATTAATAACAATTGGCTGTCAGCGAAACCCCCAGTCTGAAAGTCAGCCTTAACAAATGGATCGCCATCGAACTATTGTTCTCGGATCGGCTTTACGCGTCGCAGGGCTGGTTCTGAACACCGCCTCTGTTTTTTTCGTGATGCCATTTGTCGTCCATAGCTTGGGGGATCGGCTTTACGGATACTGGGCGCTAGTGGGGGCCTTGGTTGGATACTACGAATTACTAGACCTTGGCATTGTAAGTGCCGTCCAATTTCAAGTAGCGGCGGCTTTGGGAAAGAACGATCTTAAGCTAGCTAGTCGCTCTATCTCCACGGCGTTTATCGCTTTTTCCAGCCTGGGATGCGTAGCTTTTTTCATCACTATCATACTGGCGACCCTCACCCAATTCGTCTTTCACACAGCTGACGACATATGGTTGTTTAGAAAAGTTTTATTGATTCTTGGGATCGGGTTTGCAATTGGATTTCCGAGTCGCGTATTTTTAGCCGCAATTTCTGCTCATCTTCGATGGGACTTGCTAGCCGCCGTCGACATCTCGATTTTAATCCTTCGTACATTTCTTATAGTCATCGGAATCAAGTTTGGGGGAGGACTGATTCTGTTGGCATCGGTAGCGGTTTTCACCGGTTTCCTATCAACGGCCGCTCAGATTTTAATACTCTACCGAATTCACGACGGATTACAAATTTCTTTAAAACTCGGAAGTCGAGCTTTGCTTAGGGAGCTAATTCAGTATGGCGGATGGGCTTCTGTAATCAAGATCGCCGACCAACTGCGATTTTACGTTGACGGGTGGGTAGTTGGCGCGTTCGTTGGCGTTGCTGCGGTAACTCATTATGCCATAGGCTCTCGTCTCTCGCTGTCCTTCATGTCTCTCATCATTGCTGTAGTGGGTATACTGTCGCCCTGGTTCAGTCTTTTGGTCGGCAAGGAAGATTATGTAGCTATCCGCCGAGTTTTCAATTTTGCGACGAAGATATCTGCATCTTTATCTACGATAATTGCAGGGTGTTTGCTACTGTACGGGTATCCTTTCATATTGAATTGGATGGGTGCGCGATACACAGATGGTTTTTGGCCATTTGCCATTCTCGTTATAGCGGTGTACTCAGACGTCAGTCAACAACCGCTAGTAAGTTACCTCTATGGAGTCTCCAAACACAGTTTCTTAGCTAAAATTACGCTAGCAGAGGGCGTCATAAACTTGGCTCTCAGCATATTTCTCGGACGCCGCTATGGCATGATTGGCGTCGCGCTCGGCACTCTCATTCCAATGTTAATTGCTAAATTGCTCATACATCCTGCTTACGCGTGCCGTCAATTAAAATTACCTTTGCGCGATTATTATTTAAAAACCCTGGGAAAAGCGGCGCTACTTTCGGCGTTAGGCGTCGTAATTCCTTGGCTCATCGTTTTCAGATTTTTCTCAACCACTTCTATTTACTCAGTGGTCGCACTAATTATGGCCCAGTCCTTAGTAGCTGTGGCGATCGCGTCCTTTACGGTACTGACGCCCGCCGAACGATCAAGCGTCCTAGACAAATTGCCTTTGGGTCGAAAGACCCAACCTCTTCCGGCAAATTAGCCCACAAAATTATGGAACCGTACAGAATTTCAGTAGTGATCCCTACCTACAACCGTGCAGCTCAAATAGTAAACGCGATACAAAGCGTAAAAGTCCAAGCTTACGCAGCCCATGAAATTATTGTCGTCGATGACGGTTCTGTAGATAACACACGATCTGTGGTACGCGGTTTTGTGGATTCGCTTTCTAAATCGGACACTGCCGTCCGCTACATTTATCAAGCTCAACAAGGGGTTTCGGTGGCTCGAAACAACGGATTGGCCTCGGCACTTGGCGATTGGGTCGCTTTTCTTGATTCCGACGATCGCTGGCTTCCTGACAAGTTGGAGTTACAAGTTCGCGCGCTTGAAGAACTTGACGGCCAATGTGGCCTGTGTTTTACGGACGCGCTACACGTGAACAACTCTCAATGGGATTGGACAGTTTTCGAGGCAGTCGGTGCTTCGTTTACGGATAACTTCGGTGTAGTTCCCAATGCCTCCGAATACGTGGTTGGCGGAAGTCATGGAATATACATTCAGACCGTCCTAGTTCGTCGGGATCTCGCAAACAAGGTAGGCGGCTTCGACTCAAGACTTCGCATCTATGAAGACAACGATTTTGTGTTTCGCGTATCACTTCACACTAAATTCGCATTCGTCAATAAGCCCCTGGTAGAAGTTAACCGCTCTCCCGATCGAGGAGAAGGCTTGATGGAGCTGTATGCCAAGGAGGACTTCCGACTGCAGCAAATCGAATACGAACATCAAAAATGGTTAAAAGAGTGCGAAGTTGGCCCGCGTGTGCGAAGACTCATCGAGGTTCGGTTGCAACAGATATTTGCTGGTTGGGCAAGCTTGTATTTAATGAGAGGTCGGAAGATAGACGCACGCCGTTCTATGCAGCACAGCTTGTCTCACGGATTGACAGCCAAAGGGATTATTAAGTGGGCACTCATAACATGTATGCCTAAGACCGCTCAACGTTTCGCCATGAGACGATATGAGCAAAGTCTGAAGGCGATGCTTCCTGGGCTCCGGAGCTGAACCGGATCTCCCGCTCGTCGATTTCTTAGGTCACCGAAAGCACGGATCGTTCCCGAGGATTAAATTATTGCTCTCTTGTGACCAACCACCAGTTGAGGGTTACCGTTGAGAATTTCATTCATACTACCTGGCTATCCTTGGGTCCCTATGGGCGGATTCAAGGTCGTCTATGAGTACGCTAACCAACTTATCGATTTTGGGCATGAGGTTACGGTTGTACACGCTCGCCAAGTGAAGATAGGTCCGCAGAGCCCGGTAACTATTTATCAACGGATCAAATATGTTCGGAAGAAAATTGTTGGGGGAACCTCTGCCGCTATCCCATCTTTAGACTGGCAGCCGGTACATTCAAAGGTAAAGCTCTTGTTTGTTCCAGATACAAACTCCTGTTATATCCCTGACGGAGATGCCATATTTGCCACCGCTTGGAATACGGTTGCATCTGTTCTTCAGTACGATCCTTCAAAAGGCACCAAATTCTACTTGATACAAGGCTACGAAGCCTGGCTGGCTCCTAAGAAATTAGTGGACGATACTTGGCGTGCGCCATTGCACAAAGTGGTAGTTTCCCGGTGGCTTTTGGACATAGGACGCAACCTGGGCGTTTCGGATCTGCAGTACATACCCAACGCCATCGATCATCGCCAATACAACTTGACTAATCCCCCTCACGCGCGTCGAAGGCGCGTCGCCATGATGTTCTCGCATGTAAAGTATAAGGGCGCGAAGGACGGGATTGAAGCAATTCGGATCGCAAAAAGGAAATATCCGGATTTGGAGGCGCTGTTCTTCGGAACGGGGCGATCTGCTAGGTATATTCCAAAATGGATTCCATACTACCGAAATCCGCCGCAGGAATTCATAATTCGAGAAATATACAACCAGGCAAGTATTTTCCTGAGTTCGAGTTGGGGTGAAGGATTTGCGCTTCCGCCAGCGGAAGCAGCCTGTTGCGGGTGCGCCGTGGTGGCTACAGACAGCGGTGGAATTAGAGATTTCATTCAGCATGAAGAAACCGGACTGTTATCACCCCCAAAACACCCAAAGGAACTTGCGGAAAACTTGTGCCGACTTTTAGAGGATGACCATCGCCGGATAACACTCGCGGACGCTGTTCGACTGAAGTTGGCAGATTTTAGCTGGAATAAGAGTGCGCGGATGTTAGAGAACTTTGTCGGTTGCGTTGTATCTGCGGAACGCGCGAACGCAACAACTCTAGAGCTAAGTCAGGACATTTTGTAGGCGACTGATTAAATATTTGGGACCGCTGGAAGCGGCAAAAAACTTTTGAGGAACTAACCCTTGGAACCTGGAATTCCATCAAATTTTACTTTTGGGGGCGGCGCATCTGCGACGTTGATGCACCCCGTCGTAATAATTGCTTTAATCATTTCGGTGCTGATATTTTTTTTGGCGCCTCGCAAATACTTGCCCATTCCATTTTTTTCGCTGATCTTCCTTGGCGGCATTGGCCAGCAGGTAAATATTGGCGGTGGTCACTTTTACGTTCTGCGAATCTTGATCCTCGCGGGCGCAATCCGACTTATCTACGCCAAACTCACTTCCAAAGAAGGTGTTTTTGCCGGCGGCTTTGACTGGGTGGATCGTCTCTTTGCAATGTGGGTCTGCTTCCAGTGCCTCGCCAACATTTTACGGAATGATGTAAGTTCCGGGGTAGTTATCTATGAAACTGGATACTTTCTCGATTACATTGGCGGATATTTCTTCTTGCGATTTTTGATTCGCGATCAGGACGATATCGTTCGCGTCATCAAAGTATTTGCGGGGCTCACGGTCATCCTTGGGCTGGCCATGATCAATGAGAAATTCCGCAACCAGAATATATTTGGTTATTTGGGGGCTCTTCCGGTAGCGCCCGGGGTTCGCGAAGGAGCCATTCGCGCTCAAGGTGCGTTGGCGCATCCCATTCTTGCCGGCGTCTTCGGTGTAGTGTTAATGCCGCTTTTCTGGTGGCTGTGGTATGGCGGCAAAGCAAAGGTCGCCGCAGTTCTGGGCTTTCTCGGCTCCATCGCAATGATGCTGACCAGTGCTTCCAGCACTCCCTTGATGGCATTCCTGGCGGCCGTCGGGGGCTGCCTCTTCTGGCCCTTTCGAAAGAGAATGCGCCTGGTGCGATGGGGCATTGTGGCCATGATCATCGCGCTGCATCTCGTGATGAAAGCGCCTGTATGGATGTTGATCGCCCGCGTAGACGTTATCGCCGGCAACTCTGGCTACCATCGCGCCATGCTGATAGATCAGTGCATCCGGCACTTCTCCGACTGGTGGCTCATAGGCACCAATGCTGCAGGCACCTGGGGCTGGGATATGTGGGATCTCAGCAATCAATTCGTGCAGGAAGCGGACGAAGGTGGGTTGGCCACCTTCATCTGCTTTGTACTCATTATCGCCCGGACCTTTGGGAAAATTGGTAAAGCTAGAAAATTGGTTGAAAGCGATCGCAAGCAAGAGTGGTACATGTGGCTGCTTGCAGTGACGTTATTGACTCATTGTGTGTGTTTCTTCGGCATCACCTATTTCGATACGACCAAGATTGTTTGGTTCGCATTCTTGGCCATCGTGACAGCCGCAACCACGCCAATTCTGGCGACGGCAAAAGCTGCCGAACCCGTGACGGTCCCATTTTTGACTCCGGCAGTACCGGCGTTGCGCGCTCCTCAACCGACGCGTTCAACAGCGCAGCCCGGGCGCGCCCGCCAATCCACCGGCACCTTTTTTCATTCGCGAGACCCTAAGGCTAGAGCGTGAAAACCCTCTCGATTGTGATCGTCACCTGGAACGCCAAAAAATTCGTGGATGAGTGTCTGGACTCGCTTCGGAGTTATAGCCAAAAATCGAACGTGGAAATTTTTGTGGTAGACAACTCTTCAACCGATGGTACCCCCGAACTGGTGAGCGTTTCCTATCCAGAGGTCACTTTAATCCGAAATCAAAATAACGTGGGTTTTGCGCGAGCCAACAACATTGGTATTTCTCGCAGTTCCGGCAAGTATGTAGCGCTGATTAATTCCGACGTCCGGGTTCTGCCAGGCTGCATCGACAAGATGATGGCCTATATGAAGGAGCATCCCCGTATTGGCTTGCTCGGCCCTCGTATGCTCGGGCCCGGCGGGCAGGCTGGTCGCTCTTACATGAGCGCTCCCACCTTATGGCGTTACTTTTGCAGAGCGCTGGCCTTGGACAATATTTTCCCCGGCTCAAAAGCTCTTAGCGGCTACACCATGCCTTATTTCAAGCGCGATCGAATTGCTGAAGTCGATATTCTCAACGGCTGGTTCTGGATGACCCGCCGGGAAGCGCTCGACGAAGTCGGCCTCCTAGATGAAACTTTTTTTATGTACGGGGAAGATATCGACTGGTGCAAACGTTTTCGCAATGCTGGTTGGGGCGTTGTGTATTTCCCCGAAGCGGAATCCATCCATTACGGCGGAGCCAGCTCCTCGAAGGCCCCGATACGGTTCTATGTAGAAATGCAACGGGCCAATCTACATTATTGGAAAAAGCATTTTAGCCGTCTCTCGCAAATAACCTATTTAGCGATCCTTTTTATTCATCAAGCGCTTCGACTGGCTGGCTACGCCTCGTTGCTGGCCGTCAAATCGAGCCGGGCTGATGCTTCATACAAAATCCAACGAAGCCTCGCCTGCATGCGTTGGATCGTACAACAAGAAAACTACACCGGAGTGCAAGCACAATGACCAAGCCACTGCACAAATACGTTCTTGTCACGGCGGCTTATAACGAAGAGGCCTATATTGAGCGAACTATCCAGTCTATCGTCGCGCAGACCGTTCTCCCGGAGCGGTGGGTAATCGTTAGCGATGGTTCAACGGACCGCACCGACGAAATCGTCAAGAACTATGGCTCACAGTATCCGTTTATTCAGTTGGTACGCATCACCGAAGAACATCCTCGGAATTTCGCTGCGCAGGTCTTCGCGATTAATTACGGTTGCAAACATTTGCAGGGTCTGGATTTTGAATTCATCGGAAACGTGGATTCCGACGTCTCGTTCCAGCCAGGGTACTTTGATCAGTTGTTGCAGCGATTTGATCAGAACCCAACCTTGGGCCTGGCCGGCGGCTATATCTACGATAAACATAACGAGAACTTTGAAGTTCGTTCCATGAACAGCGAGCGATCCGTAGCCCACGCGGTGCAGTTGTTCCGTCGCGAATGTTTCGAGGCTATCGGTGGTTATCTGGCGCTGCCATACGGGGGCCCTGATTGGTACGCTCAGGTACTCGCTCGAATGCGCGGATGGGAGGTGCAAGCGTTTTCCGACTTGCCAGTCAAGCACTATCGTCCTACTGGCGGCGCGGACCGGCCATTCCCCGGGTTATTCCGCCAAGGCCGCATGGATTATTCGCTTGGTTCCTACCCGCCATTCGAAGTGCTGAAAATCGTTCGCCGATTTCGCGACAAACCGCTGGTGGTCGGCGCGCTGGTCAGGCTGTCCGGATTTGTTTGGGGATATTGCCTGCGTGAAAAAAGACCAGTTTCACGGGAATTTATCCGCTACCTAAGAGCCGAGGAAAAGTCCCGGGTGCGTGATTTTTTCAGAAGGCCGATTCATGCTGTTATGCAATCAAATTCGGCAAAAACCAGAGCCTGAATAACGCCGAATTTTTTATGTTGCCAGGTAAAGCTGAAGGCGGGTGCTCACGTAACCGTGACACCGGAAGCCGATCCAAAGGAAATCTACCTGTCAGCCAGGATTTGGCCGCAAGCATCACACGGTTTACTTTAAGAGTCGTTTGAGTCTTGTTGCACTCTCTAGAACAAAATCACTTTGGGAAAGGTAGTTGTCGCGGAGCTCGGAAAGGTATCGCCTAGCCCGTGTTTTAAGGAGGTATGCGATCCCGTCGCGACTCGGGTCCGCGCCCAGCTTGTCAAGGTAGATCACTCGGACCTCCACCCTCTGCTTGGACGACACCTTGACCCTAAATTTGAGATATTTTCCATCGTAACTGCAATCAACCGCCGTGTCATTGATGGTCACGGCTTTCACACAATCCAGTTCGTCTTCCTCCTTCATGAAAACGACTTCACGTGTCTCCGCGGGTACATCCATCACGAGTTTTTCCGCGTACATTTGGATTACGCTCGTCCCATCATCCTGATTCCGAATTTTGAAACTATGCTGGATTGCCTCGCCCAGAGGGCGCCAACGAAGATTCCATTTCAAGGAGTTCAATTGCGCGATGAAATCAAGCAGTTCCCGGCCTTGATCCTTAAAGACATCATGGTGTCCGACGATCAGGCAAGGTTTGCCAATAAGAGCATCGAAAGCGAAGTTTTCGAGCCCGTGGGATAAATACCGGCGGGTGAATATCGGGAATGCTCCGTACTTCATGATCGCAATATTCCAGAGGTCTGCAATCTCCGTGTCGTTTCTGGCATCGTTTGCCGGCGCCACTTCTGTGTTCACTGCGGCGACAAAACCATTCAGTTTCAAAGCACGCCCTATTTCCGGCGAAAATTCCCCCTGTGGAAATACCATGACAGGGTCGTGATGCAGGGAAGTTCTATGGTGTAGAAGCTCCATCCTTCGGTTTGCGTCCTTGATTCTCCTGTTTAAGAGCGCCGTCGATCGCGACGCGAGCTCACCCGCGGTATGATCACATCCGTGGACGCACAAAGAAACCCTCTCAAAACTTTGGCGAAAAAGTCTCACCGTGCGGGCATTTGTCCGGTGCCAGTTCCAGGGAATGAACGCCACCGTCATCGCAAAATTTTGCTTGTCCATCAACTTCATTGTTTCGCTAAAATGCAAAAATCCGTACCGCGGCTTGAGGAGAGGGTCGTCAACGATCAAACAGGCGCTCGTCTCGGCACTGTTCCACCAAATGTCGCTGAATGCCCACTTCAGGTACATGGTGATGGGCACCACACTGCAAAAAAACTTCTTCACGTCAAAGTACTTTACGGCGGGGGAACCAATATCAACAGTCTCGCAGCACGCATTAAGATAAAAACGCACACCCCGGCAAGTAACTCCAAAAAACACTTGTCCGTCATCCGCCGTGATTATGCTCGTTGTCCCTTCGTCCTCAGGGTGAACCTCACACAGCATGTCGCCTTCGTTTGGTTTGACACGGAAGCTCAAGCCCGACAGTGGGCCGCACATTTCGGGAAAATCGCTTGTGACAGATATGTAAGTCCGGGAGCTGTTCAGATAACGAACATTTGCTTGCGCGTCACCAGTCAAAAACCGCAGTAGCTGTCTGCACCCATCGGTGTCCCGAAAACCATAGATGTACACAGAATTTGCTTGCATCATCCATTGGAAGAGTGCGCTGGCGCGATTTTCAAGGCTTGGCATATCCTCTGCTAAGCGGGCTGCCAGAGCTAAAATGGAAAACTTGCTGGGACCCACAGGCAGCCCGCTGTCGCCAGCGATCTGACCGGTGGTTACCGGCCTCCAAGGTATTCCAAAAAAATCAAGCAATTTTGTGATGTTTTGATCTTCAGCGGAGAGCTTTTTTCCGCAAAGCAAGAGCACCCTTGCCTGCCGAAACTCGGTAGAGATGATAGGTTCTTGAAATTCGGGCATCCGGTTCTCTCGCAGCTAACTCGTGAAACATTCCTGCCCCATTAGGGACGGTGCTGCACAACCTTGCGTCCGATCACCAGCGATCGCATCGCGCGGCTTGGAGCTAAGGTGCTCAGCACAGGTGTCAATGCTTTCATAACTGCCGTAAGCCGAGCGCCCGCCGAATGTGGTATCCAACAGAAATTTTCTTTTTTGAGAATTTCAAAACCGGCGGATGTAAATGGGCGCGCATACTCCTCGAGTGATGGCAAATAGTACGCTTTTGCTTCTTTGGTGAGTCGATCGCGAACGCGGCTGCGAAATGCCGGAAATTTACTGTTCATATCGATTACCACGCACACCCCTTTTTCAGTGAGCAGGTTGAAAATTTCTGCTGCGCATTCATTCTCATTCATCAAGCGATGGGAGTAACGTATGGTGTTAACGCCGAATACGAGGTCGCAGGATCCTAGCAGAACATTTTTGTCGATTCCCAGGCCTTTCGTCACGTCTTCGAGGAGGTTTTCGTTTCTCGCCACACAAAATCGCACCTTTTTGCTTTGTTCCGGAGTGAGATATTTCTTTGTTTCGCGTTTTGCGGCTTCAATTAGTGTCTCGGAGAAGTCGGTGCCGTAAGCGCAATCTAAAGCTATTCCTCGCCGCTCCATTACGGAAACCAGGTGTAGGAGATTCATGCCGCCTCCGCAGCCGAATTCCCACAGGCGAATTCCTTTTTGCTTCCTGGACTGTGGGATATATTTCTCCAAAACCTCGAGGTATATATCGCCGTAGTCATGATCCAGAAGGTAACTGATCCCACTGCCGGCGGTTTCTTTCGTATATCTGCGGATGCTTTCCTCTGAGTTGTATTCCTCGAGGAATTCTCCGGTCAGTTTCGCAGGACTATTGTTACTGACCGTCTTCTTCATTAGCTTTCTCCTTAGTGTCCCAGCGGAATTATAGACCATTTCCGGGGTGTAATTTGCGGCCTCCAATTTATATGTAACGCTGCGCCCGGGCAGCCACCAATTCACATTTGTTCCTGCACCTGAGCGTTTGCGGATGCGGGCAACCCCGCGTGGCGACCGGTCACGCCCCATCCGCAGGCTGCGCGCTGACTCAGTGAAGTGAGCGGAAGAGAGAAAAAGCGGCCCAATCGTTCGGCAAAAGAATCGGTGGCGATCGGCTCCCCGACGGCAGGCCTGCCGGGCAGAGTTATAAACCGCCGATAGACCGTGAAAAAAACTTGCTTTCGTAAATTATTCGGCTCCTTGCCTGAAACTAAAGAGTTTGAATCGGGTTCTCATAATGTTTCCTCTCGTCTGCGTTCGTGCCTGTGGATAACAGTCGTATCCGGGCTGACAAGTGTTGATCCGGGCTGATAGGTAGCCCAAATCGTCGGACCACTGCTACAATTTGGGGGCGTAATTCTTATATTTTTTTTATAACGCGACATGAAGGAGCAATCTTTGTCGGAAAACAAGTGGGTTCAATTTCGCGGCATTGGCGTGCGAGCCATGGGTGTTCTCCTCCTGGCGGTCGCGGTGCTGACGCCGACCGTGCTGGGTCAGGCAAACGTTCAAGGCACCTGGCAAACATTGCCAACGCTAATGCCTATCAACCCGATTCATACAGCTTTGTTGAAGACTGGAAAGATTTTAGTAGTTTCGGGATCGGGAAATTACCCGCCGGAGACCACATTCTCGGTAGGGGTCTGGGATCCCTCCACTAACACGTTTACGAACGGACCGAGTCAGAGTTGGGACATGTTCTGCAATGGCATGATTGTGTTGCCCGATGGCCGTCCATTCATTGTCGGTGGCAATTTGCAATACGATCCTTTCCACGGCTGGCAACGCACAACTGCATTCGATCCAGCTACCGGAAAATATTCCGATATGGAAGATATGGCGCACGGGCGCTGGTACCCGACGACCACCGTCCTGGGCGACGGGCGGGTTATGACGTTTTCCGGGCTGGATGAAAACGGAAATACCAATTCGCAAGTGGAAATTTACAAAGTAGGCATTGGCTGGGGGGTTCCGGTGAGCTCCTGGACTCCGCCACTCTACCCGCGCTTGCATTTGTTGCCGAACGGAAAAGTTTTTTATTCCGGCGCCACCCCGCAATCGAGACTTTTTGATCCGGCGGTAAATTCGTGGTCGAACGTTATGGCCTACACAAATTATGGCCGCGACCGCACCTACGGTTCCTCGGTGCTTCTGCCGCTAACTCCGGCCAATGGATACAAACCGAAAGTGATGATTTTCGGAGGTGGAAATCCTGCGACGGCGACTACCGAGATCATCGACCTGTCTGCCACGACTCCGACTTGGGTGTATGGCCGCCCGATGTCTCAACCCCGCGTTGAGATGAACGCGACATTGCTGCCTAACGGCAAGGTTTTGACGCTGGGTGGCTCGCTGAACGACGAAGACATAACCACGCAAAGCCTGCAGGCGGATCTTTATGACCCGAGTACCGACACCATGGCTTCGGCTGGATCCGGCGCCTATGCGCGCCTCTATCACTCGGTTTCTTTGCTGTTGCCCGATGGCACGGTGTGGGTAGCGGGCGGGAACCCCAACCGCGGATCGTACGAGCAACACGTGGAAATCTATTCGCCGCCATATTTGTTCGACTCAACCGGCGCGCCGGCTGCCCGTCCATCGATTACGGGAGTAAGCGATAGTGTGATTGGGTACGGAACGTCGTTCCAGATTCAGACTCTCGATGCCGCGAATATTGCTTCTGTAGTGCTGATGAAAAACGGCGCAGTGACGCACGCGTTTGACATGGATCAACGCCTGGTGGGATTGAATTTCACCGCGGGTAGCAGTGTTTTGAACGTAACGGGGCCGCCGAACGGCAACATCGCGCCCCCGGGCTATTACATGCTTTTCTTGATCAACACTGCTGGTGTGCCTTCAATAGCAAAATTCGTGCAAATTTCGACACAACCGACGGATGTTCCTCCCACCGCTAGCATCACGCTTCCCGCGACAGATCAATCGATTGGTGCGGGGCAGTCGGTAACCTTTGCGGGCACCGGCACGGCCTCTGGCGGACGGACGATCACAGGGTATTCGTGGTCAATCCGCGGAGCCACGCCGGCCACAAGTCAGCTACAAAATCCGGGTATGATCACCTTCAGTAAAATAGGAAGGTACACGGCAGTATTGACGGTCACCGACGACCTAGGAATTACAAGTCCAAGTCCGGCGACCCGAACGGTTGTAGTGAATGCGGTCTTGCCGACCCCGACGCTCACGAGTTTGACCCCCAGTTCAGCCGCGCAAGGAATGACTAACTTGAATGTGACTCTGGCCGGCACCCATTTCGTTACTGGCGCGACGTGCAGTCTCGGATCGGGAGTAGCGGTCAACTCGTGCACCGTTAATTCAGGCACGCAAATCACCGCCAACGTAAGTGTCCCGGCAAATGCCGCTGCGGGAGCGGACGACGTAACAATCACTAATCCGGACGGACAGGTCGCGGAATTGGCGGGTGGCTTTAGCATTACGCAGGCCGCGCCAGCGGTTACCATTTCTCCGGTGTCGGTGACCTTTCCAAACACCACGCAAAACGTGACTAGCGCGCCGATTACCGTTACCGTGAAAAATACTGGCAACGCCACCTTGAACGTCACTACCGTCGCTCTGGCGGGCACCAATGCGAGCGATTTTGCCCAAACCAATACCTGCAGCGCTCCGCTGGCCGCTAACGCCACCTGCGCCATCAATGTAACATTTACCCCAGCTTCAACTGCAGTGCGTCAGGGAACGCTGCAAATCTCTGATAATGCTTCCGGCAGCCCACAAAGCGTGGCGTTGAGCGGCACCGGTATCGCGCCTGCGGTGCCAGTGGTGAGCATTTCTCCCGCGTCGGTGACCTTTCCAAACACCACGCAAAACGTGACTAGCGCGCCGATTACCGTTACCGTAAAAAACACTGGCAACGCCACCTTGAACATCACCACCGTCGCTCTGGCAGGCACCAATGCGAGCGATT